>Ga0315274_10012104_pt1 | contig 12333 bp, 9 predicted proteins | sample YL17G02_20_MG_FD_203700 | JGI IMG/M metagenome (GOLD analysis project Ga0315274, IMG submission 203700) | Sediment microbial communities from Yellowstone Lake, YNP, Wyoming, USA - YL17G02_20 | ecosystem: Environmental > Aquatic > Freshwater > Lake > Sediment | place: USA: Wyoming | collected... | reverse complement strand
GTGGACATGTTCGGCAATCCGCTGCAGGGAATCGCAGCAAAGATCCTGGGCGGCACCTCTGCGGGCGCGAGCGGCACGACCGACTCGAACGGCAAGGTGAGCCTCACCGATTCCACCCTCCCCGGCTCGGTCGGCATATCGCTGGGATCGATTACATACAGGAATTATACGATCTACGGGGTTCAAGCGGGGGATGTCGCGGTCACGCTCAACGAGCTCAATAGGGCGGCCGGCTTCATGCGCATCTCGATAGAAGACAGCACGTGGGGCGCCCTCGTCGACGACCCACTGAACAACATCTACCGCGTTGCCTTTATCATGACGCTTTTCGACGACATCACGGACGTGCTTAACATAACCGGTTGTCCGGCATGCATCAGAAATAACAACGCCATAGTCCCCGGCAGGCCGGACATGTCCTCTCTCGTGCTGCCGGGTTACACCGGGACGCTGCAGATCCTGGCCGCGGCAGGGCTCATAGACTGGAATAACAGCATCCTCACCTTATTTAAGGCCGGCGCCGCAGAGGTGGCGCTTGATTTATCCAACACGTGCGACAATCTCAAGGCCGTCTCCATACCATTGACAAGCGACCTGCACCAGGAGACCGCCGTCACGCTGACCGTTTCGGCCGGAATGCCGCAGGGAACAACGATACCGCTCATCGGCATCACCGACAGGCTAACCACAGGGAGCATCGGCGTGCTGGGCATAACAGCAAACGTCGATATCGGCGGAGAGAAACTCGCGGACAACTCTTACAGGTTCAGAGGGCTCATGCTCTCCGAGATCGCAGAGGGTTCGGCCTTCTTCGGCACCGACTACATCAGCGTGAACGGATTCTCTAACGAAGAAGGCGCGGGCGAGGTGATTGAGAGCTTAAGGCTCGACAAACTCCCCCTCTCCAACGAGGCGCAGGCGCTGACCGTGGATTCGCTCCTGCCCACACCCCAGGGGCTCTCCCCTTCCGCTGGTTCCACCGTCGCGCCGGCCGACGGGCTTCCGATCTCGTGGGGGGAGGCGAGCGGCGCCTCTGCCTACTTCGTGACGCTGGGAACTGTCCTGGTGAACGGCACTGTGATTGACGACCAGGTAGTGTGGCAGGGCCTGGCACCGGCAGGCACCACCAGCATGACGGTGCCGACAGCCGACGACACGTTCCCAGGGCTCACGGCGTGCCAGGCATATCGCCTGAAGGTCCATGCCATCTATCCCACAGGGTTCGAATACGGCGCAGGCGTATTTCCGCAGCTTTACGATTTATTGATCGACGACGTGCCATCTCTCTTCTCGACGAACAGCTCCATCTTCTTTACGTCCGGAACAGGCTGCGGGCCGCTCATTACCATAATATGGCCCTTCGGCTCCGGGGCTGGCACCGAGGTGACGATTTCAGGCGCCAACTTCGGCGACACACAAGGGACGAGCACGGTCTCCTTCGGAGGAACAGAGGCTGACCAGATCCAGTCATGGTCCGCAAACAGGATCGTGGTCAAGGCCCCGGCGGGAGCGATCGGGAGCACGGTGGCGGTGAACGTGACCGTCGGCGGAGCGGCGAGCAACAGCGCTTATTACCTCTATTGAATTAAATGCGTCCCCGGAATTTACCCTTGAGGTTTGCGGCGGCGGGTTCGCCATCGATGGGCGAGATTCATTGTAAAATAGTATAGCGGATGCGACCTATTGGCCCAGAAGCGTTTTAGAATCGAGCGCCATGAATAAAACTTCATTGGGAAGCTCAAGTGTAACCCCTCTATCTCTTCCTTGCTCATCGTTGGGTGGCGGCACACAAGATTTGCGCCGGTATATAGCTCCCAGTTGAAATCGGCAATTCTTCTCTCACGCATTGCCTTGTCAAAAAAGGCGGTGCCGGGGAAAGGCGTCATGATGCCTGTGTTCACGAGCGCCAGACGGTTGTGCATTGCAAAATCATAAATTTTGTCGAGCGTCGTTTTTGTGTCCTGATCGAAACCAAAAATAAAAGCGCCCACGACGTTGATGCCCGCCCGCGTGATCCTGCGGATATTATTTTCGTAATTTTTGACCTTGTTGAACGACTTGTTTGCCATGTTAAGCGTTTCCTGATCGATGGACTCGATCCCCACGAAAAGGCTGATGCAGCCCGAGGCCACCGCGAGCTTCAGCAACTTTTCGTCGCGCGCGATCATTTCCAACGAGCCCTGTGAGCCCCATTTGATTTTAAGCGGTATGAGCGCTTCAAAAAGTTTGTACGCGTATTCTTTTGATAAAAAAATATTGTCATCCACAAAAAAGAAAATGCGCGATGGAAAACGCCTCATCTCCTCTATCACGTGTTCCACGGGACGGGTTCGATGCTCCCTGCCGTACATTTTTGTCACCGTGCAAAAATTGCATCCGAGCGGACAACCGCGGCTGGCTTGAATGACCTCCGTATTGAGCGTGGTGCACCCCTTTAAAAACAGGTCCTTGCGGGGCATGGGCAGATCCTTAAGATCGGCGAACTTGTCGGTGCGATAGACCGGCTTGAGTTTCCCGGCCCGAAAATCCGCCATGATTTCCGGCCAAAGCAGCTCGGCCTCGTTGACGACCACGGAATCGAAATGTTTTTCGCACTCGGAAACCATGAACGAGGCGTGGCTTCCTCCGCAAATTGTCGGAATGCCTTTCTTGCGGAAATGACCCGCCAGCCGGTAACCGCGCGGGGCCTGACAGGTCATCATCGTGATGCCGACAAGGTCCGCTGTTTCGTCGAGATCGAGTTTTTCAAAGGTCTCTTCCACGATCCTGATCTCGTCGAAAAAGGGCGTGGCGAGGCCCGCCACCATCGCGAGGCTAAGGTGATGCGCATACTTACCTTTTGCTACCCGGACTTCCAAACTTGCCGGGGCGATGAGTAGAAGCTTTCTGGCGGGGTTGCGTTGGATTGGCACTGTGATGCCGCCACTATACCATTATCCGCGGCTTGTCCATTAAAACGGCGGAAATATTTCTCCCGCGGACCGGTTTTTCGACCGTCCCCCTTACTAAGGAGAGCACATTATACTGGTCAAAAGGGCCGCCGGTGAGTTATTAAAAAACATGGGCGCGATTTTGAGCTGCACACAATTGAAGAAGACGTATGCCGCAAGGCCGCTATTTGACGGCATCAGCTTTGCCATCGAAAGCGGCGAGAGGATCGGGCTCATCGGCCCAAACGGAGCGGGCAAATCGACGCTGCTTAGAATCATGGCGGGCCTCGATACGCAAGACGATGGAACGATATCCAGGCAGCGCGGTTTAAAGGTGGGAATGCTGGAGCAGGTCCCCGCATTCCCCCCCGACGCCACTGTGGAAGGCGAGATCACTGCGGGTGTTACGGGCGCGCATGACTGGGCGCACATTTCGGCGGTGCATGAATACATGTCGCGTTTCTGCCTGGACGGGCGAAGCGGGGTTGGCGGAGATACGCCTGTGGCGCAACTATCCGGCGGCTGGAAGAAGCGCGTTGCGCTCGCCCGAGTGCTGGTCGGGGACCACGATCTTGTTCTCTTGGACGAGCCGACCAATCATCTGGACGTGGAAAGCATCATGTGGCTGGAGGATTTTCTTGCGAACGCGCCTTTTGCGATTGTGACCGTCACCCACGATCGTCTTTTCCTGCAGCGCGTTTCGAACCGTATCCTGGAATTGGACCGCAGAAATCAGGACGGTCTCTTGAGCATCCATGGTGACTATGCGGATTATCTGGAAAGCAAAGAACAGCTGATGGCGGGCCAGGAGAACCGGGAGCTTGCGCTGAAAAACACACTTAGGCGCGAAACCGAATGGCTGCGCCAGGGTGCCCGCGCCCGCAGCACCAAGCAGTATGCGCGCATAAAGCAGGCGGGGGAACTAAAGCAGGAAGTGGCGGATTTGGAATACCGCAATACCGTATGGACCGCCCGGTTTGATTTCCACTCCAGCGAACGCAACCCGAAAAAATTGATCGAGGCAAACGGCATTGCCAAATCCTACGACGGCCGGGTCCTCTTCAAAAACGTCGATCTATTGATAACGCCGGGCCTGCGTCTCGGGCTTTTGGGCGCGAACGGTTGCGGCAAGACGACGCTGATAAGAGTTTTGGTCGGGCAAGAGGAACCCGATGCCGGTCGGGTGAATCGTTCCGATCAACTTCAGGTGGTCTATTTTGAACAAAACCGCGAGACGCTGGACACGAATGCCACGGTTGCGCAGACGATCTCTCCTGCGGGCGATCACGTGAAGTATCGCGGCAATTACGTCCATTTGCGGAGCTATCTTGACCGTTTTAATTTCAGCCGGCTGCAGATGAACATGGAAGTGGGCAGGCTCTCCGGCGGCGAGCAGAGCCGTCTCCTCATTGCAAGGCTGATGCTCAAAGAGGCCAACGTGCTCATCCTGGACGAACCGACCAACGATCTCGATATGGCGACTCTTGAGGTTCTGGAGCAGTGTTTACTGGAATTCCCCGGCGCCGTGATCCTTGTGACCCACGACCGGTATTTTTTGGATCAGGTGGCGAACAATCTTCTTGCCTTCGGCGAACCGGACGGCCCGAACGCAGGGAGGATCGTATCATTTGCGAGTTTGGGACAATGGGAGCGGGCATATGCCTATGAGCAGGCCGCAAAACGCGCACCGGCCGGCGGCGCGCGCAAAAAAACAGCTCCACCACCGACCGCTAAACGCAAGCGGAGTTTCAAGGAGCAGTACGAATTCGATCATATGGAAGAAAAAATTCATGAGGCCGAAGCCAGACTCCAAAAGCTGCGGGCCGAAAGCGAGCTTCCTGATGTCGTCAGCAATGCCGCGCGCCTTGCAGAACTGATGCCCGAAATTGCAGGGCTCGAATCCGAGATAGACCGCCTCTACAAACGCTGGGCCGAACTGGAAGGAAGCAATCACCATGTCAAACCAGGAAAATGAATCACGCAAAGTAATCTTTTCAATGCACCAGGTGAGCAGGGTGCATCCGCCCAAAAAGCAGGTCCTGAAAGATATATCTTTGGGCTTCTATTACGGCGCAAAGATAGGGGTGCTGGGGCTTAACGGTTCCGGCAAAAGTTCGCTTTTGAAGATCATCGCCGGTGTCGACGACGGCTATAACGGGGAGGTCCATTTCGGAAAGGATTATAGCATCGGTTTTTTGGAGCAGGAACCGATGCTTGATCCGAAGAAAACGGCCAAAGAAGCGGTTTCCGAGGGTGTGCAGGAAATCGTCGATCTTCTGAAAGAATTCGAAGCGATCAACAATGCGTTCGCGAACCCGATGTCCGACGATGAAATGACAAAACTCCTCGAGCGGCAGGCCAAGGTGCAAGAGAAGCTCGATCATGCAGACGCGTGGAACCTGGACGATCGTCTGGCATTCGCGATGGACGCCCTGCGCTGTCCGCCGGACGATGCGTTGATAGAAACTCTCTCCGGCGGCGAAAAACGCCGCGTCGCCTTGTGCCGTTTGCTTTTGAAAGAGCCGGACATCTTGCTGCTCGATGAACCGACCAACCATCTGGACGCCGAATCGGTCTGGTGGCTGGAACGCCATCTGAAAGAGTATAAAGGAACCGTCATCGCGGTCACTCACGACCGTTATTTTCTGGACAACGTTGCCGGATGGATATTGGAGCTGGATCGCGGCTACGGAATCCCATGGAAGGGAAACTATTCGTCATGGCTGGAGCAAAAAGAGGAGCGTCTGGCGCGCGATGAGCGGTCCGACCGGAAGCGCTTGAGAACCGTGGACCGCGAATTGGAATGGATCCGCCAGTCCCCTTCCGCCCGCCGCGCCAAGAGCAAGGCCCGCATCACGAATTACGAAAACCTTTTGAAGCAGGACCGTGACAGACTCGAAGAAGATGTCGAAATTTATATTCCGCCGGGGCCCCGCCTGGGCGCCTCCGTCATAGAGGCCAAAGATGTTTCAAAGGCCTATGGCGATAAGCTCCTTTTTGAAAACATGAACTTCTCGCTGCCGCAAGGCGGCATTGTCGGCGTCATCGGGCCCAACGGGGCGGGTAAAACGACCCTTTTCAAAATAATCATGGAGCTGGAAAAACCGGACAGCGGCACATTTAAAATCGGAGATACGGTAAAACTCGGCTATGTCCGGCAGGACCGCTTTGCCCCTGATGACGAACGCACCGTTTGGGAGTGCATATCGGGCGGTTCGGAAACGATAACTTTGGGCAGCCGTGAGATCAATTCCCGCGCTTACGTTGCAAGGTTCAATTTTTCCGGAACCGACCAGCAAAAGCAGGTCAAAATTTTATCCGGCGGCGAAAGGAACCGTGTCCATCTTGCCGTGACGCTCAAGGATGCCGGCAATGTTCTGCTTTTGGACGAACCGACCAACGATCTTGACGTGAACACACTTCGCGCCCTTGAGGTGGCGCTGGAAAATTTTGCAGGCTGTGCCGTCATCATCAGCCACGATCGCTGGTTCTTAGACCGCGTTGCCACGCATATCCTGGCCTTTGAAGGCGATTCGCGGGTTGTCTGGTTCGAGGGGAACTTTGCCGACTACGAGGCCGACCGCATCCGCCGCTTTGGCGATGCGGCCCGGGATGTCCACCGCATCAAATACAAAAAACTGAAAAGAGGCTAATTCAGTCTTCTCACGACGATGACAAGACCCGCCGCCGTCAACAACATTACCGCCATCGCCACGGAAGCCGAGCCGCCGGACGCACCCACCAGTGCGCAACCGCCTGATTCAGCCGCGGTGCCGTAGCCGGACTGGTAAATTGAAAAGTGCGAAATTTCAATCTTCAGCAGCAGATTTGCCGTGTCGATTGCAAGGACCGGAATCGCCGTCCACTGCCGCGTTTCGCCTTCATACACGAAGACGAAGATGTTTTCTCGACCCCAACCCGCAGCTTCCAGATCCGCCCTGCTCACCGGGATGTACGCGATGATGGGCGTACTAAAATGGAGTCCGTCCGGGCCGAACGCGATGGCCACACTCATTGTGGCTCCAAGGGCCGGATCGAGCGTCGGCGGATTCTCAATGACCCCCACCTTGATCTCCGTATCCTCGGAGAGCACGCCCCCCGGGATCTCCAGCGTGAGGCCGTATAACGGGCTCGATGCATTCGTCACGCTAATCGTGCCGCCATCGGATGCGCTTACCAGCTGGTCGACCTCCGCCGCGGCTACGTAGCGTGTCATGCTGTCGGGTGTGCTTTCGACCACGCCGTTGCTGACCACGAGCGTGAAGACATAATTGCCCGCGACGGCAGGCGTTGCCGACGTGGACATGGCCGTCGGGTCCGCGATGAGGCCGGCCGCGGGATTGCCTGCCGACTCGGACCACAAGTACGTGAGCGAGCGCGATGCCGGATCGTGTGAGCCGCTGCCATCGAGCACGATGGGTTCCCCAACGAACGAAACGGCATCGAGCCCGGCATTTGCGATCGGCGCCTCCGGCGCAACCACGGTCACAGTGACGCTCGCGGTCGGGCTCGACACATAGCCGTCGTTCACGACGAGCGAGAAGATATATGTGCCTGCCGCCGTCGGCGTGATGATGTTCGAGACAGCGGTCGGATGAGCGATGAGGCCCGTCGCCGGATTGGAGGCGTTCTCCGCCCAGAGATATGTCAGCGCGTAGCCGTGCGGATCGCTCGAGGCGCTCCCGTCGAGCGTCGTGCTCTCGCTAAGCGTGATCGAGCGGTCGGTGCCCGCGTTCGCGATCGGCTGGTCGGGTGTTGCTACGTTGAGCGTCGCACTAGGCGTAAAATCACCGCCGAAACAATCAGCGCCGATTGTCGAGCTCCCGGGCGTCACCCCCGTTGCGAACCCCGATGCCGCACCGATCGTCGCGACCGCCAAGCTTCCGCTTGAAAACGCGCACTCGAGGATCACGTCAGCCGTCGTTCCGTCGAGGAGCGTGCCCGTCGTCGCATACTGCTGCGTCGCCTGCGGATAGATCGTCGCCGACGACGGCGTTAGTGCGATCGAGACCGGATATGGCGCAATCCACCAAGGATCATAATCATATCTATCTGATATAGAATCTGGTCCAGTAACATGTCCCCACCAGTTATCCTCGGCATTGATGCTTCCGGCGGCCCCTGTCCACGCGCTAACTGAGCCATCCGTAGTAGAACCAGTAATATTATTGTCGGTGAATGAAACGTGGACATGGCTGGTGCGATCTCCACCGGTTCTACCATTTCCGTAAACTATCAACCCAGTCTCGTAATCGCTTATTGTGTTGCCGGTGACCGTTCCACTGGCACCATAATCTCCATCTATCATACCCGGTCTAACTCGGATTCCGAGAGAACCGGTCGTTGCAACTCCTGCTGTTATAATATTTCCTGATACTTCGTGCTGCAGGTTATCTAGCTCGTATGGGTAGGGGGGACATGAATTCCATGTATCTCCATCACCGCCAAGAGAAATACCACGCTGGAGAAGACCAGAATAGCCTGGATCTGATTTGGTAGATATTGTATTTCCTGTAAAGTGAACCTTGGCAAATGATTCTGTTTGGTTAAGTCCCATAAGGGATTCGGAAACAGTGTTATTGGTGACCCATGTCTCCTCGACATTGGAATTGACCATAACGGCACCGTAGACGCGAGCGATGTCATTGTCTTCGATAGTTCCACCTGTATAATCGAAGAAATAAACACCGGTCACACCATATGTGGCCCATCCAGTGTCGGGATTAGCATCCCTTATCGTGTTACGTTTTACTTCCACATCTAAAGCCTTGAAAGCCCCAATACCGCCTGGGTCATCAGAACAACCACCACCACCAGCATCACCACATCCAAAAAACTCTATGATGTTATCATTAACCTTGTAGTCACGCCCAACTAATGTCCCATCCTCTGGAACCACAGCCTTTCCACCAAGATTAACTGCTGATTTATCACTGTGCAAAAGATGACAATGTGTAATCTCTATGTTTTCGTAAGGTGGTGAACCGGCAGTTGATAGGTTGATAAGATTGTCACACAGATAAGGAGGAGGTGATCCCCCGTCAATCTTGAAACCTGTGATCGTCACATCGCTGGCCTGTATGAGCACCACCTGGTTTACTGCGATATTACGCAGTATTGTAGTGGTAGTCCTTCCAGCACCTTGCAACGTCAGGCTCTTGTCGATGGTTATGTCTTCCTGATACGTCCCCGCCGCGACGTTGACAGTGCCGCCCGCGTCCACAAGGGTGATACCGGATTGGATGAATTTTTTTGCCGTAGCCGGCGTCAGGCCGTCACCGGTATCGTCAGGCATCGCCGCATCCACATAAATAGGCGTTGCCGCCCCGGCCGTGCGCACCGGCAAGACGAAGAAAAAACCCGCCATCATCGCAACGCATGCGAATCGAAGCAGGACACTTCCATAATTCCCAAACGATAGATTTTTCTTCATAACCCACCCCCCGGAATTATATAGTTGCATACTATATATAGAGGGTATTATAGGATTGGACTAGGCGAAAAACAATGTAAATAGTTGAAAAATAAGGAGAAACAGGCCATGGATGACCTTCAACCGGCCAAAATTGGCCCCCAAAATCACACAAAAATATCTGATCCAAAAGCGGCGGAATTTTGGCATGACATTGGAGCGCTCACTGCGGAGATGAGAAAGAAACGGCATAAATCACAAGAAGAATTTGAAATTCCCGTGAGAACGGTGCGGCGTATTGAAAAGGGAGATGAGCCTCATGTCGGTATTTTGGCATATGCGCGTGAAATAAAGCCATGCATAAAGGAGATGGCCAAAGTCATCAGATTATTGGCTGCTTCTCTGGAGCCCGAATGTCGCAAGTGCGATCCTGATTGCCAAATGTATGGTAAAACATACAAGGAATTTGCGGAAGCAGTAAGACAGTTGGTGGGACTTTTACCAAGAACGTAATAAAAGGAGGCGCTTATGTGTAATCTTTGGAAAAAAGGTGGTTGGCTCTTTTTTGCCGCATTCATCTTCTTGATGGTGGCATCTGCAACTTCCTATGCGAAGGACGTAGACAATAACCCTCCGGGGGCAAAGGGCGGGCCGGGGACAAACTGGGAAAATCCTCCGGGGCCTGTGGGTGGACCGGGCGCCAGCCCAAACCGTAAGTCACCGAAACCCAGATAGTAAAAGATATGAACGTTTGAAAGATAATACCTTATTGTATCTATCTGGTCACCTGTCTTTCAAATGCCGGTATCTGGATGCCCACCTCATAGACCTCGCGCACTGCAGGTTCCGCCAAAACCGATTTGATCTTTGCCAGCTGCTCTGAATAGTAGCCGCTCTTTTCATTCGCCAGCAAATCATCGTGCGTCTGCCACAAGGCCACCGCAATCACCTTGTTATTTTTGTGATCGGTTAAGACGTGTGCGCCGCCGAATCCCTTCTGGGCCTTGACTGCAGGCGCTATTGACTCTTTGTAGATGGAAAGAAATCCGTCTACCCCTCCCGGTTTAACCCGGCAAAACGTCAATCTTGCATACATAATTTCCTCCTTTCGTAACCAAGTTTCCCTATATTTCTATTCTTACCTTTGTTTTTAAGGAATTTTTGACGGGGCAATACTCCTCCGACTTCTGAACCAATAGCTTCAAGCGCAGGCGGTCCGCATCGTCTTCAAGATGAAATGTGGGGCGAAGAATTATTTCGGTGACTTCATGATGTTTGCCGTCGGGGGCGGTTATCACACATTCGGCGGTCGACGCGTAGCTTTTGATTCCTATTTTCATCTTTTCAGCAATCGACAGCAGGGTAACAAGAAAACAGCTCTCGACCGCAGATGCCAGAAGATGCACAGGCGACCATGCCTCGGGTATCTCCGACACCTTCGACAATCCTGCGACGTCTATCGGCGGATGTGATTCGAAAAGTGAGACGACTTTTCCGCCTTCGTATCGGAGCTCGGTCATGCATTTTTCCGCCATTTTCACCTCCAAAGTTCATACACGAATAGAACTACTTCAACCAAAATCAAAAGTATGATCGTCAGCTCCAAAAGCGTCGCGCGGCGGTTTTGCACAAGATCCGCGATGATCTCCAGATTATCCTGCATCACCCTTAGCTTATGGTCCATCGTCTTGTAGCGCTCTTTGAGTTCAAACATGTCGGACGCGTCACGGTAAAGCGCGTCCAGCACCTCATTGTTCCATGCCTCGTCGGGCGTATCCAGAAGATACATCGACGAAACCATGTCCTGTTTGGCAAGCATGCACGTCCCGATGAATTTGTTGATCTGCTTCTCGCTCATGCGCATGCGGCCCTTGTCGCGCAGATCGCTCGTGATCTTTCCGCTCTTTTTCAAAAGCTCGTCCACCGTTAGCTCGAAATATTCAAGCGCGGTCGATTGCGCGAGGACCAACGCCAAGACGTCGACCCTTTCAAACGAAAGCTTGTCCAAAATCACGCGCTCGAAGAGAACTTCGTTTTTGCCGTCTTTCTGGACATCGATAAAAAGCTCCTCACTTGTAACAAGCGCCTCTTTCACCCCGATGATCGTCCTGATCTTTTCTACGATCGCCGTCTGCCTTGACGGCTCGATGTTGAAAAACACGACGGAACCGAAACGGTAGATGAAAAAATAGCCGCTCTCGCCTTCCTGATAGACCAGTTTTGTCGATGTGCGGGTTATGACAGTCTGGGAAAAGAGGCGGTCTATCTCCTTCAGCTTTAAAATCTCGGTCAAATGATAGGCCTGAAAGCTGTAACGCGGCGCAAATGGGAGATCCAATTCCGGCATATCCAAAATCATATCGAAGATTAGGGAGTGTGCAACTGTTTTCTGGACACTTCGAAGGGGCGCGGTGCAGGGGTGCCTCAAACCTGATGGGCAAATTTCCTGCGGGGAAGGGGGCTTTGGAGCTGCGCCACTCCCTCCGGCTACTCGTCGCGAAAATTTTGCTGGATTTCAAAAGCGAATTAGGTGTCTTGCCGCTGTCAGCCCCCAATTCGCGAAACCAGTCAAAATTTTCGCTCCTCATACGCCTGCGGTCGTCCCCGGCGCTTTATGCTCCCAAACCCGCTTCCCCTCCGCAAATTTGCCCATCACGTTTCTTCGCGGCATCGTGAATAGTGGGATTCGGAAATTCTCCACCACATAAATCAAAACAACGGTGGCAAAATCTCGGAGGCGTAGGGAAGCTTTTCTCCAGCCTCCCGGTATGACGAGAAATAACACTTCATTATGTGCCTCAAAGGGAGGCGAGAAAAGCTTGCCGAGAGCGTTCGAGTTTTGCCACCTTGTTTTGGGAAGCATCGCCCCGCCACCACCAAATCCCTTCTATTTTACGCCGAAGTAAGCTATATTTTGCGGAATTATGAAAATCGGCCTTGTTACCGCACTGAACATAAACGCAACAAACCCCACAATTGGCAAGGTCCATG
>Ga0315274_10012103_pt1 | contig 12333 bp, 9 predicted proteins | sample YL17G02_20_MG_FD_203700 | JGI IMG/M metagenome (GOLD analysis project Ga0315274, IMG submission 203700) | Sediment microbial communities from Yellowstone Lake, YNP, Wyoming, USA - YL17G02_20 | ecosystem: Environmental > Aquatic > Freshwater > Lake > Sediment | place: USA: Wyoming | collected... | reverse complement strand
ACGGCCTGGCAATAAAAACCTGGATATACGATATGGATAAAGACGGCGATAGCGACGTCGTGCAAGCCGAAGCCGATACAGCAGACGCCAGGGTCTTCTGGTTTGAAAACGCCGACGGCAAGGGCAAAAACTGGGCTTTCCACCTGATCTCCGCTGACCATACCGAGCAGGATTTTCACTCGCTGGCGCTGGCGGATTTCGACAACGATGGTGACATCGATGTCTTTTCCGGCGGCGGACCGCTGACAAAAGGCACGCGCAAGTGGTTCATCTGGGAAAACCTCGATGGCAAAGCCGGCGCCTGGAAAGAGCACATAATCTTCGCCGGCAAAGAATGCCACGAAGCCAAAGCGGCGGACGTTGACCGCGACGGCGATATTGATATTTGCTCCAAGCCCTGGATCGGCGATGAGCATGTTTATCTTCGCAATATGCTCAAAGAATCGCCCGGCAAATAGCGCTGCTGCCCCAGCAGGCATCCAACCAGTCACGGCTCACATCGAAAAGCCGCTATTGACGCAACCACTCTATTCGACTATGCTGGCCTGCCAAGAATACAACTTCCAAGACACAGGCGATGAAAAATGAGCTGCCATAAAATAGTAATCGGTGATTCGCGGCGGATGGCCGAGATAGAAGATGAGTCGGTGCATCTGATCGTCACATCGCCGCCTTACTGGCAGCTCAAAGACTACGGCCCAAAGCAGCAGATCGGCTACAACGACAGCTACCAGGATTATATCAATAACCTGAATTTGGTGTGGAAAGAATGTCACCGTGTGCTTCATAAAGGCTGCCGGCTCTGCATCAATATCGGCGACCAATTCGCCCGCTCGGTTTACTATGGCAGGTACAAGGTAATCCCAATTCGCACCGAGATCATAAAGTTTTGCGAGACGATGGGCCTCGACTATATGGGGGCAATCATCTGGCAAAAAGTTACTACCTGCAATACCACCGGCGGCGCAACGATAATGGGCTCTTTTCCCTATCCCCGAAACGGAATAATCAAGATAGATTATGAGTTTATCCTTATACTTAAGAAGTTGGGCACCCCCCCAAAAGTTTCAAAAGACATAAAGAAAAAATCAAAACTGTCTGTGGAAGAGTGGAACCAATACTTCTACGGTCACTGGAATTTCAGCGGCGAAAAACAAGATAAGCACCTCGCGTCGTTTCCCGAGGAGCTGCCCAAAAGGTTAATCAAAATGTTCAGCTTTGCCGGCGACACTGTGCTGGACCCTTTCTTAGGCAGCGGCACGACCTCAGTCGCTGCGATGAAACTATCCAGAAACTCCGTAGGTTATGAGATAAATGAGGACTATTTGCCCACCATCACTGAAAGGCTCAGGCGCAGCATCGGCATCTTTGAGAAAGACGCCAGCGTGGAGGTTATTAAGCAGGCGATTCAGGTTGTCGATTTCGACAAAGAGGTTCAAAAGCTACCGTATATCTTCAAAGACCCCGTAGCATTTGAACGCAAGATTGACCCGAAAGTCTTGAGATTCGGTTCGCGCATAGATGGAAAAGAGGAAAGACAACCCCACGTGAAACGTGGGGCTAAATATTTAGCCCCGCAATTTATTGCGGGGTTATCTTTGTGAGGTTTGCAAGATTACCATGCTTAAAAGAACACATACTTGCGGGCGGCTTCGGCTGGAAGACGCGGGCAAAAAAGTAACATTGGCCGGCTGGGTGCACTCCTACCGCGACCACGGAAACTTAGTCTTCTTCGACCTGCGAGATAGAGAAGGCCTGACACAGTTAGTCTTCAATCCCGAAACGCAGCCGGAAATGCACAAAATCGCAAGGACCGTGCGATGCGAATGGGTAGTCGCCGCCAGCGGCCTGGTCAGGCCGCGAGGGCCAACCCTGGAAAACCCCAAATTAGCGACCGGCCAAATCGAGGTGCTGGTGGAGCAATTAGAGATACTCAACACCGCTAAGACGCCGCCCTTTGAGATCGGTGAGGCGGAAAAGACCAGCGAAGAGGTTCGCCTTGTTCACCGATATGTAGACCTGCGCCGTCCGGAAATGCAGTGCAGGCTGCATACCCGACACCGCGTCATGAAAATAGCGCGGGACTATTTCGACCGGCTGGGCTTCTGGGAAATCGAAACGCCTATGCTGGCTAAAAGCACGCCCGAAGGCGCCAGGGATTTTCTTGTGCCTAGCAGGCTCCAGCCGAATTGCTTCTATGCGCTGCCTCAGTCGCCGCAGCTATTTAAGCAAATCCTTATGGTCAGCGGCGTAGAGAAATACTTCCAGATAGTGCGGTGTTTCCGTGACGAAGACCCGCGAGCCGACCGACAGGCGGAATTCACCCAGATAGACGTGGAGATGAGCTTCGTGGATACTAACGATGTCATCGGCATTCACGAAAATCTTGTAGCGAAAATCTGGAAAGACATACTCGACGTGGATGTCGCAACGCCGATGCGGCGGATGTCCTACCAGGATGCAATGGCTAATTACGGTATAGATAGGCCGGATCTGCGTTTCGATTTGACGCTGAAAGATATATCCGACATCGCCAGGCAAAGCACGTTCGGCATCTTTACCTCGGTCATCGAAAAAGGCGGAGTCGTAAAGGGACTTTGTGCCCCGGCGGGCGAAAAATACTCCCGAAGTGACATCGAAAAGACGCTGACCAGCTTTGTCGCCGACTACAGTGCAAAAGGTCTTAGCTGGATCAGGCTAAAAAATGAGAATGGCAAACTCACATTCATCGGCGGCCTGGGCAAATACTTCAGCCCACAGTTGCAGCAGCAAATCGTCGAGCGCTTCGCGGCAAAAGACGGCGACCTGCTGCTGCTTGTTGCCGATAAAGAGCAAATCGCCAACAAGGCTCTTGCGCCGCTGCGATGCAAAATTGCCCGCGACCTGAAGCTCTACGATGAAAACAGTTTTCAGTTCGTCTGGGTGGTGGGCTTCCCGCTATTTGAATGGAACGAGGACGAAAAACGTTACGAGTCGATGCACCATCCGTTCACCGCGCCTTTGCCCGAAGATTTGGATAAGCTCGACAGCGACCCTGCAAATGTTCGCGCACAGGCTTATGACATTGTCGTCAACGGCTCGGAAATCGGCGGCGGCAGCATTCGTATCCATCAGCCCAAAGTGCAGCAGAAGGTCTTTGACCTGCTGGGTATTTCCAGGCAGCAGGCTCAGGAGCGGTTCGGCTTTTTCCTTAAAGCCCTCGAATACGGCGCACCGCCGCACGGCGGAATAGCGTTCGGACTGGATAGAATGATCATGCTGCTTACAGGCACCGACAACATTAGAGATGTGATAGCGTTTCCCAAGACACAGCGAGGCCAGTGCCTGTTGACTGATGCTCCAAGCGAAGTCGATCAAAAACAACTGGACGAACTGAACCTGCGAACACAAAAACATCTGCGCGCAATTGAACAAGAGGAAGAACCGTCACCGCAGGGGTGAAAAAACCGTCGCCGTAGCGGCGACGGCTAAACGTATCCAGCGCCGCAATTTATTGCGGGCTCATTTATTCTTGATCGCCAGGAGGGACAAAATGTCGATATTGCTGCAAAACTGGCAAACGGTAGCCTGGCTGGTCGGGGTACCTGTGCTTGCGGGCCTGATAGGCCATTTTCTTATCTTCAAAATACTGCGAAACCTTGCTCAACGCACTAAGGGCGTCATCGATGACTCGCTGGTCAAACACTGCTACCGGCCACTTCAATGGACTATCGTCGTTTTTGTAATCCGCCTGGGTCTGGCAGCGGCACTAGGTGAAGAAAAAATTGCCGGCGTCACTCACATCCTGAGCGTGTTCTTTATAGGTCTGGTGTCGTGGCTGCTAATCAAAATGGTTTATGTCCTGGAGGACTATATTGTCAGCCGATTTGCGGTGGACGTAAAAGATAACCTAAGGGCACGCAAGATTCTTACCCAGCTAAAGGTCTTAAAGCGAATAGCCGTCATCGTGGTTGGTGTCATTGCATTAGCGACCATGTTAATGATGTTTCCCAAAGTCCGGCAGCTTGGCACCACTATCTTGGCATCGGCAGGAATTATCGGCATTGTGGTAGGCATGGCCGCCCAGCGAACAATAAGCACATTTATCGCCGGGCTACAAATCGCTTTTACCCAGCCGATCCGCGTAGACGACGTGGTTATCGTGGAAAATGAATGGGGCCGAATCGAAGAGATTACTTTAACCTACGTGGTCGTCAAGATTTGGGACCTGAGGCGGTTGATTGTTCCGATTACTTACTTTATCGAAAAGCCCTTTCAAAACTGGACTCGTGTCAGCGCAGATATTCTGGGTACAATATTTATTTATGTCGACTATACCGTACCCATCGACTCTGTGAGAGAAGAGCTTGGCCGCATAGTGAAAAACTCATCAAATCTGTGGGACGGCAAGGTCTGTGTGCTGCAGGTGACCAATACGTCTGAGCGAACCGTGGAGCTAAGGGCTTTGGTCAGCGCTGCCGATGCCTCAGCCGCATGGTCTTTGCGCTGTGAAGTCAGAGAAAAGTTAGTTGATTTTATCCAGAAGAACTATCCGGAGGCATTGCCCAAGCTAAGAGCGGAAATGGGTCCGCCTTTGCCGGCGCCGCCGAAGCAGGCACAATACCCGGACCTCGCGTAAAACAGGGTCTGTCGCTTGTTGCCCGGCGATTAGCGATTGGTCAGCCGGGCACATTGGATTTCACATTGTTTAAGATACGATTTCATATAGTAGGCCGTATCTGGCAGAAACTCCTGAAGCTTTTGCGGCTGTCGCCTCTGTCGCTAGCCAAGAAGTGCCAGTTGACGTTCGGCGTAGCGGTGGTCTTTACTCTGGCGCTGGCTCTGGTTCTGCCTTACGTCTGGATGAGCCAGCTTACCAAAAAGGATTACCTCGATACCGAACGGGCAAGAGCCGAGACGCTGCTGCTACATAATCACTTCCAGCTCAAGTCCGCCGGTCAGCCGTTCCAGCCGGCGCAGCCGCAGATCACCCCTGCACCGCTGGAAAGCAGCGGCCTTGCCCTCGATCCAAACGACTCCCACATACGCTGGATTCGCTTCGGCGGCGCCGCGACGCCACCGGCAACATCCCGACCGGCGGCAGGGTTAACCGACCAGGAAAAAACTGTGATCGAGACTCTAAAGGCCGAGGACCCTGAGCGGGGGCGGGATGAAAAAATTGACTTTTTCAAAAGTAACGGCGTCCTTGTCAGCAGCTATGTCCGGGTTTTCAGAGCCACCGATCACTGTATATCGTGCCACAATCCCCAGGGTTCTGCCGGCGCATTTTCTCGAAATGAGCCTATTGGTGCGGTTCTGGTCCAGCGTCAAGCCGCCGATATCAGCAAAACCGGTCTATTAAACTGGGTCTGGATTATCGCCGCCGGCCTAATAGCCGGCACGGGAGCAATCGTGGCGTTCTATCTAATCACCCAGCGGTTAATCCTTAGCCCCATCCGGCAGCTGCGGGCAATCGCAAACAACGTCGCCGAGGGCAATCTCGACATAAGAACCGCAATAAGCACCGGCGACGAATACCAAAAGCTGGCCGACGCATTCAATCACATGCTGGATACGCTCCAGGCCACACAGGATAAGCTGCGCCAGGCAAACAAACAGCTCGACGCCAAGATAGCAGAGCTTTCCGAGCGGAATATCGAACTATTCAAGGCCAACAAGCTAAAAAGTGAGTTCCTGGCCAATATGTCGCACGAGTTCAGGACGCCGCTCAATGCCATATTGGGCTTTGCCCAGGTCTTGCGGGACAGGCCCGCTCTTCTGGCGACAGACAAGGGGCAAAAATACGCCGACAATATTATCACAAGCGGCAACCGGCTGCTGAACATGATTAACGACCTGCTGGACCTGGCAAAAATCAGATCTGCGAAAATCCTGCTACACGTAGAAGAGACCTCGATAGATGCGCTGTGTAGAAAGGCGATAGCATCTTTTTCGCTTCTGACCAAGAAAAAGAAGATCAAGGTCAAGCTGACCACCGATCCGGAGCTGCCTGTTCTTATGACCGATGCCGGCAAGGTTCAGCAGATACTGTACAATTTTCTAAGCAACGCCGTCAAATTCACGCCCCCCCGGGGCAGGATCGAAATTCGGGCGGGTTTTGCTCCGCCGGCCTCGCCGAGGGCAAATCCCGAGGGGAACGCCGCTGCGGCGGAAATGCAGCCGCAAGGGCCTGCCGGCGATAAACCATTGGTGACAAATGATACCCGATTCGTCCGTATTTCGGTCAGCGACACCGGCTGCGGCATAGGGCAGGCCGACCAAGAAAAAATATTCGAAAAATTCCGCCAGGTTGACGGCTCTATTACCAGAGAGTCGCCGGGCACCGGACTGGGACTGGCGATAAGTAAAGAATTAGCCGATATGCTTGCATGCAGTATCGGCCTGCAAAGTGAGCCGGGCGCAGGCTCGACCTTCTGGCTCGATATCCCCATCGTGCTGGCCAAAGAAAGCTCGACCCCGCCGCAAAAAGCGGGCCTAAATATTTAGCCCCACAATTCATTGCGGGGTTCTTGTCCGGCGTTGGTTTTAATTGACCGTCCCCGTGCCGGCGACGGCTAAACCTTTCAGTAAAAGGAGAAAAAATGTGTCTCGGCGCTTTGTCCCTTGTTTTGTACATCGGCATCCAGACCTTCGCTGTAGGATCACTTGACAAAACGCACCCATTCTCGGTCCACGATATGCTGGCAATGGAGCGGCTTTCTGACCCGCAAGTCTCGCCCGACGGTAAATGGATTACCTTCGCGCTCAAAAAGATTGAGCTGGAGGCAAACCTCGGACGCACCGACCTCTGGCTGACTCGTACCGACGGCACGGACCTGCGCCGTTTGACAAGCCATCCCGAAGCCGACTCGAACCCGCGCTGGGCGCCCGACAGCAAAACAATTTACTTTCTATCCAGCCGATCAGGCTCATCCCAGGTCTGGCGTATCCGAATTGAAGGCGGCGAAGGCGAGCAGGTTACAAAGCAGCCCCTCGATGTCGGAAATCTTATCATCTCGCCGGATGGAAGGCACATCGGCTTTACGATGGAGGTCTTTCCGGACTGCAATGCTGCCTCCACAAAAGAAAAACTTGATGCTATCAAGCAGAAAAAAGTGGGCGGACGAATCTACGAGCGGGCTTTTGTCCGGCACTGGGACGCCTACAAGGATGGGCGACGCTCGCATCTATTTATTATGCCAGTTGCGGGCGGCGAGGCGGTAGACGTTATGCGAGGTCTTGACGCCGACACGCCTTCGCGGCCGTTCGGCGGGCCGGAAGAAATAACATTTACGCCCGATTCGACCGGCGTCGTCTTTACCGCCCGCGACGTCGGGCGCGAAGAACCCTGGTCAACCGACTTCGACCTTTACTGGGCGCCGGCGGATGGCTCGCAGCCGCCCAAATGTCTGACCGAGCAGAACCAGGCCTGGGACACGCAGCCGGTTTTTTCGCCCGATGGCAAAATGCTGGCCTATCTGGCGATGTCCCGCCCAGGCTACGAGTCCGACCGATTCCGAATAGTCCTACGACCCTGGCCGGAGGCTAAAACATTAACCGCTGAGAACGCAAGGACCGCCGAGAATAAAGATATAATTAAAGACTCCGCGTACTCCGCGGTCTCTGCGGTAAATAAGGAACGTGTTTTGACAGAGGATTGGGACCGAAGCCCGTCGTCATTCTGCTGGGCTGCGGACGGCAAAACCATTTTCGCTGTAGCGGATAATATCGGACAGCAGTCCCTGTTCGCAATAGATATGGGGACGGGCAAAGTCCGCACCGTTGTCAAGGCCGGCAGCGTCCGTTCGCCGGGCGCGGCGGGTGACAGGATTTTGTATAGCTTGGATGACCTTCAGTCGCCGGCGGAATTGTATTCGGTGAAGCCCGACGGCAGCGATGTCCGCAAAATTACAGAAATAAACGCAGAGAAACTTGCGACAGTGACGATGGGCGAATACGAGCAGTTTACATTCAAAGGATGGAACGATGAGACGGTCTGGTGCTATGTAGTCAAGCCGGCGGATTTTGTTCCGGATAGAAAATATCCGATTGTCTTTTTGATTCACGGCGGCCCGCAAGGCTCATTCGGCAACACCTTCCATTACCGCTGGAACCCGCAGGTTTATGCCGGAGCAGGCTACGCTGTGGTGATGGTCGATTTCCACGGCTCAACCGGCTACGGACAGGCCTTTTGCGATTCTATCCGCGGCGACTGGGGCGGAAAGCCTCTGGAAGACCTGCAGAAAGGCCTCGCGGCGGCGATCGCGCGATACCCCTGGATGGACGGCGATAAAGTCGCTGCCCTTGGGGCATCATTTGGCGGCTATATGATTAACTGGATTGCAGGCAACTGGCCGGAGCGATTTCGATGCCTGGTCAATCACGACGGCAATCTTGACGAGCGGTTCGCATATTTCGATACCGATGAATTGTGGTTTCCAGAATGGGACCATATCGGCACGCCCTGGCAGAACCCTGACAGCTACGAAAAGCACAACCCGGCAAACTTCGTCAAGAGCTGGAAGACGCCGATGCTGGTTATTCACGGCGGCCTGGATTTTCGCGTGCCTGAAACGCAGGGCCTGGCTACTTTTAACGCCTTACAGCGGTTGGGCATTCCCAGCAAATTGTTATATTTTCCTGACGAGACCCACTGGGTGCAGAAGCCCGCAAATTCCATCCTCTGGCACGAAACCGTGCTCGCCTGGCTGGAGCAGTGGCTGAAGGAATAAGCAATTGGAATGAATAATGGATAGGCATTGCTGGTTAAGAACTGGTAGTAAGTTGAGAGTTAGATGGTATTCTAACAGACGTTATTGACTTGGAAAGTAAGGTCGGAAAAGTATTAACCTTCTCGCTGAATATTCCCGGCAGAGTCACCAAAGACGAAAAAAAAGAGAGCGAAATCCCGTTAGCAAACCGTGATCTTTAGATTACTCAAGATACTATTCAAAATTCATTAATACGAAATCAGGCATGGTTCAGAACAGGGTAACACTTTTCTGAACCCCGCAAGTTGCCATTTTCTCCGTAACTCCTGTTTCGACAGAGTGTTATGAGTGTTCGTGGCCATTGAACCAGCTTGAAAAGTGTTACCCTTGGGCATATGAAGTTGAACCATGCCCGAAATCAAATAACCAGGACCACGAAAAAACAGCAAACAACCACAAAAACGTTACCTCACCGGCTAAAACAAATCCCACAAAGCTTAATTCCATTAAGTTACTACTATTTGGTAAACATCCCTGGTTTTTCCATACGCTACCTTTTTCGTTGTTTAACGCCAAAAAGTTTAGTGACTTTGCGACAGTAGTTGATAACCGTTCGGGAAATTGAAAAAACCTTAAGTCATTGTATATAAATGAGTTACATATTATATGCTGCGCCGGAATCCGAGAAATAACTAATTTTGACAACTTTTTTCTAAGAATATGGAATTTTTATTCAAGTAAGTGTGTGTTTTTTGCCGATATATCCGATACGAGGCTGTTGTGAGTTTACAGAATTGACGTCCGTCATATTATAGATTTAGGAACATGATTATGAAAAATAAACAAAAACAAAACCGGTCAATTCGTGAACTACCGATCATCATTTTATTGTTTACGTTTTGCTTCTTAGTTATTATTCTTCGCCTTGAAAACCTATATGATTTAGTCCGAAATTGTATCATCGCCATACTAGTAGTATACCTCGGCTGGCAAGGTCTGTCAAGAAGAAACACTCATCCAAAAAATCACGATAATATGCAGGAGGACAATAATGACGAGTGAAGAAGTTATCGCCATTCGAGAAAAACTTCGTTTGTCTCGCAAACAACTCGTGCATTTGCTTGAGGTGCCATACGAAACATTGTGCCGATGGGAAAATGGGAAACGTTCCCCAAGCAAGTTTTACGAGGCTCAACTCAGGAAACTTTCCGGAAAAATAGAATTCCCGAAATTGGAAGAGAAGTGGATTTTTGTAGCTCCTAATATACAACGTATAAAAAATGCTGTATGCAAGACTGAAGGCATCATGTTTGGCACTGTTCACGGATTAGTTGACCAGAGTGAAAGCTTATTTTTGGCAATAGTCCGTTTACGACCCCACGCACGTACCCTTAATGATCTAAAACACTGTATCGGGGACCAAGAACGTTCACCAGGAAATCAACGCAGACGGATAGTAGGCTTTTTTATTTCGGCTGACAGACAAATACGTCCTCGGGACCGTATCGCCCTGTTCATTAAGAGGCATCGTATATCTAAGGCGGACCACTTTGTTATTTATAACAAAGCCCAAGATGAGATTACTGTATGGAAATCATGCCCTTACCTAGCAGTGGATTCCAAAGAGGATTCTGTCGTTCCGATCCCATATCTTGTTGTGGGATAAAATAAAGTGGGTCTATCTGAAAAACTAGTCTGAGTTAAGTGTCTAAGCAAATTTCGACTTCATCGTATAGTTCCCTGATAAAAACCATTGGCTCTGTAAGCCAGTCAATTCCATCCTCTGGCACGAAACCGTGCTCGCCTGGCTGGAGCAGTGGTTAAAAAATAGCCGGGTAACCCGCCAATAAATTGGCGGGCTAAACACTACGCGGTATAATTACCTGCTCGTTTCGTACAAAACGAAAGGGTTGCTAATGCGTAGAAAACCTGTAAGGGCGATTTTTCCAGGCTCGTTCGACCCGATTACAAACGGGCATCTGGACGTCATCAGCCGGGCGATAAAACTCTTTGATGAGCTTGTCATCGCGGTCGGACGAAGTCCGGTCAAAAACCAGCTCTTTACGCCCGAAGAACGCGTCCAGATGATAGAAGAAATTATCCGCCAGAGACGAATGAAGGGCGTCTCGGTGGAAAGTTTCGACGGCCTAACCGTCGAATACGCCGCAAAGAAGAAGGCGGACGTAATTTTGCGCGGCCTGCGAAGCCTTACCGATGTCCAATACGAGTTCCAGCTTGCCATGACTAACCGGGCGGTTTCCGGAATAGAAACGGTCTTCATTATGACCAGCGAGCAATACGGCTTTACCAGCTCGACCTTGATCCGTGAGGTGGCGTCTCTTGGCGGCAACCTTTCAAACCTGATCCCGGAAAATGTATACGAACGTTTGCGACAACGATTCAAGAAAAGAACCCCCGGTGAGGGTTCCCGCAAGGCGGGGTCCCAAACTGGGGGCTAAATATGTTTAGCCGTCGCCGGCACTCGTCTCGGCGGAGCGCCGAGCCGCAGCCGGACGGCGACGGTTAATACTGTTGTATGTTCACCGTCAGTGTTGAAACGCGCTTTCGAGCATCGCATCAGTTGGCGCAAGCGGACGGCTCAAAAGAACGTCCGCATCGCCATCAGTGGTCCGTTACCGCCCATGTCAGCTCAGAAACGCTCGACAACCGGGGAGTGGTAATGGACTTCCAGCAGCTTAAGGCGACGCTCGACAACATAGTGGCTGAGCTTGACAAGACGACGCTGAGCAAAATCGACTATTTCCAGCGGAACAAGCCATCTGCTGAGAACGTAGCCAAGTATGTATATGAAAAACTTGAGCCGGAGCTGCCCAAAGGCCTGCGACTGCGCAGCATCAAAGTTGTAGAGAAGCCGGGCTGTTCAGCAAGATTTGCCAAGTTCGGCTAAGTGGCGATTAGCTGAATTGTAATCGGTTAAACGGATGGCCTGGAGGCTTTTGCAAAATTTGCCGATAGTATCAGCAGGATTCTGCTATAATAATAATTATGCTTTGCCAGGTATGTAACAAAAAGACAGCAACTATTCATCTGACCGAGATAAGCGATGGTGTGCACACCGAGATGCACCTTTGCGAGCAGTGTGCCATCGAGCAGGGCGTAGCCGCCAAGACCCAGATATCCATAAATGAGCTGCTCAGCGGCCTGCTTGCTTCTCAGCCGTCAGATGACGAGCTGTTCGGCCCTTCGGAGCCGGACGCCAAATGCCCACATTGCGGCTTCACGCTCGAACAATTTCGCAGACAAGGGGTGCTGGGCTGCCCATACGATTATGAGGTTTTTGAAAAGGCGCTGGCGCCGCTTATTGAAAAAGCCCACAACGGCGCAACGAGTCACCATGGTAAAGTTCCTGCCAGGACGCCGCAGCAGACGAAAAAGCAGATGGAGCTTGCAAACCTTCGCCAGCAGCTTGACACGGCTGTACGAACCGAAGATTACGAGCTGGCCGCCAAATTGCGGGACAAAATAAACGAGATGGAAAAGAAAGAATAAGAATAATATTTAGCCCCGCGTTTTACGCGGGGTTCACCAACGCAAAAACGTATGAAACTGACCGAGATAAGTAGTGACATAAACGAATGGTTTGGCGGTGGGGGGCCGTTAGCTGAAATCGTCATATCCTCGC
>Ga0315274_10012101_pt1 | contig 12334 bp, 4 predicted proteins | sample YL17G02_20_MG_FD_203700 | JGI IMG/M metagenome (GOLD analysis project Ga0315274, IMG submission 203700) | Sediment microbial communities from Yellowstone Lake, YNP, Wyoming, USA - YL17G02_20 | ecosystem: Environmental > Aquatic > Freshwater > Lake > Sediment | place: USA: Wyoming | collected... | reverse complement strand
CTCGCGCCCGAAGTGCCCCCGGCGCTCTGCGGGATCGTCCATCGCCTGCTGGGCAAGCGGGCCTCCGAGCGCTTTCAGAGCGCCGCGGAGCTCCTCGACGCTCTCGAACGCGCCGATCTGGATGCGGTGGCCCAGCCGGCGGGCCGCGGCGCCGGCGTCGGAGACGGACGACTGGCCCGCGCCCTGTGGGGCCTCGCGGCCCGCTCGTCGGACCTCCTGCGCTTGGCGTGGGCGCGGTGCCTTCCGTTCCGAGAGCGGTTGCGGAGGGGGCCGGTGCTCGCCGCGCTCGTTGCCGCCGCGCTCGTGTGCGTCGTGCTCTTGCTGCTTGTCTTCTCCCCCAAGCTCGACCCGACGCACGTCAGGGTGCAGCCTCCCGCAAAGGAGAGGGAGATGGAGAGGGATCACCGCCCACCCGAAGGCGCGCCAACCATAGCCATCCCTACGACCAAGACGCCGGGGACGAAGCCAGGCAGTTCGCGGACGGCCCCGAGAGTTCCTCCCCCGCGCACCCCCACCACGCCGGTGTCGGTCAAACCCCCATTGAAGACCTCCGTCGTGGTGAAGCCCCCCGCGCCCCCGGTTCCAAGGGTGCCGCCGAGGAAAGAGGCTGCGCCCCCTGAGCGGAAGCCATGGTCCCTCAAAGACCTTCAGGCCCTGGCGGCGGCAGGGGGATGGCGTCGGGAGTATGCAGAGGCGCTCGGTGTGATCTTGGCCGGCCACTCCACGGGGGGGTCCGTCGAGGGCTTTGTGGAGTTCTTTGTGAGGTTCCATGACCTCAACGCGATCATACACCCACAATCCGCCGGCCGGGGAGTCGCTTTCAGCATCGAAGAGGACAGCCTGGCTGCTCTGGTGCAGCAAGCCGCGAAGTCGGCCCGGTGTGTGGTAGGCCTCGTGGACCACGCCCTGTTCTTCGCCCCCTCGGCGGAGGAGATGGACAAGGCGGAGGCCGTCACGTTACAGTCAAGAGGCGAGATCCCCGCGGAGCTGGCGGCGAGGCTCGATGGAGCGATCTCGCTGGACGTGGCCGATAGCACGCTCGCAAGGGCGGCTCGGGCTTTCACGACGGAAGCCCGCGTCAGTGTGGCCGTGGCGCCGGAATGTGCGGAGAGGGTCCTGACGGTGCGCGTGGACCGCGTGCCGGCGCGGAGCGCCCTGCTGTGGCTCGCGCGGCTGACGGGGACCACCGCAGTCTACGAGAACGGGGTGATCAGCCTGGTCCCGCTCCCGGCGCAGGAGAGCACGAAGCCGAAGGCCCCGTGACCCGTTCGACCGACCTGCCCCGCAGCTCGCCCGCCCGCAATTCTCACCAGTCCACCAAGTTCCGAAGGGACAAAAGGACGTAGCCGGCGGCGTAAGCCGCCGGATCGCGGGGGAACGAGTGCCGTTTCCGAGCCACGCGCGTTAGCAAGTGGCCTCCTGGCCGCTCCCTGACGGTCGCGGCTCGGTTGTTGGTCGGGGCTGGGCCTCTCCGATCCCCCTTTCCGGCGGCTTACGCCGCCGGCAGAATCCTATCGCTCCTTCGGAGCTGGGCCGACTGGCGAGAAATGCGGGCTAGGGGGAGGGGGAGAAGACGAAGGTGGCGGTCGAGCTGGACTTCCGGGTGTCGCTCGCCTCGACGTGGACCTCCAGGATGGTTCGTTCGCCCGGTTGCCCCAACTCGAACTTCGCCTCGGCGCTTGCAATGAGGTCTCTGCCCAGGTCCGGTCGGCCGGGGGCAGCGAACGCTCCTCCCCGAACCTTGCCGTCCTGCTTGATCTGCCACATCGTGATCGGGGCGTCGGGGGTGTCCGCCCGCAGCCGGATCCGGACCACCAGCTCCTTCTGGCTCACCGGGTTCGCGGCGGTCTCGCCTGGAACCACCTTCCCCGGCGCAAGCCACCGAATGTGCGGCCCTGTCGGCTTCCGCCATCGCGACACCTGGGTCACGTGCTCCGCGGAAACCCGTTGCGTTGGGTCTGCTACAGGGAACGCCGCCAGCTCGAGGGTCAGCTTGTCGTCGTAGCAGAATGCGTCGAGGGCGGGTTTCAGGGGGAGGAAGACCGGTCCCCCGGCAGAGAGCTTTGGGGAGGCGGCGAGGAGGATCGTCTCGGAGTCGTCTCGATTGGCCCGAACGGTCGCCGTGAGCTCCTTGATGGCGCAGGGTGCCGCCTTTGCCTCGGCTGGGGGCCTCTCTGTGCTCTTGCTCTCCTTGGGGGGGGCGCCGGCCGCGGACGGCCGGCTCTCGAGCACGATGGGGGACAGGGAGTAGCCTGAATAGTCGAAGGCGAACCGCAGGCACCGGTCGAAGAGGGATTCGTCCGTGTCCGATTTCACTCCCCAGAGGCGCGCGTGGCTCGCGGAGTCCCACCCCCATTCCCAGGGGGCCTTGGCCCAAGACAGGACGGAGTCCCCTGTGGGCTTTCCTCCCGTGATGAGCTCGCCAGCGGCAGCGGCACAGCCTGCAATGGCACAGACCCCCGCTGCGGAGGTCCCCGCGGCCCACCGCACGCCATAGGTCGAGACGAAGCCCACGACCAATCCCCCCGCCCCCGCCAACCCCCCGCCCGTCCGGACCGGGGCAAGAGGGAGGAGGAAGAACTCCGGGTGGAAGCGCCAGCGGCGCGTCGCAGGCGCCGTGCTCTCCTTGGGACCGGGCGTCGGGGGGGGCTCTGGGGGCTCGACGCGGATCAGCTCGGCGGCCAGGCAGGGCGCCGGGTCTTCCAGGACCTCCCGGACGACGAGCCGGTACTGGCGTGGCGGCGCCACGGCTGGCAAAGTGCCACGGCTGGCTTGACCCGCAAGGCTGGTGCCCGCCGCGGCCACGGTTGGCGAGCCAACCGTGGCACGGGGCGGCTGTTCGAGGGCATAGGGGGACACGCAGCCCGCGGGAAGCCCGGCAAGTGCGAGCGCCGCGAGCGCGGCAAGACGGACGGGTTCCGGATAGCGCATGGCGAGACTGCTTCCTGATCCAGGGCCGTCTCTCACTGAGACAGGAGGATAGCGACGCGGAAGCCCACATCGGGCAGCTTCGCGTTCGGCGGCTCTTTCCACCTCCTGAAAGACAGGCCAATGCCTTTCTCGAAGCTCCCGCCGCGGAGCACACGCTCCTTTCCCTCGTCAGGGCCTCGGTAGTTCTCCTGTCCCTCGCGGGGATAGGGGCCGTACCAGTCGCTCACCCACTGGCGGACATTGGAGGACATGTCGCAGCAGCCGGTGAGGGAAACGTCGAGGCGTTCGCTGACGGCTCTGGGGGCTTTCTGCTCGTCCTTCGGTGCGTCGGCAGCCTTGTCGAACCCAGGATAGAGCCGCTTCTCGGCGACCGTGCGCTCCCGGCCGCTCTTCCAGGCGGCGGCGCATTCCCATTCCGCTTCACTGGGGAGGCGGCAGGTGACCCTGAAGCGCTCAGCTTCCGGTCCGAGCTCCTTCTCGAGGTCGGCCTTGAGCCGGGTCTGGAGCCACGCGCAGTACTCTGTTGCCCCGGTCCACGAGACGCGTGTGATGGGCAACTCGCTCTTGCCCTGCGCGGGGCGGTACTTCCCCTCCTGGAGGAGCACTCCGGCGTCGGGGCCGACATCGAGCATTCCGGCCACTTGCGGGGGCTCGGCGGCGTTCAGGAAGTCGCAGAACTCCGTCTGGGAGACGAGCCGGACCGCCATGAAGAACCGGGACAGTGCGACCTCGAATCTTGGCACAGCGTCGGGGACCTCGCTGATATCCTTGATCACCCCGTCCTTGAAGGCCCGGGTGAGCATAGGGTCCTTGTCCCCCGTGATTCCCATGGAGAACGAGCCGCCTTCAATGCAGACGAAGCCCTTGTCTCTCGCCAACCAGATCTCGACGTAGGCTTGCGAGGCATCATGCGCCCGTCCGGCCCAGTTGAGGGGGTCAAGCCGCACGATGGCCTGGGCCAACCGCTTCGCGTCATCGAGCTTGTCCTTGTTCCGAAGCTCCTTCAGGTCGTCGGCAGCCCTCTCGATCTCCTTCTTGAGGCCCAGGAGCCGTTCGGAGACCTGGGCTGCCGTCCCCTTTACGGCCTTTTCTCCCTCCTCGAGGGTCGGGAGCTGGAGCTCTCCCTCGGCCTTCTCGTCCACCCGGCTGGCCTCGGCCAGGGAGTCAAGCGCCTTGAGGTAGTCCCGGTCCTTCGTGGCCTGAGCGGCTTTGCTCCAGGCTGTCCTCCAGGCGACCTCGACGGCATCGAGGGCCTTGCGGGTGGAGGGGAAGTGGCATTCGGGATCGCCGCTGAGGACTCGCTGCTTCTTCTCCTGGACGAGCGCGGGAGAGGAGGTCTGAGCGTCGAGGAGCTCCTGGGCAAGCTTGTCCTGGGCGGCCTCGGCCTCGGCGACCCGCTGCTGCCAGGTCTTGAGCTGTGGGTCGTCATCAGGGACGAGCTCTTTGTAGCGTTTCATCTCGTCGGTTGCGGTCCGGTACTTCCTCTCGGTGAGTGCGGTTTCTGCTCGGCGGGCAAGCCTCTGTGCTTCGTTCGTCCTGGCGGTTGCGTCGGCGGCCAACTGGGCGAGCTCGCGCGTCGCCTGGAAGAAGGGCTCGCGATCCGTTTTCTGGGCCTCGAGGCCGAGCTCGATGACTCGCTTCCAGTCGTCTTGCTTCCAGGCTCTCGTGGCTTCGGTGAGGCGTTGGGCCTGGGTGTCGGCAGCCTGTTTCAGGGCCTCCTCCGCCTCGCCGAGCAATTTCGGCTCCGCGACGAGCTCCGGTGCCGGGCGCAGGGCATCGAGGAGCCTGCTCAATGGCCCCCACTTTCCCTCCTTGGTGTAGGTGGCCAGGCGTTCTTCGACGCGTCCGCGCAGCCTCGCGACGATGGCGTCTACGCGGGCCCTGTAGTCGGGGCTGTCCTCCGCTCGGAGCTGCGCGCAGCGGCGCGCGGCCTCCTCGATCCTGCCCGCGGCCTCGTCCTCCTTGATCCGATCCAGTTCCGCCTCAGTTTCCTCGATGCGGCTGCGGGCCTCCCGGCCGAGGCGTTCGAGCGCGGACCTCCAGGGGATCAGGACTCGCAGCCAGGATGGGAGGCGAGCGATCTGGTCGGCGGTCGCGGCGGCATCGTGCCATTCCCTGGCCTGCATGTGCCTCTGGGCCTTTGTGAACGTGAGGTAGCCCGTGAGGGCGATGGCGAGCAAGGGGAGGACGACGAGGAGGGAGACTACGGTGCCGAGGACGATGCGGGTGCACTTTCGGCGGGGAGCGCGCGCGGCGAGGGCGTTCAGGAGCCGTGCCCGGTCGGCGGCGGCCTTCGGGTCATTCTCGAAGGGGACCTCTGCGAAGTACTCGTCGAAGGCCCGGACGGCGGCGGTCAGCTTGCCTCGGGAGGCCAGTTCGTAGGCGCGGCCATAGCGCTCGGTGAGGCGGGCGTGGCGCTTGTGGATCTTCTCGACGAGCTCCTGGCTGTCCTTGGGGCACCGGTGGGCGTAGCGGAAGATGGCCTCGGCCAGTCGCGGGTCCGCGCCCGGCACGCTGAGGGTGACGGAAGGCCCGGCCTCATCGAGCCGCTCGATGGCCAGTTGGAGGGTGGCCATCGAGGAGTGGGCGATGAGGGTCTGGAGCTCGCCGCGGAGGTCCCGATCGACCGCCTGGGGGCCGCCCGTTGCCGCGAGGTCGCGGGGGGTGAAGGCGTCCTCCATATAGTCGTCCAACTCTGTCGCTCCTCGGACAGTGGGCGCCCTCCCGCGGGTTCCAAACCCCGCGGGAGGGTAAATGAGGGTAAGTGACAGCTGACATTACCCTCCCGCGGGGTTTGGAACCCGCGGGAGGGAGTTGATGCGGCTTTCCCGTGCTCCTGTCCGCCGGGGGCGGGCGCCCATTGCCGGCAATGGGCTCCCATCGCCTCGCCCTGATTTGAGATTTCAGATTTCAGATTGCAATCAGCAATCAGCAATCCCAGCCGGCTCACGTGGCGACCAGGGCGCGCTTGTACGGGGTGCCGTCCTCGCGGAGCACGAGGAACGACAGGGGCCTCCGCACCTGGGGGCCGCTGCCTTCGGGGCTATGGAGCCTGGCCGAGACGGGGTCGCCCGGCTTGACGATCACGACGCGGAGCCTGCTCTCCCTCAAGACGTCGTTGAGCCAGTCGGCGAGTTGCTCTTCCCACACGGGGAGGACATCGGGAGTCTTTTCTTCTGAAGAAAAGACGCCCGATGTCTTCGCGCACCATCGGTAGAAGGTGCGGCTCAGCTCGAAGGCGAGGTCGCGGCTCCGCTCGGTGTCCGCGCTCGCGCACAGGTGGTGGATCATGCCGAACAGGGCGAGGGCCTCCGGGGCGGGGGGCTCCGCCTCCATGCCCTGTGTGATGGCGGAACGAACCCCCTCGAGCTCCTCCCTGAGAAAGGCTCGCGGCCAGATCCTGGCGAGGTGGACCTCGAGCGAGCGGCGAAGCGTCGCGCACTCCGCTTCCAGCTCCTGGATCCTCCGGGCGGACTGGGCATGGAGCTCCTGCTGGTCGCGCCGGGCCTGTTCGCGGGCGCGGGCGAGCGCCTCGCCGTGCTCCTGGCGGAGAGCTTCTTGCTCGTCGAACCTGGCGCGCTCGGCATCGCGCCACTTCTGGACCAGGTTGGCAATCTCGTCGGTCTTCTCGCGCAGGAGCTGCTCGTGTCGGGCGCTCTCGGCGGCCCGCAGGGCCTTCTGGGCTTGGAGCTGCTCGCGGAGGGCTTCGGTGTCGGGCCGCTCGGAGTTGGCTGGGGTGCTGGCGGCCCTTCGGGTGCTGGACTCGACCGCAGGGTCAGACCTTAAAATATCAAATAGGCCGCTATTTTGTATTTTAAGGTCTGACCCTGATGGCGCGGAGGGGCTTTCCAGCAGGTCGCCTCCGGGGTCTCTCGATCCCGGAGCGGAGGCGGGCTGTGGCCGCCTGGGAGTTGACGCGGCAGGACGCAGGGCCTGGACTGCCGTCTTGTAGGCGCTGAGTTGCTCGGCCTTTCGAGCGATCTCGGCCTGGAGCCGCGCGTTCTCGGTCTGGGCTTGCTCGAGGAGTTGGCGGAGGTCCGTGCAATCTTCGAGAGCGCCGTCGCGCTCGTGCTGCGCGCGCTGGAGCTTCGAGTTCAGGTGCCAGCAGGCGCCCGCGGCGAGAGCGGCGATGAGGAGCACGCCGGCGAGGCAGAGCAGAGCCGAGGAATGGCCTGTGAAGACATCGGGAGTCTTTTCTTCTGAAGAAAAGACTCCCGATGTCTTCGGCTTTGCCCCCGCGGCATCGGGGCCTGCGGGGGGGCTGGACCCGGCGGCGCTGGGGACCGCCGTCTGGGTGCTCCCCTGGATCAGCATCACGATGGCCAGGACCAAAAGCCCGAGGCCCAGGAGCGCCGGGAGAGCAAGTTGGGCACGGGTCAGGGGCTTCATCCGTGAGGGGCTCCCGCGTGTTTGTAGGGGCGGTTCGCGAACCGCCCCTACGGGCCGCCCACACCTGGCATCGGAAAAGGGGACAGGTACGTCTTGCCTGAAAGGCCCGAAGGGGGCTTCGCCCAAAACGTACCTGTCCCCTTTTCCGATACGAGCCGGGGTGAGCTCAGTCTTCGGTTATCGCGTCGTAGTCAATCCCGTAGAAGGCCTCCGTGTCGAGGAAGTACCGCTCCTCGAACAGGGTCCGGAGCTCCATGACGACGTTCCGGCCGGCTTCGGCGGGGGCGCCGTCCACCTCGCCTTCGGCTTTGACGAGTCGGAGGCATTCCTCACGTGAGGGGGTTCGGCTGCGTTCGATGGTGACGGTGATCGGGCCATGGCGCTTTCTGGAGCGAACGCCGATGCTGTAGATGGGGGAGACCTCGGCGGCCTCGCTGGGGGAGAGGCGCCGAGCGATGAGGGCCTCCATGCCGACGAAGGTGAAGGTGGCGAGATTGGCCTCGTCCTCGGGCAGCTCCTCGACGGGCTGGAAGAAGGCGTCGTCGTTGCGGAAGTGGCGGTCGTCCTCCCTGGCGATGCCCCAGTAGAAGGAGTGGTGCAGGGCCTCGGACTTGTGGATCTCCACGCGGATGTCCCCTGGCGCGCGGCCAATGGAGCAGAGGTACTCGATGGCGCTGCCGACGACGACGGAGCTCTTCGGGTCGGCGATCCTGCCGGGGTGCCTCGCGTCCTGGAACGGGTACCACGGGCCGGCGTGGTAGCGGTCCAAGGGGATGACCCTGGACTTGGGGAGGGGGATGAACCAGCGGAGGAGGCGCTGGACGGCGGGGAGGCGGGTGGTGCGCCCGGCCAGGAGGAGGGCGTCGCAGTCGCGGGCGGCGATGAGGGAGGCGAAGTGGTAGAGCATGGCGCCGAGGGAGCTGCGCACGACCTTCTCGAACTCGTCGCGCTGGAAGCGGAACGGCACGTCGCCGGGGTGGGCCGCTTCCCAGCCGCGGTTTCGCGTCTCGATCCAGAGGGCGTCTATGGCCTTCTGGTCGGAGCAGGCGTCGCTGAGGGTGAAGGTGGCCTGCTCGTTCTCCTCCTCGGCGTAGGCGAGGTACCTGCGGGCGACGGGGATCCAGATCTGGGTGACCCAGCGGCGCTTGGCCGCGCTGAAGACTGGGTCGGCGACGGTCTCGAAGAAGGCTTTCACCTTGCTCTTGCCCACGCCGAGGTGATTGGCGACCTGGGGGATCAGGATGCGTTCGAGGAGGTGCTTGACCAGTTCGTCGCCGGCCTTCGTCATGCCGTCGAGGTACTTGATTTCGCAGATGAGATGGGTCTGGAGGCGCGCGTCGGCGATGTCGGTGTAGTCGGCGATCGTGAGGTCCGTGGTGCCGCCGCCGATGTCGAGGCTGGCCAGGCGGAAGGTCTTCTTCGAGGTCTCGGGGTGGGTCCGGCCGACGAGGTCGAGCCAGGTGCGGCCGGTGTGGCAGGCCAGGACTTCGCCGTAGACGTAGGCGAGCTGGCCGGCGGTGCCCTCGTCGGTCTGCATGCGGAGCTCGGGCGCGGCGCCCTGGTGGCGCAGGCAGGCGTGGGCGAAGATGGCGAGGGCCTTCTCGGCCTGCTTGCGGTAGCGGGCCTTCTCGTGGGCGCACATGGCGGTGGGGAAGGAGAGCACGAGGTGGGAGAGGCGCCGCTTCCGCAGGGGCGAGGAGGTGCGCTCCCTGTAGGCGATGGAGTTGATCTGGGAGAATGCCTGGCTGAGGAGCTCGTAGAGCGCCAGGATGACCATGACGCGGCAGGGGTACTGGGGGGTGACGGGGGCGGCGGGGGGGCTGTGCGCGCCGTCGTCCACGGGCAGCCGGTCCCAGTCTCGGTCGTTCTCGTAGATGTACTCGAGCACCTTGCCGCGCAGGGGCTCGCAAGAGACGGGCCTCTGAGGGTCCACCAGCCAACTGGCGAGGATGTGGTGCCAGTAGTTGCCGTCGATGGGGCGCGATGCCCACAGGTATCGCTTGGGGCTGCTCATGCCCGTGAGGATCCCCTGGGCGGGGTCCACGCGAATGCGGAAGTCGTCGGCCTCGGCGCCCAGGCGAAGTGGAGAGAAATCGGGGAACAGGCCGCTGTCCTTCGTGACCTTGACGAGCGGGACGGGCTCCGGCCGCAGCTCGGGCTTGCCGGTGGGCAGGCGCTTCTTCAGCCAGCCCACCTTCCCGGGGGCCTGCGGAGCGTCGGGGGCTCGCGCGGCGCGCTCCTCGTAGGTGGAGACGAGGACCCGCGGGATGAGGTCGCTGACGAGCTCGAACTTGGAGTCGAAGACCTCCTCGTGGGGCGGGGCCTTCAGGGCGTCGGTGATGCCCTTCGGGGGGGCTTCGCGGTGGAACTGGTCGATGCCGAATCGGCGGTGGTCGTAGAGGCGGAAGGGTTGGGTGATGGTCTGGAGGGTCCGGGCGCTGGCGTCGCGCTCGACGAAGAGTCCCATGCTGCGGCAGTTGCCGAAGTCGAGCATGAGGGCCACGTCCACGGGCTCGCCGGCGCCCCCCGCGGCGGGGAGGATGCGGAGGACGACGGGCTCGGCGATCGCTTCGCCCCCGATGGCTTCGACGATCGCGGCGGGGTCGTTGTAGGCGCTCTCGCTCTGGGCGAAGTATCCGAGCTCGGTGGGGCCGGTCTGCGTGTCGATGGCGAGCACGCGATAGCCGTCGGCCGCCCGGCAGTAGAGCCAGGGGATCGGGGTGCCGGCGTTGTCCCTCAGGCGAGTCCAGATCGCCGGGGTGTCGGCTTTCACCCCCGTGTTGACGTATTGGATGCCGGTGTTGGCGAAGAGCTGGACGACGGACATGGCTAGGGTCCACTCCTTTCAGGCGCGGAGAGCCGAGAGGATCTGGGCGAGCTCGCCGTTTCCAGGGGGGGGCTCGATGTATCCCTCTTTCACGGCGGCGGCGAGGCGGTCGGCCAGAAGGCGTTCCCAGCGCGCCCGAACCACCTCGTGGGGCCTGGCCGTCGGCGGCTCGACGGGCTGGGCGGCCAGGGGGGGACGCGGGCCGGGCGTCAGGAGGAAGTCGTCCAGGACGATCTCGGCGTACCTTCGGAAGACGACCTCGTGGATGGCGGGGCTGCCGATGCGGTTGGCCGTCTCGAGGCGCTGGGCGATCTCCTCGAGGCAGTTCGCGGAGAGATAGTCCACGAGGTAGGAGGCGAGAAGGGTGAGGGTCTGCTCGTCGAGGCCGTTGCCTCCGGAGCCGTGGCCGACGGAGGCCACGGCGGCCCAGTCCCGGGTGGTCTGCCAGCCGGTCAGGACGCGGGCGGCGAGGCCGCTGAAGTCGGGGGGCACGGGCAGCATCTCCTGGGCGAGGAGCTCGCGGAGGATCAGGTCGGCGATGCTGCCGTCGAAGTGAAGCGCATCCACGAGGGCGCGGGTGAGGAGGCCGTTGGTGTCGCGGCGCAGGGAGTCCACGACGATGGCGGCCACGCGGCGGCGGCGCTCGACCTGCTGCTGGAGGTCGGGGTCCACGTAGAGGTCGCGCATGAGGCTCTCCAGGGCGCCGCGGAGGCCGCGGGCCTGCTCGGCGAGCATGCTGCGGCGTCCCTCGTTTCCGAGCTTCTGGAGCAATGCCCCGAGGAGGGGCTTGAGGCCGGCGTTGCCGCGCTCGAGCGCCGCATCCCACTTCTGCTCGGGCTGGGCCACGTACTTGATGACGGCCGTGCTGGCGAGGAACGCGCGGCGCCAGCCGGCCACGTCGAACTTCGTCTCGGGGTTCGCCTCGTCCATCGTGCCGGGGTAGCGGAGGGGGAAGACGTTCTTGAAGGTCTCCCCCTTGCCCCCGTAGTTGTTGATCCAACTGGCGAAGTACTCGGCGAGCTCCTTGACGATCCAGGCCTGGAAGGCCTCGGGGTCCGGGCTGACGCGGAGGAGGAGGTCCATCTTCGTGAGGCTGACGAAGAGGCTGGGGGCATCGCGCTCTTCGGGTGGAAGCTCGAGGGGCCACTGGTGGCGGAAGCGGGCGCGGCCCCAGCGGTTGATCTGGGGGGCGAGCTCGCCGCGGGCCTCCAGGTTGCCGGAGGCCTGGAGGTAGAGGACGACGCTGGCCTGGAGCTCGTCGGCGTATTTGTCGAACATCAGGCCGACTCGGCCTCGCTTGAGGATGTGGAGCGCGGCAGCGGCCCCCTCCTTCTCGACCTCGGCCTTGGTGAGGCCGGAGGTCCCCGCGGCCGCCCGGGCGCCGGGGATGTCGAGGCAGTCCGCGCGGTCGAACAGTTGGACTCCTTCCTCCCTCAGCCGCTCGCGGCGCAGGGGGATCTGGAGCTCCGAGATGATGCCCTGGAGGAGGTCGAGCGAGGCGCGCTCGCCCTCGCCGCCGTAGGCGATGACCCGCTGCCCCCGCTCGCGGCGCAGGCGGACGTTGCTCCATTCCACCCTGCCGCCGAGGACCCGCGACTCGTATTCGGAGGCCCGGTTGCTGTCGAGGATGAAGTGGATGACGTACCAGGACATCAGTAGGGAGTCGACGCCGCGGAAGGTGTCGGTGAGGAGTCGCCACAGCTTCTCGAAGAGGAGCGAGATGGGCTTGGCGTCCTCCCAGAAGAGGTGGCAGGCGAGCTTCACGTAGCCGTCGCTGGTCAGCGGCTCGTTGAGGAGGATGTGCCCGAAGCTCACCGGGTCGGCCTTGAGGCGGTGGTGCCGCAGGTCGGTGCGGAGGTACTCGTAGGCGTCCAGGAGGTCGGCGCGCCACTCGGGCTCAGCGGCCTCGCCCCGGTAGCGGAGGGCCAGCTCCTGCATGAGGGAGGCGATCGACGTCTCGGTCCATTCGATGTCGCCGGCGCACTCGGTGAAGAACCCGCGGCCGATGGCCTTGAGGATGTCGGCGGTCGAGAACAGGCGGCCGCGGACGGGGTACTCCCCGAACTCCTCAGGGATGCCGGCTCTCTCGCTCAGGGTGAGGCGGGTGACGACGGCGGTGGCCTCGGTGACCAGCTTGGGGTTGAGGTCGTTGACGAACGAGAGCTTGTCGGCGAGGGGGTCGCCGGC
>Ga0315274_10012100_pt1 | contig 12335 bp, 9 predicted proteins | sample YL17G02_20_MG_FD_203700 | JGI IMG/M metagenome (GOLD analysis project Ga0315274, IMG submission 203700) | Sediment microbial communities from Yellowstone Lake, YNP, Wyoming, USA - YL17G02_20 | ecosystem: Environmental > Aquatic > Freshwater > Lake > Sediment | place: USA: Wyoming | collected... | reverse complement strand
TTTGGGATACAGAACCCCACAACAGGTATATTTTGATGCCAAAGAGCAGTGAAGGTTTAACTGGGTTAAGCCAAGTATACCATCTTAAATATGCTTCATTTTTGTCTAGACAATTGGGTACACTTTATACATTCGCAAACCTGCATGAAACCTAGTTTTTTGTCTACCAGATTTAAAAAGTGCGAAAGTATAGATAATTACTGGGCTATTTTCAAATGTCCTAACAGACAAAGAATCATAATTCTAACATAAATACGAGTTTTTCAGTTATAAGTAATACTTGCCAGATTAATGTTTTACCTTATAGACAACACTTCAAAATTACCACTTCCTTGTATTTATACTCCCTCGATAGACCAGTTGATAGCGTTTAACAGCAGGCGTTAAAAATCCGAATTATCAAAATCATCAGGACAGCCGAGGGACGTATAGAACACCCGACTGTCATAGCTAGTGTTAGCCCATGCAATCATCTGATCGCTCTCAACACCTTGTCTTTCAGTCATCAAAAGCGGAGTCGCTGTCAGGGCAAGCGGCATAACACGGTAAAGCGGATTTTTTGTATTCAGCTTCATTCTCTCAAGACCACTCATTATTGGATGTGAAAGGTATTGAGGAACGGGTTTTACAACAAAACCAACTTCCGAATTTGAATTGCATGTCCCAAGGAAATGACAGCCCAGCACTTCACGGTTAAAATTATTCCAGATGACACGCCCACGACCGGCAGACTTTCTTCCAGCTTCATCGGCAAAGGCAACTACACTTGGACGAAGGGCAACTAATGGTTTGTCAGCATCAAAGATGAAACGAGCAAGCCTGTCCATCTGCCATGCGGGAAGAAAGCGGCGCTCCATACTCAGAACAAGCAGATCAGCGTCATAGAGAGCGTCTATATTATGTATACTGTTTTTACGTTTGGGTGTCGTATAACAAAACGTGCAACGGAATTTAGCTTCCAAAAACTCTTTTGCGAAGGCAGGCAACGTCTGTTGAGTATCACAAGAATCCTCTGCAATTACAAACACAATATGTTTGCGATTGTCCTGATCAAGCGGATTCATATTTGCTAGTTGTAGAAGTTGTCGGCTTAAAAATGATGGTCCTCCATATTTCTCCAGATGGCGTTGAACGATAGCGGAACCTTTTGCCGGGAAAAGATCGGGATCAGGCATCTCTAAATCTGCATCATAGCCGTTTCCCGTGATGGCTTCGACTGCATCGCTGACGAAAAACACACGATAACCTCTTCGTCTCGTGTGGTGTAGACCAAACATGCGATATTGCGGGAGACACATATTTGAAGCAATACCGAGATAGATAATAGTGTCATACCCTCGTGATTCCATGATATTAATGGCTTCTGCCTCATTATTAGCATCTCCTATTAAGTCAGTCTCAGCTAATTCCACGTCTTTATTTGCCATAACGTTCCATTTTTGTGTATCCCACGGCAGACCTTTCTTACGGCATGGCAGATCGGGACTGCACTCACACGTTCCGGTGTAGTGCCAGGGCGGCATTGGCGGCTCGTAAGGGATTTTCGGTGGAGCTTCTTGCGAAGGGATTGCCAATACAGCTTTACGTTGAGGTGTATCTGCCCAGTTTGGTTGACGCACCTTTCGAAGTGGAAGCGGGTCTTTATTTTCGATCCCATCGGCTGGTGCATGGACGACCTGAATACCCAACTTACGCAATGCTCTCAACGTCTGGTTGAAGCGAGGGATTATATGTTTCGCACGTTCCAGAAACGTCACATCCGGGTGATAATCCCACATATCAATCACAAAAGCGGCAGTTTTTGCAGGCTTGATAGTTACCGTTTCTCTTATCAGATTTCCCTGTTCATCCCTCCGTTGAACATTCAATTTGAATGATTTATTATTCATCCTTTGTTTCCTTGTTTTGGAATGGTTCATTATGAAACCACAGCATCAACCCGTACTTGACACCAAATCCCAGAACGATTTGATCGGTGGATTGGCAGGTCTTTGTTCCGTCTTGCGAATGCGAAAACCTCTGGCGAGGTAGTTCTTCAGAGCATGAGGATGATCATGGGAACACGTTCCTACTTGCACACTTTTAGCTCCCATCTCCCATGCACGCTCTATAGCTCTGGTTAGCAGGTGACCGCCAAGCCCTTTGCCGATGAACTGCGGGAGTAAGCCGAAGGTGAGAATATTAGCATTTCCTTCTGAATCCTTTTCAATCTCGAAATATCCGGCAGGTCCCCCTGATAAGTAAGCCACCCATGTTTCCATTTCATCACGGTTTACGTACTTATACCAGTCGTCCTTGCTCCAATTAGTGCGTCCTCCCCAGCGATAATCATAACCTACAACTGTATGAAGGAACTTATTAAACTCAGGACATTTAATCTCCATTCGTTCGATCCGCAAATCAGGAAAAATTACATATTTTGGACGAAACTCATCAGGACTGAGCATTTCAAGTCTGTAAGTTGTTTTTATTTCATCACTCATTTTTTCTTTCCTCAATGATTTTTGGCTATAGGTTCAGATATTATTTTCTAAATACGATAATCACGAATTACACGAATATGTAAAAAAAGTCTATAGGTCAATGAGTCTATAGGTTTCAACCCTATAGACTTATGGACTATAGACCCATAGACCTGTTTTCATTCGTGCAATTTGTTAATAAGTGAAATTCGTGATTAAAATTCTTTTTCTGAATGTCTATGGCTAGGCAAGATTTGGAACCCGAAAAAGGGGTTTCAAGTCTTCTATTATGATCTCTAATTCCTTTCTGTCTTCAGCATCCAGCGATAAAGATTCTGGTATTCGCATAACCGCACTCTCAAATACACCGCGCATTATCAATACTTCTTTGCAAACACACAAACCTAACAAAGTGATTAAGTTAATCAAAGGCAGTAGTTGATTGAAAATCATACGGGCCCCTGCCTCATTTCCTGACTGATATGCTTTCCAGATTTGCACATGCACATCAACTGCTTCAACCGCAGGCATAAACCCGCTGGCACCACGATGTAGTTCAGAAAGCATCCATCGTCCATGCGCCCCGCCGAATACTCCCAGGCAGGAATCTCCTACTTTTTCTAGCACTGCACTTATCTGATGTGCGCTGGGATAGCTTTCCTCTTTAATATAACTGACGAATTCTATCTCATCAAGTAGAAATTGCAAAAAAGAGGAATCCATACCAGCATGTGTATGCTGTATAAATACCGGTCGCTGTGCTGTCTGTGCGATTACTTTGTAATAATCTTTGATCTCTTCCAATGTACCAGCCGAAGGCGGTAAAGCGATCACTGCATCTGCCTGTATTTGATAAGCATGTTTTGCATGTATCACTGCCTCTGCTTTATTCTGACCCGCAACTCCTACTACAACAGGTATCCGACCGTTTGCTTCACTTACTACTATTTCAACCAATCGGTGTCGTTCATCTTCCGTCAGGAATTGGAACTCACTGCCCAATACTGGAAAAACTAAACCATGCGCCCCTGCCTGAATACAGAAATTCACTTCTCTTTTTAGGCTGTTTATATCGAGTTCACCATCTTTAGTCAAAGGTGTTTGCAACACCGGAAAGATACCACGAAAGCTCATTTACTGTCCCTCCTATTTGGAGCAGATTAGACGTAACCGATAATAATACTCAGACATATTGAATTTTACGGTATCTCTGGATTCCAGCTTTCGCTGGAATGACATTTAACGTGGCTTTACCATTCCTATGCAAGCAAGAATCCATAAAAAAATAATGTGTCTAAGTAATAGGAATTATGAAATTTTATTTTCTTCAATATAATCCCAATTGATTTTATAACCCATCCCGGGTTCCTGTGGCACTTGAACGTAGCCCTCGCTGTCCATTGGATCACAGACTTCATCCAGATACGGTAGAGGAGTTTCATAATCAATACCGGGGGCTAAAAGTCCTCTTTCATAATACTCACAGACGTCCTCACTGGTAGCACCTAGTATCTGCAAATTGGCAAATCCACTCATGTGAATCTCACATTTGACACCATAAGCCTCACAAACAGAAACCATCTTTTTGACGCCTGTTATACCCCCACGAAGCACATCAATCCTGCTCATGTCCGAAGCACCACGCAAAATCCAATCTGCACGTGTATAGATACTACCGGCGGCTATTTCAGGAGACAGAATTGGTATATCCAACTCCCGACAGAGCTTTTCATAAGCCGACACACGGTATTCAGGCATAGGATGTTCATACCAGTAAAAGTTGAGTTTCTCCAATTCCCGACCAACCCGCAAAGCTTCCTCATAAGTTCGATATGTACCCCATGGGTCAAAGCTAAGCACCATGTCATTTCCTACTTTGGCACGAATCGCCTTGCACACCTCAATGTCCTGATCAATATGCGAAGGACGACCGGGATCAGGCTGTTTTTTGATAGGATCCCAGAAATAATAAGGGTGTATCTTGTAATGAGTATATCCTCTGGCTTTGCACTCAGCCGCATGTTCAGCGTATTCTTCAGGTGTACCCATGTTCGGGTAAGTGCTGGCATAAGCCTTTACCTTATCCCGACATCCTCCAAGTAGCTTATGCACAGGTACTCCGAAGGTGCGAGCCTGCAAATCCCACAAAACCATATCAAGCACGCTGAGTAGATTCTCTTCTACGTTTGCCACCCACATCCAGTGCCAGAATTTTTCTCGGTCGAAAGGGTCCTGTCCCATAACCATATATTTGATTCTATGCTCCATAGCCCCTCTTTGTTCAGGGGACATGCCATCTTGATCACCATGCCCGCTTCCACCAAAGTAATATCCTTCAGCGCCCTCATCGGTGATAATTTTGATGAGTGTTTGAGTTCCTGTGGTTTCTGGAAACAGTTTCCCATTACTGAAGTGTTTCCTCGATACCCGAAAAGGAATAACTTGCAAATCAACGATTTTCATGGCTCCTCCTGATTCTGAGATAGAAACTCCATCAACGTGTTATCTTATCAAGCAGTGATCGCAGTTCGAGTTTGCGCTTAGTCCTTCCCTCACCTGCCTTAGTGAACGCCCCCGGTATTGTGGCAAGCAGTGATTGTGATTGTTTAGCAATATCCAGATAGAATTTGCAGGCTTTCTCCTCAAGTTCTATGGCTATTCCCAACGCTTCAGTGTAGCAGGTGTCTTCTGATAAAGCTGTCCTGACAGCATAATCCTTTAAGTTCAAGCCTTCAAAAGAAAAACCAGTCTCCAACACATCAGAAACAGTCTCCTGATATGTTCTGATCACCAGCATTTTAGTTTTTTTGCACGTATTAGCAAAAGCCTGAAATATATCTTTGCTTTCCACGAATTTTTCAGCAAGTTTTTCGTAGAACGCTGATGAGCTATCCTCAAGGCTTTCAGCAAAACTGATGATAGCAGAAGCAGTTACGTTTAAGTTCTCCATTTCAGAACCACCTCTGGATGACAACTTTACTTTCTGTAAAGAAGCGGATGGCTTCCTGTCCCTGGCCATGTAATGTTCCAAAGAAGGAATCTTTCATCCCGCTAAAAGGAAAGAATGCCATTGGAGCCGCTATCCCAATGTTTATGCCGATATTGCCGCACTCGACTCTATACTGAAATTCTCTAGCCCACTTACCGCTTCCTGTGAATATGCAGGCAGAATTGCCATAAGGATTGCTGTGAATCATATTTATTGCCTCGTTAAAGCTTCCAGCCCTTATGATATTAGCTACAGGACCAAAAATCTCCTCTCTGGCAATAACCATATCTGGTGTAACGTCTGTAAAGACAGTAGGATTAAGGAAGCATGTGTCTGGCAAATCTCCGATCTTTTTTATGTTTCTACCGTCAAGCCTTAATTTTGCACCTTCGTCTAAGCCCTTCTGAATAAACCCTAATATCCTTTCTTTTCTATACTTATTCTGCGCAGGGCCCATGTGAATTGAATCATCAAGCCCGTATCCAACCTTTATCTTTGAAGCGGCATCAACAAACGCATTTACTACACTTTCATAAAATACGTTGGATTCCTGCTTATCGAGACCTTCACCGACAATGACAAGGTTAGCGCCTGATAGGCATCGCTGACCTGTATTGCCATAGAATGATGTCATGCAAGCCGCCATCGTTTTCTCTACGTTGGCATCTGGCATAACAAGGAGAAAATTCTTTGCACCACACTGAGCGATAACTCTTTTGCCTGTTTCACCACATTTCTTATATATTTCCTTTCCTACAGCAGTAGAGCCAACAAAACAAACTCCCTTGATTTCACTATGTTCTAACATGCTTGATGCAACAGTTTCTCCTCCGTGAACCACGTTCCATACGCCCGGTGGAAAACCAGATTCATCCACAAGTTCAGCAATTTTCACCTGACTTATAGGGACATGGGGTGAAGGCTTTATAATAACACAGTTTCCAGAGGCTATAGCATAAGGTGCGAACCAGAGTGGAACCATAAATGGAAAGTTAAAAGGTGCTATTATCCCGAAAACACCAAGTGGTTGCCTGATGAGGTATTCATCTATACCTGTTGCTATATCTTCCAGATTATATCCCATCATTAAAGATGGTATTCCTGCGGCAACCTCAACCATTTCGATTCCTCGTCGGGTTTCACCTCTGGATTCATCAATGGTTTTCCCATGCTCCATCGTCTGAGTCCTGCTTAGTTCCTCAAAATTTTCTTCCAGTAATTCTTTTAGCCTGAAAAAACATCTTGCACGGACTAAAGGGGGAGTTCTTCGCCAGTCGTGAAATGCTTCCTTAGCCGCTTTCACAGCGCCATTAAATTCATCTTCAGTAGAGACAGGAACTCTGGCTATAAGTCTCCCTGTGGCGGGATTAGTGACATCGCTGAACTCTCCCTTAGATTCAACCCATTCTCCATCAATATAGTTTCGGAGATGCAATGTTTCTTTTATAGGTTCTTCAAGAATTGCCATTTTTGTATTCTCCTTTCATTTGAGAGAGAAAGTATGAAGGCGGAAGTATGACGGATGAAAAAAAACACTTTATCCGTCCCTCTCTGTGTTTTGATTATGATCGAGGATCATTTAGTATTCATGACTAAATAACTTCCCTATTTTGAGATATTTAGATATATGACTTATTTAATCAAATCCCCCCTTCCCCCCTTTAGCTAAAGGGGGAATTAGCCTAAACTCCCCTCTTGAGAGGGGTTAGGGGGTGTGTTTCCTATTAAGGAAGTTATTTAATTACAAATCCTTAATAAGGGTGGACACTAACACTCTAAAGGTGCTTCTTGAGGAATGCTATGGCTGGATCGAGATCAATCTCGTGAACTCCATCGAAATTATCTAGCACCAGATTTTTGCTTGCACCTGCTGACTTGTATATCTTTTCCAGATGATGATAAGCCTTTAGTGCATCTTTCTCGATAAAGCAATCATCTTTGCTTCCGATTTGCACCATGCAGTGACGTGGAGCGATGAGTCCCGCCACATCTGCTATGTCGCCGTAACGGCGCAGACCGAACATGAATTGCGAGCCGCAGGTATTTCCCCTGCCACGATCGTCCAGCGCATCTTCTACTGTGCTGAGGTAGCAGACGATTACAGCGGCTTTTATACGCTTATCAAGAGCGGAGATGTATGTTGTCATTGTCCCGCCAAACGAGCATCCCATACAGCCGAAATGGCTTCCATCAACTTCTGGACGGGATTGCAGGTAATCAAGGCATCGCTGTGCATCGCAGATGTCGAGGTGCAACATCTGATAACCCCAATAGCCATAAGCCATATATGCTACGTTACAGCCGTCTCTGCCGGGGCGGCGCACCCATTCATCACGATCTGTCCGTTCACCAAAACCACGCCAATCAGGGACAATAGTCACGAATCCCTGGAGTGCCAGAGCTACGGCAAGCTGTTTCTGATAATCTGGTTCCGTGATGCCAGCAAGAACGTCCTTGCCGATCCCATGTCCATGTGCGCAAAACACCGCTGGTCGTGGGTCTTTTGCACTTGCACCATCGGGGATCAGCACGTAAGCAGGTACGGATGAGAAGGCATCAGGATTGAATATGATCTTCTCACGCATGTATCCATCCATCTGGACACGTTCCAGCACCTCAACCTCAAGCGGAACTGGATCGGGGCGTGGACCAAGGTTCTGCACTATCTTGCGGCGAAAATCCCTTCGCCATTGTTGCCAGTCCTCTTTCGTTTTTCCAGAAAAATGTAACGGTGGAGTCTGTTTCAGAAGCTCCGCAACTCCAACCTCAGCAGTTAGAAACCTTTTAGTTTTTGTAGGCATAATCATTTCCTTTCACTAATATGGAATACGTCAAAAAAGTGGATCATCCTGACATACTGTATTCTATGTGTATAACTTTCTATTCCCCCTTTTGCTTTATCTTGCCCCATATTGTTCCAAGCTTGCCAGCAGAGGATACAGCTTTCGCATAAGCCGGGTCAAACCAATCAGGATCAAAGTCCCATGCTGGGTTGTTTGTGAGTCTGCTTTGGTTATTACCATCCGCATCCATAACGTAGATTTCACCATTAAAATCTCTATCGGAATCAAAGACAATCCTTTGACCATCAGGAGACCAAGCCGGATTCCAGTCCCACGCAGGATTGTTTGTGAGTCTGCGTAGATTATTACCATCAGCATCCATAACGTAGATTTCATTGTTCCCATCCCGATCGGAGTCAAAGGCGATCATTTTGCCGTCAGGAGACCATACTGGTTGAATGTTTACCGCAAGATCATTTGTCAGTCTAGTTTGATTCTCTCCATTAGTATCCATAATGTAGATTTCAAAATTATCATCTCGATTTGATACGAAAGCAATCCTTTTACCATCGGGAGACCAAGATGGACTAAAGTCAAGCGTAGGATTTTTCGTTAGTCTACACTTATTTTTTCCATCTTCATCAATAATGTATATTTCATAGTTCCCATCTCGATTTGATAGGAAAGCAATCCTTTTGCCATCAGGAGACCAAGATGGACCCTCATCATTCGCTGAATTATTGGTTAAGTTTCGTTGGCTCTTTCCATCGGCATCCATAACGTAGATTTCTCCGTTACCATCTCTATCAGACAAGAAGGCAATATGCTGACCGTCAGGAGACCACGCTGGTTCCATGTCTTGAGCAGGATCGTTTGTCAGTCTAGTTTGATTCTCTCCATTAGTATCCATAATGTAGATTTCAGGATTCCCATCCCGACCAGAGGCGAAGGTGATCTGCGCTTGTTGGGGTGCTTGCGCCCAGACGCTTACTAATAACAGGACACTACCTGATAGCAGAAGGCAACCCAAAGCAATATGAATAAGTTTCATGTGTAGTTGCATAGTTGTTTCCTCCTTACCGAAAGAATAGCCCATGCTTTATCTTGCCCCATGTTGACATGAGTTTGCCAGCAGAGGAGACGGAACGCGCAAAAGCCGGGTCAAACCATCTTGGACAAGTGTCCTCCGCAAGATTATACGTGAGTCTGTGTTGATTCTTCCCATCAGCATCCATGACATAGATTTCATCGTTCTCATCTCGATAAGAACGGAAGGCAATCATTTTACCATTAGGAGACCACTCTGGACTACCGTCATACGCAAGATTGTTAGTGAGATTGCGTTGGTTATTACCATCAGCATCCATGACATAGATTTCATAGTTCCCATCCCGCATGGAAGTGAAGGCGATCTCTTTGCCGTCAGAAGACCAAGCTGGATAAAAGTCAAACGCAGGATTGTTCGTGAGTCTGCGTGGGTTATTACCATCAGCATCCATTATGTAGATTTCACTGTTTCCATCCCGATCGGATTCGAAGGCAATCATTTTACAATCAGGAGACCATGCTGAACCCCAGTCCCCCGCGGGATTGTTCGTGAGGTTGTGTGGGTCCTTACCATCCGCATCCATAACGTAGATTTCATAGTTCCCATCCTGCATAGAATTGAAGGCAATCTTTTTGCCGTTAGGAGACCATACTGGACCCCCCGCAGGATTGTTTGTGAGTCTGCGTGGGTTATTACCATCCACATCCATAACATAGATTTCAAAGTTTCCATCACGATTGGACATGAAAGCAAGCATTTTACCATCAGGAGACCACGATTGACCCAAGTCCTCCGCAGGATTGTTCGTGAGGTTGCATGGATTCTTACCATCCACATCCATAACGTAGATTTCATAGTTCCCATCACGATCGGAGTAGAAGGCAATCTGTGCTTTTTGTGGTGCTTGCGCCCAGACGCTTACTAATAACAGGACACTACCTGATAGCAGAAGGCAACCCAAAGCAATATGCACAAGTTTCATGTTTAGTTGCATCGTTGTTCCCTCCCTTTGTACCTTGACATTGTTGAATTCGGCACTATCCACCAACAGAATAGAAAACCCATAGCAGTGCTGAAGCGAGCTTCAGCACTCCAAAAACATTATTGTGTTTTAAATTCCACGATGCGAACTTCACCGGATGGAACTTTGACTGTAACACTATTTTCTCTTATTTTCAACGTTTCGTTAAGATACCACTCATAACCCGATGTGATATTTCCTTGTTTCATATTAACCGTTACTGTTTTTTTCTTTGATGGGTCGAGTTTCACCGGAGTCATGTTGCCTTTCGTAACGCCGTCGTTATTAATAAGACCGATGATCCAACCATTCTCTATACGATTTACGGTAAACTCAATATCACCATCTACATCTACTGGCAGATAGGTTCTCGATAGCCCATCCATGATTTGCGACACAGATTTCTTGAAGTATATCTCGTAAGGCAGTAGCTCCACAGCCTTCTTACGTGCCTTTAATGTAGCTTCATCCGCTCCCCAATGCGCAGGCGTGTACCATCTTGTAATATCTATTTCGTTTGGTGTATGCTTCTTATCAAGTCCATAAAGCTCTACATATCCAGCACTTTGCAACTCTTTAAGCATAACGCCTAGCTGTTCTGCATGGGAATGTGTCAAATACAATTTTCCACCCGATCTGACGTAAGAGATAAGTTTGTCAACCGTCTCTGGACAAAATTCATGATCCCCGGAGCAGAAGACAACTGGATAGCTGTTGATAACGTCCTGTGGCGCATTACTCAACAATACGTCAAAGCTGTCACCGTAAGGAGAGCTTATCAGACGGCGATCTTCCTGCTCAACGTCCACTCCCGGCATGAAATCAAGATACATTGATCCCGGAAAGATCGTATCTAAGAAAAGTGAGATTTCTCTGTCGCCGAGTGAAGGCGTCAGGACGTTCCAGGGTCTTGGCTGAGTCAACGGAAAGCCGTTGAACCCGCAGAACTCGTCAAGCATGATAGCATACGGTGTATAAGGTATCCCTACGTCAGTGTGTTTTTCTACTACACGCATAAATTCCTGCGCTCTTTTTCCGATGGGAGATAGAGGTATACGCTTATCCTCTGGCTGATTCAATTTTTCGGATGGTTTTCCCGCAAAGAAAATATCCTGACAGGCTTCTGGACAGACTATCGCCGCTCCCGATAACCACGCAACGTACCACATCCTTGCCAAAAGCGATGGGGAATGACCGCCGTTTGGGATGGCAATACCTCCCTTTGAAATACCATCAAGTATCTTGGCTTTGTCCAGTATATGGGGAGTATATTCATCCTCGCCCACTTCAAAAATAGGCACTGTTCCGCTGAACCATTGGGAAGGCTGGACGTAAAAGGGCTTTCCGTTCTGACGTGCCGATCCTCTAAGGAAGGCTATCTCTCCCTGCATGGCTATGATATTCTCGCCCGTTTCCAGACCTATCATATCGCATCCCCATTGTGCGCCGTAAACCGAATACCACGAATGGCCAGTCACAGAGTAGAAAAGCACTCCTTTATCCATAGGGGCGTTTGAATGGGCATGTTTGGTTATCTTGTCCAGATATAGCTTTTTGACCCAATCATAACATTCACGTTTGTTTTTACCTTCAGGGCTGATAGACCATCCCCATTCAGTTGCACTCGATTCGGCTGGATGTGGAAACATCGAGTCTTCCCACGTAGGAGTCAATAGCCCCTGAACTTTACATTCATGAGCCGCTCTTTGGGACGATTTTGACCAATCTCCGCCATAGCTGAGGAATATGAATGGACGATCTGCCCAATGAAGCGGTTTCCATGGACTATCCTTCAGCTTTTCAAAAGGTACGAGCCTGATTTCTTTTGGTACATTTGCCAATGTAAAACTTATCACAAACATGAGTGAGGTTATTATCTCCATCTTTCGCCTTTCTTTTGTATGAATATTAAACCTAGATTTCGTCCAATAATAACTCATATTTAAAGATTTCACATTGTGTAAAATCGTAGAAAATACGTGCCATTGAGACCATTTTAAGGTATCATAAAAGGTGATACTAACCTTAATAA
>Ga0315274_10012098_pt1 | contig 12336 bp, 7 predicted proteins | sample YL17G02_20_MG_FD_203700 | JGI IMG/M metagenome (GOLD analysis project Ga0315274, IMG submission 203700) | Sediment microbial communities from Yellowstone Lake, YNP, Wyoming, USA - YL17G02_20 | ecosystem: Environmental > Aquatic > Freshwater > Lake > Sediment | place: USA: Wyoming | collected... | reverse complement strand
CGGATCTGAAGACCTTCTCCCTCTCCAGCCCGAAGCTCAGCGTGACCCGCTGGGATGAGCCGGGGACGCGGCTCTCGGCGGCGCTCGAGATGAGTCCGGACCATCTGGCCGTGACCGGGCTTGACGGAGCGTGGCGCGGCATCGCGGTCCAGGGCGACATCGCGAGCCGCTTGGAAGAGGCCGGGGGAAGGATCAGCTTCTCATCCGACATGCGCATCCAGGCCACTCCCTATTCCCTGAAGGGGACCTACTCCGATGCGGAAGGGCTCTCGATCAAGGGCGCGTACGGCCTCCTCCTCACGGCCGCCCGCACGCCCGCCGGGAGCCTCACGGTGAAGGCCCGGGCCGAGCGCATGCCCGTGCCGCTGCCCGGGCGGTCGCAGATCGTGTCGTTCGAAGCGCAGGGCTTCTTCCCTCCCGACGGGCGATGGGCCCTGGAGTCGCCGTCCCTTGTTCTGTACGACCTTCCGCTCCTGCGGTCGGTTTCGAATCACACCGAGGTCTTGCTGCGCCTCGCCCCCGGCCGGGCTGAGCTTCAGCGGATCCGGTTCTCGGACGGTTTTTCGACGCTCGAAGGCAGTGGGGGCGCCGATATCGCACTCGGCGTCGATCCCTTCGAGCCCGGTTTCCTCGAGGCGCTCTCGATCCAGGCCCGCGCGACCCTCGCCTCGATAGGATCGGCGGAAGCCTATTCGCTGAAGGGGAGCCTGGAAAAAGGCTCTCTGGCGGTCAACGTCGATCTCGCCGGCTCTCCCCTTGCCCGGATCGGGACTTTCGCCGTCAAGGGCTCGCTCTCGGGCAGCGGGACGGTGGTCGGGCAGCTCTCGGCGCCTGTCGCGGATTTCGCGCTGAGCCTGAAAGATGGCAAGCTGGGAACCGACGCCCTCTGGGCATCCGCGCGTGTGCGCCTCTCTGACGGGGCGCTCGCGATCAGGGACCTTGCCGCCCGCTACGTCGGGCACACGCTGAGCAGCGGCTCCGGCAGCCTCGAGCTGGCGAAGGGAACTTTCGCGCTCTCTGCACTGTACCGCGGCGAATGGTTCTCCGACACCGTGCGCTTCTCCGCCGGGCTGCAGGGGACCTTCTCCGGCAGGAGCTGGGATGCCTTCGCCCCGCAGCCTTTCGCGCAGGATATCTCCGGCAGGCTCTCGCTCGCCGGCATCACGGTGAACGCAACGGCAATGCCCTCCTGGGGGGTCGCTCTGAGAACGGAGCGCGGCGCGATGCGCTTCGACGGGGGGCCGGGCAGCGCGATCCACGGCACCCTCGACTCCGACATGTCCTTCCGTCTTTCCACGGGGAGCCCCCTTCCCGTCGCCTCCAAGGCGGAGGGGCGGTTCGTCGGGGATCGCCTGGTTTCGACGATCGACGTTGCCTCCATCGACATGCGCGTGCTCAACGCGATGCTCAAGAGCCCGATCATCTCGTTCACCTCCGGTGTCGCCTCGGGCAGGGTCGCGATCGACGGCCCCGTGAACGATCCCGACTACCTCGGCAGCCTCGATCTGATCGGCGGCGGCCTGCTGTGCAGGATGTACTCCCCCGACGAGGCGGGCCCTATCAGCACGCGCATCACCTTCGACCGCAAGATCTTCCGCACCGGCAGGGTCGTGGCCTCCGTGGGAGGGGCGCGCATGAGCGGCCAGGCGCAGTTCACCGTCGATCACTGGGTGCCGGTTGGCTTCGACATCTCCCTGGCCACCGAGCCGGGCACCCCCGTGCGCCTGGCGGCGAGCTTCGGCAGCCTGATCGTGGACGGCAGAGGCGCGGGGCAGGCGCGCATCGTCGGCGACGAGGTCAGGACGGACGTCACCGGCAGCCTCGTGGTCAGCGATTGCCGCATCACCCTCGGCCCGTACCCGGGAGGGGAGTTCGTCCCCGAGGACCCCCCGACCTTCGTCACCTTCACCGCCGAAACGGGCAAGCGCGTCGAATTCTCCTGGCCCTCCGAGGCCTTCCCCGTCGTGCGCACGACGGCCAGCCCGGGGGGGAAGGTAGCGATCACCTATAGGGGGGACACCGGCGGCTACACGGTGAAGGGATCGACGGGGGTGCTGGGCGGCGAGATCTTCTACTTCGACCGCAGCTTCATAGTGAAGAGCGGGACGATCGCCTTTGACGAGTCCGAGAAGGCCTTCGACCCCCGCATCACCGCGCGCGCGGAGGTGCGGGAGTGGGACCCCCGCTCAAGCGAGGAGGTGAAGATCTACCTCGACGCGGACAGCAGGCTGAGCGCGTTCTCGCCCCGGTTCAGCTCCGACCCTCCCCGCACCGACGTTGACATCCTCGCCATGATCGGGGCGCCGATCTTCGGGCGCGCGGAGGAGCAGGGCCTGGGCATGTCCGCTCTGATGCTGTCGAGCGACATCCTGTCGCAGTTCGGCCTCCTCCGTCCCTTCGAGCGCAAGGTGCGCGAGCTGCTGAACCTGGACATGTTCTCGATCCGCACGCAGCTGATCCAGAACCTGGTGGCCGAGAAGCTTTTCGGGGCGGCCGTCAATCCCCTTGACAACACGGCCGTGTCTCTTGGAAAGTATCTCGGCAACGATCTGTTCCTGGAGATGCTCGTGAGACTGCAGTCCCGGCCGACCGCGCCCGGCGAGCTCAGCCCCGCCATCGGGCTGCGCTCGGACGTGGAGCTGAACCTCGAGTGGGCGACCCCCTTCTTCCTGCTCGAGTGGAGCTTCCTCCCGCGGACCCCCGAGACCCTCTTCCTCGCGGACAACTCCCTGTCGATGAAGTGGAGGTACTCCTACTGAGGAGCGCATGCGTACAACCCAAGGAGCGTCTATGACCCGCGCCGCACGAACCCTCGCCCTCATCCTGCTTTTCGCCTCCCTCGCCGCGGCCCTCTCGGCCCAGAGCGCCAACGAGGAGGAGTGGTACATCGGAAAGCTGATCAGCGACTTCACCTTCACCGGACTCGTGACGGTGAAGGCCGACGATTTGCGGGCGATCGTGAAGCCCTACATCGGGCGCAGCTTCTCCCTCGAGCTGCTGTGGGAAGCGCAGGCGAAGCTGTTCGCGCTGGATTCATTCGAGTCGATCGAGCCCAACGCCAACCCCGCCGACGAGACGCGGGCGGCCGTCGTGATCGAGTTCGTCGTGAAGGAGCGCCCGGCCATCTCTGCCATCGAGATCTTGGGGAACACCGGGCTGCGCTCGGGGGAGATCCTGGACAAGATCGTGCTGAAGAAGGGCGACCTCACCAACCCCGGCAAGCTCAAGGCCGACGAGGAGGCGATCCGCGCCCTGTACCTCGACAAGGGGTACACCGACGTCGCGGTCACCGGCTCGACGGTGGAAGCCGAGACGCCGGGGACCGTGAAGGTCATCTTCCAGATCGTCGAGGGCCTGCCGACCACGATCCGCGAAGTGCGCTTCTCGGGCAACTCCTTCGCCTCCGAGAGCACGCTTCGAAACCTCATGAAGACCAAGCCGCAGGCCCTGTTCAACAGCGGGGTGTTCCAGGAGGCGAAGCTCGCGGAGGACACGCAGGCCATCGTGGACTACTACGGCGACCACGGGTACGTGGACGCCAAGGTCGAGCGGGTCGAGAGGACGATCGACATGCAGGAGGGGCGCCGCTCGCTGGTGCTCACCGTCTACCTCACCGAGGGGGAGCGGTGGCTCTACGGCGGGGTCGCCTTCAGCGGCAACCAGATCTTCCCCACCGATCGCCTGGCGGCGCTCGTCACGCAGAAGCAGGGCAAGCCCGTGAGCGTCAAGAAGCTCCAGGCCGACTTCCAGCGCGTGCAGGGCCTGTACTACGAGAACGGCTACATCTTCAACCCCTTCGACCTGAAGGAGAGCCGCGACGCGGCCACGCGGACGATCTCCTACACCATGGCGATCACCGAGTTCGACAAGGCCCATATCGAGAGCATCATCTTCAAGGGAAACACGAAGACCGACGACGCGGTCCTGCGCCGGGGGCTGCCCTTCCAGGAGGGGGACATCTTCAACAGGGCCAAGGTGATCGAGGGCTACCAGTACCTGGTCAACCTCCAGTACTTCAAGACCGTGCAGCCCGAGTTCCCACAGGGCTCGGCGCCCGGCCTGATGAACGTGGTGTTCAACCTCGAGGAGACCAGCACCGCGGATATCAACTTCGGCGTCGTGTTCTCGGGAGGCGATTTCCCCATTTCGGGCACCATCAAGTGGAACGAGCGCGACTTCCGCGGCATGGGCCAGACGATGGGCGTGAACCTCGAGGCCTCGCCGATCAAGCAGACGGTGGCGCTGAACTTCTACGAGCCATGGGTGCTCGGTGTGCCATGGTCCGCGGGGATCTCCCTCTCGTTCGTGCGCTCCTCTCAACGGGACGTTCTCCAAGACATCCTCGCGCCGATCTTCAGCGACGATCAAGTCGACGAAGCGGCCCCCGACCCGTACACGACCCACCAGGAATACCTGGATGCGGTTGCGGCGGGGGTGGCGATCCCCTCGCAGTACCTGATGAGGTACGACTCCTACGACCTCAGCCTCGGGCTGAACTCGGGCTACAGGTTCAAGGTCCCCTTCGGGGCGCTGGGTGTGCGGGGCTCCTGGGCGCCGCAGCTTCGCCGCATCGACTACGACACGATGACCTACAGGCCCTACGAGAAGAGCGTGCGAGACAACCAGGGCCACGTGAGCTTCATCGACAAGCTGAGCGCCTCCGTCTACGTAGACGGCAGGGATTTCTACCTGAACCCCACCAACGGCTTCTACGCCAGCCAGTCGCTGGGGTTCACGGGGGGCGTCCTGCTGGGCGACAGGCACTACATCCGCTCCGACACGGCGCTGGAGGGCTTCCTCACGCTGCTGAACATCCCGGTGTTCGAGAACTGGAATTTACAGTACGTACTGGCCGCGCACTCGGGAGTCTCCCTGATTCTGCCCCAGTTCCACGGAACCGTCGCGGGGGCCCCCTGGGAGTGGGGAACCGTGACCGATTACACGGACCTGCTGTACATCGACGGCATGACCGTGGGCAGGGGCTGGCGGCAGACCTACGGCAAGGCCCTCTGGGACAACAAGGTCGAGCTGCGCATGCCCATCGCCAAGGAAGTGCTCTGGGGCGTCACGTTCTTCGACGCCGCCGCGCTGTGGGACTCCCCCGAGGCGATGGGCCAGATGTCGCTGGACAATTTCTACTTCTCCTTCGGCATGGGGCTGCGCTTCACCATCCCGCAGTTCCCCATCCGCCTGTACCTCGGCAAGGGCTTCCGCATCCGGGACGGGCTAGTTGTGTGGAAGGACGGCGACCTGAACCTCGGCAACAACGTGTCGCTCAGCTTCATTATCTCCCTCGGCGGAGACGTTTTCTAAGGAGGTCGGCGATGAGACGGCTCTCCCTGCGCATTCCCGTCTGCGTGCTCGCCGCGGCGTTCGGCGCGGCGCTCGCCGCTCCGAACGCCGCGGCGCAGCAGGTAACGAAGGTGGGGATCTGCGATTTCACGAAGGTGCTCAGCACCGCCTATCGCGAGTCCAAGACCGTGCGGGACTGGGAGGCAGCCAAGGCCGACTACCAGAAGGAGGTTTCGGCGACCTCGAAGGAGATCACCGACCTGGAGAGCCAGAAGCTCGACGCAGACAAGGCGGGAAACCGCGAGCTTTCCCTCTCGCTCGAAAAAAAAATCGCCGACCGCAAGCAGTACCTGGATAACTACAGGCGGGTGCGGGGCCAGGTCCTGCAGCAGCAGGCCGAGAAGGCGCTCACCGCCCAAGTGGTGCGCGACATCCTGAGCGCAATCAACCTCGTGGCCGAGCAGGAGGGCATGTCGCTGGTGTTCCGCAGCGACGGCACCTACGGGGAGTCGATCATCTTCAGGCTGCCCGAGATCGACATCACCGAGAAGGTGATCAAGGAGCTTTTCAGTAGGGCGGGCAAGACCTACACGGGCGGGGGCCAGTAGGGGGTGGGAAGGGTTCTCGCTGTCGATACCGGAACCCGCCGGGTCGGGCTGGCGATCACGGACCCCCTTGGGATGATCTGCTCCCCGTTGAAGACGATCCCCTTTGTCTCGGAAAGCGCGCTGGCGCGTTCGCTCGCCGCGCTGTGCCCCCAGATGGACGTGTCGCTCGTCGTCATCGGCCTGCCGCTCAGCGCGGACGGCTCGGAGGGGGAGGGGTGCGCGCGGGCCCGGCGCCTGCGCGACCGGCTGCTCGCCGAGGGGATCCCCTGCGAGCTGTGGGACGAGAGCTGGTCCAGCAGGGACGCGGGGGAGGCGCTCTCCGCCGCCGGCGGCAGCCGGCGCGCCAGGAAGGCGCGTCTGGACAGCGTGGCCGCATCGCTTTTCCTCCGCGACTACATCGACAGCGCTTCTCGTGGGGCTCGCCCTCCCTCCCGGCACCCCGAGGGCGCTTCGGGCGCCGAGGGCGCTCGGGGCGCCGAGGGCGCTTCGGGCGCCGAGGGCGCTTCGGGCGCCGAGGGCGCTTCGGGCGCCGGGGGCGCTTCGGGCGCCGAGGGCGCTTCGGGCGCCGAGGGCTGAAAGGACCGCCATGGCAGAGCCGACCCCCATGATGGCGCAGTACAGGAGGATCAAGGAGCGCTTCCCGGATTCGCTTCTGTTCTTTCGTCTCGGGGATTTCTACGAGATGTTCGAGACGGACGCCAGGGAAGCCTCCTCCCTTCTGGAGCTGACCCTCACGCAGCGCCAGGGCGTGCCGATGTGCGGCATCCCCTATCACGCGGCCGCAACCTACATCTCGCGCATCCTCGCGGCGGGGCGAAAGGTCGCCATCTGCGAACAGATGACCCCGCCGGGCAAGGGCCTGGTGAGCCGCGAGGTCATGGAGGTGATCACCCCCGGCACCGTCCTTGACGACAGCTACCTCGCCAGGGGCGAGAACAACTACCTGCTCGCGATCGGGAGGGTGGGCGAGTCGCTGGGGCTCGCCTACGCCGACCTGTCCACCGGGGAGTTCGCCGCAACCTCCTTCCCGTTCTCCGCGCGGGAGGAGAGGCTGAAGGAGGAGCTGCACAGGCTGGATCCCCGGGAGCTCATCACGCAGGAATCGCTCCTCGCCGAGGACGAGGTCACCCGCCGCCTGCTCGAGGAGCGGGAGGGCCTTCTGATCAACCGCTACCCCGACTGGAGCTTCGACCCCGACGCGTGCGCCCGGCGGCTGCAGGGGCAGTTCGCCGTCGCGAACCTGAAGGGCTTCGGCCTTCGCGAAGGCTCACCCGAGATACCGGCCGCGGGGGTCATCCTCGAGTACCTGGGCGAGACCTCCAAGCGGGCGCTCGGGCATATCCGAACGCTCAGCGTGCGCGCCGAGGCGCGCTTCGTGAGCCTGGACGAGGCCACGCAGAGGAACCTCGAGCTCCTCGCCAACCTCCAGGACGGCAGCCGCCGCTATTCGCTGCTGGAGGTGCTCGACCAGACCCGCACGTCGCTGGGCGCCCGCGCGCTGCGCCGCCGCATCCTCGCCCCCCTCAAGGACAGGGCTGCGATCGAGGAGAGGCTGGCCGCAGTGGACTCCTTCTACCGCGACCAGGTCCTCCTGTCCCGGCTGCGCCAGGCCCTGGGGAGCGTGCTCGATCTGGAGCGGCTGACTTCGCGGGTGGCGATGGACAGGGCGAACGCCAAGGATCTTCTGGCGATCAAGTCGACCCTGAAGGCCATTGGCTCGATCGGGGACCTGCTCGGCTCATCCCCGTCGCATGCCGCGCTGGCCGCGCCCCTGCGGGCCGTCGAAGAGCAGATCGCCGCCGCCGTCGATCTGCTCGACCGGGCGATCGACGAGGAGCCCTCCATCCTCCTCACTGAAGGCGGCCTCATCCGCCGCGGCTACGACGCGGAGCTGGACAGGCTGCACGGCCTGAAGGACAACGCCCGGGGCGTGCTGGACGCCTACCTTCGGGAGGAGCGCGAGGCCACGGGGATCGGCTCGCTCAAGCTGCGCTATAACCGCGTCATCGGTTACTCCTTCGAGGTCACCAAGTCCAATCTCCCCCTCGTCCCGGCGCACTTCATTCGCCGCCAGTCCCTGGTGGGCGGGGAGCGCTACACGACCGAGCGCCTTGCCGACCTGGAGAGCGAGATCAACGACGCATCCGAGCGGATCGTCGAAATCGAAAAGAGCCTGTTCCTCGAGGTGCGCGCCCGGGTCAAGCAGGGCGTGGCGTGGATGCTCGGCATCTGCGGGACCGTCGCCGAGCTCGACGTGCACCAGTCCTTCGCGTTCGCCGCGACAGTGCACGGCTACGTGAAGCCGCTCATCAGCGACGCTCCGCGCCTGTCCATCCGCGAGGGCAGGCACCCCGTCGTGGAGGCGCACCTGCCCGGGGGAGCCTTCGTGCCGAACTCCCTCGAGCTGGACGGGGAGGGGCGCTCGTTCGTCATCCTCACCGGGCCGAACATGGCGGGCAAGTCAACGTTCCTCCGCCAGGCCGCCCTGATCGTGCTCATGGCGCAGATCGGCTCGTTCGTGCCGGCCGCCGAGGCCGAGATCGGGATCGTCGATGCGGTTTTCTGCCGGGTGGGCGCCATGGACAACCTCGCGCGGGGGGAGTCGACGTTCCTCGTGGAGATGAACGAGACGGCGCACATCCTTCGCGCCGCCTCGGCGCGAAGCCTCCTGATCATGGACGAGATCGGCAGGGGCACCAGCACGCGCGACGGGCTTGCGATCGCGTGGGCTGTGGGCGCGCACATCCAGGAGCACATCAGGGCCAGGACGCTTTTTGCCACCCACTTCCACGAGCTCACGCGCATCGAGCACCCGTGCGTGGCCAACCTCTCGATGGACGTGCGCGAGAGCGACGGGGAGGTCGTGTTCCTCAAGCGGGTCAGGGAAGGTCCGTCGGACAACTCGTACGGCATCCACGTCGCAAAGCTCGCCGGCCTGCCCGCGGAGACCATCGCCGCTGCCGAGAGGATCCTATCGAAGCTGAATGCGGAAGGCGCCGCTCTGCCGTCAGCTCTGCCGTCAGCTCTGCCGTCAGCCCCGCTCGCGGTCCTGCCTGCTGTCCTGCGATCCAGGACCGCAGAGACCCAGGCTCTGCTGTTCACCCCCGAAGAGCTGATCATGAAGGATCTCCATGCCCTTCGGATCGAGGGCATGACCCCCTTGGAAGCCTTGAACAGAATCGCCCGGTGGAAGGAAGAGCTCGGCTCGCGCGGCGATGGCTGATTGGGGATTCCTCGCCCAGCTCATCTTCCCCGGCCGCTGTCTCCTGTGCGGGCAGTGGCTGCCGTTGGCGGCGGGTGACGGCGCCCCTGTCTGCGCCGAATGCCGTTCCGCCCTGACGCCGCTTTCCGGCGACAGGTGCAATGTGTGCAGCATGCCGCTTTCCTCCGAGCGCGGCATCTGCATGCGCTGCCGGGAGGCGCGCTACACCTTCGACTCGAACGTTTCTGTGTTCGCATACCGGGGAGCGGTTCGCCGGCTGATCACGCTGTACAAGTTCAGCGGGAGAACGCGCCTCTCGAAGCTTTTCGCCTCATGCCTCGCGCCCGTCATCGGCGGCAGGTTCCCGGGGAGGCCGGTGGTCCCCGTGCCGCCTCGCCCCCACCGGCGGTCGCTGGACGCAGTCGAGAGGGTCGCCCGGCTGCTGGAGCGCGACCACGGGTTTGCTCTCCTCAGATGCCTCGAGCGAACGGGCACCGTCCAGCAGAAGTCGCTCGATTTCGCGGAGCGGGCGGAGAACCTGCGGGGCAGGATCAGGGTCGGCGGGCGAGCGGGCCGTGCGAGCGTGCCGGCCGCTGCCGTGCTCCTGGATGACGTCTTCACGACTGGCGCAACGGCGGATGCCTGCTCCCGCGCGCTGCGCGAGGCGGGGTGCGTCTCCGTCTCCGTCGTCACCCTTGCCATGGATTGACAATTCCCTTCAATTCGTGTATTCTTCGAGAATAAAGAGTCGGGCCAACGACTCTTTTTTGTTGGCGGAGGCAACGTGCCCGGGTACCTCGACGCGGAGATCAGAGCGGCGATCGAACCCGTCCTTTCGGGGATGGGGTTCTCGCTGGTTGAGTTGTCGGTCGCACGGCTGAAAGGCTCCACCCGCCTCTCCGTTGTCCTGTACCGCAGGGAGGGCGTTGGAATCGACGAGTGCGCGGAGGCCTCCCGCCTGCTGCTGCCTCGCCTGGAGACCCTCGAGGGACTGGACGAGGTGAGCCTCGAGGTGAGTTCGCCCGGCATCGAGCGGCAGATCCGCAGCCCGGCGGAGTACGAGTTCTTCAAGGGCCGCGGAGTTCGAGTGCTCGCGGGAGACGAGACGGAGTGGATCGGGGGGATCATCGACGGCGTGGAAGGCGGCACCCTATGGCTGAAGCAGGGAAGGGAAAGGAAAGGGTTCGCGATTTCCAGCATCAGGAAAGCGCGACTGGACTATTCGGTGGAGATCGAGGAAGCTGAAAATGCAGTCTGAATTGTCGCAGGCGATCAAACAGCTCGTGCAGGAACGAGGGATCCCCGAGGACCTCGTCATGAAGACGGTCGAGAACTTTCTCTTCGCGGCCTACAAGAAGAAGTACGGCGTCATGGACAACGCTGTCGTTCGCTTCAGCGAGGACGGGAGCGAGGTCACGCTGTTCGCGAAGAAGAAGATCGTCCTCGAGGACGACATGGAGGACCCCGTCTACGAGATCCCCCTCGAGGAGGCCCTCGAGCTGAACGAAGAGTGCGAAGTGGGCGACGAGCTGCTGATCGAGATCAACCCGAAGGAGTTCGACAGGGTTTCGGTCCAGAGCGCGAAGCAGAAGGCACGCCAGGGCCTGCGCGAGATCCAGAAGGACACCCTGTACTCGGAGTTCATAGACAAAGTCGGCGAGATGATTATCGGCTACTACCAGCGCGAGAGGAACGGCAACATCTACGTCGACCTCGGCAAGACCGAGGGGATCCTGCCCAAGAAGTACCAGTCCCCGCGCGAGGTCTACCATCCCAACGACAGGATCAAGGCGCTGATCCACGAGGTTGTGAAGACCCCCACTGGCCTGCAGATCGTGCTCTCGCGAAACCACTCGGAGTTCGTGAAGAAGATCTTCGAGCTGGAGGTCCCCGAGATCTACGACAAGACCATCGAGGTCTTCAAGATCGTGCGCGAGCCGGGCTACCGCACCAAGATCGCGGTGCGCTCCACGCGCGAGGACGTGGATCCCGTCGGCGCGTGCGTGGGCCTGAAGGGCGTGCGCATCCAGGCCGTTGTGCGGGAGCTGGAGGGCGAGAAGATCGACATCCTGCGCTACTCGGTCGACCAGCGCACCTTCATCAAGAACGCGCTCTCGCCCGCCGAGGTCAACCAGATCATCATCCTGGACGAGGCGAAGAAGCTCGCCCTCGCCATCGTGCCCGACGCCGCCTTCTCGCTCGCGATCGGGAGGCAGGGCCTGAACGTGCGCCTGGCCAACAGGCTCACGGACTGGAACATCGACGTCAAGAGCGAGACGCAGTTCGCCGAGATGGACTTCTCGGCCGATGCCAAGCGTGCGGTCTCGGCGCTGTTCGGCGACACCGAGGAGGAGATCCAGAAGATCTCCGAGCTGCCCGGCATCGAGCCGCGCCTTGTCGAGATCCTCGAGAGGGACAAGATCACGGACATCGAGGCCCTCGTGGCGCTCACCCCCGAGCAGATGGCCGCCCTCGAGGGCATCACCCCCGAAGACGTGCAGACGCTGAACAGGATCATCGAGGAGAACGTCGAGATCGTCGAGGAGGAGCCTGAGGCAGCGGCGGAGGCGGAGGCCGCAGCGGAGCCTGCCGCCGAGGGCGCTGAGGGCGCTGAGGGCGCCGAGGGCGCTGAGGGCGCCGAGCCGGCTGAGGCTGCACCGGCAGCGGAGGCAGCCGAGGAAGTCGTGGAGGAAGAGACCTACGAGTGTCCCGAGTGCGGCACAGCGATCACTCCGGACATGGCTACTTGTCCAAACTGCGGCGTCGGTCTAACATTCGAAGACGGCGCCGAGGAAAGCGCAGCGGAGGAGCAGAGGCGGTAATGCCAGAGGAACTGGACAGCAAGAAGAAGCTCAAGACCACCCTCATCAAACACAAGAAAGAGGAGGAGACCCCCCTGTCCGTCGAGGAGGAGGCTTCTCCCGAGAAGAAGACGGTGGTGGTCAAGAAGAGGGTCGTGGTGGTGAGGAAGACGGCGGGGAAATCCGCCGAGTCTTCCGCCGAAGCCGCCGAGCGCGGGGCAGAACCCAGGCCCTCCGTGCGCGAGGCGCATCCGGGCACCCCGCATCCCCCGACAGCCCATGGCCCCGTTCGCGCGGCCGAGCTGCGTGTTGCGCGGGGAGAGCCTGCCGCCGCCGTGCAGCCCGCGCAGAGAGCGGCCGAGGCAAGGCCATCTGCGGCCGCCCCGCGCGCAGCGGCGCCGGCCCAGCACGCGGCGACACCGCATGCCGCCGC
>Ga0315274_10012097_pt1 | contig 12337 bp, 5 predicted proteins | sample YL17G02_20_MG_FD_203700 | JGI IMG/M metagenome (GOLD analysis project Ga0315274, IMG submission 203700) | Sediment microbial communities from Yellowstone Lake, YNP, Wyoming, USA - YL17G02_20 | ecosystem: Environmental > Aquatic > Freshwater > Lake > Sediment | place: USA: Wyoming | collected... | reverse complement strand
GTTCCATTTATCGCCGCAGCCTCGAACGCAGTTGGGAAATCAAGCGCGTCGAGAACATGGTCTGGTTCAACTATATCTATGGGGCCCTTACGGGTAACGACATGGACAACGAACGTTGCCTCAAGAACCTGCGCGAGTGGCCGCTGGACTGTCACAGCTACAGCTACGTCAATTCGCATCGCACGGACCTGAGAGTGCCGGAAGGTTACGTGAACTACATCTCCGACAAGAAATGCATGTCCGCGCGCAATATCGGTCCTACGCGCTGGGACGACGATTTCATGCGGCTGGACGGCGGTGGCGGAGGCAGGAGCGTGAGCGATCCGTCGGCGTTTCTTGACGCGTACTGGATGGCCCGTTATTACGGGATGATCCTGCCGCCCGAAGTCAAAGATGAGCAATTACTGACCGTCGAAAAACGCGGGCTTCAACTCGGAGCGAAACCCTACGACGGCCCGCCGCGCCCGGACCTCGGCTTCTGAGCAACCGATTGACGATTTTCGCTTCAAACGCCATACTGGCCGTGACACAGAACGTAAGGAGAAACGCCAATGCGAATCGTTTTTGTCTGTCTTGCAGGTCTTAGTCTCGCGGCCGCCGCGGAAGCGCCATCCGGCGCTGCGGTCAAGGTGGGCGTCGCTCGGGTAAGCATCAATCCAATGGAAGCGCGCATCCCGACGCAGTTGGGCGGGTACGGCGCGCGCGAAGCGCGGCCGGCAGAAGCCACGCTCGACACGATCTTCGGCAAGGCGCTTCTATTCGAACAGGCGGGTACGAAATCCGCGCTGATTACCGTCGATACGTGCACTGTGCCGATCTGCGTTGCCGAGGAAACGCTCAAAAAGGCCGGAATTGCGGGTTTAACGATTGACCGTACGCTCGTATCCGCCAGCCATACTCACACCGGACTTGAAGGCTTTGCGCTCGACCGGCGCAATATTGCCCAGAACAAAAACATCGGCCTCTTCTCCGAACCTATGCTCAACTTCGTGACGGACCGCTTGGCCAAAGCGCTCAAGGAAGCCGAAGCATCTCTCCAGCCAGTCAAGGCCGGTTCAAGTCAGATCGACCTTCCGGGCATGAACCACAACCGTCGCAACAGCCCCTTCGTTGACCCGGAGATGACCGTGCTTCGGATCGACAAGTCCGATGGTTCGCCGTACGCGGTGCTCGTCAACTACACGGCCCACGGGACCTTTGTCGACGATTCAGAGATGATGGTCTCGAGCGAATGGGCGGGCAGTATGCAGCGCACCGTTGAAGACATTATAGGCCACGGCGTCATCTGTCTGTATACGAACGGCGCCGAAGGCGACCAGTCGCCGGTGGGTGACGAAGGCGGCAGCAACTACGAGAAGGCCTGGAACTACGGACGCAAGGTGGGCATTGCCGCGTCGCGGCTCGTGGAAGCCATCGAGACCGCAGACGTGTCCTGCTGCCTCATCCAGTCCGTGTGGGTGTCGCTGCCGCCGCGCAAGCCAGCCCCCGATTTCCAGAAGATCGCGGGACAGGAATACAAGGTCTCGCAGGAAGAACTGGAGCAAATGGTGCAGATCCTGTTTCCCGAAAAAGCGCCGGTATATGCGCTGCGCGTGAACGGTTTTCAGATGATGACGTTTCCCGGTGAACCCATCTGCGAGATAGGTCTGGCCGTGAAAGACTCGCTGCGCAAAGCGGGCATCGCCAATCCCTGCATCGCCGCGCTCACCACCGACCAGATCGGCTACATCCTCACCAAGGAGGAGTACGGGAAGAGCGGCTACGAAGTCACCGCGTCGTTCTACGGCGACGGACTTGGACAACTCATGGTGGATGAGGTCTGCAAGCTTGGCGCGTCCGTCGCGGGGAAGAAGTAGACCCGGAAGGAGACAATAATGACAACAGGCGCGGTTCCGGAACGGATGTGATGGTAGGTCGAGGCTCGGTTTGGAATGTTCATCCATTGGGGCCTGTACTCGATGCCGGGCCCAGTTCTCCGGGGCTTCAAGGTGCGGCGCCCGCGCTCTTCAGCACCAACTCCAACCAACCAAAGTGAGGAGGTCCCGATGAAACTCGTATTTGTCAACATTATGCATGATCTGTACAAACTCGATTCGACGGCGTCCATCTCCCAGCCCCCGGTGCCGCTGGCCGTTCTGAACGCCGCCACGCCAAAAACCATCGAGACGGCCCTGGTGGACGAGCAGACGGACGAGGTCCGATTCGACGGTGACGTGTTTGCATTCACCCTGGCGACCCAGTTCGCAGGAAAGGTATACCGGCACGCCGATGACCTGCGTGCGGCTGGGAAGAAGGTCATTCTGGGCGGCATTCATGTCACCGTCCGTCCGGAAGAGGCCATGCGCCACGCGGACGCCATCGTGACCGGTGAAGCCGAAACCCTCTGGCCAACGGTCTGCGCGGACCTTCTGACGGGAAAACTTAAGGAGCGATACACCGGCTCGCCCACGCCCCCCTCGCGGATGGCGCCGATCGACTACCGCTTCTTTGCGGACCGGCCCTACCTCACGCCTGCCTCTCTTTTTGCCACGCGAGGCTGCAATCATCGGTGCTCTTTCTGCGTCAGTTCACGCTACATGGGACCGTTCCGCACCAAGCCGCTGGACGTGCTCGAACGGGAGATCGACCAACTGCAGGATCTCCACCCGGCCGCCATATTGCAGTTCACGGACGACAACCTCCTTGCGGACCGTAACTACGGCGCCGAGGTACTCGCCCTGCTGCGCCGGAAGAGGCGTCGCTTCGTCACCATGGTGGCTCTCGATCAGTTCTGTGACGGCGCTCTCATGCAGGAGATGGCCTCTTCCGGCTGCCTGGGCGTGGCGGTAGGTGTCGAATCCGTAGACGACGACAACTGCATCTCCATGGCCAAGCACCACAACGTGGGCCTGCCGTTCCCGGAGGCCGTCCGCCAGGCAAACGAACTTGGCATCCAGGTGGCCGCCCTCCTCATGGTGGGGCTTCCGCACGACACGCCGGAAAGGCTCGCGCGCACCCAGCGCTACCTGGAAAAGATCCCGTGCGCCCTGTACGACCTCCGCATTCTGCGCATCTACCCGGGCTCCGCGCTCTACGAGCAAATGCTTTCCCGCGTCACCGTGACCGAAGCCTGGTGGTTGGGAGAAGAACCTGTGTCGACCAACCATTTCCTCCCCGGCCACCTGCGCGTGCACTTCACGCACAACCACTTCAGCCCGATGCAGCTTCAGCACTGGACGCTGAAGCTCACGAGCGAACTGAACCGGATGAACGCCGGCGCCGTTGCTCGCGTGATGCGCGTTGGCCTCCGGGGCGGCGCGACGAAGTTCGCGGCGATGGGCCTGTCCGCCCGCAGCCGGACCGTGAATCAGGCGCGGACGTTGCTCAATCGCGTGGAGCAGGCGATGGCAGCGAACCGGGAGACGCCGCTGGCAAAAGCGATGCAACCCTGACTTTGCCATTCTCTGCTTGCCGGCCCGGGTGGAACCGTAAGCGCGGTGCCCATCTTTGCCAGATTCACACAAGCTGGTCAGGGGCGTCGCGGTGCGATCGCGCTACGGGCGGGCGGGCATTGGCCCCTTTCTGGCCCGAGTCAGTTGGTCGGTGGCGCCCGATGTGCTGGCATTCCCTCGCGTACCCGGCAGCGCGCGAGGAAGTCGCCGACCGGGTTCAGGTGGGGTACATGACCCTACGTCCCCTCTTGCCTGGTTCTTGACTCGGCGCAGACCGTGTCACCCATCTTCCAACGCAAGGCAACCGCTGATTTCGAGGAGACCCGCTGCTACGAATCATGGTTTTTCCGTATGTGCAACAAGCAGTCGTCCGCTCATGGCGTGTAAGATATTGCATTGCAGTATGTTGTGAAATCATTGACGGCTCGCAGGAGCACATATAAGGGCATATTAAGGCCATGGTAAGGACCGGGGGCAAGAGGAGAATCGGTACCGGGCAAGGATGTGAAACTCTCTGGCCATCCTTGCATGCGCCGAACGATAGCGTTCAAGTGCAAGAGTGCGCGTTCGTCCCCCAGGCCGACACAACCGAGGGGCGAGGTCAAATCTGATTGGCCAGCAAGTTCGGCCTCAATACCAAGGGCAAGCGGCAGCGACGGAAATCAAACCCCTTCTATAGCTCGCTCGCCGTGCGCTACTTTCCTTGCTCGTCTATATAGCTTGGCGTTTCGGTCAAAGGCACCGAGTGAGTCGAAATGGGTCAACATGCGTTTCGTCGCGTTCGCCCTTGGATGCGGCGAGGAGGCTGGTTGTCGAGCAACTGGTCGCGACAAACGCGGGGACACACAGTACCAAAGTGCCCGGCCCTGTGCGTGATCACATTTCTTGATCAGGGTTGGTAACTCTCAGCGGCGATCCTCGATCGTTAGATTGAGAACAACGTTTTCTTCGCCGTCTATCTTTACGAGATCGGATCCAGCGCGGAACGTGCCGGTATCCGCCGAGGGCCAACTTGACGACACCACGCGAATCGTGTACGTTCCGGGTGGCAAGGCTTCAAGCCGGTAGGCGCTGTCCTGGACGTTTGCCAGCGCTACGTTTTCGGACAACAGACTAGGCGTGTGAGAAGCGTGGGGTGGAAACGGGACATCCCCGGGCAGAGCCGCAACCATGGCTTGTTCACCCGCCAGCAATCCTGAGACTGTACCGGAGACGGAGCCCATCCCGGAAAAGTCCACATCTTTGACCGCTGTCTCTCCTGCGTCCAACGTAACCGTGAGTTTCTGGCTCAATCGCAGCCCTGCGGGAGCTGTAACCATTACATCGAGCGTGTACTCGCCAGCCGGTAGAGGGTCCGTCTCGTAGGCTCCGGATTCGTCCACCGGCGCGCTGTTCCAGCTCTCTGACACCTCGCCTGCAAGTCGATGAACGGAGGCCCAACCTGGTCCGGCTGGTTCTCCGTGAATCGTTATTGTACCCCGAATTCGGGCGTCTTCCAGAGCAAACGTGAAGTCGGCGCGAGTAGTGACCCCTTCTTGGACCAGCACGGACTGCTTCTGCATGTGGTTACCGCGGTCCCTCGGGTTTGGGCTGGGCGGGATGGCGGCCACGTCTATTTGGACGGGTGCAAGATTCCCCAATACGAAGTGGCCCGCATCGTCGGTCTTGAGCAGTCGGTCACGCCGTCCCGGTCCCTCTCCGCCATCTATGCGGCAACTGATGCCCACGTTCGCCAACGGCGCTCCCGCAGAGGTCACGACCCCTTCGATGGTACCCCCGTGCGTGAGTTTGACTGTGATTGGGGCCGTCCTTCCCACAGCCGGCGTTACGTCGGTCCAGCGTAAGGCGTAGGCGGGGTGTTCAACGCAGATTCGTTGCGGTCCCCGGTCCAACGTGTCCAAACGGAAGGCGCCGTCGCTATCCGTGCTGACATCGCTGGCGCGGTTTCCCACGTGCTCATCGGGCAGCTCATTCGCATAGACTTTTGCGCCTGCCACCGGGTTCCCGTCAGGGTCGATTACAGTCCCCTCGACAATCGCGCCGGGGTTTAATTTGATAACGACCTGCGCGAAACGATCGCGAACCTGATCCGCTGTAACGGTCACCGTCTGCGGGGCGTAGTGAGGCGCAACCACCTTCAGTACGCCCGTAAGGCCTTCGCCTGGGTCAACGGTGAATCGGCCTTGCGGTTCCTTAACCGAACTTCGCGTGATTCCCATCCGGTACGATTCGAGATCGAACGCTGGAACGGGAGCCCCCGTGTTCGCGTCTACAACTTGCCCTTTGACACCCCAATCGTTCCGATCTCGTTCTCGTTCAGCCTCTTTCCTGCGTTGTATTTCTTCTGGATTCGACTCCTGCGCAACTTGCTGATTGTAGGATTCATCGTCGAATTCGAGGACTACGTCCTTCGTGAATTGACCCGCCGCAACTTCCACGACACCCTGGGGCAGGCGGATGCCCGTTCTGCCGCGATAGAGCGGGACATCAACGTAGAGCTCGTATTTCCCGGCCGGAAGATCGGTTAGCCGGAACGCGCCGTCCCTCATTACCGTGCGAGTGGCTTGTCCCCATACCCCCACATGCCACGCGTTAAGCAAGTCTATATATGTGTCGAAAACCCCAAAGGGTTTTCCCGATTTCCCCACGACCCTGCCTACTATTCCGCCCGTCTGTTCCAGGATAAGATCAACACCATCCAATCCACTGGTCGGGAGCGTCAGCGGCCCTTTTTCCTGGCTTGACAGGCCAGGGAGGAAGGCGCGCACCTTGAGGTTGCCGGTGACGAACAGTCCACCAACTGAATATGCACCATTGGCGTCCGCGCGTACCAATGCGTTCTCCCAATGGCCCTCCTCGATTCGGGCATTTACAAACGCGCCAGCCATGGGCTTTCCGTCCGCGTCGAGTACGCAACCTCGGAGCACCGGGGGCGCGTCCACTCCGTTAATCAACGTCAATTCCACACCGGTCTGGTCAACGCCTGGCTCCACTATCAATTCTTTCCGTCTACCTTCATCCGAGACACGAAACCCGGCCAACTCCTTAACCGAGAGGGCAAGACGCCCGGCGGCGATGCCTGACAAGCGAAAATCACCGTTTGCATCGGTAGTGATGGTGCGCGAAAACTTTCTCTCCGTCCTGACCTGGGCATTTGCAACTCCCTTTCCTGAATCCCTGTCAGTCACACGTCCGGAAATTGTTGACCCCGGTGTAACATCAACTTCGACTTCGCTACTTTCACCGCTACGGACCTCGACGGTCTGTTCGGGTTGAGATATTGCCATCTTGCTGTCGTGTACTCCGAGCACGTATTTGGCCGGGCGAAGGTTGGCGAACGCAAAGGCGCCGCCGGCTTCTGCGACGGTCTCATACCGTTCCTCCTCGTTGTCGACTGCCGCGATTTCCAATAGCATACCCGGAGCGGGCTTGCCTGAACCGGAGATCATCACACGGCCAGCGACAGTCCCACCGTGACCTAACGCGTATTCGGCCCGCTGTGTGAGTACGATTTCTCCCGTGTTCATTGTGGCAAAGCCGTCGGCCTCTACGAGGAAACACCACCGATTGCCACGTGGAAGCAAGGCCGTAAATGAACCGTCGTTTCTGGTTTCAGCGACTGCCCGCCGATACCAGCCTTGTATCACATTATCCGAAGTGTAGTCGGGGATTGCCCGAGTAGCCGATGAGTCTAGAGACTTCGTGCGCAGAACGACAATGCGCGCCCCGGAAACCCGTTTTCCTTCTTGATCTTGGACAACGCCGGCAAATACTTCGCCCGACTGCAAAATGAGGCGCTGGCGGAGGTACATGCCGATGACTGCACGGACGCGAGCAACGTCTTGACCATCCTGCGCGCTCAAGATGTATGTGCCGTCAGGGATTCTGTCGAAATCCACTTCGCCAAGCTCGTTTGTGCGGGCTTCGCGATGAAATGCATGACTTTCCGCGCCATCTTCGGGCTGCGAAATCCGATCAAGGTTCACTGTGACACCGCGAACGGGCGTAGCGTTGGGCTGCATCACTTCGCACACGCACATCGCTTGTCCGTCGGGCGGCGGCGTCTCATCCCGTGATACGGTGGCGGCGTTTTGCTGGTCACTCGAAACTGAACGCGTTGGCGGCCCCGCCACGGCGGGTACATTTTCAGGTGAAGAGACCGGCCTTGCTGCGGCGGTATCGGGTTTGGACGCCGTTTCGACAGATAGCGCTGCAACCTCGGTAGGTATTCGGGAGATCGGTAATCGGTCGCTAAAAGCGAACAGAAGTCCGGCGCCGAACGTAAGCGCCAGAAGTGCAGCTACTGCGGCCTTCGTGCCTGTTACCCAGGTGGCCCAGGCGCCCCATGCGCTTGTGATCGCGGTCGGCGCTTCCGAAGCCGGGAGTGCAGCCAGAATAACAGCGCGCATCTTCTCCGACGGCCGTTGACGGCGCAGTTCGTCTTCCATCTTCTGTGTCAGGACTTCGCGGAGCCTTTCGCGGCCGAAGTCGAGCCGCATCTTCATGGCGCCTTCGCTGATGCCGAGAAACGACGCCGCGCCCCTAATCGAGAAATCTTCTACGTAGTAGAGCAGGATCGCCTCGCGTGTCCGAGGCGGCAGCTCGGCCACTTCAGCCCAAAGGGATTGGCTCAATGCCGCCTTCGCATACAACTCGGCCGGAGTTAGCGCGTCGGGGTCCGCACGATCATCCAGAGTTTCCTCCGATTCGCTCACGGGTACGCGCCGCCGCTCACGTAACAGTTGTAGCGCCAGGCGTCTAGCGATGGTGTGGAGCCATGGTCCAAATTTCGACGGGTCCGAGAGGGTACGAAGCTTCTGATAGGCGCGCAGGAACGCCTCCTGGACCACATCCTCGCTGTCGCTGTGGTTTCCCGTGACATTGAGCGCGACGGCGAAGACCATACCCTGATAAGCGCCAATCAGTTCCCCGTACGCCTGATGATCGCCCGACGAGGCTCGCAGCACCCGCTCGTTTTCATTCGATCCCATTCCCGGCTTCTCCCAAGGCTGTTTGGCGACAGGCCCATACTCAAAGGTGCAGCTCTTATCCCAACAGTGTCTTCGGTTCCCACCTCGAGGTTGCTGAAACAAACTCGTGACCTACTCTTAAGATGACTTATGCGACAGAAAAGTAAGAACGGGATTTCGACGCATCTTCCTTTTCACTCCACAAACAGTTTCCGGTTTAAGTTCTTGAGTTTATCGGGTTTTGCGCTGCTGGGCGAGTTTTTGTTTCGTGGCTACCGGGGCGTGATTTCGGGGAAGGGCCGTTGGCGGGGTGACGTCTGCGGTAGCGAAGAGTGTGGCGACGGAATCGCGTGGTGTAGGCACTGTGAGACAAACCTTGCCGTCGGGAAAACGGACTTCGGTGGCGCACAATGTGGCCAACTGCCTCAACCCCTCCTCCACGGTGAGGTCCAAGCCGGCCACCCGCTCACTTCTCGATCGCCGCAGACAATGGATGTGGAAAGGGATCTGTATTTAGTTCGGGAGGCCCCAATTGTATGTTGAGCGAGGTTTTGTGTGGAGAGGTCAAAGCAGTAACCGTAGTAGTGCTTTCTCTTTGGTCCTTTCTCTTTGTGGAACCGGTGGATAAGTTTTTGCGTACACCGTGAACCGCTGGGCCTTCGCCAGAGGCCGTGGAAACTGGTAACCCGCCGACCGTCTGGAACACGTGATGCCGGCGGGCTCTCCAACGCGGAGCTGTACAACCTGGCCGAAGATCTCGGCGAGAAGAACAACCTGGCAGCGAAATACCCCGATAAGGTCAGAGAGATGATGTCACTGCTCAATCAGGTGCGGGAAAACGGGCGAAGCCGGCCATGATTGGAAAGCTGAAGTCGTTAGTTTTGTTGAGGCCGAAGCCGCAATGTGACGCCTTGCGCGATGTCTCGTCCCAGAGATGGGCAGTCTCTTTCTTGAGAACACCAACGCCGACAACCATAATCACCACATTGAGTGCCGAGGTCCTGTTCGGCCACTCGCGGCAATTGCAGGTTGACGCCGCCACGGGAGAAAGATAATGAGTTTGGTTCTGATAATCATGGGTGCTGCGAGCATAGCAGCAGCGGAAGAGTTCCCCATTAACTACGACGAATCGAAAGTGGCGTCGTATACGTTGCCTGATCCACTTCGAACGGAAGCGGGTGAGACCATCGGAACGCCGGAGCAATGGCGCGTGACGCGGCGGCCCCAAGTCCTGGAATTATTCCGGAGCCATGTATATGGGCGCAGCCCGGGCCGTCCCCAAGACATGCATTTCGAATTGCGCGCCAAAGATGAACGGGCCCTTGGCGGCAAGGCGGTCCGCGAGCAAGTACGAGTGTATTTTGCGAAGGGGAAGAAGCAGCCGTGGATGGACATACTGATCTTCCTTCCGAAGCAGGAGGGCCCGGTTCCGGTGTTTCTGGGCATGAATTTCCACGGCAATCATGCCATCACGCAGGAACGGGGCATTCCCATCACCAAGCAATGGATGCGGAATTCCAAGGATGGCGGGGTCGTAGGCAATCGCGCCAGGGAGAAATCGCGCGGCTGCGAGGCCAGGCGGTGGCCGGTCGAGATGATAGTTGGCCGCGGTTATGGTCTGGCTACGATCTACTATGGCGATCTCGATCCCGATTTTGACGACGGTTTCAGGAATGGCGTGCACCCTCTATTCTACAAGGAAGGCCAGAGCAGGCCTGGCCCGGATGAGTGGGGCTCGATAGGCGCGTGGGCATGGGGTCTCAGCCGTGCCTTGGATTACTTCGAAACCGATCCCGCCATCGACGCCAAGCGCGTGGCCGTGATGGGCCATTCGCGGCTGGGGAAAACCGCTCTATGGGCCGGCGCCCAGAATGAACGTTTTGCGTTGGTGATCTCGAACGATTCCGGCTGTGGCGGGGCAGCCTTGAGCCGGCGGAATTTTGGGGAGACGGTTTCCGGGATCAATCGTGCGTTCCCGCACTGGTTCTGCGACAATTTCAATCAATACAACAACAACGAGAACGCATGCCCCGTGGATCAACACGAACTCATTGCGCTCATGGCTCCGCGTCCGGTATACGTTGCCAGCGCGCAAGAGGACCTCTGGGCCGATCCCCGCGGCGAATTCCTGGCGGCGAAACATGCCAGCCAGGTTTATAAGCTATTCGGCCTCGAAGGACTCGATGCGGACGATATGCCGCCCGTGAACAAGCCGGTCATGAGCATCATCGGGTACCACATTCGCACTGGAAAACACGACACCACCGATTACGATTGGGAGCAATATCTGGATTTCGCTGACAAGTATATCAGGAGATAACGTTCACGCACCGCAGGAGTACAGGAGGCACGCCGCCGCACACTTCGCAGTCGGCTCCCACAGTGGACCCCACATGATCACACGATCAGATGCAAGAGCGTGTTTACTGTGGAGCGGGTGAAAAAGTGGTTACTGTCCCTACATGTGCCTCGCACAGCCCCAAAACAGGGGAACCATCCCCAGTTTTCTCCGAATTAAGTATGGTGTCACCGGAATTGGACGGAATTGGACCGGAATTGGGAGGCGCGTCGTTCGATTTGCGGCTGGGGCAATGCTACGGTATCATCGATTTCTTGAATCTGCGTCAAGACGCTGCAATCGGGTCGTCGAGGGGCTGGTCATGAAGACAGACGGAATGGTTTCGGGGTGTGCATGTTGTGACATGAGCAGGCGCCGCTTCTTGGTGGCGGGATGCGCGGCCTGCGCGGGCTTGGCAGCGGGGGTGGGGGCGCAGGATTCCGGGGCGGCGGAAAAGGCCGTGAGGAATGCGGGCGGCGCCGCTACAAGGGGGAATCCGCGCGTTCGCATTGTGTATGCGTTACACGGGGTGATACAACCGAAACCGACCTGGCCGCATGTTGGCTTTGATTTTGCCCCAGTGATGGAGAAAATCGAGTCGACGCTGAAGCAAGGTTGCCCTGGCATTGAGTTCGTGACCTCGACGGCCACGACGCTCGAAGATGCGGCCGCAGTTCTGAAGGAGGACAAGGGCGCGGATATCACCGGCTACGTCGTGTACCAGATGAACAATTGGAATGACGTAGCGCCGACGTTCGTGGCATCGGGAAAACCAGTCTTGTTCGTCGATTTCACTTACGGCGGCAGCGGGGGTTTTCTGAGGCAAACGGCCGGATTCCTTCGGAACAAGGCGGCGAACGTCGGCTTTGCCGCCTCATCCAATATGGACAACGTGATTGCAGCAGTGCAGTGCTTCAAGGCGGCAAGAGATGGCGGCTCGGCCGGTTTTGCTGCCGCGACGGCGCAGGTGCGGCTCGAACGAACGCCGAAGCCGGGCGATCTGTCCTGTGCGCAGGACTTGTTCGCGACTGCCTCGATAGAGGAGGCGTTGGGCAAAATGAACGAGTCAAAGATCCTCGCTGTGCGGGATCAAGACTCCGGCAAGTCTGATCCTTTTATCAATATCCCAATGGAGAAAGTGTCGTTTGCGGAGATCAATGCGGCATGGGAGGCGGCCGACCGGGATGAGATGCGGGCCGTTGCCAACCGCTGGCAGGAAACGGCTGCTGCGATCGTGGACGTCTCGCGCGAAACCCTCGAATCATCCGCCGCGATGTATCTCGGCATGAAGGCTGTCCTGAAAGCGCACGGCGCGAATGCCATTACAATAAACTGTCTCGGCGGATTCTACGGCAACCAAATCCACGCCTACCCTTGCCTCGGTTTTTTCGAATTGAATAACGAAGGATTGGTCGGTGCGTGCGAATGCGACGTGCGTTCTACGGGCTCGATGCTGGTTCTGAACGCGTTGACGCAGGGGCGTCCGGGCTATATCTCCGATCCGGTTCTTGACACCGCAACACGGCGGATTATTTACGCGCACTGCGTCGCATCGAACCGCCCGTTCGGGTCGAAAGGGGCCACGAACCCCTTTGAAA
>Ga0315274_10012096_pt1 | contig 12337 bp, 6 predicted proteins | sample YL17G02_20_MG_FD_203700 | JGI IMG/M metagenome (GOLD analysis project Ga0315274, IMG submission 203700) | Sediment microbial communities from Yellowstone Lake, YNP, Wyoming, USA - YL17G02_20 | ecosystem: Environmental > Aquatic > Freshwater > Lake > Sediment | place: USA: Wyoming | collected... | reverse complement strand
CCTCAGCCCCCACGGGATCCAGTTCAGCGCACCGGTGATCCTGTCGCTGGAGCTGGAGAAGACCGCAGCGGTGTCCGATAGATGGAACGTCCTCTGGCTCAATGATGGAACTGGTCTCTGGGAAAGCATCGGCGGCTACGTGGAAGACGGGGCTGCGAAGGCCGAGCTGAAGCACTTCAGCGACTACGGGAACGATCCCCACAAGGTTGACCCATAGTGATTGGAGGAACCATCACTTGCTCGAACCCTCCCCATCCGGGGAGGGTTTTTTATTGGCTTTTGGGAGGCCCACCCGTAGAATGACGGCATGAAATTAGTCGAGAAACTGCCTTCAAGGTACAGAATTGACGGCAAGCTGGGAGAAGGCGGGTTCGGCGAAGTATACAAGGTATATGATTCACGTCTGAAGCAGACTCTCGCTATCAAGATCCTCCCAGACGACGCGACATCGGCACAAGAAACTCTTACCAGAGAATTCAAGACACTCTCTCAGCTCCAGCATCCCAACCTCGTCAGGGTCTTTGACTATGGGACACTGCCTCCTCATACACCCTACTTCACGATGGAACTTGTTGACGGTCAGAATCTCAGGGAGTTTCTCCGAAACAAGACAAACATCTTCTCGATCCCCGTGATAATCAGGCAGGTTCTGAAAGCCCTGACATACCTTCACAAGAATCGAATCCTTCATGGAGACATCAAGCCGGAGAACATCGTTATCACCGAGCGTAACGATCATGCCATGGAGACGAAGCTGCTCGATTTCGGCTTGGTCAAGAGCCTCGGCGATGAGAGAAAGCTCATGAGCGGCACTTTTCGCTATCTGGCCCCGGAGATTCTGCTCCATGGCGCCCCCAGCTCCCCATCGACTGATCTATATGCCTTGGGAGTGTCTCTTGTCGAATCGATACTCTCCGAAGAGGTTCCCAGCTCCAACGAAATCGATGAGGCGTTCGTCGAGAAGACGTCTGCAGAGCTCAATAGGACGCTGGCGGGCATCGGCATAAGAAACCCCTCCGCGCTTTCTGCATTCATCCTTGACCTGTGCCGGATAGATCCTTCGGATCGGATGCAGGACGCAAAAGGCGCAATTCAATCCTTCGAGATGATTGCGGACGAGCTGGCGCCGCGGCAAGAAATCCAGATGAACAGTATTTTTGTCGGGAGAACAAAGGAACTCAGGGAAATCGATGGCTACCTGACAGACGCCGGTACCGCCAAAAGATCGATAGTTCTATCCGGCCCCCGGGGAATCGGGAAGAAATCTATCATCAAGAAGGCCGCCCAGAGCGCTCAACTCAAAGGATTTCTGCCAATCGATCTGACCCCTTCTTCTTCGTTTTTCTCGCTCGACGAATTCGTCGACGCACTCGGCTCCAACCTGAGCGCAAAGGAGAGAAAACGTTTTCTTTCCGGACTCCCTACACGAGCAGGATCCAAGGACAAGCTCGAGAAACTTGATCTGGACCCCAATAGAGATTCGGCGATCTACATACATATTATTCAGTTTCTTGTCGAAATATCCGCGTCGCATCGCATCCTGATCATCGTTTCCGACATTGAGCGGAGCAGCAAGGACTTCCTTCTCTTCATTGCCCAACTGCTGAAGCACATGGAGATTTCAGCAGCACCGATCAATCTGCTCATCACGTTGAACACCGGTTCTCCGAATCAAGCTGCGCTGCCTGAAGCACTGAACAGAATAGCCAACTCCCCACTTTCAGTTACAATCGAAGTGCGACCGTTCGATGACAAACTGCTGAAGCAGTATCTGATGGAGTGCTTCGGCCAGCCGTTGCTGCCCGAAAAAGAGAGATTGGACATACTCTCGAAAACTCAGGGTCTCCCTCTCCTTATTGCGGCCTTCCTTAAGAGCCTCCTGGCCGCGAACGTCATTCAGAATGAAGAGGGGTATTGGATCCTCGACAGGAGACAGTACAGACAGAAGAAAATACCGACTGACATAGATGGTTCTATCTCGATCGCGCTGAAAGGCGTGTCAGAAGACCAACTGGCGCTCATGCGGATGCTCGCGCTCTATGATCAACCGCTCATGCCAGAGCAATTGACCGTGCTAACTCTCGGGGTCGCTGAAAATCCTCTGCAGGCGCTGGCCAGCCTTATGGAGAGAACGATCCTTGCTTATCGCAGTGATGGGACGGTGTCGTTTGCTCACCCCATTTACGGGCAATTCATGATCGACAATACTCCGCCCGATATTATGCAAGATTATGGCAGTCTCCTGGCTGATCGTCTGGTGTCGGACGAATCGAAGAACTCCTTGCGTTTGGCCAAACTCTATGTCTTGGCGGAAAGGGTTGACGAGGCCCTCGAGCACGGATTCGATGCCATTGATAAGATGTATTCTTCCTACCTGCTCTATGATTCCCTGAAGCTTTTGCTTGATCTGAAAACCCTCGCTTTGAGAAAAGGGAACAAAACTCAACTCCTCGACGTTCTCGATAAACTGGCTCCAATCGAACACAAGACCGGGCTTCCGAAGGAAGCTATTGACGATTACTGCACTCTCCTGGATTTCGCACAGAGCGATTCTCAGAAGGCTGACTATTACATGCAACTGGCCGACATTCAGTACACCCTGCTCGGCAACATCGAGGAGTCGCGGGGGTTGCTCCAGAAAGCACTTCGATCAGCGAAGAGAGCTGACGACTCAGACCTCATAGGGGCCGTGTATCTTGAGCTGGCAGCTCTGCTCCCCGATAAGAGCATTCCCTTTTGTGAAAAGGCAGCCGCACTAAGCAAGAAAACAAACGTTAATCTATATCTGACGTCTCTGGGTCATCTGGCTTACAGGTATCAACTCGCGGGAAAACCAGGGAAAGCATCAATGATTCAGGAAACAGTCATCAGGCAATTGCACAAAGCCGACCTGAAATCGATGGGGGAAATCTACTTCGATCTTTATTTGGTTAGTTTCTACACGGCGGATTACAGGGCCGCCAGATTCTACATAATGAAGAAGATTCAGATCGAGAAGAAGACTGAGAACTCTGTGAAGTTGGTTTCCAGTATAGCGTCTCTTGCAGGTTGTTTCTATACAGAGGGCTCCTTCTTCAATATGATCAACACCCTGAAAGAGGCATACAGCATCGCAATGAAGCATAACAAATACATGAGTGGAATCACTATCCTCTCGAATCTATCGTTGGGGTACAGAATTGTAGCCGACTACGGACTATCCCTGAAAATGCTATTGCAGGCCGAGGACCTTAGCAAACGAGAAGGTATTCAAGCATGGAACTCAGCCTTCTTGAACAAACCAACAATGCTGTATGTGATGCTGGGCAAGGCCAAGGAGACTGAGTTCAAAGCCAGCGCTCGCCGATTATGCGAGAGGGCAAGAAAGACCAATAATCACATCGGCTCCGGCCACCACTCCATGGCCTTCGCGCTGTATTACATGAACAAACTCCAGCCCGACGATGCCCTGATTCACGCGAAAAAGGCGTTGTCCTTCTTCAGGAAAGCAGCGGACAGGGATGACGTTGTTTCAGCGCTTGTCAATATTGCCATTATTCAGATCTCCAAGGGAAAGCCGAAACTGGCGCGGACCGATCTCGAACATGCTGAAGAGATCTTCGAGGCGATTCATTGCGAGTACCTGAAGCCTCTCCTCATGCTCGCAAAGGCGATGCTCGCAAGAACCGAAAACGCGGAGGACGCCAGAAAAATCCTCAATGAAGCGCTGCGGACGAGCAGAAAGATGGGCACTCGCGAGATCACGTGGCAGATTCAGAGGGAGTTCGCGCTGTACTACAAGGGCCGTGACGAGCTGCACAGAGCGCTCTCGCACTACAAAGATACCGTGGACACGATCAAGCAGATCACCGAAACGATCGACGAGGAAGAGCTCAAGATGTCCTATCTCGAGGTACCGTTCCGCAAGCGCGTCTTCGACGAGATCAAGAACCTGAAGCGAGAGGCCACGAAAGCGCATTAGACCCGGCCCCACCGTACCCCAACCGCACAATAGAAAAAGAACCATCCTTCCTACGGTACGGTTGCGCGATGGGGGGACAAAGAGCAGACCGTAGATCCGAATGGTTCTTTTAGATTGTCCGGGCAATGCGAGCCGCTGCCATATGCAATAACATACTTCATGCCATCGTTGCCCGGTCCCCCGCGGTTTCTGCCGCAAAAGCGACTCAGCGTTAACACACTCACTTGGAATCAGTTATCCGAACGGTGCGGCGCGTCGGGATAGCACTGGCTTCAGCCCGGAAGGAGCGCGGATCCGCATCGCCGTACACGCTGTTCACATGCGGAGGGACAGCTTCCCGCCATTGCGCTGAAGGATAATGCGATAGGACGACCGGCCGAGATTGTCTACGGTGTTCACGGAAACGACAACTAATGAGCGGGGGGCGTATTGATGGAATCGAGAAGCCCGGAGCGACGGAGCTCCTTGTACAGGGTGCCGCGGGAAATGCCGAGCCATCGGGCCGCCGCGCTCTTGTTCCCGCCGCAGAGATCGAGCGCCCTCCTCAACCGCCGCATCGGATCGGACAGCGCCTCGCGTTTGATCCGCGCCGCCGGCATCTCGGAAGCGCCATGAGCGTCCTTGATGCGCGCGGGCAGCATTTCAAGGGTGACGATATCGCCGTTCGATATATGCTTGACGCGCTCGAGCACCGCGAAAAGCTCCCGCACGTTGCCCGGCCACGAGTACTGCTGCAGACATTTCAGGGCGGAATGCTCGACCCTGACGACCCGGCGCCCGTTGCCGTTCCCGCAGAGACAGAAGGCCATGAGCGGCACGATGTCCTCGCGCCGCTCGCGGAGCGCGGGCACGAGGATCTGCTCGGCATTGATGCGATAATAGAAATCCTCTCGCAGCGCGACCCTGCCGAGCTTCTCTTCCAGGTCCTGATTCGTCGCGGATATGATTCGCACGTTCACCGGACGTTCGCCGTTGTCTCCGACACGGCGGATCTTCCCCTCCTGCAGCACCCTGAGAAGCTTGACCTGCTGGAGCGCCGTGAGCTCCCCGACCTCGTCGAGGAACAGGGTCCCGCGGTCCGCTTCTTCGAAGAACCCGATCCGGTCGGTGAGCGCGCCCGTGAAACAGCCTCGCCGGTGTCCGAAAAATTCGCTCTCGAACAGATGGTCGGGCACCGCGGCGCAGTTCAGCGCGACGAACGGCTGCCGGGCCCGCGGGCTCATCAGGTGAACGAGCTTCGCGACGAGCTCCTTGCCCGTCCCCGTCTCCCCCGTCACGAGAACGGGCCTGTCGAACTTCGCCGCGAACTGGATCTGCTCCCACAGCTTGAGCATCGCCTCCGACACGGCGACGAATCCCTCGTGATGGATGAATTCGGGTGAGAAGGCGATCTTGACGACGTTCCTCCCTCCATGGAGAACCGGATCGATGCTGTAGCGCCTCCCGCGCCGCGCGATCACGCGGTCGATGCAGCGACCCGCGGCGGCCTTCCAGGAATCGCTCTCGATGCATCCGAAAATGTGCTCCGCTTCAACCGCGCTCAACCAGGCTTCATCGAGCGATTCGTCGCGCGAAGAGCTCCCGCCCGCGACGAGAAGCTCGGCATACGCGACGTGCGTCTTCCCGAGCTCGAAGTCGCATCCTGCCCCCCGCAGCACGGCGATCGCCTTCCTGAAGAGCGCGCATCCGCGTGCGTGCACACCGAGCGAGAAGGCGGCCTTTCCCATGCACCTCAGGATCGCTCCCTTTTCGAGCTTGTCCTCGAGCCTCTGCGAGAGCCTCAAGCCCCGACGCAGAAGCGTCAGCGCGGCGGAGACGTCGCCCCGCGAAAGGTGGAGCTCGCCGAGCCTTCGATCGATTTCGACGACGATATCCCCCTCGGGAGCGATCGACGCCGCGATACGGCGCCCTCCCTCGTAACAGTCTTCCGCGGCCCGGTGCCTGCCGCGTTCAAAGTGAACGTCCCCGATGAATTCCGCCGCGAGCGCCTGCTCACGGGCAAATCCGCTCTCCCGGGCGATGCGATCCGCGTCCTGGTAGAATCGAACCGAGGCCGCGAATTCCCCACGGCACTTCGAAATAGTGCCGAGGGCCAGGAGCGACCGGCATACGCCGATGCTCCACTCGATGCTCGTAAATATCGCCTTTGCCCGCTCGATGCTTCTCTCGGCGCTCGAGAATCTTCCCCGGCGATAGAGCAGAATGCCCGCGTTGAGAGCGGCGGCGGCCTCGCCGTAGTTGTCCGCGTTGATGCCGCAGATATCCTTCGCGCGCTCAAAATACTCGAGAGCCGCCTCGTGCAGCCCCTTGTTCTGGGCGACGAGGCCGAGCATGGTGAGCACGCGGGATTTCATCCTCGAGTCCCCGTTCCCGGTCGCGATACCGAGGGCGGTTTCGAGGTTTTCTTCCCCGCGGCGCAGCTCATTGAGATAGAACCGGCATGCGCCCTCGATGAGGAGCTTCTCGGATAGAAGGCCCGGCGGAAGATCGCCGGCGGACGCCCCTCCGTACGGCTCCAGCGTGGCGAGGGCTTCCTTCAGCTTCCCCTGGCGCCGGAAAACGTTCGCCCGGATAAGGGCGCATTCGAAGAAGCGGCGGTGCCGCGAGGGAAGCTCGTTCGCCCCGAGCAGACTCTCGGCGGCGGAACAGAGCGCGAGCGCTTCATCGAAGCGGCTGACGTAGTAAGCGCTCTTTGCGGCGAGAATCGATACGCGGCGGCGGATCTCGGACTCGACCACGGTCTGCTCGCACAGAGAGAGCGCGTCCTTCGCACGCGCATAGCCTTTTACGTATTCCCCGCGCCTGTGGTGGTCCTCGATTTCGACCACATGAATTATAATCAGCTCTCGGTCCTTCATAACTCCGATTCCCCGTGAATTACCGACGCAACTGCCAGAGCCATACCCAGAGAATCATTCTCCACGCAGGATTCACCCGAGAACCGAGACCGTATCCTCTTCCCTCCCGTATACCCTCTGCGTTGATGATGTACTCGTCCTCGCCGCCGGCACCCCCGCCGCCGGAGCACCCCAGAGGCCCCGGGTCTTTCACCGGCCGCATCTCGGGCTTCACCTTCAGATGCGGATCTTCGCCGGGTTCTCCGCCGAGGGCGTATTCCTCGGGCACGGCGACGCCGGCCACCGGATCGCGCGCTTCTACATGTGTGGAGAACAACGCCGGAACGACGTTCATGAGCGCAATTGCGAGGATTAGAATGAAGATTCTTCGGCTGTGATCTCTCATGGCGACTCGGTCCCCTAGGCTGCATCGAGCACTGCAGTTGCTGATTATCTTGTCTCTGAACCCTATCGCGAGCCGCCTGACGAACTTTCGATACAATAATTCTATCAGGAACCCCCCGGTCATGTCAAGGGGGCGCCGCACTTCCGGGAACGAAATGGAGTATTCATGCCTAAAACCCACAAAAACCCCCTCAAAACGTAAAGTATTTTTTCCTATTGTAAATATTCATTTACAGTAGTATAATTCTTATTGTAACAATTGATTAAGACACATACGTATTTGGTTCGTAAAATTAATTTGACGATTTCCAGGTTCCCGTCCTTCGGTTTACGCATGCCCCGCGGGGGTAAGACCGTGCATCTTATTAATACACAATTGGTTAGAGAATGGTCAAGGAATAGGGCGCACATGGCATATTGCATGCGATACGCGGACACGAGAGAGCAGCCAGCTAGACACACAAAAACCAGCCATTCAGACCCCTCCGGGTGACTGGGGTTGTGTGTCGAGGAACGGGAACTGTCACAACAGACGTGTGCCCGGGAGAGAGTTAGATTCTCAGTGGCTTCGGCGCCCATTCCGAAGCATGACCGAAGGTATGTGTACCGACCCGGTCCGGAGGTCTGAGCACTGAGATGATAAGAGAGAGTAACCCGGAAATACGTCTCGCGCATCCTGCACAGGGTGCCCCTCGAAGGGGGAGCCTCGACGGGAAGGTGGAGAGGTATACCCGACCCGCGGTCCTGGATTGTTGCTCTGTACAGGATGTGATAGTTCCCGTTCCGTTTCATTTTTCCCCTGACTACACGCTCCGCGCCCGCCCGCGGGCGAACGGATCATCAGGATCACACGAGTTCAATCTCGCCATACTCCATTCCAATCTCGCCATATTCAATTCACCTTCACACCAGGAGGAGACAAGAACCGTACCGCAAGTCCCGCGCGGGGGCTCCCGCCGCCGCAACGGACTCGCAACGATGCGGATGCGCCATCCCGGAGCGTTTTCTCACACCCGCGCGAACGACGCGAAACATGTTCACGTGAACACCGGCACTGTTCAGGGAAACAACACACAGAAACAGAGGTGAACCGCCATGGGCAGCAAGAAGGGCGAGAACGGCATGAAGGGCGCGAGTAAAGCCGCGCGATCGGACCAGTTCTTCGCCGAGGTCCAGAGCGAGATCAAAGAGCTCGAGCAGTCTGAACCGGTGCGCTCGGGGGAATCCTCGCAGCGCCAGCTCGACACAATGATGCGCAAGGTCGAAAAGCTCGAGATGCTCACCGACATCACGAAAGCGCTCAACTCGACCCTCAATCTCAACGAAGTGCTCGAGAAGATCATCGATTCGACGATCCAGCTCTCGGACACGGACCGGGGCTTTCTCATGCTCGCCGACGAGCGCGGCGCGCTCGAGTTCAAGATCGCGCGGGACCGCGAAAAACGCCCGCTCGACAAGGAGGAATTCACGATCAGCTTCAGCATCGTGAACGAGGTCGCGGTGCGCGGGGAGTCCCTCTTCATATCGGACATCCTCGAGGACAGCCGCTTCAAGAATCAAAAAAGCGTCCTCGACCTGCAGCTCAAGCGGGCCCTCTGCGTGCCCCTCACGCTCGAGAAATCGGTCATCGGCGTCATCTACGCCGACAGCAACCGCCTCTCCCCCGCATTCGCGACGGGGGACATATCGATCATCTCGGCGTTCGCCTCCCAGGCGGCGATCGCGATCGAAAACGCCAAGCTCCACGGGAATCTCGTCCTCTCGCAGGAGACTCTCGCGCTGGAAAACCAGAAGCTCCGGCTGGAGCTATCGGGCAAGTACGAGTTTTCCGGCATCATCGGCAGAAGCAAGCCGATGCAGGAGATCTTCCTCACGATCCAGAAGATCGCTCATCTCTCGACGACCGTCCTGATCCAGGGAGAGACCGGAACCGGCAAGGAGCTCATCGCGCGCGCGGTCCATTTCAACGGCACGCGGAAAGGCGCGCCGCTCGTGACCATCAACTGCGGGGCGATGCCGAAGGAGCTTCTCGAGAGCGAGCTCTTCGGGCACAAGAAGGGGTCCTTCACGGGCGCGGCAAACGACAAGGCCGGGCTTTTTGAAGCGGCAAGCGGAGGCACAATTTTCCTCGACGAGATCGGCGAGATGCCCCTCGAGCTCCAGGTGAAGCTGCTGCGCGTTCTCCAGGAAGGAACGATCCGCCGCATCGGCGAGAATTTCGACCGAAAGGTCGACGTCCGTGTGATCGCCGCGACCAACAGAGAACTGGACGAGGACGTGAAGGCGGGGGTCTTCAGGCGGGACCTCTACTACCGCCTTTGCGTCATCCCCATCACGATTCCGCCGCTTCGCATGAGACGGGAAGATATCCTCCCCCTCACCGAGCATTTCCTCGGAAAGTACGAAGCGAGGATGAACAAAGAAGGCATCGAGATTTCATCGGAGGCGATGAAGCTCCTCCTGATGAATCCGTGGCCGGGCAACGTTCGGGAGCTGGAGAACTCGATCGAGCGCTCGCTCGCCCTCTGCGGGGATTCGAGGCTTCTCACGCCCGTGCACTTCCCCCACCTCATCCCCGAATCGGGGCTCCTCGATCAACTCGACCAGAGCAAATCGCTCAAAGAAAAACTGCATTCGGTCGAGCGCCAGATCATCGTCGAAACCCTCGAAAAAACGAACGGGAGAATCACGCGGGCCGCGGAACTTCTTGAAGTTACACGGCAGCACCTCCATAATAAGATCAAGAAGTACAAGATCACGTTGCATTAGCGAGCGCCGGCGCGACCCCGCGCGACCATCCGCGAACACCCGAGGGCGCGCAGCGCGGACGCCCGGAGGGAACACCGCGAGATGGGAATCCCCTTCTTCTACCATCCTGATTTCGCTTCATACGACTTCGGTCCGAGCCACCCGTTTCAGGGCAGCCGGTTCGACCGATTCATGAAGGAGCTCAAAAACCGCTTCCCCGCGGTTTACGCCCGCTTCGATTTTATGCAGCCCGAGAGCGCGGGGAACGATCTCCTCGAGCTCGTCCACGACCGCTCGTACATCGACCGGGTCGTCGCCCTCGAAAGGAGGCGCGGCTACCTGTCGGTCGACACCCAGCTCCTCCCCGGCTCGATAGACGCGGCTCGACTGATCGTCGGCGCTTCCGTGGCGGCGGCGAGGGAAGCGCTGCGAACGGGGCTCGCCCTCGGTTTCGGCGGGCTCCACCACGCGGGCCGGGATTACGGCGAAGGGTTCTGCATCTTCAACGACGTCGCCGCCGCCGCCGCGGTGCTGCTCCACGACGGAAAGGAGCGCATTCTCATCCTCGACACCGACGCCCACCAGGGAAACGGAACGATGGATATCTTCATGGAGGATCAGCGCGTACTCTTCATCTCGATTCACCAGGACCCGCGGACGCTCTACCCGGGGAGGGGATTCGCCGACGAGGTCGGAAGCGGCCGAGGCACCGGCTACACGGTGAACATCCCCATGCCGATGCTCTCCGGCGGCCCGATGTACGACCTGGCGCTCGACGAGATCGTCTTCCCGCTCATCGACGAGTTCAAGCCCGAAGTCATCATCAGGAACGGCGGGAGCGACCCGCTCTATACCGACACCCTCACGGGTCTCGGCCTCACGCTCGACGAGCTCACGAGACTCATCAATCGCATCGCCGAAAAGGCAAAGTCGGCCGATATCCCGCTCGTCGATCTATTCTTGAGCGGGTACGGCTCCTACGTCACGGAAGGGTGGCTCGCCATAATCCGCGGGGTGCTCGGCGAATCGTTCGAGCTGTCCATCCCCGAGCAGAAGAAATATATGCTGCCCGAAGAGCGGGCGCACATCGAGCGGTTGACGCGGGCGATGCTCGAGTATCTCAGGGCGAACCTGCGCCCCTACTGGAAGATTTTCTAGTGTGACTTTCTCGCGAGGAGGATTGCATGGAGCTCAAAAGCGTGCGCATCACGAAGCCGGCGGAAGTGAACTTTATCCTCGGACAGGCTCATTTCATCAAGACGGTCGAAGATCTGCACGAAACGGCGGTGTCGTCGCTGCCGGGGATCAAGTTCGGGCTCGCGTTCTGCGAAGCGTCGGGCGCCTGCCTCATCCGCTGTTCGGGAAACGACGACGAGATGATCACGCTCGCGAAAACGAACGCTCAGGCGATCGCCGCGGGGCACTCGTTCATCATGTTCATGCGGGAGGCGTTCCCGATCAACCTGCTCAACGCCGTGAAGGACGTGCCCGAGGTGTGCTCAATATTCTGCGCCTCGGCGAACGACGTCGAGGTCATCGTCGCCGAATCGGACAAGGGACGCGGCATACTCGGGGTCATCGACGGCGAGAAGCCGAAGGGCGTCGAGCAGGAGAAGGATCGCCTCTGGCGGCACGAACTCCTGAGGAAGATCGGCTACAAGCTCTGACGCTTCATCCGAGGGAAAGTCGCTGAAACCGTTTCTCGCGGAGGCCGGCGGCTCATCCCCAGCCCCAACCGCGCGGTTCGCTCTTCCGGAGCGAGCGATAGAACATGAACGCGGTTTCGGGCGGGATATTCTCCCCTATCCGCGCCGTGAGCATATTTTCGCCGGTCAAGCCTATCTCCTCGTCATCGGTCTCGCAGTACCGGAATCCGGCGCTCTCGAAGAGCCTGAGAAGCTTCCCCCGGTACGCGAGCGGGGAAAGCCCGCTCGAACGGAGGTCCCAGTGCCACGAGAGCTCCCGCGAGATGACGATCTTCTCCTCGAAGACCGGGTCTTCGAACATGAACCGCATGAGCTCGCGCCCGAGCCCGACCGAGCGCCATGGAGTGCTCACCTCGATCGAGCCGAGCTCGAGGAGAACGGGATCGGCGATCGCCCGAGAGCTCCCGAGGAGCGCGGTGTTCATCTCGTCCCAACGGGTGCCGGGCTCGGGCCCGACGACCGCCACGTAGCCGACGATGCAGTTGGCGGAGATCGCGCAGGCGAGCCGATGGTCCCCCGACTCGCTGACCGCGGAGAGAATCTTCCGCGTCTTGTGCGCGTCCTGGTAGCGATAATGGAAGAAGATGCCGAGCCCCTCGCCCATGCCGAGGCAGCGGATGTAATCTTCGCTGAAATCGCGCGCGAGCAGCACCTCGCCCTTTTTCGTCTGCACCCTCTTC
>Ga0315274_10012095_pt1 | contig 12338 bp, 7 predicted proteins | sample YL17G02_20_MG_FD_203700 | JGI IMG/M metagenome (GOLD analysis project Ga0315274, IMG submission 203700) | Sediment microbial communities from Yellowstone Lake, YNP, Wyoming, USA - YL17G02_20 | ecosystem: Environmental > Aquatic > Freshwater > Lake > Sediment | place: USA: Wyoming | collected... | reverse complement strand
TTGTCTTCATGGTGGTCGGAGTCAATGGCGGGGGTAAGACGACGACCATCGCAAAGATCGCCCATCAATATTCATCGCAGGGGAAAAAGGTCCTGATCGGTGCGGCCGATACCTTTCGGGCCGCTGCAGTAGAACAGCTTGAGGTTTGGGCAAATCGGGTAGGAGCTGACCTGATCAAGCAATCCAAAGGAACGGATCCCTCTGCAGTCGCCTTCGATTCTATCCATGCTGCCAAAGCCAGAAATATTGATCTCGTCTTCATTGATACAGCAGGAAGGCTCCATACCAAAGTCAATCTGATGGAAGAGTTAAAGAAGATGAAACGGATCATCGGCAGAGAATGTCCGGGAGCACCCCATGAGATCCTTCTCGTCCTCGATGCTACGACGGGCCAGAATGCCATCTCCCAAGCCAAGCTCTTCAACGAGGCCATTGGTGTGACTGGAATCGCTCTGACCAAATTGGATGGGACGGCCAAAGGTGGGATCATTATAGGAATTACCGAGGAATTGAACATTCCAATACGTTACATTGGTGTTGGTGAAGGGATGGACGACCTGAAGGAGTTTAAGGCCTCTGAATTTGTCCAAGCATTATTTTGAAAGGGATAGGAAGGTAGCTTCATAATGTACGATAAAATGGACGGTCCGGGTTAATAATGGAAATTTAAATCTGCAATATTCCAAGACCCTCGTAGACGCCTCGTAGACTTCTATCCCCATCTGTTCTCAGACTTGAGTCCTATCAGGCTATCATACATAGTATCGGAAAGAGTGCCGGGTTATCTGTAAGAACAACTCTTCTTTGGGATAAAGTGTTAGGCCGGGCTAAGACCCTCTTTACAATCATACTCATTGGATCTTCAATCCAGACATAAGGGATAGACATCTATGAGGGATAGCATTAGAGAGGAGAGCAGAGGGTGTAGGTGACAAAGTGGTAAAAAATTATAGGGTTTTATATTTTTTTCTTGCAAAATAACACCTAATATACATAAAACCTGTTATGTCTGAATTGAAGAAATTTTGACGAATTCCTTGACCGGATTGTCTCTATATTCTATATTTAGTTTCGTTAACCTTCTGATGGGGATAGAGGCAAAACTTCAGGATAGCACCGATGATGGTCATTAAGGAACCGTTGATCTTTACGCTCAAAAAGGGAGCTCTCGGGCCAAGGTGCTCAATATCCTAAACCGGATCGTGATTGGGCAAGGGAAAAAACAATGAAAAACAGCGGTCAGTTGGGACCAAAAGAAAAGAAGGAAAATAGGTTAAAGGTAAATAGAAGGACATTTCTTAAATTATCAGCGTTCACTGGTGCAGCAATAGGGACGAACCAGATTATAGGACAATTCGATACTCCTGCTGCCTTACCTATCCAGAAAAACGCTAAGAATGCTCCTGAAGAGAAATGGATGGTTACTTCATGTTTGAATTGCCCGGCTCGCTGCGCTATTCGCGTAAGGATAGTCAATGGCAAGGCAATAAAGATAACCGGAAATCCACTATCTCTGGTTTCTGAAGGAAAGATCTGCCCCCGGGCACACATCGGTCTTCAAGTTTTATATGATCTCGGTCGGATTTATTCCCCGTTAAAAAGAACAAATAAAGAAAAGGGAAAGGGAATAAATCCCAAATGGGTTCCTATATCGTGGAAGCAGGCCCTAGATGAGGTTACTCACTGCTTAAAATCGCTCCGAGATAGCGCTCAGCCACACAAACTTCTCCTTTTTAGCGGGCTAAATACTGTGAGTAGCGAGGATATGGTTATCCGATTTGCAGAAGCTTTTGGAACGCCAAATTTTATTTCAGGAGATGGACTTGATAGTGAGGCAGAAAAATCGGGGAATTGGATGGCCGATGGACATTACACTCATACAGCCTATGACCTTGATCATACCAATTATATCCTCGCCTTTGGCGCTGACATGTTGGAATCATGCAGGCCTCTATCTCGATTTTTAAGAAAATGGGGAAGATTGCGACGGGAAAAACCAAATCGAACAAAAGTGGTGGTGATTCATCCGAGGTACTCCGTGACCGCTGCCAAGTCCGATGAGTGGATACCTATCCATCCAGGGACTGATGCGGCTTTGGCGATGGCCATTTCAAATGTCATCATCAGCGAAAAACTTTACGATTTAGCTTTTGTCGATCGCTGGACAGCGGGATTCGATTTATATAAAAAATTGATAATCAGCCAATATGGCCCAAATGTTGTATCAAAAATAACTGGCATTCATCCTGAGGTCATTCAACGAATAGCAAGAGAATTTGCCCAAACCAAACCAGCCATTGCTTTGAGAGGAAGGGAATCCATTAACTGGCCTGATGGGTCACACATCAGCTATGCGATATTCTGTCTTAACGCTTTGGTGGGAAACATAGATATACCTGGTGGGATTATTTATCAAGAGAAACCAAAGTATAAAGACATGCCTCCTCTGGTGGAGGACGATACTTCCAGAAGAGGCAAAAGTCAGCCAAGGCTCGATTTTCAGGGAACAGATAAATTTCCTGCTGCTGAAGTAGTGACAAATCAGATACCGGAATCTTTATTAGAAGGTGTCCCCTACCCTATTGAGATGGCGATCGGTTTTAATAGCAACTTTAATATGTTTGCTCCTGGTCCTGAGCGATGGGATGCAGCTTTAAAAAAATTGCCTTATTATGTCCACATCTCTCCCTTTATTAGTGAAATGGCCCAATATGCTGATGTAGTTTTACCATCCACCACCTTTTTAGAAGAATGGGGGTACGATCATTCTCCACCAGGATCAGGTTTTGCCGAAGTTAAAATAAAACAGCCTGTGGTAAAACCGCGTGGTGATGCACGGCCTATCATCGATATACTTTTTGAATTGTCCAGGAGACTGAACAGAGGGGTAGCACAATCTTTTGCCAATATCGGTGATGATTCCGAAAGATTTGTCAAATTCCGGACTGAAACGCTCATGACTTGGCAAGAATTTCTTGAAAAGGGAGTCTGGGTAGGGAAAGATTACGAGTACAAGAAGTATGGACGTATTTTCAATACCCCTTCCAAAAAATTTGAATTTTCCTCAGGAAATCTAAAATCCTTACTTGCGAAAATGAAAAAAGGGGGAGAGGAAGGTTTAGACTACCTGCCCCGCTATAAAGAGGTAAAATTTTTAGGGGATAGGGAAAAATATCCCTTTGTACTGCTTCCATATCAGCCTTTAATGGTCGTAGAGAACGGGAGCCAGAATTATCCTTGGGCTCAAGAAATATTTCTACCAATGCACGGTATTGGCTGGGACACCCTGGTAGAAATAAATAGTGAAACGGCAAAAAGTTTGAAACTCAGGGATAGCCAAGTCGTATGGGTAGAATCTCCATTTCAGAAGATAAAGGCAAGGGTGAAGTTTTCTGAAGGGGTTCACCCAGAAGTGGTGGCTATTCCTCTTGGCCAGGGACATTATTCGTATGGGAAATGGCAAAAGGGTATTGGGGTGAATCCTAATGAGATCATCGGTGTGGATTATGACCCTATCAGTGGACAAGCAGCCTTTTTTAACACAAGGGTTAAAATTTACCCAGCAATTGCATAAAAACATTTCAAAAGGCTGTTGGGTGTGCTGGAAAAACTTTACAGTCGATAAGACCCGACCACGGGCGGAACCTTTTAGCGTTCTGCTACTATGTTTCCAAGCACATTGTAGAAGTCACCTTAAGTGATATCGCATGTTACCCATAAAACATATTAAAGAACCGCTTGGTAAAGGTTTGGAAGCATACCCAACTGCCTTTTCAATGCAAGATCTGGGTTTATAAAGTATAAAAAGGGGACAAAATGCCAAGATGGGGAATGGTTATTGATTTGGACAAATGCGTTGGTTGTCAAGCATGCTCAACAGCTTGTAAGGTAGAGAACAACGTTCCACATGGTTCACCTGATGAGCAAAGATTGAGAAGGGAGATCTACTGGAACAAGGTCATCGCAGTGACCACCGGTAAATATCCTCGGGTGAATACTGAACTCATTCCAATGCCGTGTATGCATTGTGATCATGCTCCCTGCGTCACTGTCTGTCCGGCAAAGGCAACTTATCGTCGTGAAGACGGAATCATCGTGCAGGACTTCAGGAGATGTATTGGATGTAAATATTGTATAGTCGCTTGCCCTTACGGAGCGAGAAGTTTCAATAGCAAAGAACAAGAAGAAAAAGAATATCACCGTCAGGATTTACCCCCTGACCGAAGCGTTTGGGGACAATGGCCCTTTCCAACCAGAACTCACGGCGTGGTTGAGAAATGTACCTTCTGTTTTCATCGGATCGATCAAGGGTTAAAAGAAGGCAAAAAAATAGGGAAAGAAGTGGTACCGGCCTGTGTAGAGGATTGCCCGACAGGTGCCAGAATCTTTGGAGATTTAGACGATACCCATAGCGAGATCTCTTCTCTCTTAGCTTCAAGAGATTGGATCAGACTTCGGGAGGAGTTGGATACAAAATCTAAAGTCTATTACCTCCTAAAATGAAGGAATTTCAGATGGGATTAACCTTTTCAAAAATCGAGGGTAAATCGAGAGACTTTTATATACTCCTCATCGTCCTCGCCGTCTTTACGCTCATCGGCTTTATCTGTTTTATGGTGAGCTATATCACAGGCCACCATGTGCTGGGAACGAACAATATCATCCCTTGGGGAATGCCCATTATTATTACGATTTATCTAATAGGACTGAGTGCTGGTTCCCTTATCCTTTCTTCTCTGACCTATGTGTTTGGGAAAGAAGAGTATCGGCCAATCGCAAGACTCGCTGTCTTCCTCGCTATCATTCTTATTTTTGGTGCGATGATAGGGATTGCCATGGATTTAGGAAGGCCTGAGAAATCCTGGCGACTCTTCATGTTCTTCGTTTTGAATAATATGCGTTCCATGTTTGCAGTGAATGGAATTCTATACGGAGGCTATTTTCTAATCGGTATCGTTTACCTCGGGGCCATATTTGCTGAGAAATATAAATTCATCCGGATGATGGGCATGCTTGCTGTTTTTTGGGCGGCTTTGGTCCATATGGGTACAGGAGCAATATTCGGGTTTATCGCCACCCGCCCTATTTTCTTCTCACCCATAAAGCCCTTTGAATTTCTTGCCGCTGCCATGGTATCTGGACTCGCTCTATTAATGATCGCCGTGGTGGCCATTTTTAAATTCACTAAAAGGAATTTCAATAAAACTATAATTTTTTCTTTGGGTAAATTACTCCTGACCTTGATCATCGTTCTGGTTGTGATGGTCTTGGTGGACAAATTGACTCATCTTTACTCGCCCGATCGAGAACCTATGGTCTGGCTTCTTACAGGTCCTTATTCTTGGGTCTTCTGGGGATTACAGGTAGGATTGGCCTATATTTTGCCCATCCTATTATTGGCCCATCCCCGATACAGTAAAAACATAAGAGGGGTGATGGTAGCTGCATTTTTAGTCGTCATTGGTATATTTGGAGAAAGGTTTGCCTTGGTCATACCCGGAACAGCATATCCTTTACCTTTCTATCCAGGGAAAATTGAGGGGATCTGGGGAGCGGCAGGTTCCTTCCCTATCACTCCTGTTGAGTCATTCATGTCCATTGGGATATTTACCCTGATGGGACTATTTCTCCTCTTAGGGTTGAAAAATTTAGAGTTATTACCGGTGGATGAGAAGGGCGAACAGACGCCTGCACCATCAGAGAAGAAATGAATTTGCAGTTTCCAGAATCTAAAGACAGGATGAGTCGACGGGAATTTTTAAGGATACCTCCACTGAAGAATGTTGGGATACCCATCATTGATAAAGAAAAATGTACGGGTTGTGGCCTCTGTACGATCGATTGCCCAACAAAAGCCTTAGTTATTAGCCAAATTAGTGAAAAGGAGGTTTTTCAACTCCTTTTCCTGAAAGAGGCTTGTCATACCTGTGGCATTTGTGAAAAATCCTGCCCGGAGAATTGTCTTCAATTAGTAGAACAGGGACCTGAACAGGATAGAATGGGAAAGGAAACGAAAGTCATTTTTGAGGATAAAATTTCTAAGTGTACGGAGTGCGGTATCCCCTTATTCCCTCAGGCGATGGTAAAAAAATTAGAATCTAAAATTTTTACCACTGGGAAACCCATCTGGTCGTTTAACCTCTGTCCTTCCTGCAGAATCAAGACTCAGTTTGAAAAGGAAATGATAGAGAAAATTAAGATATAAAAATAATTGTAACACTAAATCCCCCTTCATCCCCCTTTACAAAAGGGGGAAGCGACATCTCCTCCCTTTGGAAAAGGGAGGTTGGGAGGGATTTTAAAAGCACTAAATTGTTACAAACAATTTGATTTTAAGGAACATGTTATGGAAGCCACATCCCTTAGACCCATAGCGATGATTGTAGAAGTGATCATTTTAATGGCAGTGATTTATTCTCTATTCCTCGGGGTGAAGCTTGCAGCATTGGACTTCGGCTTAGGGCAGAAATACCAAAGATTTATTGATTGGGTATTGATGATCATGGGCTGTTTAGCCTTAGTCTTCTTTGTGGCTCACTTGGTTACATTTTATCCTCGTTTATCGCTTTAATATCTAGAGAGCTCTGAAAAACTACTACAAGCTCTCTTGATTACGGAGATTTCAAAAGATGATTACACAGATTTCCCTGATTTTTTAATGCATTTCGTATCTGTGTAATCGTTTCATAATCTATGTAATCAGAGATTTCTGGACTTTTCAGAAATCTCATCTAAGGGACTTGGATAGGTAAACCCCGTTAGAAATGACGGGGCTTTTACCCTGATCTTTACTATAAGGAATGAAATAAAAATGTCATCCCCGCCATAAATGGCAGGGTTTTCTAACGGGGTAAAATGGATTCGTTAAATCAGATTTTCTGGACAGGCCAAAAACTTTATATCATGAAAGTTTTTTTGCCTATCATCATTGGCTTTCTCATCCTTTTTATTGGGCTTCTCGCGATTTTTGCCCTAAGCTTTTGGTGGCGACACTATCGGCTATGGCATCTCGGAAAAGATGAGAACCGATTTGATCAAGTGGCCACTCGAGTTAAAACGCTTTTGGCTGTAATATTTGCCCACATCCGGTTTTGGAAGGAACTCTACCCTGGCACCATGCATTTTTTGATTTTTTGGGGTGCCATTTTAATTTTTCTGGGCAAGATTGTTAGACTTTTCTCATACCCTGTGGGATTAACAAATCCTCCCCAAAATATTTTTAAGTCTGCCTCCTTTATCTCTGAAGTCGGAGGTATTCTGGCTATTATTGGTGGATGTATGGCCGTTTACCGAAGATATATTATCAAGCCCTCCCGTTTGGAAACGAAGTCCGACAGGACCTTAATCTTTGTTTGGGGGTTCGTACTTTTAATGACCGGATATTTAATCAAAGGATATCGAATCGCCGTTGTTGGAGTAAATATCCCTTCCGATTGGATTTCCTGGACGCCGGTAAGTTATCTCATTTCTCGTTTCTTTCTCATCCTGCCGACCGCACCTCTGAACGAACTTTTAATCTGGCACCGAGTCTTCATCCACGCTCTACCTGCCTTTCTATTCTTTGTTTATGTCTTCATTACCCGTAATCCTTTGCAACACTTCTTCTTATCCCCTATCAATGTCTATTTCCGTAACCTTAAACTAAAAGGTGTTCTTCTACCCATTCCTAATTTTGAAGAGGCAGAAACTTTTGGTGTAAGAGAGATTTCTGAATTTACCTGGAAACAGTTATTAGATCTTGAAGCCTGTACGAATTGCGGACGATGCCAGGATGTATGCCCGGCACACCTCTCTCAAAAGCCACTTTCTCCAAGGCGAATGACCCAGAACCTGAAGGAGCACCTGTGGCGAGAGGGACCGAAACTCCTTGCTACTCCAATAGAACAGCGTCAACCAGAAGCCATTATGGAAACAACTGTGGGTGAAGATGAACTCTGGGCCTGTACAGCCTGTATGGCCTGCGAAGAAGCATGCCCTGTCTACATAGAACAGATCGTTCGGAATATAGATCTGCGTCGGTATCTGGTCCTTGTGGAAACAAAGTACTCCTCTGAAGTACGATTGGCTCTAAAGAATCTGGAAAAGAGCAATAATCCATGGGGATTGAGCCGCGGGATTCGGACTGAATGGACAAAAGGTCTGGGAGTAAACCCCGTTAGAAATTCCACCGGGGCATTAAACCCCGCCGGAATTGTTCTAAAAAGTAACCCCGTTGCAGAGCAGCGGGGCATTATTTCTAACGGGGTAAAGATTTTTTCCGAAGTGACCGATCCCGAGATCCTCTTCTGGGTGGGATGTTGTGGAAGTTATGATGCTCGGAATCAAAAGGTAGCTACTTCCATGGTTAAAATCCTCCAAGCTTGCGAAGTTCGGTTTGGGATCTTGGGTAATGAGGAAGGATGCTGCGGAGATCCAGCACGGAGAATCGGAAACGAATACCTCTTCCAGACGACCGCAGAGGCCAATATTAAAATTTTGAAGGGATACGGCGTCAAAAAGATCCTCACCCTATGCCCCCATTGTTTCCATATCCTGAAAAATGAATACCCGCAATTGGGTGGAGAGTTTCAGGTCATCCACCATACCCAGTTCTTAACCAAACTTCTCACCAGTGGAAAGCTAAAGCCCACCAAACCCATTAATAAAGTTATCACTTACCACGATTCTTGCTACCTTGGAAGGGCCAACCAGATCTTCGATGCCCCCCGAAAGATTCTTCACTCCATCCCTGGTTTGAAGCTTATCGAAATGAAGCGACACCATCATCGGAGCTTCTGTTGCGGGGCCGGGGGAGGACGGATGTGGATGGAGGAACATATCGGAACGAGGATTAATCAGATACGGACTGATCAAGCCATCGAGGTCAAGGCCGAATGGGTAGGAACTGCCTGCCCCTATTGCCTGACGATGTTAGGAGACGGAATCAAAGAGAAGGGAAAGGCAGAAACCATGGCCGCCTATGATCTAAGCGAACTCGTGGAGCAATCCATATAAGGATTTTAAAATTCCTCTTCCTATTAAAAAATTCCCTTTAGCCTCGACAACCGAAAAGAACGTATCGGTATGTAGATTTGTGATATATATTTTATAATAATTATTATTAAATTTTGTTAATACATATGGAGGAGTGATTATGGACTACATCAGAGAATTGATCGAAATCGTAGGCGAAAAGAATGTGAGGACCGATGAAATCGAGCGCCTCTGCTATTCCAGAGATCTATCGGTCCATGAGGCCGTACCGGATGTCATTGTCTTCGTAAAAACAACAGAAGAAGTTTCAAAAATAATGTCCTTGGCCAATAAAGAAAAGATCCCTGTGACCCCAAGGGGATCGGGGACGAGTGCGGTGGGTGGTGCTTTAGCTGCGAGAGGGGGTATTCTGCTTGACCTGAGCAGGATGAATAACATTTTAAAAATAGATAAAGAAAACGGATATGTCGTGGTCGAACCAGGTGTTCTTTGCAACAATCTCAATGCAGCAATTGCCCCTACACATTTTTTCCCCCCTGATCCAGCGAGCGCTAATCTGGCCTCACTGGGTGGGATGGTCTCCACCAATGCCAGTGGAAATCGAGCCCTTAAATATGGAACCACCAAACATTATGTATGGGGATTAGAGGTCGTGCTCCCCGACGGCCGAATCATCAAAACCGGCTCCATTCTGGGCAAGACCTCCTCCGGATATGACCTGACCCATCTCTTTACAAATGCTGAGGGAACTCTGGGTATCATCACCAAGATTATTCTAAAGATTCTCCCCATGCCTGAGTATATTGCCTTCGCCGAGGCACGATTTTCCTCCACCCTGGATGCAGGTAAAGCGGCAACTGAGATTTTGACCTCGGGGATTGCCCTCTCATCCTGTGAAATATTGGATAAAGTGACCATCGATGTGGTGAACAAGGTCATGGGACTCAATATCCCGGACAATGTAGGTTGTCTCTTATTTATTGAAATCGATGGCAACAGACAGGCCGTCCGTGAAAACATCGAGAAGATAAACAAAATCTGTCAGGCCAATCAAGGAATTGAGACCAAATGGGATGATGACCCTGCCAGACGCCTCAAGATGTGGGCGGCTCGACAGGGAATCATTGCCTCCCTATCGAAAGTGAAGAGAGGATCAAGGATGCAGTCTATTGTAGATGATCCGGGGATACCCATTACAAAAATCCCAGAGGCCATCCAGGAGATCCAAAAAATCTCAGAAAAGCACAACATGCCTATCTCCACCTTCGGTCATATCGGTGATGGGAATCTTCATCCGGTGGTGATGTCTGATCCCAGAAACAAGCAGCAATGGGATGCCATTAGGAAAGTATCGGAGGATTTAATTGAACTCACATTGCGGTTGGGAGGGACGCTCACTGCAGAACATGGAACAGGAATGGCCAAATCCCATTATATCAAGAGGGAATTGGGAGAGACCCTCGAGGTCATGAAGTCGATAAAAAAGACATTGGATCCAAACAATATCCTCAATCCAGGAAAGATGGGATTTGATGATTCCATAAAGGACATCTATGAAAATTTTGCCTTTCAACCACTGGTGAATAGACCGGATACCCTCAAAAGCTTTGGAGAGAGTCTGGATAATGAGATCATGGCCTGCATCATGTGTGGATTCTGTCGAGCCGGTTGCCCCACTTACGGGGAGACATCGTTAGAGTCTATTAACGCGCGAGGGAGAGTCATATTATCCTATCATCTCCTGACCGGAAGGTTAAAACCTTCAAAGGAGCTGGCCGAGAGATTCTATAGATGTACCATGTGCCTCAATTGTAATGCTGTCTGCCCAGCCGGGGTCATGGTATCCGATATCGTTCAGTCTGCTCGAACCCGGTTAATGGAGGCAGGTTTTTTGCCGCCGGTACACCAGAGTCTCATGCAGTCGATTGAAGGAAAAGGAAATCCTTTTGGGGAAGCCGCCGGTAAAAGGACGGACATCTACCCAGCTCAATGGAAGTCCAGAGATAAAGCACCCATCCTCTTCTATTTCGGATGTGTGGCCTCCTACCAGGACATCAAAATTATTCCCAACACCCTATCCATCATGGACAAGGTCAACATCCCTTATACGACACTGGGAAATCAGGAGTATTGCTGCGGATATATTTCTTTTCTCGTGGGCGATCAGAATGAATTCCGAAGGTGCATCGAAAAGAATGTCAGCCTTTTTAAAAAGATGGGATTGAAAGAGATCGTGACCACTTGTGCCGGGTGTTATCGGACCTTCAAGAATCTTTATCCCAAGTTTGGTGGCGAAATGGGAAATATTCAGGTCTTTCATGCTATAGAATATTTTGACAAGCTCATTCGTGATGGTCAGATCACTTTCAAAGATGGAACTCGGATGAAGATAGCGTACCACGATCCCTGTGATCTCGGTCGCCATATGAACATTTATGATCCACCCCGCAATGTCATCAAGGCCATCAAATCAGTGGAGTTAGTTGAATTCCCCCTCAACAGAAATCTGGCTAAATGCTGTGGGGCAGGAGGAGGGATAAAGGCTTACGATACCGAAATGAGCTTGGAAATAGGCTATAAACGGATTCAACAGGCTGTAAGTGCGGGGGCGGATGTCGTGGTCTCAGCCTGTCCGGCCTGTAAGTCCAACCTGCAACTGGCCGCAGCAAGACTTCGAAAAGAGAAAAAAGGACGAATTAAAGTAATGGATATTACGGAGTTGGTGGCCGAAGCCATCGCCTGATCGCAGACCGTTTCTTTAGTTTGTTTGGTTTCTTTAGTTTGTTTGGTTTTTAAAACCAGAGAAACCAGATAAACCACATAAACCAAAGAAACCTTTTAGCGCTATGCTTTTTAAGGCAGGAGGTAATCTTCCCAGATTTCTTTAAATCTTTCGAACATCTCCCGCAGTTCATAGAGGAGGGCCATTTCGCCAAGATAATCTTCGAGTGAGGTGGCCCTTGCCGTTTCTACAAATCGTCGGCAATCCTTTCTAAGGCTTGGCTGGAGCTTATCACACCCGATGGTTTGAACCTGAATGATCCCGATTGGCAGGTTCATAAAGGGAGTTCCTCCTTCATCATAAAATCTCCCATGGACACAGCGAATACATTTGTTCTTCCTCAATCGAATGGCACGATCGATCTCTTCATCCACTGCTTGCCGGATCCTCCTCTTGATCAAAACCACCTTCTCTTTACGAGCCATCGATTGAGTTAACTTAACTACTTCCCTCTTCGATTCCATAATTGAATAGGAGACCTCTTCCACGATAAAAGGAGAGGTATCGATCTGTCCCAATCGTAATAATCTAATTTCCTGATTGATCAAGGTTTCAATCGCCGATTTCAATGCTTCTCTCAATG
>Ga0315274_10012094_pt1 | contig 12338 bp, 16 predicted proteins | sample YL17G02_20_MG_FD_203700 | JGI IMG/M metagenome (GOLD analysis project Ga0315274, IMG submission 203700) | Sediment microbial communities from Yellowstone Lake, YNP, Wyoming, USA - YL17G02_20 | ecosystem: Environmental > Aquatic > Freshwater > Lake > Sediment | place: USA: Wyoming | collected... | reverse complement strand
TCCATCGGGACACGTTCATCGAGCTGGTTTGGTCCTTTGAGCAAAGAAATCCCCCTACCAGATTCTACCCGATAGGGAGACAAATGTTAAGAAGTTTTCAACACGTTAAGCGATCGGCTCGCCATTTCTGGCCCTGCCTTTGGTTTTTGACAATTAAATATAGATTTCTTTTTTTGAGGTTTTCACCTATAAAGAGAGCAGTAATATCTTTTTATTTTTCCACCTACACTCTTGAACTACAAATTAGCATTTTATATATTTTTCTTACCCGAACGCATATCCTAAAGAAATTAGGGCAACAAAAAACAAGATTAACGCAATTACAAACTTTTCCATCTCATTTTACCCCCATCATTTTTATTTTTTCTTAGATTATAATTTATTGTATTAAGCAATATTTATGCCATACTATAATAAAATATAACTTATCGAAAATATTAAATAATATTAAAACACTCTTTCAAAATCTGGTAATAATTTTTCCACCTCTCCCAAATTTTGTTGTGTCTCCATTTTGTTCCTATTCTTATTGATTGACACCCTATCCCTAATTTAGTACACTCCTGTTGAAACTGAGGCCATCCATTATTAACCTTTAATCCAAAGGTGGATATATGGTCTGGAGATGAATTTAGACCCCATTTCTGCAAAGGGAATGGGGTTTTGTTTTTAAAAATCAATAAGGGTATAGGGAGAAAAATATGGAATCCATGGTTAAGACAAAAAATGTTGGAAGAGCAGAGGCAATTTTGCGCTCTATCATAGGAATCATTTTAATAATTTTCGCTTTTTTCATCGAAGGGATCTTGCGTTGGGTAGTTGGATTAATCGGGGTGATATTTATTCTTACTGCGATATTTGGATACTGACCCTGAAAAGGATTTATGCTGAAGGTCTTCAGCAAAGAAGGCGAAAAAAAGAGATAGGCATTTGGAGAGTAAAGAACCCCGCCCACAGGGCGGGGCTTTAAAACCCTTAAAACAATTTTAATTGCTTACCATGAATCTCGTCTCGATGATATTTGATGTAGCGCTTGATCAAATCCGCCGTGACTTTATCCCCCACGGTCCTGGCAAAATACCCATCCTCCCAGAATTCTCCTCCCCAAAGCTCTTTCTTCACCTCCGGAAATTTCCCAAATATCTCTCTCGCCTTATCCCTGATATCTTCTCTCTTAACCCATTTCCGATATTTCGGTGCCCATACCAGGTGATATTTTGTATCGTAAACAGCGTGAGCAGCTCTTCGGATACTCATGCAGTTTCATATACCACATTTTTCTGCTTTCAGCAGACGCATCTTTCATCCCCGTCATCCCCGTCCACAGGAAGGGGTTTTCAGATGCGATTTTAATAAATGGGAAAGGGGGTGAAACCGATTAAGCCGTCAAGGGCAAGGCGGAATAAAAAGGGAGAAACAAAGTGAATAAAGGGGAAGGGATTTTCGGGTCTTTCAGGGTTACCCTGGGTTTATCTATTTTGGTGGGTGTAATTGTCCCTATTTCCATGTTAGGGGAATTTCCAGAGGCTATTAAATGGAAGATGTTTATCTTTATCGGAATCTTAAGCTTTGCTTCATTCTGGGCTATCGCATTTATAAGCTGGATTATTAACACTTTTATCGTGAAAAGACTTAAGCACAAAAGGAACCTATAAGAGGACCAGATGGATAAAAAGTCCAGGTGGGTAATATTAACAAAAGAAGAGTTTTTGGAAATGGTGTGAATGGTCGATAGAAATATGCGAAGAAATCGAAGCGGAAATTAAATATAAGGTGGTGATTTGAAAGTTATGGAAAAAAAAACACCGAGAGTTGTGATTAAAATTAAAGATGGCGTTGTCAAAGATATTCTGACCTACATTGAACCAAGGGTAGAATTTCTGATTCTCAATGAAGACCTTCCAGAAGACCACGAAAATCACAAGATTTTCTGGATAACTGACGTTACCCCAGAAGAAGTGGTCATGAAATATTTTCCAGAATATCACAGGTTTAATTGAAGGGTTGTAGAAAAGCAAGATGAAAAGACAAAGAAATTATCTCATGCTTACTCTGGTAAGCAAAGCGAAGGGTCAGGTCTTGGATCTTGCTATCTTCAGATGTGTTCGTTTTCTTTGGGTTGGTATCCATTATCCTTCCTCGCTGAATAATCCAGAGATGTCCTCTAATATTTTTTTGAACGAGTCCTCCAATAAGTGTGCGAGATATGGAAAGATTTGACAGTCTTATTCAAATTGTGATAGATAATTTTTAAAGAAAGGGCGATTAGCTCAGTTGGATAGAGCGTTGGTCTCCGGAACCAAAGGCCGTGGGTTCAACTCCCGCATCGCCCACCAATTATTTCTGTTTAATCTTCTTTTCTATTGACGGAAATTTATGGGAAAATGGGCCGGACTTCTTTTATCCATCCTCTTAATTGCTGCATTACTTTTGATCCCTACTGCTTTTGACATTTTCAAACCTGTCACGGATAGAAAAGAAAATATGGAGAAACCCAGGATTGCCCTCACCCAGGATACGGAGAAGGAAGGAAAAGGAGATACCTATTCTATTGCGCTTCTGAAACAAGTGAGAGAGAAAGTGGATGCCTGGTTAAAATCACTCAATGAAAAGATTGAGAGAGAGGACATCACCCGTTTTGAGGTTCGGTTTTATGAAATCTTGAGAAATATCTTAGAATGGGTGAAAGAGAAGATTGATGCGGAGATTAAATCTTCGGAAGAAGAAAGGCCAAAAAAGAGGGAGAAGGGAGGATTATTTCGAGAGACTCGTCAGAGAGGTCTTCCATTCTTCGAAATAGGATGAAAGAAGAAAAAGTCTTTATCCCATCAGGTGCGATTCAATTGGAGGGCCTCATTAGTATTCATGAGACTCCTTCTTTTAAAGGTGGGGTGATTTTTTGCCATCCTCACCCAGAATATGGTGGGGATATGCATAACTCTGTCATCACCACGGCTGTTAAGACGGCATCCCAAGAAGGGCTCTCCACCCTTCGCTTTAATTTCAGAGGAGTAGGTGAGAGTGGAGGGTCTTATGGAGAAGGGATAGGAGAGAGGGAGGATGTTAAAGCCGTGATCGATTACTTCAGTTCGAGAATTAAAGGCACTCCTTCACTTATTCTCTTAGGATATTCTTTCGGAGCATGGGCAGGTTTTCCTATTGCCATTCAGGATAAAAGAATCGATGGGATGGTGGCCATCGCTCCACCTCTTGAACTCTATGATTTCGGATTTTTGTGGGGATGCAAAAAGAGAAAACTTTTCATCGCAGGAGATCGAGACCTGTTCTGTCCTGCTTCCCTATTGGAAGAGTGGTATCAATATCTTGAAGAACCGAAATCCTTGGCTATTATTCCGGGTGCAGATCACTTCTTCTCTTTCCATGCCCACCTGCTTACCCAACCCCTTTGTGAATTCTTCAAAATGAAGAATTCACAGTTCTGAGTTCTGAGTTAAGAGTTCGGAGATTCAAAATCAAAGACTCCGAACTCCGAACTAACTACTCCGAACTATCTTCTCAAGAAGCCAGCCACATCGATAGAAAAGATGGCGAATCGAATAGGTTCGAATTGCCCTTTCCATCGCCTTCCGAATCGTTACATCTTCTCCTGCATAGGCCAAGAAGAAACGCCAACGATCCGTTCGATTGATCGGTAGTCCAAGGTTCCTCCACTTCTCTAGAGAACGGTTGAGGCGAAGAAGGTTTTTCATCCTTTCCCTAATAGAAAGGGTCCTTTTCCTGTAGGATCGATCAAAATCGATGAGGAAGAGTTGATCTCCTGTTACGAGAATGTTTTTGAGCTGTAGGTCAGCGTGGAAGAACCCTGATTGGTGGAATATTCGAAGGAGAAGACCAGCGGATCGAATCGTTTTTCTTTTAAGGACGATGTTTTCACGAGAAGGGCGAGTCCCAATTTCTTGGAAATATTGAATCAGATCCTTGGAATGGGGGATTTCCAAAGAGAGAAGGTAAGCCTGATAGAGAGGCCAGAGAATGAATCGATAGATGGCAGCAATGGGCTGAACTGTCGGAATTCCGCAGGATCGAATCTCCTCTGTTAAGGCCAGTTCCCGAAATGACCTCGAACCAAAGAGATAAAGGCTTCCCGTAAACGTGCGGAGCAGGCCTCCATGAAAATATTGGCGGAGGACAACTCGTTCACCATCTCGGATAGGGATGGAGGGGTGAAGGGCCCTCCCTTTGAGATAATTGGAGGATTGGCGGTTTTTCTTGAGGAAGATTTCAAAATCTTCGATCCCCTGTTGAAGAAGTAGATTTTTATATTCTTCTTTGATGAGGAAAGAGACCTTGCCTTTTTTAATTAAAGAGAATGAGGAAGGAATAGGAATACGTGTAAACATTTTGGAGTTTACCCTGTTGTTGCCTGATATTCTACAGTCGAACGCCTGAATTTTTTGTCATCCTTATAGGCACTGAGAGCACCGGTACAGTTGCGTTTTGCAACAACAGGGTTAAGTTAAAGGAATCCATTAGGTTTGTCAACTTAGATAACAAATCAATGTCAAATTTCAAAATCCCTGCCTACAGCAGGCAGGCACCAACCATGAAAATGGCCTTAAGGTTAGGGTTAGGAAGCCAGCCCTGTACCATATTAGGTTCAGGGCCAGTTTGGTCAAAGGGTAAAAGGTTATGGCCGGGTGTTTAAAGCCATCTAGACCTAACCTATTAACAAAACCGGCATCTCGTGGAGTCGAGTCTTCGACCTTACCCTTACCCTAATGCCTGAGACTTTCATTTTCTAGGCAATGGTATCAATATTTGACATAGATTGGTCTTTATTATATTTTTAAACCAGACATCCCATAATCAAGAGAGGAGATGTTAATGGAATACGAACCAGTCATTGGTCTGGAAGTACATGCCCAGCTCCTCACCCGATCAAAAATGTTTTGCGGGTGTTCCACTACCTTTGGGGAAGAGCCGAATACCTTAACCTGTCCTGTCTGTACTGGACAACCCGGTTCTCTACCAGTGGTGAATCGGAAGACTATCGAATTTGCAATCAAATTGGGACTGGCTACCAACTGTCGAATTGCACTCTACAGCCTCTTCGCCCGGAAGAACTATTTTTATCCTGACCTCCCTAAGGGATATCAAATCTCAATGTTCGAGTATCCTTTAGCTTTGGATGGCTTTATCGAAATCATCAACCAAGGGCAGAAGAAGCGAATTAACATCATCCGGATTCATATGGAGGAAGATGCGGGGAAGTTAAAACATGGTGAGACGCCTGAGACGGCTTCATTCAGTTATGTCGATTTCAATCGAACCGGCGTTCCTTTAGCCGAGATTGTGAGCGGACCAGATATCCGGTCTCCACAGGAAGCAGGTGACTACTTGAGAAAACTGCGAGCTATCCTCCAATATTTGGAGATCTCAACAGGAAATATGGAAGAGGGAAATTTCCGATGTGATGCCAACATCTCCGTCCGGCCAAAAGGGCAGAAAGAATTTGGAACGAGAACGGAATTGAAGAACATGAATTCCTTCCGGCATGTGGAGAAGGCATTGGAATATGAGATCAAACGTCAGACCGCAGTTTTAGAAGATGGTGGAGAGGTGGTTCAGGAGACAAGGCTCTGGGATGTGGACCAGGGCGTCACGATTTCGATGAGGGGAAAAGAAGAAGCTCATGACTATCGCTATTTCCCTGACCCGGATCTTGTTCCCTTGAGAATCGATGAGAAATGGGTCGAGGAGATTCGGAAAAGCCTTCCCGAACTCCCTTCTGAAAAAAGAGAGCGGTTTGTAAGGGAATATCAGATCCCTGAATATGATGCTGAGATCCTGACCTCTACAAAAGCAATGGCCCACTATTATGAGGAATGTATTCGACTTTTTCCGGAGCCCAAGACGGTGAGCAACTGGATGATGGGAGAGCTTCTCAGAGAGTTGAAAAAGGATGAAAGGGAGATCGATCAATGTCCAGTAACGCCCCAACATCTAACAGAGATGCTTAAAATGATTAAGGAAGGAACGATCAGTGGAAAGATCGCCAAAGATGTCTTTGAGGAGATGTATCGAACGGGTGAGCGGCCAGCCAAGATTGTGAAAGAGAAGGGGTGGACCCAAATTCTTGATGAGGCTGAGATCGAAAGGGCCATCCAGAGGGTGATGGAGAGCAATCCAAAACTGGTGGAGGATTATCAAAAGGGGAAGGAGAAACTCTTTGGCTTCTTCGTGGGGGAGGTGATGAAGGAGACCAAAGGGAAGGCCAATCCGAAACTGTTGAATGAATTGCTGAAGGAGAAGTTAAAAGGTTAGCTTTAGCAGGTAAGGAGCAGAGGGCAAAGGGTATGGCGTAACTCAGGGCTTCAGCCCTGATTCAGTCCTAAAGGACTGAGTTACACGCGTTGCACTGTGCGGTCTAAGGTATGATGAAATTTAAGACCATTGAATGGAAGGAAGACCGGGTGAGGCTCCTCGATCAGAGGAGGCTTCCCAATGAGGTTCGTTACATCGATTGCAAAGATGCTTCCGCTGTAGCGCAGGCCATTCGGAACATGACGATCCGCGGAGCGCCGGCGATCGGTGTGGCTGCGGCAATGGGGGTTGCCCTCGCCGCAAAGAAGATTCGATCCCATCGGCCTGGTCTCTTCCGTCAAAGCATGGAGGAGGTTTGCCATCAAATGAGGCAGACTAGACCCACTGCAGTCAACCTCTTTTGGGCTGTGGATCGAATGAAGAGGATATTGGATCAGGACCCTTCTTTTAATATCGAAGAGATGAAGGTGAGACTGGAAGAGGAGGCCCTCCGAATCTTTGAAGAGGATTTAGAAGTCAATCGGAGAATCGGGGAGAATGGGAAGATCCTCATTCATGATGGGGATGGAGTGCTTACCCATTGCAATGCAGGTGCTCTGGCTACGGCTGGCTACGGAACTGCTTTGGGAGTAATCTATGCGGCCTGGGCCGAAGGAAAACGGTTTCGTGTATTTGTGGATGAAACGAGGCCTCTGCTTCAAGGATCAAGGTTAACCGCCTGGGAGTTGGCTCGTGAAAAAATCCCTGTTACGGTCTTGACCGATAATATGGCAGGGTGGTTGATGAAACAGAAGGAGATCGCCCTTGTTCTGGTGGGTGCGGACCGGATTGCTCGCAATGGAGATACCGCCAATAAGATTGGAACCTATGGTCTTGCTGTTCTATCGAAGTGGCACAAGATCCCTTTTTATGTGGCAGCTCCCACTTCCACACTCGACATTTCTTTGGCCTCTGGAATAGATATCCCTATTGAAGAAAGAGCGCCGGATGAAGTGACCCATTTTGGAGGTATTCGAATCACTCCCAAAGAAGTCAGAGCTTTCAATCCCGCCTTCGATATCACTCCGCATGATTTGATCCATGGGATCATTACAGAAAAGGGAATTATTCGGGGACCCTTTCATACGAATTTAAGAAAGATGTTTACAAAATAAAGGGTACAAGGGTTCTATTGTATTGTCTCAGAAATGACTTTACACATTTTGTCATTCCGGACTTGATCCGGAATCCAGCCTTTTCAATCTGGGTTCCCGTTTTCATGAGAATGACACCTTTCAGATTGTTGTAAAGCCGTTATTGAGACACTACACGAGGATTCAAGGGGCCAAGTAATTTTCTATTCACACTCAACTACCTTTTCAATGCAACATCTGGGTAAACTCAGACCTTCCAAGGAGGCCGAATGAGGAATTCCATCATCACCCTCCTCACCGATTTTGGGACAAAGGACCATTATGTTGCATCGATGAAGGGGACGATTTTGGATATTAATCCCCAATGCACCCTCATTGATATCACCCACCATGTGAGCCAACACGATATAAGAGAAGGGGCCTTTATCCTGGCTAATGCCTATTCTGCTTTTCCGAAGGGAACGATCCATCTTTCTGTGGTCGATCCAGGAGTAGGAGGCCCGAGGAAACCTATTCTTCTTGTAACGGCAAACTATTTTTTTGTAGGTCCTGACAACGGCCTCTTCACCATCGCTCTAAAGAGAGAGAAGGTGGAAAAGGTGGTGGCCCTGACCAACCCAAAATATTTTCTTTCTCACATGAGTAACACTTTCCAAGGAAGGGACCTCTTCGCTCCAGTCGCAGCTTACCTTTCCTTGGGTGTCAAGCCCAAAGCCTTTGGTCCTGAACTCGATTCCTGGGTAGAGCTCGATTTTGAAAAACCCAGGATAAGAGAAGGGAGGTTGATAGGAGAGATTCTCCACATCGATGCCTTTGGGAATCTCATCAGCAATATTGATGAAAAACAACTTTTTCTTTATGTCAAAGATCATTCCTTTGTGATTAGGACAGGAAGGAGAGCCATCCAGGGTTTGAAAAAAGGATACTGGGAAGGGAAGGGGAATGAGCCCATGGCACTCATCGGAAGCGGAGGTTTTTTAGAGATCTCAATCAGAGAGGGAAATGCCCAAAAGATTTTAAAGCTTAAAAAAAGAGATCAGATTTTAATCGAAATCATTGGCAAATAGCAGATGGCATATGGCATATTGGAAATGATAAAAATTATTAAACTATCAGCTATAAGCTATCAGCTATTAGCCAAGAGGCTATAAGCCATTAGGGAGGTGGTATGATATCTAAGAAGGCACAGGAGATTCCTCCATTCATTGTCATGGATGTTCTGGAGAAGGCTCAGGAGTTTGAGAGGATGGGAGAAAAGGTCATCCATATGGAAGTAGGGGAACCAGATTTTGACACCCCTGAATGTATCAATGAGGCCTGTTATCGATCGATCTGTGAGGGGAAGACTCATTATACACATAGTCTGGGTTTGATTGAACTAAGGAAGGCGATCGCAGAAGATTACTGGGAAAAATATCGAGTGGAAGTTTCTCCGGAGCAAATTCTTGTGGCCTCAGGAACCTCTCCAGCCTTGCTCCTTATATTCGCTGCCTTGTTGGAGCCCAATGATGAAGTGATCCTCTCAAACCCTTATTATCCCTGTTATCCCAATATTATTCGGTTTGTGGGAGGATCGACGGTCTTTGTTGAAGTTTTTGAAGAAGAGGGCTTCCAGTATCTTCCTGAGATGATCAAAGAGAAAATGAGTCGAAGGGTCAAGGGGATCCTTATCAATTCACCTTCCAATCCGACTGGAAATATAATGACCCCAGAAAGGATGGCGAAGATTGCTCAATTTTCTCCCTTTATCATTTCTGACGAGATCTACCATGGGCTGGTTTATGAGGGAAAGGCCCATTCGATACTTGAGTTTACAGACCACGCCTTTGTCATCAATGGTTTCTCAAAACTCTATGCGATGACCGGGTGGAGGCTTGGATATGTGATTGCACCAAAAGAGTTCATAAGACCCATGCAGAAAATCCAACAGAACCTTTTCATCTCTGCGAGTTCTTTTGCACAGTGGGGAGCTCTGGTTGGTCTGAAAGAAGCTGGAAAAGATATTCAGAGAATGAAGGAGACCTATGACCAGAGACGCCGTTTCTTGATTCCGAGGCTAAGAGAATTAGGATTTGGAATTACTGTGGAGCCCACTGGCGCTTTTTATATCTTGGCCAATGCGAAACGATTTTCAAAAGATTCCTACAGATTAGCCTTCGATATACTGAAAGAAGCGAAGGTTGGAGTAGCACCAGGCATTGATTTTGGAACGAATGCAGAGGGATACCTCCGTTTTTCATATGCTAACTCTATGGAGAATATCGAGGAGGGAATGAACCGGTTGGGACGATATTTGGAACGTTATAAGTAATTAATTGTGGCAAAGGGCAGAGCGTCTGCCTGCGGTAGGCAGGCATGGCGTAACCTCAAATCTCCGTGGAGCGGTTTATCATGAGTGTCCTTTTGTCATTTTGCTTTTTTCCCAATCGGACAAACCGATATACAAATTCCACACAAACTTATTTCTTTTTGTATGTTCCTCATTGATAATTCACGACACATGCTCCGACATTTAAATGCATCATAAAAATCGTTTCTGTCGATTGAAACATTCCAAAGTTTTCCGTTTGCAGCATGCGCTGGACATTTATCCACACAAATTTGGCAAGTTCCACAATTGCTTTCGTCTATGGGTACACCGGTTTCGCTGAACTGATAATTTGTTAAAATACTTGCCAGCCTAACTCGAGGGCCGTACTTATGAGATATTAGCAAATCCGTTTTTCCGATCCACCCTATGCCAGACCTGGTAGCAGCCATTTTATGTGAATACTTTAATCTGAGAGTTTTTGAATATTCATCATCAAAATCAGCATCATGAACGGTTGCTGCTATCGCTTGAGATTGAATTCCTTTACGCGTAAAAACACTCGCAATATTCTTTACTATACAATTTAATTCATCATTTGCACTCATATACAAATTGTAGTAGGCCATATTCGGACCACTTTCGATGCTATCAATTACTTCGCTATCCATTTTCTTACCAATCACAACAGCATAACGATAATTAAAATGTGGCTTTAACAGATCATGCATGTCGGCAAAACCGACAAGATAATCAGCCGTATTTGGTAGCTGACTTAATATTTCCTGCTGGCAATCATCCATTTTCTCCTCCTAACCGCCCCACACAATTTCGCCAACGTTCAAGTGCAAACGAAGCCTCATGGTTTGGGCTTTTAGCCGTTTGCGTTGTGTTAGCCGAAGCCAGCCCTGTTCGTCAACGCTCCAACCGCACATTTCCAGCCTGATAGTTGCATGTGAAGTGAAACCGATTGAGGAAATCGCGCCCCATGGCCGAAGGAAGCCTTAAAATGCGCGAGACCTCCTCAGGAGGTAGTTGGCCAAGATCGTGTTGCACAATCCAGAGGTCCTGGCGAATGACTACATCTCCTTCTTCCGACGCTAATGCGGTCTCAACATCTCGGATCAGAAAGGAACGTACACTGCCTCCAATGCCAACAATGGGCAACAATGCCGGTTCCAGAACCTCGGCCGGAATGCCCAAAAGCTTCACATCACGATCCAGGATTGTTGTACGAGACGCTCCGGTATCTGCCAGCAAACAGACCAGTCCTTGAAAGTACGCAGATCGAAGATGAACGGCAAAATAAGGTGCATCTCCGATAAAGCGGCCTCGAATGATCATAAAACCATCTCCAGAGGCTCACGCGTAATGAACTCTACGCACGTATGCGCAGGGTCTGGCAACTTGGACAGCAATCCTGATAAATCTGGATCGCTGGCAACCACTTGACCATTCTTGACCGCGATCCATTGATCGGCATATTGCCCCAAAAGTGTTTCCAGATTCTCATTGACCCACGCGTGATCGCCTTCGAACGCAAGCAACTCATTGGTGAATTGACCATTCATCTTTGACCTCCGTTCTCCTTTCTTCCCCCGCAGGGCTGGTTTTGGCTAACTCGTTCACATCCTCACTTGGTGCTGATATTCTAACTCTGGCAGAATCGCCAGAAACCTTCCACATGACAAATAGTATCAATCATCACCTCCTCTCGCTAACTCAAGGGTATCTAAAGTGCTCATTATCTTCCCCAAGCTTTTCATGCTCACGTGAGTATATATTTCAGTCGTCTTGCTATGAGAGAACTTCGGGGACAGTCCCGATTCTAACTTCTTCACCCCCTCCCTCCCCCATCGATGGGGAGGGGATGTGTTAGGGAAACTCCAATGTTTTTCGACAGAGTGCCATCTGCGGCCATCAATGGATTTGGCCTTTTCAACGAGGAGAGGATCATACGGGAAGGAAACGATTATACGACCAGAGGGATCATTTGAGATTTGAATTCTGGCCGTCACGCCACCCCATCCTTTTTTAAAATTTTAAGGAGAAAAATCTAAGATGTATATTTTGATATACAAAATATCATAACAATTAAATATGTCAATTCTTTTTTGGATATGAATTCCTCCTATCTTTACTTCCTCCCTGGCGGCAGGCAGATGGTATTGAGGGACGAATTAATTATACATAACGGCATAATAAATTGCGCATGTGGTGTCATTCCCGCGAAAGCGGGAATCCAGAAATTCTAAGACCGAAATTCAAAGACTGGATTCCGGGTCAAACCCGGAATGACAATTAAAGAGGATAAATATTTTAGATGCGCAAATATTTATGACGCTCAATATAGCTTACAGCATATTTCGAGTAGCTTGATGCGCTTTGCGTAAGGGTTCGGGTGTTCGGAATCCCTGACAGGTTTCGAGGATGAGTTGAATACTTGTCATGAGATCGATACGGTGCCCTGGGGAGATGAAAAGAGGCTTTACCTTCTCCTTCGTTCGAAGAACAGCACCCACTTCTTTTCCTTCTTTTCGAATCAATTCAAAACTTCCTTTTGAAGGTCCTGGACATACGAAATCATTTAATAAAGGGGTCTTGGTGCAACC
>Ga0315274_10012092_pt1 | contig 12342 bp, 6 predicted proteins | sample YL17G02_20_MG_FD_203700 | JGI IMG/M metagenome (GOLD analysis project Ga0315274, IMG submission 203700) | Sediment microbial communities from Yellowstone Lake, YNP, Wyoming, USA - YL17G02_20 | ecosystem: Environmental > Aquatic > Freshwater > Lake > Sediment | place: USA: Wyoming | collected... | reverse complement strand
CAATGAGCGCGCGCAGGTTTGCGATACTCTTCACCGGATCCGAGGTTGTAACTGACCCGTTGACAAGCGCCACTCGCGCGGCGTACCGGATATTGACAGCGTCGCAGCGCGCTCCGTCGATCATCGAGGAGCGCGACATGCTGGAGTAGAGAGTCAGTTTCTGATATGGGCCGACGTAACGCGGATCTTTCACGTCGTAGATGTCCATGTCGTTCAGTTCAAGAAGGATTGCGCGCCCCTCATCTATCCGGCCCGCTTCGGCATAGAGGCCGGCAAGATAGCGTCTTGCCCCGTAGAATAGCGTTCCCGACGGGGATGCTGTCTCGATGGCCTTCCTGACGTAGGTGATGGCAACGTCAAGCGACATTTCGGCAGCCGCCCTGTTCTTGTCGCTCTCGGGGGCGTCGTCGGGAAGGTCAATCACTCCGTTGTGGAGGGCGGCAAGCGCAAGGTACGCCTGGCAGGCGTGGACGGTCCCCGGACATTCGTCGATGATGCGCTGATACACGGCCATGGCGTCCCAGCGCTTCAGGGCGGTCTGGTAGGCTACGGCCTTGTAGAAAAGCGAGTCGGCCTTGTGCTCTGGCGTCGGCGCCATGGCTATCGCTTCGTCGTAGGCCTGAAGGGCCGCGTCGAGGTTGTGCTTGCGCCCAAGCCCTTCCGCTTTGCTCATCTTCTCTTTCCAGTCATAGGTCGCCCGGTCAACGGACTGGCCGGGGGAATTCCCCCCGACCAGAGGGAGGCACAGGATAAGGCCGAGGACCGTACACACGGTGTCGCGATACTTCATCGGATTTCCCCCAATTGTCACGCGGATTACCGGGCACGATGCGACTCAAGATGTCGGAGACTCGCAGCTATCCCGTACCGAACAATACCGGGAATAGCGCATACCGTGTATAAGTATTGGCTATCTGCCTGGAGCATGTCAAGGAAATTCTGCTTTTTTCGGTTTTTTTCTCGTGGATACTGGGGCTTGGCCGAGTACACTGCGCGGTATGGAGTAACGGGGGCAACATCATGCGAAAAAGTCAAGGGGGGGCAAATGAGCGAGGGAAGCCGTACCCCGTTTCTTAGCCGAAAGGCGCGTCTTGCTGCGGTCATACTACTTGGAGCGGCCCTGATCGCATTTATCGCCCTATTTCACGCATCCAGACTCAACTCTCGCTCCCCGGACAAACAAGGCGTCGCACGCCAACCGTCAATCTTCACATGGGAGCCCGTCGGGCTCGCAACATATCGGGTCGGTCCCGGCGAGCAGTATCGGACGGTTTCCGAAATCGCTGAACGGTTGCAGCCGGGAGAAACCGTTGAGATCACGGGGGATATATCCGACGACTTCGTGCTGACCCATCACGGAACCCGCGGGAAACCGATAATAATCAGGGGGCGGGTCAGAATTGTGAACGGCAGAATCATACGCCCGAAAGTGAAGACGAGCGTTGGAAATGGTCACGGTATTATCTGCCGGGGCGACTGGAACGTCCTTGAGGGGTTGACGATTACGGGGGCGGTAAGCGACGACTGGGAAGAAGGTACTGCCATTCGTCAGGAATCCGACAACCTGGTAATCCGCAACTGCCGCGTAACCGGCAACAAGCAGGGGATGTACACTTGGGGATATTCCGGCAGCACCCTGATTGAATTCTGCGAGTTCGAGTCTAACGGCGGGGTATCAACAAAGGATTCCATCATGCATTCGGTGTACGCATCCCCGCGAAGGCCCGGATCACTGCTGACGGTTCGTCATTGCTTCTTTCACGACGCGACGGGCGGCACGTACGTCAAGTCGCGCTCCCCCCGAAACGTGATAGCCTATAACTGGTTCGAGAACCAATCCGTCGCCGCGGTCTATCTTGTCGATTCAAGTGAGCCCCGGGACAAGAAGTCTCCGGCCCTCTACCCGATGCACAGCGACATCGTCGGCAACGTGTTCCTGTCGAGCACCGCCCCCGGCCAGCCCAAGTGGAAGACGCTCCACCTCGGCGCCGAGAGCCAGGAAGCCGCCGGAACGGAGGGCGAGTTCAACGTCGCGCACAACCTCTTCCTCGTATCCAGCGACAGCACAGACCCTTCCGCGCCGGTACTGGTCAACGGTAGCGTTGACCGGGTCCGTCTTTACAACAACGTCTTCATGGGTTTGGGAGCGGCATATTTCATGCCTTACCAGCGAGGCGGCCTGTGGGAGGCGCCGCGTACCGCGGATTTCGTAAGGATTCGTGGAAGCGGAGAGCCGATCCTGGAAGGGGCGAATAACTGGGTTTCGACTAGGGCGCTGCAGGTACCGGATTTCATGAGGGACACAATTGTAGGCTCTAATCCCCTGTTTGAAGACGGATTCGGGTTCAACTACAGGCCGAGGAAGGATTCGCCGCTCTGCGGGGCCGGCCTCTGGCCGCTGCCCGAGGGGCAGATGATCGACCTTGCGCCGGAATACGAGCCGCAACGCGGAATTCCCCCCGACCTCAAGCCCAAATTCCGCAGGAAACTCACGCCCCCTTCAATCGGCCCCTTCGAAGTCCGCGAGTAGAGAAACGCAACCGCCGGGAACTTACCGCGTCCTCAACCGGCGCTATCTCGCCTCCGGCTCCAGCGTCACGGACACCGAGAAACTGTTAGGCGTCAGGACGTGCGGACTCAGCGTAATTGGGACTTCCTTGTAGCCCGATTTTGAGACGACGATCTGGGCGCCGACGAATTTCATGCCGGAGACGACAGTCTCGCCGCCCAGGAGCGCCCGCCCGTTGTCATCGGTCGAAAGGCGCTGCTCGAACTTCTGTCCGCGCCCGTCGAAAGTGGTGAAGTAGTAGGAATACATGACCACGGCGCCCGCTACCGGTGCGCCGCCCTGGTCGATCACCTCGAGCGCGTAAGGCCCCGCCCGGCGGGCGATATTCGCCGACTCGGAGGTTATGGCATAGAGTACCGGGTTGGCGCTTGGCATGTAGTAGAAAGCCCTCTCCCTGTTTTCCTCCCACCACTGGCGCCAGCGCTTTGCCGCGCCGGCGCGGTCGGCCTGCGCCGCGTCGGGATTGTAACCCAGGTCAATCTGGGCGATCTGCCGCAGCACCACGTTGCCGAAGGCGCGGTTTGCCGCATCCTCGTCCTCAAGCAGGCGCAGCGCAGCGGGAATCAACTCGGACTTCGTCGGCAGCGCTAAGAGAACCGCCCCCGCGTAGCGGTCGGCCGCATCGGACGAGGCGAGTAACTTGCGTCCCGACTGCTCAATCCTCCTGGCCGACTCGGCGCGCGCAGGCGAATCGGACGGCATCTGGTCTTCGATCATGGCGAGCAACTTCACCAATGCCATTCTCCGGTTGCCGTCGCGGTTGGACTGGATATCGGCAAGCACAGGGGCGACCATGCCTGGGCCGGAGGCCGCGATCTTGATTGCGACGGTTTCAAGGGCGACTTTCTCGGCGTCGGGCATCTTGGCCGGGTCGCCTTCCAGCGCGAAGGCCGCCAGCAAAGCAGCCGACTCCCGGTATTGGGCGGTGGAGGCCCCTTTCTGCGGCGCGGCGCAGGAAAGGACAAGGACGGCCGTACAGATTGTGCATATCATTCGTTTCATGGCTTTGCCGCCTTCTGAAGCGCCTGGCGCAGCGCTTTCTTGAGGGTCTCTGCGCGGAAGGGCTTGTAGAGCACGGCTTCGAGCCCCTCCTGCCGTGCGCGTACTATGGAATGCGTCGGATCATAGCCGTACGCGGTCATGAGTATCACGCTTGTCTGGGGGAACCTGGACTTTATGGAGGCGTAGACTTCGTAGCCGGACATCTTCGGCATCTTGATGTCGGATATGACCATGTCGTACTGGGCGTTCGTGGCCATCTGGACGGCTTCGAGGCCGTCGCGGGCGATATCGACCGTGCAGCCGCCGCCGCGGAGTATGTCGCCGAGAGACTGCAGGATATGCGGTTCGTCGTCCGCGATGAGCACGCGCTTGCCGGCCAACTGCTCGTCGGCGGGCGCGGCCGGCGCGGTGACCGCCGCCCCTATCCTGCCGGCGCCCTTGATAATGGCTTCGCGGATTGCGGCCACGCTCGCGCGGATGCTCTCGAGCCGGCTCGTGACGGCGATGGAATCCCCGATATTGTGGCGGCGCAGTTCCTCCACGCTGTCGAGGATGCTCTTGAAAGGGGCGGAGGCCTCCTCGACGACGCTTTCGGCGACCCGTTCCACGAGCACCCGCTGGCCGAGGCCCACGAGGTTGGCCGCGTTGAGGACCGCGGTGACATAACCGGCGAAAAGCGACGCGAGGATGAGATCGTACCGGTCGTATGCGAACTTCTCCTTTCTCTCAATCGCGACGGTGCCCATGACCTTCTCGCCGATCTTCAGCGGCACTACCATGGCGCTCTGCGCTTCGACGAGGTCGGGTATCCAGTGTGGGTCGGCGCCGGCGTCCTCGACGAGGTAGGGCCTGCCGGTCGCGGCGACGTATCCCGCGACGCTCTGCCCCTCGACGCCGAGGTAGAGCTGCCTCCTTGAGAGGTTGGCGCCCGCGCCGCTGCGGGCGATGATCGCCTCCAGCGCCCCTGTCTTGTGATCAAGGGTCCTCACGACGTAGTCGTCGAATTCAAAGACCTCGTGGACTGTCTTGTCAATGAGGTTCTTGATGAGTTGGATGCGCTGATCGTGCGGCAGGCGGACGATTGCTTCGGCGTCTTCCGGGAAGAGGTGAGGCCCGATCGCCGCAAGGCGGGCCATCCTGCCGCAGAGCGTTCCGGCGAGGTCTTCCTGCCCTATTACGGCTATCACCAGCGGCCTCGCGGCGGTGCCTGCGGGGATGAGATTGAGTTCGACGGCGACCGATTTGCGAAAAACGATTGTGCGGACAACGGTCCTATTGGCGGCGGACTTCTCCAGGGACTGGACAAAATCGGCCTTTGACTCGGCGTCAAAAAGGTCTTGGAGGGCGCCGTCGGCAAACGCTGCCGGCGCGATATTCTCCTTCGCGGCGAGGGCGTTTGACCACAAGAGCAGCCCATCGCAGGAAAGCAGTACCGTGGGACGGCCGTAGTCCCTGACGACTTCGCGAACCGCGCCCAGCGTCCCGCGGTCGATGGAAGCGCTGCGCCCCCCGACGTACACCTCGTCGGCCTGGCCGGCGGCAAGCGCATCCAGGGCGGCGGTGAGGCTTTCGCAACTCACGGCCTCGGCGCCGGAGAACCGGTCGTCGCCGCGAAACTGCTCGCTAAGGCGCGCCGGTACCAAGATCTTTCCCATACGCATCCCCTGCGACCGATCCCTGTAAGGCAGCGGACTGTGTACCGGAACAATTAATTATATCCCGCCCGCCGCCCCGTGTCAATCACCTAAACCATTGCGGGTTCAGGAGTTGCTGCGCGGGAATTGAGGGAAACGGAGACCTTCTTGCTGACCCCTTCTTCCTCCATGGTAATCCCGTAGAGGGCGTCTGCTGCTGCCATGGTGCGGCGGTTGTGCGTAATCACAACGAACTGGCAACTCGGGAGGTAGTCGCTCACAAGGTCGAGGAAGCGGCCGATATTGCTCTCGTCCAGGGGCGCGTCAACCTCATCGAGAACCAGGAACGGGCTGGGCCTGGTCGCAAACATGGCAAAAAGGAGTGAAACGGCCGTCATGGCCTTTTCGCCGCCCGACAGGAGGTTCAGGTTTGAAGGCTCTTTGCCCGGCGGCTTGGCCGTTATCTGTATCGGGCTTTCCAGGACGTTCTCCGGATCGACGAGCGTGCAATCGGCGCGGCCGCCGCCGAAGACCCGGCGGAACATCGCCGAGAAATGCTCCCGTATCGATTCGAAACTTTCCATGAACATCTTGCGGCTTGTGGCGCGCGTCCGCGAAATGATGGCCTCCAGCGACTCCTTTGCGCCGACGAGGTCGTTCTTCTGGCTCGAGAGGAAGTTATGGCGGCTTTCCAGTTCGTCCAGTTCCGCAAGGGCTTCCATGTTGACACCGCCCATGGACGCCAGTTTGCGCGTCAATTCCTCGATTTCCGCGTCCGCGGCCGCGGGATCCGCATCGGCGGCGGGCAAAGCAAGGTCTTCCGGCGGCGCCGCGAGTTCCTCGCGGGCGCCTGCGGTGAGGTCCTGCAGCCGCACCGACACCTCGCGTTCGCTAATTGAAAGTTCGGATAACGCCTGGCGCACGGCGTCCGCCTCGACCCGGATCTCCTTGAGCCCGGGTGCGAGGTTTGCCGCCGCCTCGCGGACGGCGCATAGAGAGCGGGTCCTTGCCGCCAGCACAACCCGGGCGGCGTTGGCCTCGCGGTGCGCCGACTCAATGCCTTCCGACGCGGCCGCCAGCCTCTCCCGTTCCTGCCCGGCCGCCTGCCGCACTGCGGCGAGTTCCCCCATTATGTCTTCGACGGCGTGCGCCTTCTCTTCGAGCGCGCCGCGCGCGTCCGCATACTGGCGCTCGATGCTCGACTGCTTCTCAAGGGACGATGCAAGCGCGACCCTGAGTCCCGTAACGTGGGCACGCGCGTTTTCCCTCTTATCGACGGCGTCCGTCCGCCGCGCCTTGAGTTCGGCTATCTTCTCCTCAAGCCCCGCCCGCCGGCCGCGCACTTCGTCGATCTTCCTGCGGACGGCGTCCCGCTCCGCCGCCGCCCCGGCGCTCTCGGCGTCAAGGGCCGACATCTCGTTGGCGACAACGCCTTTCTCCCGGGCGATCTCCGCCTTGCGCGTCTCGCACGCGCCTATGCGGCCGTCGATCTGTACCATCCGCGTGGCTGCGTCAGCAAGTGACTTCTCCAGCCCCGAAATCTCGTGGGCAAGCCCCGCCAACCGGACGTCCGCTTCGCGCTTCCTGGATTCAAGCGCCGCCGTTTCACCGCGCACCCGGGCCTCTTCGTCCGCCAGGTTCTCGATCTCGGCCTTGCGCCAGATAAGCCCCCCGGCATGGCCGGCCTTCCCGGCGGTAATGCCCCCGTCGGGGCTTATCTTCTCTCCGCCCGGCGTCACGATGAAGAAACCGGCGGCCTGTCCGTTGGCCGAAACCGCCGTCTCAAGATCGTCCGCGAGCAGGCAATTTCCCAGGAGGGCGCCTACGAGCGGCTCGCATCCCGCCGGGCAGGAAACCTGCGGGGCTAACGGCCTCAGGCCGGGAATCTCCACATGCTGCGCGCGGCAGTGGCTGGCGGCTCGCTCGATGGAGATGACCTTCGCCCTGCCGGTTGGACTCGACGCCAACGCGGCCGCGGCCTCGAGCGCGGCGCTCGTCGCGTCGACGACAACCGCCCCCGCGTCGTCGGCGAGGACGCTTTCAACCGCGACGGCCAATTCGCGCGGAACTGTCAGCAATTCGGCTACAAGGCCCCTGGTGCCCGGCAGCCCCATGTCGAGGACCGCGCGGGCGGCCTCTGAAACGCCCTCGCGCCTTTTCTGGAGGTCTTCGAGCAGTTGCCTGCGGCTGGAAACGCCCGCAAGGCGCTCGCCGGCGGACTTGAGTTGACTGTCAATCGCCGCGGCGGACGCCTGAACGGCGGCCTTGGCCTCGGCAAGCGAACCCATTTCACGCCGCAGCATTTCGGCCTGCGCGGCCAACTCCTTTTTGTCGCCCGAGAGAGCGCTGATCTCCGCCAGCGCGGCGCCGGCAAGCGAGTCGAGTTCCACGAGCCGGGCGGCCAAGCGCCCCTTCTGCTGCGCCGCCGCCCGTTCCCCGGCGTCTATTTCGGACAATCTGTTCTCGAGTTTGACCCCCGCGCGAAGGGCCTCAATCGCTTCGTTTTCCGTGGATGCGATGGCAACCGTCAGGTCGCGTTCGCTTTCCGCAGCCTGCCGCTCCTTCTGGATGGCGGCCGCGGCGGCCCGGGACAGCCGGTCCGTGCGCTTCTGCACCCTGGCGGTGCGCCGCTCGAGCTCCACCGCGCGGGTCTCGAATGCCAGAAGTTCCTCGCGCCTGGCCCCGAGCGACCCCGAGAGGCGCGCCTCGTCCTGGTCGTGCCGGGCGATGCGCTCCCGGCAGAGCTCGACGGAGTGCCTGAACCGGGCCTCCTCGGAATCAAGCCGGGCAACGGCGGAGGAATACTCCTGGATCTGGGCTTCCAGCGCCGACAGCTCGGCGGCGGTCCTCTCGTTCTCTGCCTCCATCGCGGCTAATGACGCCTCCAGCCTGCCCGCCTCGGCGCGCTTGTCCTCCAGCGCCGCTGCAAGTTCCCGAAGCCGCGCCGAATACTGCCCGTAGAGGCGGCGCGCGCGGTCAAGCCTGAGCCCGGCAAGCCGCGCCGACATCTCCTGATACCGGCGGGCCTTGGCCGCCTGGTACTTGACGCTGCGAAGGCTCTTCTCAACTTCACCCAGAACGTCCGATACCCGAAGCAGGTTCTGCGAAACGCGCTCCAGTTTGGCCGTCGCCGCGCGCATGCGCGTCTTGTAGAGCGCAATGCCTGCCGCCTCGTCGAACACGAGGCGCAACTCCTTCGGGTCGCTCGATATGATGCGTGTTATCTCACCCTGTTCGATGACCGAGTACGCGGTGGTCCCGACGCCGGTGCCCATGAAGAGCTCCCTCACGTCGCGGAGCCGGCAAGTCTGCCGGTTGATGGAATACTCGGATTCGCCCGAGCCGTAGAGGCGCCGCGTGACCGCGACCTCCTCATAGGGCAGGGCCAGTCTGCCGGAGGAATTATCGAACGTCACGGTCACTTCGGCAAACCCCAGGGGCTTGCGCGAGGCGGTCCCCGCGAATATGCAGTCGCTCATTGCCCCCGCGCGAAGGCTCTTGGCGCTCTGTTCGCCCAGGACCCACCTGATGGCGTCGACCACGTTCGACTTCCCGCAGCCGTTCGGTCCTACGATCGCGGTTATGCCCTTGTCGAACGTCAACTCGGTCGCGTCAGCAAACGACTTGAAGCCCAACAGTTCGATTTTCCTTAGTTCCATACCCTTCCTTTGAGTCAGTCAAGCCATGTGATCTTGTAAGGAATGTTTCCCGAATCCTCCAGAGTCTGGATTACTTTCCTTGCGGTGTCGAAGGGAGGATTAATCCGCGCAAGGGCCGCAAGGATGCTGTCGACGCTTGCCTCGACTTCCATCGACGCGATCTCCGGCGCCTCGCCCGTCACTATGCCGACGTGTTCGTCGTCAATGGAGCCGATGCCGATGCCCGCCACATGTATGGCAACGGAGCCCGTGAGCCGCGTCCCCAGGCCGGTCACGACGATCATGGGCCTGCCCGTTGTCTTCACGAGAAGCCCGCCGGGCGTCCCCGGAACCGCTACGATGTCGAACTGCGACAGGCGGATGCGTGCCGCGGCGTCCCCGCCGGCGGCCACAAGCGCGCCCGCGGCCTCGAGCGCAACGCGACTCGACGGGTCGAACAGCCTCTCGCGCAGGACCTGCACCGCGCGGCGGCCGGCCAACTGGCCGGCGAACTTCACCGCCTCCAGGCGCACAGATTCATCGGCCGAACCGGCCAGAGCGCAGATCCTCTCTGCTCCCCTCGGGTTGTCCAGGTACGAAAGCGCCTGCGCAGCGTACAGGGCCGTCCATTCGTCGCCCTTGTCCAGGGCCGACTCGAGATACGGCGCCGCAGCAGCGCCGACTGCCTCGAGTTCGACGGATGCCTGATACTTATCCGCTGTTGTACCCTTCGACAGCCGGGCAACCATCTTCTCGAGTTGTTCCCGCGGCGGCGCGCCGTAGTAATAGGCGCCCTTGATTTCCCTTATCGCGTCCGCAAAACGCTGCACGTACCGGCGGTATATTGAAGGTATCCTTACGACGACGGTGCTGTTTGGCATGGCGGTCGCGTAGTTGATGGGTGGAGTCCCGGGCGCCCTTCCCGTATTCGCGAAGCGCTGGTTGACGAGGTACTCGATAAGGATCTCCGTGGCGGCTGCCGTGCGGCCTTTGGGTATGATCAGCAGCAGCACCCGTTCATCTTCGTACCGGGCTCCGTCGAACACCACGCCGGCCCTGCCGCCCTCCTGGTTTGCCACGACGCTGCCCGGGCCGGTGCCCGCAATGGCAACCGCTCCCTCGGCCCTGGCAATCGTCTGCCTGTAAATAACCTCCCCTGTCTTGGTCACCGCGAAGTCCTTCAATGCTGTCTTGTGAAGGTAACCATTCTGCAGGCTTATCGCGCTGTCAATCGGGCGAACGTAGACGTCGATGGGCGTACCGGCGGCAGCGCCCGGCGGAATCTCGGCGTCAACCTGAACGATGCTCGAATCCCGGCTCTCCAAAAGGTCCCTTGCTTCCAGGAGCGTGCGCCCTTCCTCAACGTTGAGCATTTTCTTGACATCGTCCTTCAGGCTCCTGTCTATGTTGCTTTTCTCAGCGCCGTTTTGCCCAAGCCCCGTCACAAGTCCGATACCCGTGCAGGGAATCGGCTCAACCCCGCTGACCTTCGCCACGCTGCCGATGGACGAAAGCCTGCGCGGCTGCAGCAGGCGCTCGCGATCCTCGGCCGTCCGGGCCCTGCGCAACTCCACGCGAATTGTGTCGGGATCCGTCTTGACCGCCGCAGTCCGGCCGGCACAGCCTGAAACAAGCCCGAGCGCAGCAACGACTGAAATGCACAAAATACACCCCAACCGCCGTCCTTTTGGCACGGTGACACCTCCCTCGCTGGCCGCCGGGCTGCCCGACGACATAATATGAGCCGCGATTATAATGGTTATCGGATTGAACGACAGGGGAATTTGAACCTATTCGACTATAATATAATGTGGCTGTCGCCCCCGCACCTGGCACATCTTGTGCCTTCCAGGCCGACAAGCCGCGCGTGAAAACCCACCCTTTCGATTAACACATTGCCGCAGGTAACGCAGTGGGTATCGGCCCCTTCAGTGGTGGGGGCGTTGCCGAGGTACACGAACTTAAGCCGCGCGTCGAATATCTTCTTGGCCATCTGAAGCGTGGAAAGCGGCGTCGGCGGAGCGTCCAGTTTGTGCCTGGGAGAATAAGCGGAAAGGTGCGTGGGGGTGAATTCCCCGAGGTTCTCGGCTATCCAGGCCGCAAGTTTCTCGAACTGCGGCGCGGTATCATTGTACCCCGGGATCACAAGATGCGTGATTTCGACGTGAGCAGTTTCCGCGGCGATCTTGCAGGTTTCCAGCACCGGTTCCGTCCTGCCGCCCGTGAGTTTGTCGTGGAAATCCTGTTCGAGGCTCTTTATGTCGATATTGAGCGCGTCAACGAAGGGCATGAGTTCCTTGAGCGGCTCGGGGTTTACGTACCCATTCGTTACGAGCACGTTCTTGAATCCCAGCGCCCGGCACAGCCGGGCCGAATCGAGGACGAATTCGTACCACACGAACGGTTCGTTGTAGGTGTATGCCACCCCGAATGAACGGGCCCGCTCGATGTACGCGGGTACGTCGGACACCTGAATGTCGTCGACGGTCGCTTTCGCCTCGGCCAGTTCCCAGTTCTGGCAAAACTTGCAGCCGAAGTTGCAGCCGTTCGTCCCGATCGAAGGGATGACCTTACCGGGGTGGAAATGGTAAAGGGGTTTCTTCTCCACGGGGTCGAGGGCTACGCTTGCCACCTTGCCATAATTGAGCGAGACGAGCGTGCCGTCCTGGTTTGCGCGCACCCGGCAGCGCCCTGTCTTGCCCTCCGGTATCGCGCAATAGTGGGGGCAGAGTTCGCACCGAATTCTGCCGTCTTCCTGTTTTCGCCAGAAAAGCGCCTGTTTCATCGGACGCACCGTATCGAGTTCGGGTCACACAGGCTGCATCCTGCCCGGCGGCAGCGACAACTCCAGTCAGCCGGGTGACCGTCAGGGCCCCTGTTTGGTGGACACGCTCTATACTAATTCTACCCCATGTTTCGATATCCCGCCAGCGGCGTTTGCGGCCCGGCGGTGCTCCCGGACGCTGTTTTTGGCCAAAAAGGCGAAAAAAGAGGCCCTGCCTTGCGGCAGGGCTCTCTGTTGACGCAAAACAGCGCGTTTCTACCGTCCAGGGTCCTCGCTGTCCTCAGGCGATTCACCGCTGCCGGCAAGGTCGATCGGTTTGTACTTCTCGTCCGGCTCAGCCTTGACCCTCTCAGCCGCCTTGTCGGGGAGGTCTTCGAGCACAGGTTTCCTGGTCTCGGCGGGCTTGGGAGTCTCGGGAAACTCGGCCGCGAACTGTTCCTCCTCGGGCTCCTGGGTGTACACTTCGGCAAACGGAGTGCCGTCGGCGGCCTTCCGCATGAGGAAATACACTTGAGTGGCAACGCAGTAGAAAAGCGTCAAGGTGAACGCCATGAAGAATGCCAGGAGCACGTATTGCCAGAAGACTATGAACCACCCGCCGATGCTGACGCCCTCGAAAGACCTGTGGACCTCTCCGCTGAGCACGTGGTCGAATGCGGCTATTCCCGGCCCCCTGAGTGACAGGAAGGACCCCGCGAACACCTCGCCGAGGTC
>Ga0315274_10012090_pt1 | contig 12343 bp, 8 predicted proteins | sample YL17G02_20_MG_FD_203700 | JGI IMG/M metagenome (GOLD analysis project Ga0315274, IMG submission 203700) | Sediment microbial communities from Yellowstone Lake, YNP, Wyoming, USA - YL17G02_20 | ecosystem: Environmental > Aquatic > Freshwater > Lake > Sediment | place: USA: Wyoming | collected... | reverse complement strand
GACTCCCTTCTAGCCAAACAGGAATCCTCTCTACACGATGCCGCCTCAGAGATAGCAGCAAAAAATACCGAACTCCAGAACATAAAATACGAATTAGCGCTTGTCAAAAGCGATTTCGAAAGAATAATCAAGGTTGAGAAGCCAGTATCTATTCTTATCATCAAACCTTATCATGTTTGCGTGGAAGATACGGAATCCGTAATAAAGGCACTCAGGCAGAAATACCCGAACGCCGACATTAATCTGTTAGCTAATTTATTTACTCGAGAATATGAAAGGCTGTCGAAAAACGCCTGTATAAACAAGATTTACCGGCCGCAGGGGAATAACCCGTCATTAATTGCCGTAATGAAGATTATCCTTGAGCTTTTGTTTAAATGGTTTGACGTGGTATTGATTTTGGCATCGCGTAACCGCGTATTAAGCCGCAACGGCCATAGAAAAGCAAGGCTTATGACGTCATTAATTTTTGCAAATACGCAGTACACGTATTATATTGATTAACCTTTATGAGAGTTCTATTAATTGACCCTCCCGGCTGGCAGAAACACAGTATAAATTTAGGGCTTTCGTATCTGGCCGGCACGCTTGCGTCAGAGAATATCACAGTAAAAATACTGGATTTAAATAATAATTCTTATTCTCCAGAAGCCTTAGACAGCATAGTCAGCGCTTTCCGTCCTGAAATTATAGGCATATCCGTCAAAACGGCTACTGCCAATGCCTCCGCAAGAATAACCGGCAGATTGAAACAATCTTTCCCCCGCGCCGTGTATGTAGCCGGCGGTCCGCATATCAGCCTGTGCGCAGAAGAGTTTCTCAAGGAAAACAGGTTTTTTGATTTCGGCATAGCAGGAGACGGAGAGATTGCCTTTGCCAAGCTGGCGCATTGCCTTATGAAAAATGATGCCGACTTCAGCAAAGTGAGCGGTCTGTGTTATTGTCGGGACAACGGCTTTATCCGGAACGCTCCTTGCGCTGATTTTGTTATGGAGGGGCTGGCGTTCCCGAGTTTTGAATCCATAATTAATATGGATTTCCGGGATTTCAGATACCCGCTTTTAACCAGCAGAGGCTGTCCTTACGGCTGTATATTTTGTTGTGTGGGGGTTATCTCCGGAAAGAGATGGAGGCCGAGGGAGCCGGAGGAGGTAGTCAGGGAATTAATTGAAGCGAAGAGCAAATATCAGATTACATCGTTTGAGATCATGGATGATAACTTTACCTTTGACTTAGGCAGGGCTAAAACCATATGCCGGCTCCTGAGTAAAGAGAAGCTGCGCTTAGATTGGTGGTGCCATAATGGATTGCGGGCAGATAAGTTGGATAATGAGCTCCTTCGTTTGATGAAAGTATCCGGCTGTAAGAGTATTGCCATAGGTATAGAAAGTGGGGATGAGGCAGTATTTAATGCCGTTCAAAAAGGGGAGAGTCTGGCAGATGTCGTAAAGGCCGCCAAGATGATTAAGGGGACAGGCTTACAATGCGTAGGGTATTTTATCGTCGGCTTACCGGGAGACTCAATCACAAGCACCAAAAAGACGGTTAGATTCCAGAGAAGGTTGGGCCTTTCAGACTATATCTACAATATCGCTGTGCCTTATCCCGGCACAAAAATGTGGGATTTTGTCCAAAGCAGCGGAAGGTTGCTGTTAGATATCAAAGAAACATATCATTTCGGGGATAATGCCAAAGTGCCTTTTGAAACGAAGGGACTTGGCAAAGAAACCATCGAGCAATGTTATTATCTGGCAAACCATCAGGGCTGGGTATGGGGCGAGCGGGATTTGCAAAGAATAAGGGAGATTTTTAGATCCAGGCACCATAGTGATATTAAGCGAGGTGTCTTTATAACAGAAGAAGGGCTTAAAGGGATAACCAAAAATCTCAAGATAGAATACAGCTATGCCGATATCATAGAAATTAAGCTCGATAATAATCTGAAATCCGCGGATATCAGGTATTCCATAGCATCAAGCGGTACTCACAGTTATTTTGAAGACTTATTTAAGCTGCCGCAAGATAGGCAGCACCTCGCCGTAAATACTTTTACGCAAAAGCTTTTTATTCAGGATACGGATAACGCGCAGGAGGAGCATATCAGAAACGAAAAGTTGCCCGATATCGCCAAATGGGACAAGCCGCAGGGCAAGTATTATGCCAGTCGCTTAAAATATATGTCGCCTGACACAAGGTTGGCGGAAAACGGCATTATTTACAAAGACGGCATAGCTTTGCCTTTTAGCCCCACGCCGCAATGGCAGAAGGATGCCTGCGGAAAGATTGAAAGCGGGATAGCGTTTATTTCCCTGTCTGCCTATAATCCTGACTCTGTCTATACCGCGGATTATTTGAGCATAAACTTGGGGTCATTTACGAGAGAATTAACGGTACATGAGACGCCGTTGCAGGATAAGATTAATAGCTCCTTGTTAGAAAAAATTTTACGCCAGTCCGACATCCTTTTTGTGCCTGAATCCCTAGCTGGTTTTGCCCATATTTTTTCCAGGGCAAAGATGAATGTTTTCTACTACAGGAAGGATTCCGAGAGCCTTGCGTTAGGATATGCAATCCTTGAGCCGTTTTTAACTCCATCCGCTCATCCCTATTGCATAAAAAAATTACGATTTTCTCAGAGTTTTAAGACTACCACGCGTAATCTTAGCCAACTGCACCTTCTTGTAAAAAAAGTTATGGAAGGGACGGGATTATGGGCACAGATTATCGCGCTTGTCTTCTTGGCAGGCTTAAAGAAATTGTTAACTAAAATTATAAAAATCTCAAGATGAAAATTCTGTTGCAAAATCAATATGATAGGCCAGTGGGGGGCGTGGAGACTTATTTCCAGCCCTTGGTTAAAGGTTTATTAGAAAAGGGCCACGAAGTTATCGTGGTATATACTTTTAGCGGCAAAAAGCCCGTTTTGCGCAAAGACAGATTCCAGGCCTTTTATTTGCCGGATCTCGACTTGCCAGAAGAGGTGTATTATTCGCAGAAGAGAAGCAGGGAAATAAAACAAGATTTGCTGACTTTGCAATCAATAGTTGAGAGGGAAAGGCCGGATGTTATACACCTGAATAATACTTATTACCCGGAACAATTTAGTTTTTTGCGTAAGCATGCCCCATTGATACAGACTGTGCACGATTTCTTCAACTGTTGCCCTATTTTGCTCAAGATGTTTACAGACGAGGTCTGCGCTATGCCTTTGGGGATAAATTGTTTCAGGATGAATTGCGTATCTGCCGTAAGCCTCAGGGAGCTTTGGAGGATTAAAACAAAATATGCAAACCGCGAAGCGATGAAGCAGTTTGACAGGCAGCTTGTAACCACGGAATACATGAAAGAGATGCTGTTGCGCAACGGGTTTGAGAAAGACAGGATTGAAGTAGTGCCTTTGTTTGTTGAAGATTGGGGAAAGGCACCCGGACATTTAGGAAATACGATTATATATGTCGGCAGGCTTGCCAGAGAGAAAGGCGTTTTGCATTTTATCCATATGCTAAAATTAATTAATTATCCTTTTAAGGCATATATAATCGGAGAAGGACCGCAGCGGCAAGAATGTGAGAATTTGGTTAAAAGCATGGGCCTTGAAGGCAGGGTCGTGTTTACAGGGTTCTTAAGCAGTAACGAACTAAAAGAATATTTTATCAAATCTTCGGTTGTCGTCATTCCTTCGTTATGGCCGGAGCCGTTCTGCTTGGTGGGGATAGAGGCAATGAGTCTTGCCAGACCGGTTGTAGCCTATAACGTGGGAGGGATTTCCAGCTGGTTGAAAGATAATTATAACGGCTATTTAGTGCACCGGGCTGATATAAAAGAACTGGCCTGGGCTGTAGAAGCCATTTTTAAGAATAGAAAGTTAGGTTTTGACATGGGGAGGAATGGGCGTCTTTTATTTGAAGAGCGGTTTACAGAAAAGATACATTTCTCCCGGCTCTTTTCTATTTATGAAGCGTTTGTTAAGGAGAGAAGGGCAGCAAAGAGGAATTTCTTTAATATACGTTTCTGTCTTTTCCCTGATAGGCAACCAGGAAATCATGCCTCCTCGCGGTATATATTAAGACATTACCCCAAGAGGATGTCTCAAGAGCCGCTCCCGGAATATAACAAGAGGATAATCGCTCACGAAATACAAAACAATATTTCTGTTGTTAAGTCTTATCCCGAAGAAATAACCATAAGCACCACCACCAGGTGTAATATGGACCCGCCTTGCGTAATATGCGAAAGGAATGAAAGGACCAAAGATGATGAGTTCGATTTAAACGAAAAGGTCTTAGAAAAAATTAAGCCCATTTTTAAATACGCCGACAGGATATATTTGCACTGCGGAGGAGAGCCATTAGTGACTCAGAGGTCGTATGATATCATAGAAAGCGTATCTGCACCAACCAAGATAATTTTTAATACAAACGGTGCCCTTTTTACCGAAGACACAATAAAACGTATGGTAGACTGCGGCGTTGTAGAAGTTATTAGTTTTTCAATAGACGCGGCTACGGAAGCGACTTATAAAAAGATAAGAAGCGCTGATTTTAATAAAATAATTTATAATGTCAAAACTCTCATAGAATACCGGAACAAAAGAAATAAAGATAAACCTCTGCTTCGGCCTTTAGTACTGTTAAATTTCTGTATCTTTAGGCAAAATATATATGAAGTCCCCGATTACGTTGCCTTAACCCACAATTTAGGCGCTGACGGCATTGATTTTTCTCATATGAATGAAGGCCTTGATTGGAAACAGGAAAGAGAGGGATATGTATTTGATTATAAAAAAGAGCATGTAATGAATATGGAAAACAAGGAAGACCACGATAATCAAATACTTAAAGCCTACGATTTGGGCAAGAAATACAACTTGCCCATTAATTTTAACGGTAATCCGTTTATAGGCCTACTTAATGATTCCAAATTGAAGATTAAAAGCGAAATATCCGAGTTGATCCGTTGCGAGAAGAGAAAATGCTCTGCTCCCTGGAACAGCGCGGTTATTGAAAACGACGGCAGGGTGAGGGTTTGTTGTTTTCATCACAGCATATATCAGACCATAGGCAAGTTTAAGGCAGCGCACTCAACCCCATACTATGCACAGAGCGATACCTTTGAAGAGATCTGGAATGGAGAAGAAGCGGTGTCAGTAAGGAGAGAATTCCTTGAGAAAGGTATTGCGAAAAGATGCATTACAAAGAATCCTTGTATATTTCAGAACAGGATATAAATGCGCCCTTTAAGAATACTGCAGGTAGTCCATAGTTTCCCCCCTCATAATATTGCTGGAACGGAGGTTTATACCTGTAACCTTTCCCGCGAGCTGGCCAAAAGGCATGAGGTATCTATTTTCCACAGAATAAATGATAAGCAAAAGGGTGAATTTGAAATTGCCCAAAGTGAACATAACGGGCTGCATATTCACACAATTAACAATACCTTTAAGGATTGTGATTCTTTTGAAATGATTTATGATAATAAAATCATCACCGAGGCTTTTGAAAACCTGCTAAACGAGATTAACCCCGACGTAGTCCATATCCAACACCTGCTTTTTTTATCTATCGGTATCATCAGGGCGGCCAAAGAAAGGAATATCCCTGTTGTGTTTACGCTTCATGACTATTGGCTACTTTGCCCGCAGGGCCAATTATTAAAGAGCAATACCAGGGTATGCCAGCAATATACTGCATCTGATTGCGTCAGGTGCATGAAATACCAGCTGAGCCTAAAAAAAAGGGCAATGCATATTTACTGGTCTTTACGCAATGCCTTACCCGATTTCTTGATGCGGGCTATAAAAAATATTTACTTTGTCTGCGTGCGGCTTTTATTTTTAAGCAGGGAGGAAGAAAAAAGGCAAATAGAATTAAGGCAAATCCGCCTTAGGCAGGCCAGCGAGATGGTGGATATATTTTTAGCGCCTTCCCAGTTCCTGAGAAATAAATTTATTGATTTCGGCATCCCCGAGTCTAAAATCATCAATTTCCCTTACGGCCTGGACCAGTCCTATTTCAAAGAAAACAATCTGAAAGGAAAGAGAGATAAGTTTTACTTTGTTTTTATCGGGACGCTGTTGCCGAGCAAGGGGGTCCATCTGTTGATACAGGCGTTTAAGAGGATGAACAGGGCAAACGTTGAGCTTAAGATTTACGGCAGCGAGAACGTTTATAGGGGGCTTGAGTATTACCTTGGGCATATCAAAAGAATAGGGAGGGGCAAGAATATTCGTTTCATGGGCGGATATAAGAATGAGGATGTCGGCAGCATCCTTCTGGAAGCAGACGTATTAGTCATACCCTCCATCTGGTACGAGAATTCTCCGTTGGTTATACAGGAAGCGTTTTTAGCCAAACGGCTGGTTATCGCATCAAGAATCGGTGGGATACCCGAGCTGGTTAATGATGGTGTTAACGGGCTATTATTTAATCCTGGCAATGTAAAAGACTTACAGGAGAAAATGGAATGTATAATAGATAATCCTGATATTATAGAGAAGTTCAAAAGGAATATGCCGCTAATTAAGAGTATAGAAGACAATGCAAAAGAGATGGAAGAAATTTACATTAATTTAATTTCGAAGAAATAAATTAGATACCAGGTCCGTAAAGATGAATATTTTTAAATATTTAAAGTCCGCTTGCATTATAATCCTGTTTGCCTGGATTTCATTTTTTCCACAGCCAATTCAAGATAGATACTGGCTATATGTAAAAATATTTTTGGGTGTTTTTTTATTACTTTTTATTCTGAATAAAAAGTATTTAAGGCACTTGTTTAGCTTTCAGGATTGGCCTTTGTGGCTATTTTTGCTATGTTTGTCGTCAGGTATGGTTTGCGCTACAAATAAAACTATAGCTTTAAAGATGTATCTTTATCTTATAACAAATTTTTTCTCTCTCTTTTATATAGGGAAAGCGCTATTCAGATTTGATGAGGACAGAAATATGGTTAGCGTAGTTATTTTTGTATGTTGCGCCATTGTCGTATTAATAGGGATTGTGCAGTTATTTTTTGCAGAGAGCATATTTTATAAATACTTCATATTTGAGGAACATTATAGACCCGGAGATTTACGATTACAATCTACGCAATATAACCCTATTATCCTCGGTTCTTTTCTTTTGGGGGCTTTGCCTTTTAATTTTTATTTTTTAAGGAATAGACCATTATCTCGAAAACTATTGGGTATTTTTTGTTCTTTATTGGGTATCATCGTTATAATATTTACATTCTCCAGGGCAGCTTTTCTGGGGCTGATTGCCATGATATCGTTTTGGTTATGGAAGAAAGGAAGAAAAAAAATGCTTGTTGTGTTGTTTGGTCTATTGATTTTATTCATAACCATTTTTTCTTTTCAGAAAAGTGTTAAGTTTAACCAATTTGGTCCCTTGGCTATTAAGAAAGATAGCTATCGATTTGAGTTAATTGTAATGTCTCTTAAAATGTTCGAAGACCACCCATTTTTCGGGGTTGGTTTTAATCACTTTAGAATGAAATTCGGCGAATATTACAATAAAGCAGAAGAGATTCCTCCTTATGAATTTAGAGTGCCGGATAATATGTACCTTGCTTTGTTATCAGAAACAGGTATTGTAGGCGCGTTTGGTTTTTTTGTCTTTATCTTTTTTTTGCTTAGGAGGGGGCTAAGGGCTTTTAATAAGTTTAAATATGAAAATATTGGCTATATGCTTCTCATTGCCCTGACTGCACTAGCGGGTCTTCTTACGAACATGGCAGCATATGAATTGTTTTATTGGAATAGCCCATATATGCTTTTTTGTTTGCTTTGTGGATTTGTCGAGGGAGTAATGCCTGCGTTATAAGGAATTGTATAACTGCTAAGAATTGGTATTTGTATATGAGAAGAGCAAGCCCAAAGCCACCCACCAGATAAGCGCTACTTCTGGAAGAAAAAAACTGAAGTCAACAAAGTTATGCATCAAAAACACGGCATTTGCTAGTGTTAGGGCTAAGATTTGTGTTTTGTAAACAGAATTTTTAATACGCCCTAGGCTCTGTTTGAAGACGACAAAAATTAACCACAAAAAAGAAGCCAGTCCTAATATTCCCATCTCTGTCCAGATTTGAAGGTAGGAATTATGGGCGTAACGTGATTGAGCAAGGTTAAAATTTCCTAAACCCACCCCCTTAAACGGAGACGATTGAATTATCTTCAAGGCATCCCGCCAATAGTTTAATCTCATAACCGTAGAGAAGATAGGCTTAAGATGCTGTTTTTGGATTTCCATTCTTGTGATAAAGACGAATCCTAGTAGAGCTAATAATCCGCAGAGAAAGAGAATCCTCCTTTTTTCGAATTTACCTTGCAGATAAAAATATATCACCACTGCCAAAAAAATACTTATAAGTGCGCCTATTGACCTGCTAAGCAGGAGGGCAGACGATAATAGTAAAATAAGCCAAATTTTATTTTTATATATTAAGGTAAGCGGGATAATCATGGCGAGATACCCCCCTAAGGTATTAGGGGTAACAAAGGGGGCAAAGGGACGCCTTTGGCTAATATAGTCTAATATAAACTCATTAGAGATTTTTTGTTTAGCAAGATAGGCCAAGATATGCTTAAAGAGAAAAAAATATTGATAGATAACAAGAAGACTGATTAAAACAGCGGCCGCAACAATAGATAACAAAACTCGGCTCTTTTCTTTAGAGGATAAAGACACACTGAATAAAAAAAGCAATATGCCGCTTACATAGCTATATAATCCATTTACACTGATTATTTTATTGTGTGAGAATATTACAGAAATAAGCAAGGCCAGAATAAAAAAGGCAAAGGGATATGCTATCGGCTTGATTAACTTTAATGGCAACCCTTTAATTATAACCCAAATAAAAAGTGCCGCTATGAGTAAAATGGAATAGACAAAATTTACAGAGGGAAAGGCCAGGGAACAGATAAAAGGCCGGATAAAGAGTAGGATTAGTAATATCGTAAGCATTATGTTATAATTGTATCCTAAAATGCAAAAGGCGTCAAATAAAATGGTGAGTATAATTATTGTAACTAAGGGCAGGAAGGATTATCTTAAGGCCTGCCTAGATTCAATAGAGGGGCAGACCTATTTGGCCTTAGAAATTATAGTAATTGATAATTCCTGCGACGCAAGCTTTAGAGAAGGCATTATTGAGTCCTATCCCCGGGTTAAATTATACTCGAATCGTGACAATTTATTTTATTGCGAGGCTCTCAATAAGGGAATACGAATAAGCAACGGAGATTTTATCCTCTGTCTTAATGATGATGTAATTTTGGATAAAAAGTTTATTGAAGAGGCATTAAGGGGATTTTGCCATGATGCTAAAATAGGCATGGTCAGCGGGAAAATTTTACGCCGCGAAGGGAAAACCATAGACAGCACAGGGCTTTTTTTAAGCTTTTGGCGGACAGCTAAGGAAAGGGGTTATGGTTCAAGCGATAAAGGTCAGTTTCAGAAAGAAGGGTATGTCTTTGGCGTCAATGGAGCAGTGGCCTTTTATTCTAAAAATATGTTAGAGAGTATTAAGGAAAATGAATGTTATTTTGATGCGGATTTCCGTATCTTTTACGAAGATCTGGATATTGCCTGGCGGGCACAGCGTCTCGGCTGGAAGGGCTATTATATCCCAGCGGCAATTGCTTATCATGTCAGGGGGGAGACGGTCAGGGCAGGCAGCGGGATAGATAAACCTTATGCCCGCAGATTCTTAAACAATGAATTAGAGGCGGATCTCATAAAGAACCGTTATCTTGCTATAATTAAGAATGAATCCGCTTTTAATTTTTTATTACATCTTCCAGGCATGGTTTTGTATGACTTTATTATATGGAGTTACATTTTATCCTTTAGGCCAAGGCTGGTTAAAACATTTTTTTTAAAAATCAAATATCTAAAATCTGCTCTGGAGAAAAGAAAATTAAAATTAAGCATAAAATAAAACATTTCTGCAATAGATAAATGCCAACCGTTTATCTTCTAAGCAAATTCTGCAGGAATTTCTGTTTTCCCGTCGATAAAAAATAATTGCCCTATTCACAAAAAAAACAAAAAGTGCTTGACAAAGGCAATATATTGTGATAAAAAAATAGCATAAATCAATGTGTGGTATAGGTTTGAGGAGGTTAGAGAAACTAAATTGGAAAAAATAGGCAGGAATTAAGGGCTCTCAAAGGCAACAAGAGCCCTTATTTTTTGTGCTAAAATGAAAACAGTCGGATTGACTTACGATTTAAAGACAGATTACGAGTTTAAAGAAGGTGACCCCCCGGATGCCAATGCAGAATTTGACCATCCTTCCACCATAGACGTTATTGCCAAGGCAATCGAATCTCAGGGAGTCAAAGTAAAAAAAATCGGTAATGCCTCCAGCCTGCTAGAAAAGATAGATTCACTCGACGTAGATATCGTTTTCAACATTTCAGAAGGCCTCTCCGGAAGAAACAGAGAATCCCAGGTTCCTATTTTACTGGAGATGGCGGGCATACCTTTTGTGGGCGCTGATGCCTTAACCTTAAGCTTGACCTTAGATAAGGTTATGGCAAAGAAGATTTTCATCGCCGAAGGAATACTTACTCCGAAATTCTTTGAAGTCAAAAACAGCGATGAATTGAAGAATATCGACCATTGTAAATTCCCCCTCATTGTCAAACCACGCTGCGAGGGTTCCTCCAAGGGTTTGAGTGAAAATTCCCGCGTAGAAAATATGGAAGAATTGAAAAAGCAGGTAGAATACGTTGTGAATGCCTATAGACAGCCTGCCTTGGTGGAAGAATTTATTTCCGGACAAGAGTTTACCGTCGCAATAGTAGGTAATGATTCCCCTGAGGTAATGTCTGTGGTGCAAATTAAAATAGACGGCAGGCTTAAACTCAATGATAAGTTCTATACCTTTGCTCGGATCACCTCTGATAAGTTAGAATACATCTGCCCGGCACGGATAAGCCACGATTTAAATAAAAAGATTAGCGAACTTGCCTTGAAGACTTACAAGGCAGTAGAATGTCGCGATTTTGGAAGAGTTGATTTTAGAGTTGACAATGAAGGCAGGCCATATGTATTGGAGATAAATCCCCTGCCTTCTTTATCCACAGAAGATGTATTTATGGTAGTAGCAAAAAATATTGGCATCTCTTACGAGGGGATAATTGGCAAGATATTAAATAGCGCCCTGAAAAGGTACAACTTAAATTAAATGAAAGTTGCCCTCACCTATAATCTTAAGAAAAAAGACGAGACAAAACCAGCAGATTATTTTTCAGAGTACGATTCTGAACATACAATCAATGCGATTATCTCTGCGCTCAAGACAAAGGGCCATGTCGTTGATGCTATTGATGTAGAGTACCCCCGCCTGCTTTCTTATTTTAGAAAAAATCGCGTAGATATGGTATTTAATATTGCGGAAGGAAGATGCGGTAAATTCCGCGAGTCCGAAGTACCCGCCATACTGGATTACCTGAATATTCCCTACACTGGCTCTAATACATTTTCTTTGGCTCTGGCCCTGAATAAAGCGCTTACTAAAAAAATATTAAAGGCGGAGAATATCCCTACCCCTAATTTCCAGGTTTTTACAAAAGGCAATGAAGAATTAGACCCCGAATTAAAATTTCCCTTGATAGTAAAACCTAACTGTGAAGGTTCAGCTAAAGGTATAAGTAAATCCAATGTTGTGTTTGCCAAAGGTGCCCTGTTTGAAAAAATTAAAGAGACCATAGAAACATATAGGCAAGAGGCACTGGTGGAAGAATTTATCGACGGCAAAGAACTTACCGTGGGTATCTTAGAGAACGGCAAGACTACTATATTGCCTATCTTGGAAATAGATTTTTCAACCTGTAGTAATAGCGGAGAGTATTTTTATTCCTGGCGTATGAAAGAATACCAGGGTAACGTTGAACTAGGCCTTATCCCTACCTTTCATTGTCCAGCAAGATTAGATAAACATACAGAGGCGAAAATCAAGGAGATAGCCTTAAAGACTCACCATGCCGTGTGTTGTTTAGATATTTCCCGCACAGATATCCGTTTAGGCAGAGATAATGTCCCTTACGTATTAGAGATAAATCCATTACCCGGACTCGACCCCCACGAATCAAATTTTCCCATTATGGCTTATGCCGCAGGTATAAAATATGAGGATCTTATTGAGGCGATATTGATGAGTGCTTCTCAACGCAGAAAGGGGCTAAATTGAGTAATCTTGGCGTAGTTGAGAATCAGAAATTGCAGCTGGAAACACAGGTCCGCAGGATACAAAGGACGCAGGATTATCAACAGATAAGTCTTTTTAAAGACGTAAACCCCCTTGACTGGGAAGACTGGCATTGGCAGTTAAA
>Ga0315274_10012087_pt1 | contig 12346 bp, 13 predicted proteins | sample YL17G02_20_MG_FD_203700 | JGI IMG/M metagenome (GOLD analysis project Ga0315274, IMG submission 203700) | Sediment microbial communities from Yellowstone Lake, YNP, Wyoming, USA - YL17G02_20 | ecosystem: Environmental > Aquatic > Freshwater > Lake > Sediment | place: USA: Wyoming | collected... | reverse complement strand
TCTGCAGCTTGCTGCAGAGAGGAATGGCGAGGCGACCGCGCCGTAGCTCGTAAGAGCGAAGGCGGGTAGGGCTTCGGCGCAATTGCGCTCAAGATACCCCGCAGCTTGCTGCGGGGAGCTTCATTGACTTTAGAAAACGACATATTTTTCGCTCAATTGGGGTTATACCATAATTTTTGGCTACTCATCAGTATTATTTTTTCAGTAAGGATACTGAATCCACCTTTTGTTTTTCCAAATGAATAATGAATCATAGATGCGGGTAAAATAAATAGCAAAGTTATCAGAGGATGATATGAGCTCCCATCAAATATGTCCACTTTTAATTTTTAAATGAAAATAAGGTATTCTGTTCCTTGATTCTTCAAGACAGTTTTTGTATAGTTGCTATAAAATATCAGGCAATAAGCTCAAAGCTCAAAGCTCAAAGCTCAAAGCTCAAAGCTCAAAGCTCAAAGCTCAAAGCTCAAAGCTCAAAGCTCAAAGCTATAAAATCAAAGCCTTATATGATCGAAAAGAGTAAGGATCATTTGTAGATGAGATCAGAAGAACAAATTGTTCAGAAATTTCCTCATCGGTGTCCTTATTGTGATCAACCCATCTCTTATGATCCATTCGATTTAAAGGTGGGTGAGAATGAGGTTCTATGTCCCTCATGTCAAAAGATCTATATTAAAATATTTTCTGGTTCATTAGAAAAACCCTTGAGGGAGAGGAAGAAGGGGAGGAGGAAATAGATCTAATCACCCCCACCCTCACCCGTCTAGGGGGAGGGGTTGTGCTGGGATGATTCCTCAGGAAAAGCCAAAGTAGATGCAGAAGTCACAATCTCAACATTTAAGGAATCGCCTTCTAACCCCTATCCAGTATGTGAAGGGAGTAGGGCCAAAGCTTGCCAAACTCTTTGAGAAGAAAGGGATTCGAACCGTTGAGGATGCTCTCTACTTTCTTCCCCGATGCTATGAAGACCGCCGAAATTTAAAAAAAATATCCGAGTTAAAAACGGGTAGGAAAGAAACAGGTTTTGGTGAGATTCTACTTTCAGGAGTCGCTTTTTACCAGAATAAGAGGAAGAGAGTTTTTGAAGCAGTGGTTGGAGACGGAAGCGGTGTGATCACACTGAAGTGGTTCGCCGGCAATGAAAGATATCTTATTGATCGGTTTAAAAAGGGACGAAAACTGATCTTTTCTGGGGAAGTAAGGTGGTTTAGGGATCAGAGAGAGATCCCTCACCCTGATGTGGAGATGGTCGATGAAGATATCGAGAAGGATTACCTCAACTTCAAACGGATCGTTCCAATCTATTCCGAAACAGAGGGTCTTCACCAGAGGACATTGAGGAAGTTGATAAAGAACATATTAGATGGATATGCCAATGAACTTTCGAGCCCCATTCCTCAAGAGATAGTGGAGCGACAGGATTTGATCGATTTTTCAGAAGCCTTTCGAAGAGTCCATTTCCCTCCTGATGGAGAATCAATGGAGGTGCTTAATAACCATCGGTCAGACGGACATCGGCGGATCATCTTCGACGAATTTTTCTTTCTGGAACTTGGACTCGCATTGAAAAAAAGAGGGTTGACACTGGAGACAGGCATTCCTTTCCAAACCGATGGGACCCTTGCTCAAAGGTTGTTAGATCTTCTTTCTTTCCAATTAACACGTGCCCAAGATAAAGTCTGGGCTGAGATAAGGGAAGATTTAGAAAGACCTCATCCCATGAACCGGTTGATTCAAGGGGATGTGGGAAGTGGAAAAACGGTCGTTGCACTCCTTGCGAGCCTTTATGTCGTGGAGTGTGGTTATCAAGCTGCCATTATGGCACCCACAGAGGTATTGGTGGAACAACATTATCTCAATCTTCACCGATGGGTTGAACCTTTGGGAGTAAAAGTGGCTCTGCTGACAAGTAGCATTAAGGGATCAGAAAGGGAGGATCTTTATGATCGAATTCGGAGAGGAGATATTCAATTAGTGATTGGAACCCATGCTGTGATTCAAGAGGCGGTTGAATTTCAACGCTTAGGCCTCGCCATCATTGATGAACAACACAAATTCGGTGTGGTTCAAAGAGGGCTTTTAAAGAAGAAAGGTGAAAACCCTGATGTATTAGTGATGACGGCAACACCCATTCCGAGAACACTCGCCATGACCATCTACGGTGATCTGGATGTCTCTTTAATCGATGAGATGCCACCCGGTCGGATGCCTGTGGAGACCAAAGTCTTTCATGAATCTGCAAGGGGGAGGGTCTACCGAATCGTCGAAGAGGAGGTGAGGAAAGGCCGCCAAGCCTTTATCGTTTATCCTTTAGTGGAAGAGTCTGAAAAATTGGATCTCAAAGATGCGACCCGAATGGCAGAACATCTTCAAAAAGATATTTTTCCGGAGTTTCGAATTGGTCTTCTTCATGGTCGAATGAAAAGCGATGAGAAAGAGGCCATCATGATGGAGTTTAAGGAAGGAAAGATACAGATCTTGGTTGCCACGACAGTCATTGAGGTAGGAATTGATATTCCCAATGCTTCTGTCATGGTGGTAGAGCATGCAGAACGATTCGGCCTCTCTCAACTTCACCAATTGAGGGGAAGGATCGGCAGAGGCCGCTACCCCTCAAAGTGTATTCTATTGGCTCAATACCGGTCTTCTGAAGAGGCAAGGGTTCGCCTTCGAGCCATGGAAAGAACAAGTGATGGTTTTCAGATCGCTGAGGAGGATCTCAACCTGAGAGGTCCTGGAGAATTCTTTGGTATCCGACAATCGGGACTTCCAGATTTCAGGGTAGCCCACCTGGTTCGGGATACTCCCATTTTGATTGAGGCGAGAAAGGAGGCCTTTCAACTGATTCAAGAAGATCCTGAGCTGGCCCATCCCTCCCATGCGGCCCTGAAGAATATCTTGAGGAAGCGGTGGAGGGAAAGGTTGGAGTTGGCCAGTATTGGCTAAAATTGATTGAAAAGAGAGAGAAATTATGTTAACCCTGTAGAAAAAATTAATGTCAAATACCAAAGCTAATGGTTCGAAAAACTCACCATGATTTCATCCTTCAGCATACTCGAGACTTCATCCTGAGCCTGTCGAAGGATTAGATTTGAAAGGAAGTAAATATGGAATCATTTCATCCTGAGGGTTCGGGATTTCATCGGATGATGAGACTCCCTCCTTATATCTTTGGTATTGTCAATCAGTTGAAGATGGACGCAAGAAGAAGGGGAGAAGACATCATCGATTTGGGCATGGGAAACCCTGATCTGCCAACCCCAAAACATATTGTCAATAAATTGATCGAGGCTGTGAAAAATCCAAGAAACCATCGGTACTCTGCCTCAAAGGGAATTTATAAACTTCGTTTGGCGATCACCGACTGGTACCAAAGGCGCTTCGATGTTGAACTCGACCCCGAATCAGAAGTTGTTGTGACCATCGGTGCTAAAGAAGGTATTGGTCATCTCACTTTAGCAACCCTTGGCCCGGGAGATGTCGTTCTCGTTCCTGATCCAACCTATCCTATCCATACCTATTCCGTCGTGATTGCCGGAGGAGATCTTCGCTCAGTCCCTTTGGTGGGGGAGGAAGACTTCTTTCAACGGTTATTGATAGCAACCAAACAGAGTTGGCCACATCCAAAGATGCTGATCGTTAGTTTTCCTCACAATCCAACGACGAAAGTGGTCGACCTTGATTTCTTCGAAGACCTCGTAGCCTTTGCGAAAGACCACCAATTGATGATTGTCCATGACTTCGCTTATGGTGATGTGGTTTTCGATGGATATCGGGCACCCAGTTTCCTTCAAGTCAAAGGAGCAAAGGATGTAGGGGTTGAGTTTTTCTCCCTTTCCAAGAGTTATAACATGCCAGGGTGGCGAGTGGGGTTTGGGGTGGGCAATGCTGAGATGCTGGCCGCTCTGGCCAGACTGAAAAGTTATTTTGACTATGGAATATTTCAGCCTATTCAGATTGCTTCCATCATCGCTCTCAATGAAGATCAGAATTGCGTTCGGGAGACTGTAGAGGAATACCGGAAGAGACGGGATGCCCTCATCCATGGATTAAAAAGAGTGGGTTGGGAGATCGAGAAACCGAAAGGAACGATGTTCGTTTGGGCAGAGATCCCCCAACCTTTTCAAAAGGTGGGTTCGATTGAATTTACAAAATTATTATTGAGAGAAGGAAAGGTCGCTGTTGCTCCAGGAGTTGGTTTTGGTGAATATGGAGAAGGGTTTGTGAGATTCGCACTGGTGGAGAACGAAGCCCGTATCAAACAGGCAGTTAAAGGAATACAAAAAGTATTGAAGTGATGCTGAAAGCGGGAATACTGGAATGATGGAATGATGGGTTTATCAAAAGCTTTAAATACATTTGGCCATTATTCCAATTTTCCAACATTCCATTATTCCATGTGCATTGAGTAATTCTGCTGCCTCCATTCACCCGCATTCACCCGGGTAACAGAAAGGTTGGTAAGGGGACAATGGTATGAAAGAAATTAAGGTGGGTCTGATCGGTTTCGGGACGGTTGGCGCTGGTGTTGGAAAGATCCTCCAGAAAAATTCCAGGCTGATCGAGAAGCGCATGGGTGCAAAGATCATCTTAAAACGGGTGGCGGATATAGATATAAAAACAGATCGTGGAGTGAAGTTGAAGAGAGGGGTTCTCACACGAAGTGCGGCAGATGTGATCGAAGATCCTGAAATCGATATCGTCATGGAGTTGATAGGGGGTATTGAACCTGCAAAAACTTGTATTCTAAAAGCGATTCGGAATAAAAAACATATTATCACTGCAAACAAGGCCCTCCTTGCCCTTCACGGAGATGAGATCTTCAAAGAGGCCTATCGGTTTGGTGTTAATGTCAACTTCGAAGGCTCGGTTGGCGGTGGTATTCCTCTTATTCGATCGATCAAAGAGGGATTGGTCGCCAACCGCATCCAGTCGATCTTTGGAATTCTGAATGGAACATCGAACTATATTCTTTCTAAAATGACAGATGAAGGCAGGAATTTTAAAGAGGTCTTAAAAGAAGCTCAAGAGAAAGGATATGCGGAGGCAAATCCGACCTACGATATTGAGGGGTTCGATGCGGCCCACAAACTTGCTATTCTCATTCGGCTTGCCTTTGGGACACCTCTCCGATTTGAAGAGATCTTCATTGGGGGAATTTCCGAAATCACACCCCTCGATATTCAATTTGGTCAAGAATTTGGGTATCGAATCAAACTATTAGCCATTGCCAAAATGGATCAGGGAAAAATAGAGGCTCGGGTTCATCCTACTTTAATTCCCAAGAGACATCTCCTCTCCACAGTGGAAGGAGTATTTAATGCCATCTATATTAAGGGCGATGCGGTTGGGCCAACACTCTTCTATGGCCAAGGGGCAGGCCAAATGCCAACAGGAAGTGCAGTGATAAGTGATCTTGTGGAACTGGGGAGAAATCTTCTTATCCAGGCCACAGGACGTCGCGTTCCTCCCCTCTCTTTTCAAGAGTCTGCCATTGAAAAAATTTCTCTTAAAAAGATGGAAGACGTGGTGATGCCTTTCTATATGAGGTTCTCTGTACTGGATCGGCCTGGGGTGCTTTCAAAGATTTCGGGAATATTAGGGAAGAATGATATCAGCATCGCCTCAGTCATTCAGAAGGGAAGGAAGATTAAAGGGGCAGTGCCTGTTGTGATGATGACTCATGAAGCCAAAGAGAAGAATGTTCATCGAGCTTTGAAGGAGATAGATCAACTCGGTGTGATCTTAGGGAAGACGATTTTCATACGAGTTGAAAATGAATTGGAATAGGATTATTGCGGAATGCGGAATTAAATTCCGAAATCCGAATTCCGAAATCCGAAATGGAAAATGGGTAAGATGATGTGGCGGGGAGTGGTTCGAGAATACCGGGATTATTTACCTGTCAGAAGGGAAGATTGTATTATTTCCCTGTTGGAGGGGAATACCCCTCTCATCCGTTCTACTCGGATTGCGAAAGAGGTCATCTCCGGAATCGATCTCTATTTTAAGTATGAAGGGGTCAATCCCACGGGCTCATTCAAAGACCGGGGGATGACTGTGGCTGTCTCGATGGCTAAAGAGATGGGTTCTAAGGCGGTCATCTGTGCTTCAACGGGAAATACCTCTGCTTCGGCAGCGGCTTATGCAGCGAAAGCGGAAATGAAGGCCTATGTTCTCATTCCTGAAGGAAAGATCGCCCTCGGAAAATTGTCCCAAGCAATGGCTCATGGGGCTCAGGTGATCCAGATCGAAGGAAACTTCGATGAAGCCCTTCGCATCGTGATAGAAATTTCTGAGACAGAATCCATCACCTTAGTCAACTCCCTCAATCCCTATCGGATCGAAGGCCAGAAGACGGCTGCCTTTGAGATTATCGACCACTTAGGATTTGTGCCTACCTACCATTGCCTTCCCGTTGGTAATGCGGGAAATATCACCGCCTATTGGAAGGGATATAAAGAGTATTGGGAGAAGAACAGAGCGGATGTGCTTCCGAAGATGCTTGGATTCCAGGCAGAAGGGTCAGCACCCATCGTCAGAGGAAAGGTGGTTGAGCATCCTGAAACCATTGCCACGGCCATCCGAATTGGAAATCCTGCCAGCTGGAAGCAGGCAGAGGCTGCCCGAGACGAATCAGGAGGATTGATCGATATGGTGAGCGACGAGGAGATTATAGAGGCTTATCGGATGTTGGCAAGTCTGGAAGGAATCTTCTGTGAGCCTGCTTCTGCATCCTCTTTGGCAGGAGTGATCAAACTCCATCGCAAAGCTTTCTTTAAAAAGGGAGATGTTGTAGTGTTGACGATTACTGGACACGGCTTGAAGGATCCAGACATCGCCATTCGTGTCTCTCAAAAACCCATCTCCCTCCCACCCAACAAAGATGCGGTGTTGAAATGTCTCAACCTATAGCTCTTAGCCTATCGCCCCATCTTTTATGAAGACAGCTTTCATTTATACCGGTGCCTACCTCGATTATGATTATGGGCCAAATCATCCCCTCAAGATCACCCGACTCAAATTGACTTACGAACTGATCCATGACTATGGTCTCTTGGCTTTGCCTTCCGTTCAAACCATGATCACAAGAAGGGCGGAGGAAGACGATCTGGCCACTTTCCACAGCAGAGAATACCTGAGCATATTGAAACAGGCCAATGATGGCCATTTGCAAGGGAGTGCATATTCCTACGGACTGGGACCAGGAGATAACCCTATCTTCCCGGGTCTTCTTGATTGGTCCCTCTGGGTAACCGGAGCAACCCTGCAGGCAGTTGATTTTGTGGCGAAAGGCGAAGGAGAGATTGCTTTCAATATTGCTGGAGGACTTCACCACGCAATGAGATCGAAGGCCTCCGGATTCTGTTATGTCAACGATCCTGTCATCGGAATCTTGAAACTTTTGGATCAGGGCAAGAGATGGAGTCTATGAGAAAGAATTGAGGGGTGGACCGAAATCCTCTTCCGGCACACAGAGCAAAGAGATCAGAATCGAGGTAGAGCGAGTGGTCAATTACTTAAAGAAGACGGTCTTTCCAAGAGTAGGAGCATGATTCTTTTTGTTGTTCTTACCTATATGCATTTTTACACCTTAAGTGGTACCACAATTACTTTTTTCCCTCTTTTTGGTATTGACTTTTTCGTTATGTTTTAGTAATTTTCTAACAAAACAGAGGCCAGGCATTAATACCCTTCAACCCTTTAACCATACATAGGGTGTGAATATGGTCTGGAGGTGAATTGAGACCCATTTCAAAATAAGGAATGGGTTTTTTTGTTTTATGTGCGGAATAAGAGTTGAAAGGGTAGGGGAATTCAGCAGCAATTTATCGCTTCATAGCCTGAGGGGACACAGTAATATATACCCATGTAAGTACAAAGAGCCTAGGGAAGATACGGAGTCCATTGGACAATCTCAATTTGGAAGGAGGTGATATTGACAAAATTTGAATGTGGAGGGCCGTTTTGATCTTCGGCCACATGTGAAATAATCGCACCTCAGTGTAACTACACTATCAAATTTTGGAGCAAAGTTGCACCTCGGTGCAATTAGGAACGAGTTAGCCGTACTTTACGGGCAAGATTGGAGGAGATAATGAAAACTTTTCATATTATTTTCCTTGCAGTGATTGTGTTGCTATCGAGTTTATTAGTCGGTATCAATAACGGGTATGCTTTTGATAAGAAGAAATATTCAACAATACCGATTGAGGAAGCTAGAAAACTTGTAGAAGAAATTATTACTAACAGAAGGCTTCCTTCTTTTGGCTATTCTTGGAAGTTACCCGATTCTAATTTGTATACGCAAGGCGTAAGAATCAACGGGGGCGACTATATAATCTTTGTGTCAGCCAAAACAACTGCTATATCAGATGAAATTATTTTGTCATCAACAACGAGTCTTTCTAAGTTTATTCCAGAAATAGAAAAAATGCCTTTTAGTTTTAATGGGATACTATTCTCTACTTTTGATTTGGAAGTAATCAATAAACAGGTGTTTACAAGACCACAAGCTGGTGGTGATTGGGCTAAAATAGGAAATTTAATTAAAAAAGGGGGGTACGTATGGTATTTAGGTCAAGTGGGAATATTAGTTCGAGGCAGTGAAAATATGTTCTTAATTTGTTTTGGCAAACCCATGAAAAAATATTCCCCTGAAGTTACACACTTATTCGATTTATTTAGCACGAAAGACAGTACTGAAATTTATTTCAAAGTTGGGGGCGAAGTTATTCAATTGAAATAAGTGAAAAAAAACATCTTGCCCGTAATGGACGGCTAACATGGTGCAAAAGATATCGTCAAAAACCCTTCGGGCTTCTTTTGCACCAAGAACGTCACACGCTCATTGTGGGCAAAAGGAAACGGAAATTAACTGATTAAGAATACAGCCGTCCCATTTTTATTTTCCTTTTAATTTTCTTTGGGGGGTGCCATTATGAGTAGCAAAAACTGGATTACAGGCGTAATCATTGTCGTTGCCATGGCAGGCGCAGCACTCGGAGTCTATGGGCAGGAGGTCGTGCCGCGCGCGATGACAACCGAGGATATTATGAAGGAGTTAAAGAGCGTTCCTCCGATGAAGGGTGAGATACTGCACGACGGAAAGGTCGTTTGTGCGTTTGATAGCGAGAAGGCACAGTCGATGCCCGAGGGACCGTTATTCCCGCAGCCGGCCAAACGTGTGCAGACGGGCAAAAGCCCCAAACTCGTCATCAAGCTGTCTCGCGGTGACGACCCAAAACGGCTGTTATTGGTTAAGAGCGGCGCGATGGACAGCAAGATACAAATGACGCTCGCGTCTACACCTAAGGAGCCTTCACAATACACTGTAAGTTTCGACAAGCCTCTTGAGGCCGGCAATTACGAGTTCGCGATCATGGAGGGTCAGCTTGTCTTGTGGCTCCGTTGCGGGCTTACGGTAACGGAGTAGCACTCGCTCTATCGGACAGCACCTGCGGCTAAGTTCAAACGATGAATGTGAAATGGAATGGTTATATTTATAATGTTCACAACGGCGCATAACATGGCACAAAAGACATGCGTCCAAATCCTATCAGGCCTCTTTTGTGCCAAGAACGTTATATGCTCATTGTAGGCGGGAAAGGAGAAGAACCAATGTCAGAGCATTATTGTCATAACTGTTATAAATGGGTGTCTGTTCCAACAAGTACAAATTGTTGTCCGAATTGTGGCAAGTATATTGCTGCAGTGGAAAACAAAAAGAACGGGGACCAAACCAACAAAGTAAACTCAACTACTTCAACTGGCCAAATGAGTACATATAGATGCAATAAATGTAACAAAGAATTTGAAGAAATTGGTATTCCACCTCAAATACAGATGTTAAGGATGTATAAAAGTGTTGTGAATATTGGATCTGAGGAAGTAACAGAAGAAGTAAAAAATGACCCTTTTCTATATCGTGCAATGTATTGTCCCTTTTGTAATAAAGCTTTTTGTCCACCTTGTTGCAATATGCAAAGTCAGATATGTCCTGAATGTGGAAAATCTGGTCTTATGCCAGGTTATCGTCCTCTACTAAATAAAATAAAAATAAATAAAAACTGTTTTATAGCAACTGCAGTCTATGGCGATCTATATCACCCATCAGTTCGTATATTACGTAATTACCGAGACACTACTTTATCTAAAAGCATTTTAGGTCGATTATTTATTCACCTGTATTATATTATTAGTCCTCATTTTATAGGATTCATTAAATGCAATCAATGGATAGGGAAAAATATTAAAAATATATTGGATAAGATCGTAAATGCAATAGCAAGCAAATGGTAATTTTAAAATGCCCGCAACGTCAGATAACACAACATTGGCGCTTCCGCCCTTCGGGAAACCCCGACTCTGTCGGGACTCCGCCAATCCAAAACGTTACGAAATTATGACCGCTTGTTAAAAATACTATTTATATGATATAGTTAAACCAAAGGAGGGGAAAAACATGTTAGGGGTGAAAAAAGAAGTTATCAAAATGATCCAATCTTTACCAGATGAAGTCACTATTGACGACATTATGGCGGAATTGTATTTTAAATTGCAAGTTGACGCCGGTCTGAAGGAACTCGACGAAGGTAAAGGTATCCCTCATAAAGAAGTTGAAAAGCGGATGTCAAAATGGCTCTCAAGATAAAATGGTCTCCAAGGGCAGCATCTAATCTTGAGGAAATCTGTAACTACATTGCTAAAGATTCCGAATACTACTCTATCCTATTTGTAAAGAAAATAACCAACATAGTTAAAGCTATCCCTCAATTTCCGAAATCAGGCCGAATTGTTCCAGAATATAAAGATGAAAACCTTAGGGAAAAGATTTATGGAAACTACAGGATCGTCTATCGCCTTAAGGGAGATATTGTGGAAATCGTTGCTATCTGCCATGCCGCAAGATCTTTAGATAGAATATGGTGAGCGGTCATAACTTCGTATAACACAGGCTAAAAGATTGACATCCAAATGCTTTCGCACTTCTTTTGGCAAAGAACGTTAGCCAAAATGACGCTTCGCTCGAACGCCTGGACGGCGTTCGAATTTTGGTCAACGGCTGGCGGCTGAGGAAAGGAATTTATTTTTGAAATATCGTATTGAATACTCGCCGGAAACAGAGGAGCATTTTCAATACCTGTCAAAGCGGCAGCAGGTCATGGTATTGGACACTGTCGATAAACAGCTGCAATTCCAGCCCGGTTTTGAGACAAGAAATCGTAAACCAATGCGTCCAAATCCTATCGCTCCATGGGAATTACGCATTGGCGATTTAAGAGTTTATTATGATTTTGAAGACAAACCTGAACGAGTTGTCTATATCCGTGCTATTGGAATCAAAGAGAGGAATAATGTTAGAATTGGAAAAGAGGTGATAAAATTATGAAAACTGTTGAACTTACAAAAGCCACTTTGCCGCTTTCTGATTACACAAAAAAAGTCAAAAAGGAACCGGTAATTATTACAGAAGGAGGTAGACCGGTGGCTGCTCTGGTGAGCATATCGAATACGGATATTGAAACCATCTCTTTGAGCAACAATCCGAAGTTTATTGCTTTAATCGAGCGGTCACGGTCAAGACAGAAATCTGAGGGTGGAATTTCTACCGAAGAAATACGTCGGCGGCTGGAAAAATCAAAACGTTCGGCACACGCCCGCTAACACAGGCCAAAAGATAAACATTCAACTGCTATTGCCCTTCTTTTAGCAGAGAACGTTATGTGAAATTGGGCATAGGAAAGGTTCCATAGACAACGCCTTGCTATAGAATGGCCTCTGGAGGTTGCCAGGTTCACATAGGAGAAATAAACATACCCCAATGTCTCCAAAAAGTTTATCGTAAATCCCTACTTGCCCCCATAAACCTCCTCGATCTTGTGAAAATTTGGCATATCTTTTGCTTTCAATCGTCGCTTTTCATTTGACATTTGTAAGTTTTTGGTATATCAAAAGGTTTTAGGAATGGAGAAAGATGGTTAGGGAGATGAAATACGTAGTCATTGTCGGAGATGGAATGGCAGACTATCCCGTTGAGGACCTCAAAGGGAAAACCCCTTTGATGGTTGCTAAGACACCTCATATGGACTGGTTAGCAAGGCACGGCGAGATCGGTTTAGTCAGAACTATCCCTGATGGCTTCATTCCAGGAAGTGAGATCGCCAACCTTTCGATCTTCGGATACGATCCCGTCCATTATTATACGGGAAGAGGTCCTTTGGAGGCAGCGAGCCAGGGTGTCAAACTTCAACCCGATGATATTGCTTTTCGATGTAATCTTATCACCCTGCAATTCCATGGACAGAAAATATTTATGGAAGACTTTTCGGCCGGCCACATCACC
>Ga0315274_10012085_pt1 | contig 12348 bp, 10 predicted proteins | sample YL17G02_20_MG_FD_203700 | JGI IMG/M metagenome (GOLD analysis project Ga0315274, IMG submission 203700) | Sediment microbial communities from Yellowstone Lake, YNP, Wyoming, USA - YL17G02_20 | ecosystem: Environmental > Aquatic > Freshwater > Lake > Sediment | place: USA: Wyoming | collected... | reverse complement strand
CATCAAATGTACCCGTGATGAAGTTCTGTCCCTGAGATAAGCATTGCCTTTTTGTCTCAATTGAAATAATTTGATCTCTGGGGAGGTGTCACATGGCTCATCAGGCAGAAGGCATTGGCGATCGGTATCATCAAGAGACGAAATATCGGAGAGGTGAAATGCCACGGGGAGGGCTCCATTGGGCGGATCAGCCTTCTCCTTATGAAAAGGATGCTTCGTTAGTAAAGCGCCTTTCCCTCACTCCCCCTGCACTGCAAGGCGGGAAGTCTCTGTGGGAGGCGATTTCTAAAAGGCGTTCCTTCAGGGAATTTTCCAATCGACCCCTCAGTCTCTCAGAGATCTCCCAGCTGGTTTGGGCAACGCAAGGGGTTACTGCAAGGGCCTGGGGCCATGAGTTCAGAGCGGCTCCTTCCGCAGGGGCACTTTACCCTATTGAAACCTATATTCTCGTGAATCGCGTCGAAGGGATCTCAGCGGGAATTTACCATTACGAGGTAAAAGAGGTCCAATTGGACCTTCTCAAGGAGGGAAACTTTGCCTCTCCTCTCAGTCGTGCCGGTTTGGGTCAGGAACTACTCGAGACCGCAGCCGTCGTGTTCATCTGGACGGCGGTCGTCGAGCGTTCAAAATGGAAATATCGCGAAAGAGCCTATCGCTATATTTATATGGACGTGGGACACATCGGGCAGAATCTCTATCTTGCCGCGTCAGCCTTGAATCTGGGCTGTTGCACGGTAGGAGCCTTTTTTGATGAGGAGGTGGATGCCATCGTGGGGGTCGACGGGAGAGAGGAGATATCTGTTTACATGGGTGCCGTTGGCAAAACCGGTTAGCCATCGGTTTTCTGGCTCGCTTCCCGATTGGCCTATTTTCAGCTTTGATCGACACCGTATCCCTTGGGATTGATCAGCAACCGGGAATGTTGGCTCTGGGCTGAGGTCGGGGGAAGCATAGCAAGCGAGACTTTCGGGTTCTTTGATTTTCAATGTGAGAATGGTTATGTTTGTATTGTGTTATCCGTCAGGGTTTTTAAATTAATTTGAGAAAGGAAGGTCGCTTGTGGAGATCGTGGAGTTAAAAAAGGGGATTTACTGGGTTGGGGCCATTGACTGGAACGTGAGGGATTTCCATGGGTATTCCACTCCCACGGGAACCACCTACAATGCGTATTTGATTGTGGATGAGAAGAGTACCCTGGTCGACACGGTGAAGGCTCCGTTCTTTTCGGAGATGCTTCGGAGGATTTCCGAAATCATCGATCCCTCGCAAATTCATTATGTCATTGCCAATCATGTCGAGATTGACCATTCCGGTTCGCTATGCCAAATCGTTGAGAAAATTGGGAACCCAACGGTGATCAGTTCCGAAAAGGGTAAGAAAGGCCTGGAGAAGTATTTCCAAAGATCGTTCAACTTCAAGACAGTGAAGACCGGTGATGCTCTCTCGCTGGGTCAGCGAACGGTCACCTTTGTGGAAGCTCCGATGCTTCATTGGCCCGACAGTATGTTCACCTACCTCAAAGAAGATCGTATCCTGCTGCCCAATGACGCCTTTGGCCAGCATGTTGCCACCACCCAGAGGTTTGAAGATGAGGTGGGACCTGAAGTGATGAGGCATGCTGGAAAGTATTTCGCCAATATTCTCTGGCCTCTGGCTCCGCTCATTTTGAAGAAGGTGGATGAAGTGGTGAAAATGGGGATACCGATCGACATCATTGGACCCAGCCATGGCCTCATTTGGAGAAAGGATCCTAGTCGGATCATCCAGGCTTATGTGGATTGGAGTCACGGAAAGACAAAGAGGAAAATCCTCATCATCTATGATTCGATGTGGGGAAGCACGGAAAGCCTGGCAAAATCGATCCTGAGAGGGATGAATGAACAGGACGTTGAAGTCAGATTGCTCCATCTCCGGTCCAATCACCGGAGCGACATCGTGGACGAGATGCTGGGGGCCAAGGGAATTCTGTTGGGCTCTCCAACACTGAACAACGGAATGTTCCCCTCCATGGGAGATTTTCTTACCTACCTCAAAGGGTTGAGACCTCAGGGAAAGATTTTTGGGCTTTTTGAATCCTACGGATGGGGAGGCGGGGCCCTCAAGGAGATGAGAAAGCATCTCGAAGAAATGAAGGTTGAGATCTGGGATAAAGAGTTGAGGACTCAATTTCTTCCGGATCCAGCCGAGTCGAAAAATGCGGTTCAGTTTGGAAAAGACTTTGCAGGGAGAGTGTTTGGTGGTTAAGGGGAGGCCGCGGGATCCCGAAGTTCGACCGTGGCCGATGATCGGGCATCAGAAAGGAAATCGCAGGATGATAGGAAGAGAGGCAGCCATCCGGCTACTGAAGAAAGTGGTAGGAGAGTCCCAGGCCGACCAGACCGAGGCCCTTCTGATGACCGAGGACTCTTCGCTGACTCGCTTCGCCCAATCGGCGGTCCATCAGCATGTCGCTGAGAAAAATGGGACGCTCATCATTAGAGTGGTTTTGGGAAAGAGGATCGCTGTCGTGACGACGAATGTCCTGCAATCTGCTTCGCCAAAGAATGCCCTTCAACAAGCGATCTCTCTTGCAAAGGTACAACGTCCCCAGGACGATTTCGTTTCGCTGCCGGATGCCAAACCTATCTCTGAGATTCCTACGTCTTCCGAAAATATCCGCCGCCTTACTCCCTCCAGAAAAGTGACGTTGCTCAAAGACCTTTTCGGATTCGCAAAGGCAAGAGGATTCCAAACCTCGGGCGCCTTCTCTCATGGGGAAGTGGAAGTTGCTGTGGTGAATTCCCTTGGAGTCGAGGCCTATCAGCCTTACTCCGATCTCTTCCTGCACCTGATCGCCGAGGATGGAAGAAATTCCGGATATGCCAGTTTCGTGGCAAGGGATGCCGACCGATTGAATATTGAGGGCCTAGCTCAGGAGGCGATTGCGAAGGCCTCCAAAGGGGAGCCCATTCAGATCGAACCGGGAGAGTATGAGACGGTTCTGGAACCCTATGCCGTGAGCGAACTCCTGGCATTCCTTGGGTATCTGGGGTTTCACGCGCTTTCGGTCCAGGAAGGACGGAGCTTTTTCTGTAATACTTTTGGAAAGAGATTGGTGGACACCAAGGTGACCGTCTATGACGATGGTCTGGACCCGGAAGGGTTGCAGGTCCCTTTTGATTTTGAAGGCGTTCCAAAGCAGAAAGTGACCTTCTTAGAAGAAGGGGTGGTGAAGGAGGTGACCTATGACTCTTTTACCGCAGGACGAGAGGGAAGACATTCCACAGGCCATGGGCACATTGCGCCGAATACGGAGGGGCCGATCCCGATCAATCTGTTCATGAAGGGTGGAACGTCGTCGACGGAGGAGATGATCAGAACCGTTCGAAAGGGAATCTATGTGACTCGGTTCCACTATACCAACGTCATGGAACCCATGAAGGCGGTGATCACCGGGATGACCCGGGATGGGACCTTTTTGATCGAAGACGGTGAGATCACGAGGCCGATCAAGAATCTCAGGTTCACCGAGTCCATCCTGAAAGCCCTGTCCCGCGTGAACGCCATCTCGAGAGATCGCCGCGTCTGCTCTGAAGGGACCGTCTATTCAAGGCGTTTTATCACCGGAACGGTTGCGCCTGCCATCAAAGTGGATGGGTTCAACTTCTCAGGAGTTTCGTCGCTTTAAGGATTGCCTAGGGCAAAGATCGGAGAACTGAAAGCAAAGAGATTTCTATTGGATAGACAAGGTTCTTGGAACCTGTCAAGTTGGAGGACCAGAGGCTCACGTGAGAACGCTCCTTGAAAATATCCTCGATTCAGCGAAATTGAAGAAAGTGGATTACGCGGATATCCGGGTTGTTCGCCGACAATGGGAAGAGATCGAAGTGAAGAATGGGAATGTGGAGGCGCTGACGCATGAAGAGGACCTTGGGTTTGGGATCCGGGTGCTTTCCACAGGGGCTTGGGGATTTGCCTGCAGTTCAAGAGTGAATCAGCGGGAGATGGAGGCTGTTCTCCGAAGGGCTCTGAACATTGCCAAGGCTAGTTCAAGGACTACGAAGGAGAAAGCTTTTTTACATTCCGCCCGACCGGTCGTGGATCGATATCAAACCGCGATGGAGGTGGACCCTTTCGAAGTCTCCCCTGAATCAAAAATCAGCCTTCTTCTCCAGGCGGATGAGGTGATCCGTAGAAATAAGAAGGTGAAGATCTCAGAGGCCTTCATGGGGCTTTATCGGACAGAGAAAAGCTTTGCCTCGACGGAGGGATCCTCCATCCAACAGGAGATCGTGGAATGTGGAGCGGGGATTTCGGCGACAGCGATCGAAGGGGAAGACGTTCAGGTACGATCCTACCCCAACTCCTTCAGAGGAAATTTCGCCACTCAGGGTTATGAATGGATCGAGGGTCTCGTGCTCACTCAACATGCAGAGAGAGTGGCTAATGAAGCCGAACAATTGCTTTCAGCCAAACCCTGTCCATCGAAGGTGACCACGCTTATTTTAGACAGTTCGCAGGTGGCCCTTCAGATTCATGAGTCGATCGGTCATCCGATCGAACTGGACCGAATTCTGGGAACGGAGGCCAGTTATGCTGGAACGAGTTTTCTGAAACCGGAGATGGTCGGGCATTTCCGATACGGTTCGGACCTGGTGAATGTTACAGCCGATGCGACCTTTCCGGGAGGACTGGGGACGTTTGGTTATGATGATGAAGGGATCAGTGCCCGGAGGGTCCCCATCCTTTCTCGGGGGATTTTGGTCAACCTTCTGACCTCGCGGGAGACGGCGCATCATCTGGGAAAGGAGAGCAATGGGACGATGCGAGCCGACGGCTGGAATCGGATCCCCCTGATCCGGATGACCAATATCAATCTGGAGCCCGGGGAGTGGACCTTGAAGCGTATCATTGCCGATACCGAGGAAGGGCTTTTCTTGACTACCAATCGAAGCTGGTCAATCGATGACAAGCGGATCAATTTCCAATTTGGAACCGAAATGGGATGGGAGATCAAGAAGGGAAAACTCGGAGAGATTGTCAAGAACCCAACCTACACGGGAATCACCCCGCAATTTTGGAATTCATGCGACGCCGTTGCTAACCGAGATCACTGGCAGATGTGGGGCACACCCAATTGTGGGAAAGGCGAGCCAGGTCAGGTGGCTCATGTAGGACATGGGGCCGCTCCGGCAAGGTTTAGAAACGTTCAGGTGGGGGTGATGAAAGGTTCAATCTGATTCTGAGGGGGACCGATCGAATGAATGAAAACCCCGAAGCAGACTTCATCTATTTTTTTCTTTCGAATTCTCAGAGTAGCCCTTTTTAAAACCTTCTACAATTTCCTTTGACACCTTCAGGGTTGCCCTGAGGATCTGGCCCAGACCGCCCTTGAAAAGGTCCTTGGCTTCCTTGGGCTCTTCCTCTTCCTTTCCGTGTTCTTTTTCCATCACAAAAAAACGCTATTTGGCCATCTGCTGTAAATTATCCATCTGTGCCTTCACCCGATTCGCCCGTTCGCTGTTCGGGTCCACCTTCAGATAGTCCTGCCAAGCTTTCATAGCTCCCTTTATGTCTTGTTTGTCATGGAGAAGGACGACCCCGATATTGTATCGGCTATTGATGTGTTGTGGATCGCTCTGGGCCGCCATTCTGAACTCTTTCAGGGCCCGATCGCTATCTCCCAATTTTCGATACATGATACCCATGTCCGTTCGAACATCTGCGTTATCCGACTTCATGGCAAGATACTTGCCATAAGCTTCAATCGCCTCCTGGGGCTGGTCTGAGTCGAAATAGAGATTTCCCAGTTCCGCCCAGGCTGAGAGATTCTTTGGGTCTTTTTGAAGGATATCCTTGAGAGTCTGAATTTTGCCGGCCACCTCCATCGGAGAAGGTCCCTGGGGCGCTGGCATCGGAGCCGTCTGCGGAAGATCTTGGGGCGTCTGAGCGATGGGAGGCACTCCCACCCCTTTTCGACCCTTCAGAATGGCCACGGTAGCGCCGGTAATAAAACCGACAAGAAAGGCAATGACAACCGCTAGGATGACAGTCTCTTTTTTCATGCTCGTTTTCTCCTTAACCGGAATTTTATCTCAAAGGAATGGATTAAGCAACTTTCGCGATTCGAGGATGATTGCATGACGGGATCGTAAAGAGGCGTGGGTGTGGATAAGAGAATCATGACGGAGAGATAATTTCTGAGGAGAAAGAGAAAAGGAGGGCCGTTCTGGAGAACGACCCCCCTCCCAAACTTTAGTTCAAGATGACCGCAGAGGGTACCGGAACTTCTGAAGCGTCGACCAATGCACCCGTCAGGGTGAGCCACCCAATCAGGTGCTGTGGAGCCCCGGATTCAAGGTCTTCCTCGATCGTGTAACCACCGAGGGTCTGGAAGCTTGCCCTCGTTAAGAGGCCATTCCTTCCTTCCCCGCGGATGCGGGCTGTGAATCCATAGGTGATATCTCCGGTGACTTGGGACCAACACCGGAAGTCGAGCGCGTTCCCCATAACCCCATACAGGGGGAGGGTATCGACAACCCATTGGTCAGTCTGGGAATCAGAGAGGTAGAGATCACTCTGCAAGATTTTATTGACCGGATCCCAACCCCAAATCTTTAGATATCCTGGAACGGTTTGGCGGTCGCCGCTCAACTTCGATCGAACTGGATCGTACCCCTCTGCTTTCATATCCACCTTGAACCATATCCCTATCCAGGGGCTCATATCCTCATCGACAGCCGTCACAGCTTCCGTGGGAGTTCCTCGAATAGCCGCTGTTGATGTTCCCATACTCTGTGCGGCAGTGGCAAGCGTGAGGGTCACCTGAGCAGGGAGGCTTTTGCGGATGTTCCCAGCAGCATCTTTAGCAAAGCCGTAAAGGGTCTTTGGCCCTGAGGTGGTGCTCGTGGGGAACGTGAAACTTGTGGGAGGGGTGGGGCTCCACTTTGGAGAGGTGGGAACTGGGACGGTGGAAGAGCGTTTTACGAGGTAGCCTGTGACCGCGACATTGTCCGTTGCCGTAAACGTGGTGATATTGATGGTGAGTGAAGTTGAAGGAGATGCGACGGTAAAACCGGTAACGATCGGCTTGGTGACGTCAGGACCTGGGATGTCAAGAGTGACCGGTGCGCTCCGGAGGTTGGAGACGTTTCCCGCCTTATCTTTAGCCCAGGCATAAAGAGTCTTCGCTCCAGGTTTGGCGGTGGCTGGAAATGTGAAGGTCGTGGGAGGTGTGGCACTCCACTTTAAAGACGAAGGAAGGGGTGCCGTAAGGTTAGATTTTGTCACCATATAGCCTGTCACACCGACATTGTCCGTTGCCGTAAACGTGGTGATATTGATGGTGAGTGAAGTTGAAGGAGATGCGACGGTGAAGCCAGTAACCTTCGGCTTGGTGACGTCCCCCGAAGCAGGCTTGCTGTTAGGATCGCCAGGAAAGGTCCTGGCATTGATCTCAACGATGTTGCTGAAACCGTCACTATCGGAGTCCAAGGGTTCAATGGTCGCAAAGTTACGGTCGTTATTGCCATATGCTGCGCCATAAGAATTGAGAGCAGGTGTTGTAGAGTGGCAAAGGGTACATGAGTCCAGCCTCGTCCCTGTGGTTCCGTACCGGGTGTTGAATAGGGGCATATACCCATCCTTGCCAGCAGCCATGCTCGAGATCCCAACGACGAGCGCGAATATGATTGAAGTGATGCAAATGCTTTTCTTCATTACGTTCTCCTTTCTTGATTTTTCTCAATCGAATCAGATGGAATGGGGATGTCCTTTCCATCAATGCCAAACTAGGTTTTTTCATCTGGTTCTCATATCCTACCTCCTTCCCACCTCCTTATGCTTGTTAGAATCGTTCGTCCCTCCTGAGATTTGGCGCTCTCCCAATGCGCGTTTGATTTCTAGATATACACGCATTTACAACGAAAGGTCACTGCCAAGTTAGAGGTTAGAAAAAAAGAAGATGGGTTAGAATTTTCTAACGAACAGGCCTGATGATAAAACGGCCGTGTTAGTCTCAGATAGCAATGATGAGGCCAAGTCGCCGGGGTGGAATCATTCGGCGGATATCAATAGGTTTTCTCGAGAGGGATAGTGATTTGCAGCCGTTGGGTGTGGTCCCCTTTTCCTACAGAAAGGGATATTGGAACGGAGGCTATTTCCTACGAATCGGATTTCTTGAAGTCACTGATGTTTAGATTATGCTTTCTTAAGAGATCATAGAAATCGGCTCGGTATTTTCCAGCCAGTTTGGCCGCCCTGCTGATATTCCCCTTGCAGATTTCAAGGAGATAGATGAGGTAGCTTTTTTCAAAGGCATTCTTGGCATCTTTGAGGGGTTTGAGCGGCTCCTGTGAGACGACGCCTTTCGTTTGAAGGATCAAGTCTTCAGAGATGAGATCATGATGGGTCATGGCCACTGCGTATTCGATCACGTTCTCCAACTCTCTCACATTTCCCGGCCAATCATGCATCATGAGCTTCTGCATCGCTTCGGGGGTCAGGCCGGTCACTCCTTTTTGCATCTGCTGGCCAAATTTCTTTATGAAATGCTCCACCAGAGAAGGGATATCCTCCTTCCTTTCCCTGAGGGAGGGGAGATAAATGGGTATGACATGGATTCGGTAAAAGAGGTCTTCACGAAACACGCCCTGCTTAACCTGCTCTTCAAGGTCCTTGTTCGTCGCCACGACCACCCGCACATCGACCTCCATAGACTTCTCACTGCCCACCGGGTAGAACTGTCGCTCCTGGAGCACCCGGAGAAGTTTGGCCTGTGTCGAAGGGGGCATGTCTCCAATCTCATCCAAGAAAAGAGTGCCTTCATGGGCCTGGGTGAACAGTCCCTTTCTACTCCGGACCGCTCCCGTGAAGGCTCCCCTTTCGTGACCAAACAGTTCGCTCTCCAGCAATGGTTCAGGGACGGCTGCGCAGTTCAGAGCTACAAAGGGCTTGTTCTTTCGTTCGCTCGCCAGATGGAGAGCCTTGGCAATCAGTTCTTTCCCTGTGCCGCTTTCTCCGTGGATATAAACGGTTGAATCCGTCTTGGCGATTCGGGATACAGCCTCCAACACCTGCTGCATCTTCCCACTCTTGGCCACGATGTTTAGAAAATCATATTTGTGTTCCAACAGGCCTTGTAACCTTTTAATTTCGGAGGCGAGGCGGCGATTTTCGAGAGCCCTTTCAATCTGAAGAAGGAGGTCGCGGAATTCAAAGGGTTTGGTGAGATAGCCGTAGGCCCCTCTCTTCATTGCCTCGACAGCGCTTTCAATGCTTCCATGAGCCGTGAGGATGATGACGGGCAGATCCGGGCTGATCAAATGCAAGTCCTCCATCAGGGCGATCCCATCCCGATGGACGAGCTGCAGGTCCATAATGGCAAGATCAAAGGTCTGTGCTTTGACAGCCTCAATGGCCTCTTCCTCCCGAAGGGCCGTCACCGTCTCGTAGTGGGCAGACTCCAGCCTGATCTTGAGCAGTTCCAGAAGGTTTCGATCGTCATCGACGACCAAGATCTTTTCAGACGCCATGGAGGTTCCTAGTTTGACTTTTCTCTCTTCTTTTCCTCGATCTCAAGATCGACCTGTTTCGATTTTTCAATGACCTGGCTCAGTTTCTGGTTTTCTTGAATCATCTCCACCCAGGCCTTCGCCTGTTCGGTGAAAGGGCTTTTGGGGTGATCCTTGATAAGCCTTCTGAAAAAACCCAAAGATTTCTCATAATCTTTCTTGGGATTGCCACAAAGAGCATAGATCAGCCCTAGGTTGAAGAGGGCTTCATCTTCCGGAGGGCGCCTCGGGGAAAGAGACAAGACCTTCTGGTTCTCGTTCAGGGCACCCTCAAAATCTCCCTGGGCCAGTTGTTTCTGGCTCCGGAGGAGATGCTCCCGGACCCCCCGAGGTTCTTCGGTCTTCGCCTCTTTCATCTCCGCTTGCTGTTTCGCTTTCTCAAGCCTCTCGATGGTCTGCCTCAGCCTCTCCGACTCCTGTCTCGACTGATCCACAGTCTGCGTAAGGTCGTCATTTTCCTGGAGGACATTGGCCCAGATCTTGGCTTGTTCCGACAAGGAACTTCCAGGATAATCCTTCATCAGTTTTTTGAGAAAGTCGAGAGATTTTCTGTAATCTCTCTTCGCATACCCAAAGTGGGCATAGAGGAGTCCCATATTAAGAAGAGCTTCATCTTCTGGGGGTTTGCCATGAGAGAGCGACAAGACCCTCTGGAACGCTTCGAAAGAGGTTGCAAAATCCCCTTGAGCCAGTAATTTCTGGCCCAGGAGGAGATACTCCTTAGCCTCATCCTGGGGTTCTCTTTCGGGGAGGGTCGCACAGCTCAAAAGGCAAAAACCGATTACGCCGGCAACACAAAGAAAAACGTACTTCCGCATCCTGGTTCGCTTTCCGCCCATATCTTACCACCATGATAGGCGATGATCTGTTTGGCAATCGCCAACCCTAATCCGGTTCCCTTCATGTAGGATGGTCCTTTGGAAGGCCCCTGCTGAAATTTGTCAAAAATCTTGCTGAGGTTCTCTTTGGGAATGCCCGGACCTGTGTCCGATACGGACACTTCCACCCCTTGATCGACGGACCTGGCAGAGACGCTCACCTGGCCACCCTTTGGCGTGAACTTCACAGCATTCCCAATCAGGTTTCTCAGGGCTTGAAGAACCCTTTCGGCATCGATCTTCAACACGGGCAATTCCCTCGCAATGTGCTTCTCAAGGCTGATCTTCTTGGCTTCAACCAGCGGAGCGATCTCCTTGATGGCCTGGTCGACCAAGGGTACCAGCTGTCTATGCTCGAGGGAATAGGTCATCATCCCGGCTTCCATCTTCGCGAGATCGAGGAGAGAATTGACGAGCCCGATTAAACGGTTGGTCTCCTCCTCCAGGATGGTGAGAAGTTTCTTCTGTTTCTCCGTAACGGGTCCTTCGAGCCCCTCCGATAGAAGGCCCACTCCCATTTTGATGGTGGAGAGAGGGGTCCGTAGTTCATGGGACATGGAGGAAAAGAAATCAGATTTCATCCGATCCAACTCGTTCAGTCTGTTACACATGAGATTGAACGCATTCGCCAGATCCGCGATCTCTGGGGGCGAGACAAGGTTCAGGTCGCCCTTAAAAACACCCCTGGCGATCTCTCCTGTCTTCTTCTCCATGGTTGAAATGGGATGAATGATGCTTCGATTGATGACAAAAGAGATGGCAACGCAGAGGACCAGGAATGCTCCCGTCAGGATGATCACCATCCGGCGGGCATCGGTTCCAGACTCGTACAAGTTCTGGATCTTATCACTGGTATTGTGTTGACTGTAACTTTTCAATTGATCCAGGGCTTCGAGGACTCCATTCATAGCCTTCTCTTTTTCGTTTTCATACCACTGCTGAGCATAGGGATGGCCTGCCTGGAGATAATTCACCTCTTCCTGAAAGAGGGATTGGTAGCTCGCATAGGACCCCTTGATCCCCTCCAGAAACGCTCTGGGTTCGGAAAAATCTGTAATGGATATCGCCTGTTCGAGAGATTGATTGAAATCATTTTGAAGTTTCAGGAATTGATTGTGAAAAGCCTCATCCTTGGTGATGAGGAATTTCTTCTCGAAGCTAATCTGCGACAAAAGCGTATCGGTCATTTTCCCCGCCACCGCGAGAAGGCGGTTGTTCGTCATCAAAACGGTGTGCATCACCTCGTTGAACTGCCCTATCCGGACGATGGCGTAAATGCTCATGGCAATCACTAGGATGAAGATCGCCAGGTAGCCCATCAAGAGTCTGTCGAGGATGGTCAGTCTCATTTATGGAAGCTTCTCAAACCAAGCAAACTAGTTGCGAAACTCTGTCTGCCCTGGCTTAGGGAACAGAAGGTCAACGTTCAGGAAACTTAGCCGCGCCAGGAAGGATAAAAGTCATCCCGACGATTCAGTCGAAAATACAATAGATTCAAACAAGTTAGAACAACCATTAACATATCCTGCCCGTCGAGGCAATCTTGATCAGTTTTCCCAGGCGCCTTCGTAAAGCCCAACCTTACATAAGCATATCCCCTCAAAAATTAAAGGAAAATTAAAAGCGGATTAGAATTTTATAATAAGTAATTAGGAACGAAAGACGCCCTAGGCGATCTTCTGTAAGGATAATGTCCCATTCATGCTGTACAGTCTAGATACAGTCTCTTTTTTTCAAAAATAAGTGTTCCCCCCATTGACTTAGAAAACGTCATTTTGTTATTAAAAAGAATAGCATTTTTTGCTATTGACAATGAGTACCACTTTGTGGTACACAAACAGAAAGCAAGGGGCAAAAGGAATTTCTTGCCAAATATTTTTTCTCATGAGGAGGGAAAAATGAAGACCAGGCATCTAGGA
>Ga0315274_10012084_pt1 | contig 12348 bp, 8 predicted proteins | sample YL17G02_20_MG_FD_203700 | JGI IMG/M metagenome (GOLD analysis project Ga0315274, IMG submission 203700) | Sediment microbial communities from Yellowstone Lake, YNP, Wyoming, USA - YL17G02_20 | ecosystem: Environmental > Aquatic > Freshwater > Lake > Sediment | place: USA: Wyoming | collected... | reverse complement strand
CCCCTCTATCTCGGCACCTGGGAACACAATGACGTTCTGAAGAACGCAGCGACGCACCGTCGCTCGCGGTCCCACGACGACTGACGGGCCAAGATCGGAGCAACTTACCCTGGCCTCAGGCGAGACCTAGATGGGGCACTCCACGCCCGAATACCCTGTGGTCCGGCGGTATCCCTCTTGGGCCGCGGGCGTGTGAAAGATGTCTGACCATTGCTCCAGCACCAGGCGACTCACCACGAGCAGATCCTGCAGCTCGTTGATGTTGGCACGCCATCCCCGCAAGGGCACGGCCCGTACCACTGCACCAGACTGCAGAAGCGCCGCTGTCAGTGAGCGCAGATCGTCTCGGTCGAGCAACTCCCGCACTAGGCCGAAGACGCGCGGCGACAGCACGTAGCACCCCGTGGACGCCAGTCGCCCAGCCACGTCGCCATGAGAACCCTCCTCATCCACCGCAAAGACGGCCTCCGGCCGAGCGTCGCCGCGCGCACAGTCTACCTCTCGGGCAAGGTACTCCAGATCATGGGAGAAGTAGTTGTCTCCGTGGATCACGAGGAACGGCTCCGTGACGAGTCCCTCGGCGGAGGCCAAGGCTCCGAGTAGTGTGAAAGGAGGTTTCTGCTGCACTGGCGTGACGCTCTGCAAACCCCTCAAGGCCCGGATCACGTCCCTATGTCGGTGTCTGGTGATGACGAACACATGGGTGACTGGGAATCCCGAGAGCAGCGCCAACTGATGTTCCAGCAGAGTGCCTCCCGGCAGGTAGAGCAGCGGCTTGGGTACATGCGCTGTGACGTGCCGCATACGCTTTCCCTCCCCACCTGCCAGGATGAGCGCTTGCATCGTCTTACCTCACACCTGGAAGGATTCTACGAGCGAACCGACTCCTTGCCAATCGGTCGGCCAGATGATATCATGTATGTGAACCTGGCACCGAACGCCAGGAGAGGCGGCCAAGGTACAGCCCATATGCAGGCCTGAGGAATAACCAAGCTATGGGATCTGTGCTTTGACTGACGGTAAACCCTACGCACGTCGGCGGTGATACTCCGGGGCCCCTGCCCTGTGCTCCTACGTTGCGCGTCCGATCAAGCAGCGGTTGGCAGACGACCTCAGAGCCTCCTACCGCGGCGTGCGCCATAGATGTGCCGCGACTTGGAGCCAGTCGATCGCTGCCGGGCAAGCAGGAGCTATGATGAACGCAAAGAGAGTTGTGATCCCTGTGCTCATGCTCATCGTGTGTGCAGCCGTCCTGGTGACCTACAACGTGGCGGCCGTGAATAGGACCTCACAGACCCCCACACCTACGCAAACTCTCCGACCCCTTCCGACCCCCACCCCTCAATCCGGATCCGCCTCCACGCCATCGCCCACTCAGGAACTGGGTTCCCTCACACCAGCAACGGGCGAGCCCGCGCCGGACTTCACGCTACCTTCGGTGGAGGGCGATGCGGTGACGCTATCTGGCTATCGAGGCCAGAAGCACGTCGTTCTGCTGTTCTACAGAACCGGCGGTTGAGGCCCCTGCAGGACGCAACTCGGGCAGTTGCAGGAAGACTATCCGCGGTTTGAGGAAGTCAATGCTGAGATACTGGCCATCAGCGTGGAGGATGCCGCCATCGGGAGTTACGTCTCCGAGTTGCTGGAGATCCAGTATCCAATACTCTCGGACGTCGAGCACAGGGTCGTAGACCAGTATGGGGTCTACAACCTCCTGGGCGACTCCCTGGCTACTCCCTCCGTCTTCTTGATCGACATGGAAGGGACCATCCGATGGGCGTACGTGGGCCAGTCGTCCAGCGACCGACCCAGCAACGAAATGATCCTCGAACAACTGAGGGGACTCAACTCACCCTGACGAGGGAAGATCATCAACGCCGAGTGGGTGCGCGAGATGGTTGCAGCGGCCATCAGGCAGGAGTGATGAGCAGCGGGTATTCGTTCTCAAACTCTTCGCCGCCGTACTCGAGCCTCAATCGCAGTTGCCTCTCGCCCGGTTCTCTGAAACGCAAGTGAAGCAATCGTACGAGTTTGGCTTCGCAGTCTGCTGGGAGCGCAGATGAGAATTCCGCGTGGGTGGTTCTCTCGCCATCTGCACTCAAGATCTCGACGCTGACTGCCACCTCGTCGTAGTCTTCCGGACTGTCGTTCACGATGTAGACGGGCACCGCGATCTCTTTGCCCACGGCGAACTCCCGGGCCTCCAGCAGCGTGAAGACATACTGCGGATGGTAAGCCCGCTGCATGTGGTAGTAGGAGCGCTTTGGCACCCGCCAGTAGTCTACCACCGACCACTGGACCGCCGGGTTGGGATCGTGGAAGCAAAAGGCCAGCACCCCACCCACCGGCCGGTATTTGTGGCATCTCAGGCGGTCAATGTAGGACCTGTTGAGAGCTGTCTGGTATTCCTGGCTGGCATCGATGAGTTCCTGTAGGTCTTTGAAGGAGCCGAGATCCAGCCACTGGTCCATGATCTCTCGTTGAAGGCTGTGTCGCTTCTCCAGACGGCCCCAGTCCACCATTGAGAGCTCGCTGTCCATGAACCGTATGCTGCTCTCGTAGTTGGGGAAGCTCTGCGCACCGAACTCGGTCACGAACCTCAGGCGCTTGGCCATGCCCACCAATTTCGCTACGGGATCCTGTGGACGGTACCAACCGTAGTAGAGATGGCTATCCGTCCCCCGCCGCAGGAGCGGTAGGCGCCACTCCCCAGAAGAGCGCACCACAAAGCGAGTGTCGTCGAGTTCTTCGACCCTGCGTTTCAGTTGGCCGTCCATCCGGTCCCTGTTCCAGTTATAGAACTGGAGTGAGAACAGCGTCTTGGCGACCCACCACCAGCGACGGCCGTTTGGCTCTGGCTGGATGCCTGGCTCGTTGTGCGTACACCAGATCACAACCGACGGATGGTTGTAGTGGTGCCGCACCATCAATTCCACCTGGCGCAGCGCCTCGGGCAGAATCTCCTTGGAGTAGCTCCACTGTAAGGGAAAATCCTGCCATATCAGCATCCCCAACTCATCAGCAGCTTCATAGAAGGCAGGGTGATCAACGTGGGCGTGCAGGCGCAGCATGTTCATGTGGGCATCCCTGGCCAACTCGAGGTCGCGTCGGCAGCGTTCATGATTCATGGTCGCTATCCTGGTGTCGCCAGGGCCATAGTTGTTGCCCTTGATGAACATGCGACGGCCATTCAGATACGCGGTCCAATCACGCATCTCGAAGGTGCGTACGCCATAGTTGAACTCTACCCTGTCCGACGGACTCTTGCTCTCCACAGTTCTAACTTCCACCGTCACGCGATACAGGTGGGGAAACCCCTGATCGTGGGTCCACCACAGCCGAGCCTTCTCCAGAAGCACGGGCACAGAGACCACGTTGGAGCCGGCAGAAAGCTCAACGTCCTTGTGAAAGACCTGTGCGTCGCCGTCGAAGTTGTGAGGCGAGAAAACGATACGCAGCGACGCCGATGCCGGCGACCGGGAGTCGAGCACCACGCGAACGTCAATGCGGGCCAGTTCCCCGCTCGCGCTCTCTACGGTCAGCCGGCTCTCCTTGATGCAGACCTCGCCAGATCCCACTATCTCTACCGGAAGCCAGATTCCGCCCGGATTCGCCTCCGGGTCCATGGCGTCCCAATGCGAGAACACCCCGGTGATCATCGTCTTTCTGGCCTTGTCCTCCTCATCAGGGCAGTCCACTTCCACCACAAGCGTATTGTTGCCGCTGAGGATGCCGGTGACTTCGTACTCCTGAGGGAAGAAGTACCCCTCGTTGTCGCCCAGGCGGCGGTCGTTGAGATGGACGGTTGATCGGTAGAACACCCCGTTTAACCGCAGCCGGTACCTCTTGCCTGGGGCGCGTCTAAAAGGAAAACTCGCGCGGTAGACGACCTTGCCCACATAGGAGTGCAAGCCCTCGTGCTGCTGCCAGTGGCCCGGGACCTCCACCTCCAGCCACCCTTCCTCAGGATACCGGTCTCTGAATTCGTCAACGGGCAGTACGTGCCACCTGCCATTCAGCGAGGTCGTTTTCATAGCCGCTCCCTCTTTGAGGTCTACTGTCTCCTGGTCGGGGCAATTATGGCACAGGTGGTTTGCACGGGCAAGACACTTCACAGCGACCGGGTGGAGAGGCGACTCGCGAGCCGTGGACGCGCACGCCAGCGAGTATTGCGGCCGCGCTCCCCCCAGCCCCCGCGTCCTGTTGGCTGAGGCCCCATCGGACTCGTCTCAACCTCTTGTAGCTCAGGTCTCTGAGCTGGAGTCTGGCACTACCAGTCCCGAGGCTGAAGTGAATACACACAGGCGGTGGAAAACGGAATCGGCAATGCTGACCGCAAGGCTACTGGCACGCTCGGGGTTGCAGGCCGGCACTTGCACTCCGTCGCTGGCTACTACAGCGGCGCGCGGGAGGAGTGACGCACCTCAGGCTGCGTACACTGGGATCAGGTGGGCCTCGATGCCCTTGCCGAGGGCAGTGACTGCCGGCCCTGCCGGGATCAGTCGGCTACGGAGTTCGCGGATCAGCCCTACCTTGGCATGCTCAACTTGGCTCACGGTCGCGAGGTCTGGAGACCCGAGATGCTTGCCTTTGTGCCGATGGTGATGAAGAGCTTCTGACAAAGGAACTCAGAGACCGCGGGCGGACTCTCGGTCTTCGTCCCCTCTCTGTGCCTTTCCTACCGCACACACTGACCCGCAGACCTCGCCCTGAACGGCTGTTCGCTCCAAGGGCAGTTCGGTGGCAGTCGGCAAACATGGAGACCGGACACGGCTTACGCGGAAACCTCTTAGGACCAGCTGAAAAGTGGACACTTTTCACTTCAAAAGTGGACTCTGAAGCCTTGCAGTGGCAGGGATAGGGAGTGGACCATTTTCTCATTCCACCAGAGCCGAAGCTCCATCACCTGCTTGTGGATATCGGGGATCATGTGGATGGCCACTTCTTCATGGGGTGGGACGCGGGGCATCTGGATTTGGTGGCCGAAGAGCGAGATCCGCCGGTACCCGTCCACCATTCTGGACTCACGCAGGCAGAAGACGTCCTTGGGCGAGGTGTAGGGCTTGGGCAGGGAGAAGGGGCGAAAGAGCGTATTGCCTTCTGCGATGGCCTTGGAGAAGCGTAAGCTGGGGATCTCACGGGTTGTGGAGTGGACTTGGTGATTGTTGTAGCGATCGACCTCTTCGCGCAGGACTGTTCGGACCTCTTCCAACTGACCGAGGCTTTCCAGGGCACAGGTGCGGACGATGCGGTCTTGTAACCAGCGGTAGGGCCTCTCCACCTTGCCTCTAGCCTGGGGCGAAAGGGCGAAGGTGACCCCCACACCCAGGAGGGACATCATCTTGCCCCATTGGGTATCGGCGTCGTCGGTCTGGAGGACATGCTTGCGCCAGAAGCTGTCTCTCCCCTGGACGAAGCGGAAGAGGCGCAGGGAGTCGACGTAGAAGTGCAAAGGCACTCAGTAGGTCTGGATCAAGGTCTGGGTAGCCTGGATATGCGCCCAGGTGGTTTCCGCCGGGAAGAAATCGGCGAGAAGGAGCTTGCGGCTGTAATCATCGATGGAGGTGATCAGGGTCCACTTTTCCTTGGCGAGGGGAGACCACAGGTGGTGTGAGCCGTCATGCTGGATCAAAGCGCCCGGGGAAGCGGTTAAGACTTCACGGTCATGGGCTTTCTTCTTCCTGGGGGGCTGATGACAGCCGAGCTTTCTGGCCCGGTCGATGATGGTGTTGAGGGAAATCTCAATACCCTGCTTCTTAAGCCGATCGCGCAGGGCCGAATAGTTGTAACTGGAGATGGGTAATTCGGGATCGTCCAGCAGAGCTTTCTCACGCCCAAGCTCCCTTTCAATGGCAGCTTCGGCCTCGGGCGAGATGCGCATGGAGCTGGGGCGTCGATAGCGGACGGTGAAAGCTTCTGGGTGGCGATGGTACTCTCGCCACAGGGAGAAGAAACGGGTCTTGCCGATGCCAAGCACTTCTTGCACTTCAACCCTTGTGATCAAACCTTCGGAGTACGCTTGAGCGGAAAGGCGACCTGCTCATCCGAGAAACGTGTGTGAACTTGGCCCATGGTTCCCTCCTCATGGATGCTGAGGGAACCGAGCATAGGTGTTCACTTTTCGCCTGAAAACAGTCCACTTTTGAACTGCAAATGACATTCTTGGGCCAGATACTTGACAGCCATTCAATTATGGTATATAATACGTTACAACAGGAGATAGTCAGACCATTCGCATTGACACTCCGCCGGTATCGGGAGGCAGCTCCCCGGCATTGATCCGTCGTCGTGTCGCGCCCTGGTCTCGAGACAACGCGGATTGCACGGCCAGAGTGAGCGCCGCTTCCCTCAGGCGGGGAAGATCGGCGCTTTCGCGTTTATTACACGAGTGTGAGCCCCGGCGATGCTTTGGGGCCCGTTCGGCGGTGACCCGGCGTTCACCGAGCTGGTGATGGAACCGCCGCCAGGTCATGAAAGAGAGGTCTGGTGCTGGGACAGGCGCCCCAACCGTACGCTCCCAGGAGGTGGACATGACCCAGCCAACCATGAGGTCTACGAATCTGTACACGGCTGCACAACGATTCATTCCATCAGGACAAGGAGAAATGCCATGCGTACACGCGAATTACTGACTCGATTGCTCGCGGTCTTGATGCTCATTTCCCTTGTGCCGAGTGCAAGCGGGCCTGCGCTCGCACAAGGCCAAGGGCCGGACTATTATGAAGACAAGTTGGCCAAATGGAGGGAGAAGGCGGAGCAAAGAATCACTCACGACGACCGGCAGGCTGTCGCCGACCGCGCCGAGGCCGCCGGCTTCCCACTCCCGGAGTTGCGCGCCGCGCAGATGGCCATGCCCGGCGCCGCGCCGCACTACTTCAGCCACCCGAACTACGCCAACAGCCCGCTGCCTGGGTATCTCCTGCTGCCCCCTCTGCCAACCCCCTATAAGTATTACTTTCCACTCGCCTTCCGTACCAGCACGACGCCCGCGCCGCCACCGATCATTGGCGGCATCCGCAAGTTCGTCGATGGCCTGCCTGGCCTGGATCCGGCCGGTGCCAACAACCTCGGCCAGTACATCCCGGTGGCCGTCCCGGACACCACCTCCTACCCGGACACGCCTTCCTCTCCCGGCTCGGATTACTACGAGATTGCGGTGGTGCAGTATCGCGAGAAGATGCACTCAGATCTGCCGGGCACGCTGCTGCGCGGCTATGTGCAGCTCTCGACGAGCGTGGTCCCGGGCGGCCAGGTTCCGCTGTTCAACTACCTCCTTGACGGAACCAGGGTTCCGATCGTCGGTTACACTGGGGTGACCGCGCCCCACTACCTGGGGCCGACGATACTAGCCGACAAGGACCGCCCCGTGCGCATCCTGTTCCGAAACCTGCTCCCCACGGGTGTCGCCGGCGACCTGTTCATCCCGACCGACGTCACGGTCATGGGTTCCGGCATGGGGCCCAACATGGGAGGGATGCAAGAGCCCGATCCGCAGAACCCGATGTGCGGGATGGGCTACGATGGGAACGGTGTTCGAATTGCCAAGGACCCCGACTGCTTCGCCGAGAACCGCGCCACCGTGCACCTGCACGGCGGAATCTCGCCGTGGATCAGCGATGGTACGCCGCACCAGTGGATCACGCCAGCGGGCGAGAACACCTCGTACCCGGAGGGCGTCAGCGTGCAGAACGTGCCCGACATGAGTGCCTGCGGAGCCCCCGATGACGGGTGCATGACGTTCTACTACACCAATCAGCAGAGCGCCCGCCTGATGTTCTACCACGACCACGCCTGGGGCATCACCCGCCTGAACGTCTACGCGGGCGAGGCCGCGCCCTACATCATCACCGATGAGACCGAGGGGTCACTGCTGAGCCAAGGGCTCATCCCCCCCGACACGATGCCGCTGGTTGTCCAGGACAAGACCTTTGTACCGAGCGTGGAGCAGCTCGCCGTGTCCGACGAGACCTGGGACATGACCCGCTGGGGCGGCGGGGGCAACCTGTGGCTCCCGCACGTCTACTCGCCGGCCCAGAACCCGGGCGACAGCTCCGGCGTCAACCAGTTCGGCCGCTGGGCCTACGGACCCTGGTTCTGGCCGCCCACGACGATCATCTACCCGCCTGTCGCTAACCCCTACTACGACACGAACTGCGATCCCAACGTGCAGTGGTGCGAGCCTCCGCTGATGCCGGGTGCGCCCTACAACTCCATGGGCATGGAGGCCTTCCACGATACGCCCATCGTCAACGGCACCGCCTACCCGACGGTCACGGTGGACCCCAAGTCCTACCGGGTGCGCATCCTAAACGCGGCCAGTGACCGCTTCTTCAACCTGCACTTCTACCAGGCCGTCGATGCCAACGGCGTCGTGTGCGACGCGGCGAATCCCGCCCCTGTGGCGGAGAGCACCGGGGTCGTGTGCACGGAGGTGCGGCTGAACGCGGCGGAAGTACAGGCCGCGCTGGCAGATCCCGCCGGCGTATTCCCGACGCCGGACATGGCGACCGCCGGCCCGGACTGGATCCAGATCGGCACCGAGGGCGGCTTCCTGCCCGCGCCGGTGGTCATCCCGCCCCAGCCGATCACCTGGGTGACCGACCCGACGGTGTTCAACGCCGGCAACGTGGACCAGCACTCGCTGGTGCTCGGCCCAGCTGAGCGGGCGGACGCCATCGTGGACTTCTCGGCGTTTGCCGGCCAGACGCTGATCCTCTATAACGACGCCCCGGCAGCTTTCCCAGCCCGCGACCCGCGCTTAGACTACTACACCGGCAATGCAGACCTGAGGGATACGGGCGGCGCGCCTTCGACGCTCCCCGGGTACGGCCCGAACACGCGCACGGTCATGCAGATCGTGGTGGCAAACACCGCCCCGGCCCCGGCCTTCGACCTGACCGCGCTCCAGGCGGCGTTCGCGCACCAGCAGGACGGCTCGGGCGTGTTCGAGTCGGGACAGCACCCGATCATCGTCGGGCAGGGCGCCTACAACTCGGCCTACGCCAGCACGTTCCAGAATAGCGGCCCTCGGGACGGCTTCGTGAGGATCACCGACCGCTCCTTTACGTTCAACACGCTCTTGGGCCAGGGGCCGACCCAGGTGATGACCATGACGCTCCAGCCCAAGGCCATCCAGGACGAGATGGGCGAAGCCTTCGACAAGGAATACGGCCGGATGAGCGGCAATCTCGGTCTTGAGGTGCCGCTGACGGAGGCGGGGGTCCAGCAGAACCTGATCCTGTACCCGTTCGTGAACCCAGCCAGCGAGCTGATCGACGCGACCAATCTGCCGCAGGGTCTCACGGCGGTGACTCCAATCTCCGTGACCAACGACGGGACGCAGATCTGGAAGATCACGCACAACGGGGTGGACACGCACCCGATCCACTTCCACCTGTACGACGTGCAAGTAATCAACCGGGTCGGCTGGGACGGGATCATCCGCCCGCCCGACGCCAACGAGCTCGGCTGGAAAGACACGCTCAGGATCAGCCCGCTGGAGGACACCATCGTGGCCCTGCGGCCGGTCGTTCCGGTGGTGCCATTCGACCTGCCGAACAGCTGGCGGCCGATCAACCCCATGATGCCGCTCGGCTCGACGATGGGGTTCAACAGCACGGATGCGGACGGCAACCCGACGGCTCCCATTGTCAATGCATTGACGAACTTTGGCTGGGAGTACATGTGGCACTGCCACATCCTCAGCCATGAGGAGATGGACATGATGCGGCCCGTCTCGGTCGCCCAGCCGCCGAAGGCGCCGACCGAGCTGACTGCGACGCTGACGTTGACGCCGACAGAGGTTACGTTGGTCTGGGCGGACAATTCCTTGAACGAGACCAGCTTCGTGGTGCACAGAACATCCGACCCAGCCGTCCCATCATGGGCCGACGTGCCATTGCCTGCCAACACGACTATCTACACAGATACAAGCATCATCGCCACAGGCCAATACTCCTACACGGTGATCGCGTCCAACAAAGTCGGCTATGTGGGGGTCCCCAAATACTCCACCCTGGAGGTGACGAGTACCTCCAACATCGTGGGGCCAATCTCGGTTCCGTAGGCGTCTGCGGTCCGGCCTGATCGTTTAGGCCGGACCGCAGTCCTGCTGACCTGGACGGACGTGGCCAACGGGACCGGATATAGAATCCAGCGAAACACCAACGCTGCGTTTGCGGCCAACCTGGTGACCAGCACGGTCGGCCCGAAGGTCACCACGTTCACCCCGGCAGACGGTGGCGCGCACCGTGCGGTGGCTGCTGATAGCCTACAACACTGACACCGCCAGTGCCGAGGGGGCCGCAACCTGGCGGGCGCTCTCTGCACACACAGAACGGCACGCCGGAGGAGGCACCTACCCCATCTCAGGAGGGAAGCTAGGCAAACGCAGTTCAACTCTTTAGTGCCAGCTGTGCGGCTGCGAAGCCGCTCACGTGCGGCTGTGGCCCAAATGCATCTGCCCGCCCCCTGAAGTACCGAAGCTGATCATGGGGGGCAGAGCTGCTACCCCTTCGTCGAGCACCTTGCTCAGTGCGAGCCCACCGGGCATACTGAGACGCAGACCCCACATACGGCGTTGTCTGCGCCGACACGTTCTCGAAGAAGACGGCGTGCCGTCTCCCAACATGACCAGGCATCAACCAGCACGTCCCGCTCCAGACCAGCCTCCCACTCCACGCCCTTGATGGCCTGAGCAGGACACAGACGAGCGCAGGCGATACACTTGCCACACCGACCTGCGGTGACCGGTTCTCCAGCCGGCAGCGGCATATCGGTGAGGACCGTGGCTAGCCGGATGCGAGGACCGAGGCGCGGCGTCACCAGAAGCGCGTTCTTCCCTATCCACCCCAGGCCAGCCCGGGTAGCCGCCGTCTTGTGCTGAAAGGCGACGCTCAGAGTCCTGGTCCATTCATCTCCCTGTGTGCTCTCCGGCGGCGTTGCCGGAAGTGGCTCCGCATGATAACCCAGGCCGTAGATAGCCTCGGCTGTCCGTCCTGCGATCTCGTTGAGCGCCCGGTTGACCCGGTTGTACTCCCTGTAGTACTCAGCGGTGGGCCCGTCTCGCACTTCATCGATAATGTGAGGGTCTAGAGCCACAGCGATGGAGACTGCCCTGGGCCACTTCAGGGAGATGGGGGGCATCACTCCCCCGAGATCGGCAAACCCCACGAGAGAAGCTCCCCAGTCCAGTATGCTCTCTTCAAGTCGCCTGGAGGCAGTCGCGTCTGCTTCCTGTGTCAGCACTTTGCACCTCACTCGGATCCGTGTATCCATCCAGGCGCAGCCAGCGCCGACGCCGCTGCCCGAAGGCGATTGTACGCCCATTTCTCAGTCCTGCAAAGAACGAGATAGGATGGTGAGCGAAGCTTGTCGGTGCTATAATCCCACAAAGGGCAGGGTACAAAACCGAGAACTGCGCTGGCATAGGGGGCGAAGGCGATGAACCCTTCATCCGACCGGATTCGCTCGACCGACAGACTCATGCCTACTCTGGCCTCTCTGCTAAGCCCCCTTCTGGTAAGCCTTTTCTTCCTGGAAGCACTGCGCCTCTATTTCGCACAGGTATATCTCGTCGTTTGGGCAGCGCTCTTCTCCGAGCCCGTGGACCCTTCCGGGCTACTGGTCGCCATGCTCATGTTGCTCAGTCTGCTCGCCCCTCTCACCCTTCTCTTGCTGCGCAGACTGACGAGCGTGAGGGGCATTGCCCTGGCATCTGCCATAGGGATATCATTGGCCAGGCCCTTTCTGACCGCTGGGCTACCTTTCGGACTAGAAGCAATCGCCAGTTGTGCCACCATTGCTTTGTACGGGCTCTTCGTGCCGGCTTACTTCGAGCAATACCACCCCTCACACGCCCCAAGGAACCTGCGCGGGTATCTCGTGTCCGGCTTCGTTCTCGCCCTGGCTTATGACATGGCGATCCGCGCCATCGGCACTTCAGCAGACTTGAGCCTGCGGACCGAGTGGCTACCCATCCAGCTATGCCTGTCCGCGCTCGCTATTCTGTCAACATATCTCTCTCAGCGGAGCACCGAAGCCGCCCCTGGGCAGACCGAACTCAAGCCGCTTCCTTCCTGGGCGGGAGTTCTGGTGCTGAGCGGTCTCGGTCCGCTGCTCTTCCTGGAATACAATCTGTTCATTCACGCGAGCACGGTCTCGCGCTGGGTCGACGTGAACTATGACTTGATGGCCATCTTGATACCTGGGGCGACAGTTACCGGGTTGGTCCTTCCTCGCTACAAGGGCCTTCACAGCCGACCCGCTGTCGTCATCCAGAACCTGGTCATCCTCGCGGCGGTGGCAGTTTTCCTGTGGCACGACGGCTGGATCTCCGCGAGCCTCATT
>Ga0315274_10012083_pt1 | contig 12349 bp, 8 predicted proteins | sample YL17G02_20_MG_FD_203700 | JGI IMG/M metagenome (GOLD analysis project Ga0315274, IMG submission 203700) | Sediment microbial communities from Yellowstone Lake, YNP, Wyoming, USA - YL17G02_20 | ecosystem: Environmental > Aquatic > Freshwater > Lake > Sediment | place: USA: Wyoming | collected... | reverse complement strand
CGTATGAGGGGTTAAATCCACCGCTGTAGCTTGGGTTTCGGCCGCCGGATCCCACCTGCCGATTGGCATCTAAGCCTTGGCCGGCGCCTACTTGGATCTGACCCCAAATAGACCCTCCCCCGCAGGCGATGACCAGTGCAGCGCCCAAGGCCAAACATAAGGCCGCACTTTTGTTATTTTGTTTCTTTCTTATGGCCCGCATAGTTGCGCCACCTTTCGATATGGGCTCGAGACTCAAGGCGTAAGGTCCCAAGTCAGACGCTCAAGTCTCAAACCTCAGACCTTTTTTAGGCAATAGCCTTTTCGCGAGAAATCGCAGTGATAGATTCAACTTTCTGTTTAGCCTGGATCATCTTTACTTCCCGCAGTTCAGCGTAGCCACGGACGCTTTCCGGTGAGCGTAAAACCTCCACCTCTTGATCATAGTTCAGGCGGACATTGCAATTAAATCGTTCAACCAATCCCATGTACCAGGTCAAAAACGCCCTTTCCTTTTGTCGGCTTTGCCGGGCTATTGTCCTTATAAATTTTAGCCGGGCTACTAGGCGAATGGCAACATGGGGCAGCCGGATATCGAATCGCCGACCGAATATTCGTGGATGAAACACCCGTCGATAGCGGATTTTATCACCTCCAGCCGAGTTAACCTGGTATAGTTGGCGATCTTTCTTGATTTTTTCATAACGGCTCAGCAGGTAACTAACGTAAAATACGTCTTTTATCATCATTAGTTTAGCTAGATTCCGGATTACCGTCTGTGTGGCTGCATAACCTTGCTCAGCCTTATCTCGGCCGTAAACGCTCTGGACAGCTCTGATGTACTGGTCTGCATAGCCTAGGCCTTGGTACTGGATCAGGTCATATATCCTGACAGCCAAGTCTCGCATCGTTTGCTTATTAAGTCCCCTGCAGTTACGTAAGGTTTTGAAACAACGCAGCTTATAAGCTCTCGACAAACCTCTGCCTCCCCAGCGAGTTCGCTCTAAGATTACAGCTCGGTCACGAACCGCTCTAGCGAGAGTTTCTTGTGGGCCTGGTTTTGAAAATACTTCAGGGCGGGCAACTAATTTACGCCCTAAGTTGAAAGCACGCAGATTCTTACGAGAATCCCTTCTAATCGTATGCTGGATTGCCCAGCGCATATTATCTTCGCTGACGGGGATAAAACCTTTTTGGAAGGCCGCACCCAGCAGAGCCATGTTCATGTGCTGTTTGGTGGCCAAGAGGCGTTCGCAGAGTTTTGTAACGTTGATAGCTAGAAAAGCGTCGGGCCTGCTGCGTTGGGCAATATCTTCTAGCAGTTCATCAGCTTGAAAACTTTCCTTACCCAGCAGCATGGCGGTGGTTGGGGCCAGCTCGGTATTCAAGACAGCTGCGGTGTGTTGGGGGCTGCAGACGCGGAATGGCAGGTTAGGATCGATAGCTCGGCCAGCCTCCAGCATATCGATACCCAGCAGCAGGTCAGCTTGTCCGTAGGGGATTATCTGCGAAACCGGCGTATCAGGCGGCGAGAACACAATCTGCGAGTACACGCCGCCGTTACGGATAGCCAAACCTTTTTTATCTGCAAACAAGACATGATAGCCCTGTTTGAACCCTGCCCTTACCAGGATACTGGTGGCCACGCCGATACCCATTCCCCCCACCCCGCCGATGTGTGCTCGCCAAGTATGTTTATTGGCAACCATCTTGGGAGCCGGAAACTTTTCCAGGTGCAGTTCCGCCGAGCGGGTACGGAACGGTCCCTTGCGGATAATGGTAATCTGTTCTATTGCTGGGCAGGAACCTATTTGCTTACAAGTTCCTTCGCCAACGCACCAGGACAGGTCGGTCTGCATCTTTGGACCATAGTCTGTTTGGGCTACGGAGAATCCCGGACAAGCCGTCAGGCTCGTACATCGCAGGCAGTACTCACAGACTTCCTCGGTAATATTGGTATAGTGACGCTTGCGGATATAGCCTCGCTTGGCCTCTTCGGTTCGTTGCTGACGAGTCATTCGGCGATTAGCTACAATGGAGCATTCACGATCTGCTATGACTACTTTTACACCTTCTTGTAGGATGGTCTGTTCCAGTAGCTGCCGATAGGCCTTGCGGTTTAGTGGATCAGCCCGGACCACCAGGCAGCCTTCCGGCTCCAGAGAAGCTCGCACAATACTTTCGATATCCTGAGCCGCAGTGGGGTTATTCAGAAGGTCCCGTCCCACGCCAGCATGGGTTTGATGACCGGTCATTCCTGTGGTGTGGTTATCCAGAATAATGTAAGTAATGTCCTGTTGGCCAAAAAGGGAATTGGAGATTGCTGCTTGACCCGAATGGAAGAAGGTGGAGTCCCCCATAAATACCAATTGTTTGTTGGTCACGAACGGATCGACGCCGGCTCCTGTACCGCCGCCTAAGCCCATACCGGAGTAGTTGTGCATCAGTTGCTCGTTCGGCGGAAACATCAGCATCGTGTAGCAGCCTGTATCGCCGTGGCATATGAGCTTGACGGGCTCTAGTCCATGATGGCGGCGCATATACTCAGGGTTTTGCAAATCTTCCATCAGCTCCAGCAGTACTGAGGAACTATCTCGATGCGGACATCCTGGGCAGAAGGTCGGCGGACGCAAAGGTATATGCACAATAGGTCGGGACGTTTCCGCAGCGATTTTTAACTGTTGGGCAAAACGATCTTGGTCATAGTCAAGTTTATCAGCTAATAACTGCGGCAGCACACTGGCCAGCCGTTGGGCTACTATGGACGGATGCAGCCCTCGTACTGAAGGAAAGCCTTCCTGGCCGTCTGGAAAGTTTTTACCCCAGACTCGACGGGTCAGTTGTTCGCAACCTAGCCGGCTTTCGCTGAACAATTCATTTATCTGGCGTTCTACGAAGCTTCGCCGTTCTTCCACGACCACCAGATTATCGACGCGCTTAGCCAATTCTCGCAGGAGTTGTTCGTCTACCGGATAGCTCATTCCCAGCTTCAGGATCGGCAGCCTGTTCCACAGGCCCAGTTCATACAGTGCTTGAGCCAGATATTGATGAGCAATGCCAGCCGTTATAAAACCTACCGGAAAGCGTTCGCCGGGCGGATAATCAATTCGGTTGACCCTTAGCTCTCGAGCTCGCTTAATAGCCTTGTGGAAACGGTCTGGGAACGTCAATTCTTGTCGCCAGGTTCGCGGCGGAAGCAATACTCGTTCTTCTAAAGGAATGCTTGCCGGATCTACTGTCAATCGATTGAGCTGATTGATTTTGGGCCAATGGTTTTTCTGCAGTTGGACCGTACCGCCGCCGTCAGCCAGGGTAGTGGTGATGATAAAGCCGGCATAAAGATTTGATTTGTCGGAGATATCAAAGGCCTGGCCAACCATATCTTTGACTTCTTGTGGGGTGCTGGGTTCTATTACTGGCACGCGATGATGTTCGAACAGGAAGCGCGAGTCAGCCGGTACTTGTGTCGAGTCTGACCAGGGGTCATCGCCGACTACGACTACAGCTCCGCCGCTTGGGTTCACACCGGCCAGATTTCCCAGAGCCAGTCCATCGGAAGCCACGTGCAGTCCTACGCTTTTGAATACTACCATCCCTCGCAGTCCCAGCATTACTGCGCCATTGACTGCCGCTATGCTTAGGGCTTCGTTGTTGGCGATTTGGGCCCGCACTCCATGTTCTTCTAGTTCATCCTTTAGGCTGGTGAGTACATCGAAGAAGTCACTGACCGGCGAACCGGGATAGCCGGTCAGCAGGTGTACCCCACCGGGAGTTTCCAAAGCTCCTTTAACCAAAAGCTCATTCCCGGTGAAGACATTAAGACCTTCTTCAAGCAGGAAACGGGGATCTACTTTTTTGGGGGTTGAAGGCATGCGCTTGGCCGATAGAAAAGAGTTTTTAACTGTATTCCAGTCCTTTAGCCCAGTGGAGTTTCTTGCTCAGAGTGCCCCAATGATCTCTGGCGGGGCTGGCCACCACTTGCAGATTGTATTTACCTCTCCGGACTTTTAGTTCTTGGCCTACAGCAAATTTATGGGATACCTGGCCATCTAATATGATTGTCGTACCTTCGTTGACCCGTTTAGCTACTATAGTTACTTCGTGTTCTGAATCGATCACCAGTGGCCGGTGGTTCAACGAATGTGGGCAGATAGGCGTAAGTATTATAGCCTGGACCTGGGGGTCGATGATAGGTCCGTCTGCCGACATATTGTAGGCCGTTGATCCGGTAGGTGTACTAATAATTAGTCCATCTCCAGCCAGGCTACCCGCTTCGCTAGCTCCGAAGTGCATGGTCAGCTCAATCATACGAAAAGGTTCCCCGGCCGTGATAATCACATCATTAATGGCAGGTTGCCGGAAAGTCTCAGCCCCGCCGGTCAGCAGCTCACAATCGAAGGTCATTCGTTGTACCACTCGGCACTTTTGAGCGGAAATATGCGTCCAATACTCCTTTAATTCGCTGACGGAAAATTCAGCCAGAAAGCCCAGCTTACCAAGGTTGACTCCCAGTACGGGAATGTCGCTGGCGATGAGCCAGCGAGCGGCATTTAGGATCGTACCGTCTCCGCCCAGCACCACAGCCAAGTCAGCTTTGAGCGGTTCGGTGGGCTTATCTTCCAGCCATACCATCTGAACGTTCTCGGTGCGTTCTGCCAGCCACTTGTTCAGCTCGCCAGCCGTGGTTGCCACCTGTGCTTTGAGTCTGGAACCGATGATAAGTACACGTTTAGTTGCCATTATCCATCTATCCTTGCCTGAACTGGCCGAGCTGCTGCTGGTTTAGCCAACAAGGCCTTTCTGCCGGCCAGTCTTATACCTTCTGCGTCCAGACCCAGTTTGCACAACAACTCTCGCCGAGAACCATGCGGCAGAAATTCATCCGGCAAGCCCAGGGTTATTATTTTTGCGTTTTTGATTTCTTCTCGCGCAGCCAGTTCTTGGATGGCCGTTCCCAATCCGCCGATTACCGAATGATCATCTACCACCAACAGTGGTTTTCCCAAAGCCAATATCCGTTTGAAAGCTGCCGTATCCAGCGGTTTTGCAAAGCGGGCGTTGATGACGCCGGCTTCGATTCCGTCGCTGGCCAGCAGTTTAGCTGCTTGAAGGCTGGCAGCCACCCGCTCGCCGTAGGCTACGATCCGCAGGTCATTACCTTCTCGTATAGTTCGGCACTTACCAAGTCTGAACTGCTCTGCTAGCCCCAGCTCCTCTGGAATCATAGCCCGCGGATACCGCAGGGCTACGGGGCCATTGTACTTTAGGGCGAAATCCAGGGCTTGTTCCATTTCTACAGCATCTGCCGGTGCACAGCAGACCATTCGCGGCAAAGAGCGCAAGAAAGCGATGTCCATAAAGCCCTGGTGGGTTGGTCCATCAGCCCCGACTACCCCAGCCCGGTCGATAGCCAACACTACTGGTAGGTTTTGCAGGGCGATCTCCTGGAAGATTTGATCCAGGCTCCGCTGCAGAAAACTCGAGTAGATAGCCACCACGGGCCGAAATCCCTCTTTGGCCAATCCTGCAGCCATGGCCACGGCATGGGCCTCGCATATGCCCACATCGAAGGTCCGCTCGCCGAACAGTTCGGCAAATTTAGACAAACCAGTGCCGTCGGGCATAGCTGCGGTAATAGCTACGATCCGTTGATCCTTTTTCGCCAGCCTGATTAGACTCTCAGCAAAGGCATCGGTGTAGGTTTTACCCGCCGGCTCAGCCAAGACCTCTCCCGTTTCCAACCGGAATGGCCGGGTACTATGGAACCCGCGAGGGTTGTTCTGGGCTGGCGCAAAGCCTTTGCCCTTTTGGGTGATAACATGCAATAGGACTGGCTCATCGACTTGTTTTAGCCTGTTTAGCAGATCGATCATAGTGCTCAAATCATGTCCATCGACTGGCCCAAAATATCGCAGACCCAAGGCCTCGAATATTTGTCCCGGCCAGAGTGTGCTTTTCAAACCCTGACGGATATGTTCCAAGGCCTCAGCCAATGGTTGGCCCAGCACCGGCAAATGGGCCAGGATATTTTGAGCTGTGTGTTTCATATCCTCATAAGTATGTGTCAGCCGGATGCGGGCCAGGTATTTAGCCATAGACCCTTGGCTCACATCGATGGCCATGGAGTTATCGTTTAGTACCACTAACAATTGCCGTTTGATCAGATGCAAATTATTAAGTCCTTCAAAGCTCAAACCATTAGCCACGCCGGCATCGCCTACTACAGCCACTATTTTTTCTGATCGACCTCGTAGCTGTTTAGCCAGAGCCAGCCCTACAGCCGTGCTGATAGCTGTGCCCGCGTGCCCTACGGTGAAGACGTCGTAGGGACTCTCGTTTGCATCTGGAAAACCGCTTAGACCATGGTGTCTGCGAATGCTTGCGAACTTTGTTCGTCGGCCGGTAAGCAGTTTATGCGTATAGCACTGATGCCCTACATCCCACAGTAGCCGGTCGTACCGGCCATCGAAGCAGTAGTGCAGAGCTATGGACAACTCTACTACTCCCAGGTTGCTGGCCAGATGCCCGCCGGTTTTAGCCACCGTCGAGCTGATTACTGCACGTATTTCCTGAGCCAACTGATTTAACTGCTGACGGTCCAGCCGATTCAGGTCTGCCGGTGAATCTATATGATCCAGCAATTTACTCACTCACTATACTCCTATCGTCAGCGAATGTCCTTTTAGGCTACGCGTTGAGCCAGCATCCCAGATAGTAACAATAACTTTTGTCCACGTTCACCCAGAGGTCGTAATGCCGCCGCCGCATCCTCATTTAGGCTACGGACCTTTAGTTGAGCAGCTCGGCTTCCGAGCACCGATGGATAGGTCAGTTTACCAGCGTAGCCGTCTTTACCGACATTTTTTCCCAGGACCTCAACCTCGCCGTTTATATCCAGCAAGTCATCAATAACCTGAAAGGCCAGGCCCACCGATTCTCCGTAGGCGCTGAGAGCCTGTAGTTCTTCTGCGTCAGCCCCAGCCGTTAGTGCGCCGATCCGACAGGAAGCCCGGATCAGTTTACCCGTCTTATGGCTGTGGATGTAGTGCAGCAATTCAGCGTCGCCGCCGTTTTGCTCAGCCAGCATATCAGCTGACTGTCCGCCGACCATGCCGTCAGCCCCAGCAGCCTCAGTTAATTCCTTTATTAGTGACCTGACCAAATCCTCGGAGTCAATTTCTTTAGCGATTATCCCAAAAGCCTCGGTCAGCAGAGCATCTCCTGCCAGGATGGCGATAGCTTCACCATAGACCTTATGGCAGGTAGCTCGGCCACGGCGCAGGTCATCATCGTCCATACCGGGCAGATCGTCATGTACCAGTGAATAGGCATGGATCATTTCCACCGCGCAGGCCGCCGTCAGAGCCGGTTTGGTTTGACCGTTGCAGGCCTCGTTACACATCAACACCAGCACTGGTCGTATCCGCTTGCCCGGTGCCAGGGTTGCGTAGTACATCGCCTCCAGCAATGGTCTTGGCCCGCTCAACTTTCCCAGATAGTCTCGCAGCTTGTTATCTACCATTTCGGCATAGGGCCGAATTAGACTCCCAAGCTCGGTTTTGGTAGCTGTTTCCGACACAATCTTCTCCATTAGGCTACAGCTTACATTTTACCACACCCCTAGTCGCAGCCAACTACTGCTTTTTCGCCCGTTACCCGGATTTATTCCGGGGGGTTATCGGCTGGGCTGCGAATTATTACTCTCATCCAGTTCTTTAGCTGCTTCGATCTTCAGTTCACCATCTAAGCCCTTGCTGAGCTGAGCGATTTTCTGTTCAGCTTGGCTAAGGATTTTTTGGCAATACGATATGAGGGCAATTCCTTTCTCATATTGCGCTAGGGCCTCTGCCAGTGGTACTTGTCCGCTTTCGACATCCTGGACGATTTTTTCCAATTCGGCCATAGCCTTCTCGAATGACCTACTTTCGGAGTTCTTTGCCATTGTCAAAACCTCTATTTTTAAGAAGTTCAAATATGGTTACCTTCTGTTTTGTTGACGTTGCTATACACTTGGCCCTTGTGCAGTCGAGTGAGTAATTCCTGGCCGCACCTGAGTTGCCTGGCATCGCGAACTACTTCGCCTGAGTCAGCCGCCATGGTAATGCTGTAACCTCTAGCCAACACCTTTTCAGGCCCTACCGCCTCCAGCCGAGCCCCAATGGCCACCAGCCGCTTGGCCTGCACGTTGTTTATCACTTCTATCGCTCGGGGTAGCCTGTCGCCCACAGCCATCAAAGCTGCTTGTTTGAGACCGACGAGTTGTCCTGGACTTTTTCTGGCCAATTTTAGCATCTTTTGATGCATGCTCCGTTCAGCTCTGTAGAGACTACCGTCCATAGCTCGCCTTAGCCGTTGAGCTATCGTTCTGATCCGTCCTTCTGCCCTGGCCAATGTGGCGCTTGGCGCCAGACGCGAAAGGCGTCTTTCCAACTGGCTGGTTCGTTTGGTTGACGCCGCCAACCTTTCAGTCATTGTTTTAGCCAGCCGGACCGACAGTTCATCGAGTCGCTGAGTTTGGCTCATTACTGTACTGCTTGGCCGACGGAAGAAGCCCGCCGCCAGCACGCGTTCCAGTCGGCCGCGACACAGTTCGATTTTTTGGCTTACGAATCGTCCCAGCCGTTGTCGATTGACCAGCAGGCTCTGGACGATTTCACTCAGCAGCGGTACAGCCAATTCTGCTCCAGCCGTTGGAGTTGCTGCCCGCACGTCCGCTACCAGATCTGATATAGTCAGGTCGGTTTCATGCCCGACGGCACTGATAATTGGTATTTGGCAGGCGTAGATAGCCCGGGCTACAATTTCCTCGTTGAATGCCCAAAGGTCTTCCAGGGAACCACCGCCTCGTCCCAGGATGATCAAATCAATCCCGCCGAGAGCTTCACTTTGTTTATCCAGGTCTCCCAGGGCCGTAGCTATTTCCTGGGCTGCCCCGCTGCCCTGCACAGCCACGGGATAGATTAATATTCGCAGGGCTGGGAAGCGTCTGTTTAGCGTGCGGATCATATCCCGTATAGCCGCACCGCTTGGCGAGGTTACCAACGCTATGGTCCGAGGCAAGTGCGGTAAGGTTTTTTTGACTGATGCATCAAAAAGTCCTTCCTTAGCCAGTTTTTCCTTCAATTGCTTGAAGGCCAGTTCCAACGCCCCCAAACCTTCGGGGACAAGTTTCTCCACGATTAACTGGTATTTTCCCTGCGGCTCATAGACCTCCACATGCCCTGTAGCTATTACCGCCAGCCCATCACTCAGTTGGAATCGCATCTTAGAGGTCTTACTTTTCCACATTACCGCTGGGATTTGGGACTGGCTGTCCTTCAGTACCAGGTACACGTGCCCGGAGGTGTGTTTTTTCAGATTGGATATTTCTCCTGCCACCAGAACCTGCCGAGGTAAATGGTCCTCGACTGCTCGTTTTATCAGTCGGGTCAGCTCCGAGACGCTGATCGGTTCGCTGGCCCATGGCTGAAAAAGCGTCGGCTGCACAGCTCCTCGTGCTTTGGCCGGATCGAATCGGACTCTGGAGATGGATTTTCTCACCTGCTTCAAGCCTAACTTACAGGTCCTGCTCGAAGGTTTTGGCCGCACCGTTGTTAGCATCATAAGCCAGCTCAGTTGGACTGGCTTCTGTGTGCAGACATATCCGCTCAATGCTGCTGGCCTTTCCAGTGAAGCTATCTACTTCTACGATAATACCATTCATTCGCAGATCGCCCGTGGCCAGTTCGAACTTGGCGGGCATGTCGCTGGTCAGGACCTTCAGTACCCTGTCGATTTGGCGTCCTAGCACCGACTCATGGGCGCCAGTCATTCCCAAATCGGTTATATAGGCCGTGCCCTGCGGCAGGATACGTTCGTCAGCCGTGGTTACGTGGGTATGTGTTCCGAAGACTATTGAGGCTCGGCCATCCAGGAACCAGCCCATGGCTATTTTTTCGCTGGTGGCCTCGGCATGTATATCCACGATGCGGACCTTAACCGCAGGGTCGATCATTTTTAAACAGGCCTCGACGGCATGAAAGGGACAGTCTGCCGGTTGGCGCATATACAGTCGTCCCAGCAGATTTATCACCGCCACCTCCGCCCCGCAGGCCAAGTCATACACCAGGTACCCTTTGCCCGCCGCTTCCCGGGCCAGGTTAGCTGGCCGAACAATCTGCTTTGCCTCTCCTATTACTGCCAGGCCCTCCCGTTTACGAAAGGCATGATCACCCAAAGTGATCACATTGACGCCGTAAGCCAGCAATTTCTCGTATATTGGCTCGCTGATCCCTGAGCCGCCGGCAGCATTTTCCGCATTGGCTACTACGCAATGTATCTGGCGTTCGCTGATAAAGCGGGGCAGCAGGTCGGCTAACACGCGTCTTCCTGGCTTGCCTACTATATCTCCTACACACAGGACGCGTACCTGCATAATTTTTAGCTCCTTATTTTCTTGCTTTAGGCTGTAGGCTGGAGACTGTAGTCTGTAGGAAGACAGTTCTGGTCCTTACAGTTTCCGGCCTTTACGAATTCGCAATTACTTATCGAGCGTATTCCACGCAGCGTACTTCACGGAAGAGGGTTACTTTTACCTCTCCGGGGTATTGCAGTTCGTGTTCGATTTTCTCAGCAATTTCCCGAGCGATTTTCATAGCTGAACCGTCATCTACTTTGGCCGCGTCCACCAGGACCCGCACTTCACGTCCTGCCTGGATGGCGTAGGCTTGTTTGACTCCGGCAAAGCTGCTAGCCAGAGTTTCAAGTTTTTCCAACCGTTTGATGTAATGTTCTAAGCTTTCGCGTCTGGCTCCCGGCCGGGCGGCGCTGATAGCATCAGCCGCCGCTACCAGGGGGGTATAGAAGTTGCTAGCGGGGATATCTCCGTGGTGGCCGGCGATGGCGTTTTGGACTTCCTCTGGTTCTCCATAGCGTTTGGCCAGGGTCAAGCCGATTTCCGGGTGTGTACCTTCGGTCTGATGGTCAGCCGCTTTGCCTATGTCGTGCAGCAAGCCGCAGCGTCTTGCCAACGGTCCGTCCAGACCCAGCTCTTCAGCCATCATCTGCGTCAGGTAGGCTACCTCCAGCGAGTGTCGCAGCACATTTTGACCGAAGCTCGTTCGGTAACTAAGTCTGCCCAGCAAAGCGATTTCCTTGGGGTGAAGGTTTTGTACGTTTGCTTCCAGGGCTGCCTGTTGACCAGCCTCCTGCAATTGATCCGTCAGTTCTTTGTTCACCTGTTCGACCAGCTCTTCGATTCTTCCGGGGTGGATTCGTCCGTCGTGGATTAATCTTTCCAGAGCCCGCCTGGCCACTTCTCGGCGAATGGGGTCAAAGCAGCTTACCACTACCACTCCGGGGGTATCATCTACAATGACATCTACACCGGTGGCTTTTTCGAAGGCTCGTATATTGCGTCCTTCTCGGCCGATCACCCGTCCTTTCATGTCGTCTGAGGGGATATCTACCGTCGAAACGGTAGCTTCGGCGGTATGTTCGGCGGCGTAGCGTTGAATGGCGTTGATGACGATTTCTCGGCTCTTGGCTTTGGACTGTTCTTTAGCCTCGGCGACCCGTCGCTCAATCAGGGCTGCATTTTCACGAACCAGTTCTGAGTCCAGTTGGGCCAGGAGCATTTCACGGGCTTGATCAGCGCTCAGGCCGGTGATCTTCAAAAGTTGGGTCCGCTGCTGAGCCAGGGTGTCGCTCAACTGTTTGTGCCGTTCCTGTAGATTGTTTTCCTTGGCTGCCAGGCGTTGCTGGCTATGATCCAACAAGCGTTCCTTATGAGCTAAGGTTTCCATTTTGTGTTCGAGGCTATCTTCCCTTTTGCTCAACCGCTTAGTCAGTTCACGCAGTTCCAGTTGAGTTTGTCCTGTCTGCTGTTCAAACTCCTCTCGCCGTTTGAGGAATTCAGCTCTAGCCTCGAGCTGGGCCTCTTTTTTTATTCTTTCAGCCTCTTCGATGGCTCGTTCGGTGATGGCTTGTGCTTTGCGTTCGGCGGCCAACTGGTGTTGTTTTCTAATTAGGCTACTGATGACCAAGGCCAGTACCCCTCCGACCACAAGTCCGACAATTAGCCCCCCGGCTGCCAGCCAATCGAGCGCACCCAAGGGTAAGCCCCATGTTCCAACTACATTCAAATTTGAGATGATTATCATAGTTACGTTCACCTGTTTTCCTTTTTTTTTAACTATTGCCAGCCCCGAAGTACATCGGGGTTTTCCTGTCCGTCCGGCATCAAAAAAGCCTTAGCCGATTCAAATCGGATGCGGACTACGCCAACCAAATTGTAGTTTTGGTGTTTGAAAAACAGAAAGATAGGCAGATTAATGCGCTCGGTTTTTAGATGTCCTTACGCCCAGAGTCCTGCCGGGAAATAATAGGCCTC
>Ga0315274_10012081_pt1 | contig 12349 bp, 9 predicted proteins | sample YL17G02_20_MG_FD_203700 | JGI IMG/M metagenome (GOLD analysis project Ga0315274, IMG submission 203700) | Sediment microbial communities from Yellowstone Lake, YNP, Wyoming, USA - YL17G02_20 | ecosystem: Environmental > Aquatic > Freshwater > Lake > Sediment | place: USA: Wyoming | collected... | reverse complement strand
CCCGCGTGCAACGACCGGCACGTGACCGAGTTCTTCCCCGGGCTGTTCGCCAAAGAGAAGAGCTTCTACGGTCAGACCCTCGGTGTGGACGGCTACAGGTTCGAGGACACCATCAAAGGAGGCGACGCCGGCTTCGCCCAGATGCGGTCGATCGCGCTCTCGAAGGGCCCGCTGCCCGCGGACTACTTCTCGCACATTGGCGGCGAGCACGAGCAGGTGGTGGACATCATCGACAGCATCCGCACGGACGCCGGCCGCGTCTACTCGGCGAACCTGCCGAACCGCGGGCAGGTCCCCAACCTGCCGGAGGATGCCGTACTGGAAAGCCCTGCGGTCGCGGAGGCATCCGGGATGAAGGCGATCGCGCAGCCGCCGATGTCGCCGGGACTGGCAGGAACGCTGGCGACTCGACTCGCGTGGGTGGAGACAGTGGTCGAGGCGGCGCTGGAAGGAAGCCGGGAGGGATTCATCCAGGCGCTGCTGATCGACGGCGCGGTTGACTCAATCGAACAGGCGACCAAGCTCGGCGATGAGCTGCTGGCGGCGCAGGCGCAGTACTTGCCACAGTTCAAGGTGTGAACGCAGGTTGCGCAGACTGTAACGAGATCACGCAGACGAGATGAATGGTCAGGAGCGAGCTCCTGACGAACGGACGCGATCGCGGCAGGGGCAATGCCCCTGCCCGGTTTCATGGAGGTGTCGGCGCCGTGGCTGACGGAAGGGCGTTCTCGGTATCTATCTGGCAGCGTGGCCTGCGGATCAACGGGATCGCGGCGGAGGCGCTGGCGGGAGGGGGGTGCAGCCTGGACGCGGTGGAGACGGCGCTGCGGGCAGGTGAGGACGACACCAGCGACATGAGCACCGGCTGGGGCGGCCTCCCCAACGCGGAGGGCGAGGTGGAGTTGGACGCGGCGATCATGCTGGGGCCGGGCGCGAAGTCGGGCGCCGTCGGGGGGCTCAAGGACACGCGCTATGCCATCTCCGTTGCGCGCAAGGTGATGGAACTGACGCCGCACCTGCTGCTGGTCGGCGAGGGGGCAAAGGCGTTCGCCCGGGAGCACGGCTTCGAGGAGTTTCGCCTGCTCACCGATGCCAGCCGGAAGCGGTGGGAGGAGTGGAGGGCGCAGGACTCAGCAGCCGAACGCGGTTTCGGCAGCAAGCTACCGAAGCAACCGGAAGCGGGGGGCTCCGGCACTGAAGCACCGAAGCAAAGAAACGGCGGGATTCCTCGCTCCGCTCGGAATGACAATGACGGCGGGCACGACACTATGGCGACAGTTGCGGTCGATGCCAGGGGCGACGTCGCCGGCGGGGTGACGACGAGCGGGACGGCGTTCAAGCTGCCTGGGCGGGTGGGGGATAGCGCGATCGTCGGCGCGGGGATCTACGTTGACCAGCATGTCGGGGGCGCGGCCGCAACGGGGGTGGGGGAGGAGGCGATGCGCGTCTGCGCCACGTTCAGCGTGGTCGAGCTGATGCGGCGCGGCGAGGAGCCGAGCGATGCCTGCCGGCAGACGCTCGAACGGCTGATCGCGGCGAACCCGGCGCTGGGGCAGAAGCAGTTGGGGCTGGCTGCGCTGCGGGTTGACGGGGTGGGCGGAGGCGCCAGCCTGCGGCCGGGGTTTGCGTACGCTCTGTATGATGGCGAGGCGAACCGGCTGGTAGAGGTACCGGCGATCGGGGGAACGGCATGATCGGCAGATTGCGCAGAGGACGCAGAGCAGAGAGGGGTCAGGAGCAAGCTCCTGACGAACAGATCGCAGCGACCGGGGTTCGGCACTGAAGTACCGAAGCAACGAGAACTCGTGTGGAGTCAGATGCGTGAAGGGATCACTTGAGCGAGTGCGGCGCGTGATGGCGCTGGAGAAGCCGGACCGGGCGCCGCTGTTCGACCTGCTGCCGAACGACGCAGTGCTGCGGCATTTCAACCACGGTGTTCCCGTTGAGATCGGCGACGACCGCAGCGGGATTCGGGCCATCAGCGCGGCGGTGGACGGATCCCGCGGCGCGGCCTTCTCGCCCTCCGAAGAGAAGACGGTGCGCAGGTCGGATGGCAGGGAGACCCGGGCGCTGCGCTGGACCGCGTGGAACGAGCGGGCGAGATACAGCTCCAGCGAAGAGTACCGGGAGGTGAAGATCCGGGAGCTGGCGGGGTGGGAGCGGGAGGCCGCGGAGCCATTCGATGCAGCCCGGGATGAGGGCTACCTCTCCCAGCGGGAGGTCAAGTCCTGGTTCGGCGGCGACTTCTACTACCTGATGTCAGCCCCGTGCCCGAACCTGATGGGTATCTGGTCTGAGGTGGGGCTGGAGCCGTTCAGCTATTACCTCTATGACTGCGAGGAGGTGATCGTCGAGCAGCTCGAGTATCACACCGTCCACGCCTGCCGATGGGTTGGTGGGCTGCCCGCCGATGATCCCTTTGAGTGCGTCTTTGTGGGAGAGGATATCGCGTTCAAGAACGGGCCGATGGTGCGAGTGAAGTGGCTCGAGAAGCATTACTTCCCGCGGCTGGCGCGCGTGATCTCGTCGCTTCACGCCAAGGGCAAGAAAGTGATGTTCCACTCCGACGGCAACCTGAACGCGATCATGGATGGGCTGGTGGAGGCGGGGATCGACGCGCTGAACCCGATCGAGATCACGGCGGGGATGGACCTGGGGGATCTGCACCGGCGGTGCCCGCGCTTAGTCTTCGCCGGCGGTATTGATGTCAGCCATCTGCTGCCGTTCGGCACGCCGCAGCAGGTCAGGGACGCGGTGGTGAAGGCGATCGAGGATACCGAGGGCCAGATTCTCGTGGGCAGCAGCACGGAGGTGTTCAACATCGTGCCGCTGGAGAACTACCTGGCGATGCGGGAGACGGCGATGGGGTACCGGTTCTAGCAAATCCCGGCGGGGACGGGTATGCCTGCCCAACCTGGCGGATCGCGCGGATTGCGGCCGGCGTAGGCTTGCCCGCCTCTGGAGGGTACGCCCGCCCTACAAATGCGGCGCTGATGAAGCGGGCTCTCAGTCGCCCTTCCGCGTGAACGGGCTGCGCGCCTGCCGGTTCACTTCGCGCTTCACGTTGCGGTCGAAGCGCTCCCGGCCGCTGGCGTGCAGCGCGCGCAGGTCGGTTTCGGCGCCGTGGGGGAGCTTCGTGACCGGGAGGCTGATCTTCGCCAGCTCGCCGAGAATCCGCTTCAGGTTCTCGATCTCCTGGTGCTGAAAGTCCATGTTCTCGAGCACGAGGTGGTGCATCTCGACGACATGCTGATGGTCTTCCTGGGCGCGCTGCTCCTGCATGGCGGCGATCTGCCTGTCCCTGATCTCGGCGAGGGTCGCGTACAGGAGCACGATCGAGCTGACTGCAACGCTCATCGTATTCAGGTAGCTGTTCATCGCGAGCACGAACACGGATTTCCTTGCGAATACGATGAGCGGGATCAGGAGCGCGATCGTGACCAGAATGATGAACCGGTTGGTCAGGAACCTGACCGGGTATGGCAGGATGTAGCGATCCAGGAACGCATTGATCCTGCCGGCGGAGGATACCCTCTCCTGCGCCGGCGCGGCGCCAGCTGCGGCAGCCATCGCATTCCACCTCCTCCTCTATCGGACTCGATCACCCCCGCTTCCACGTTGGCACCATCGCGGCGCGTTGTCAACCAGATCTTTGGCCTGCTGCTCGGTGTCGCACCAGACGTTGAGCATCAGCCGGCGGGGGTCGAACTCCTTGCAGGCCTGCTCGACCTCCCCCGCGGTGATGTTGAAGGTGATCGACACGCCCGCCTGCTGGATCTCACGGAGCATCTTCGCGTGGCGGAGGGCGCTGGTCCCCGGAGCGGGCACCCACTGGATGCAGTGCAATCCCTCCAGCGCGACGAGCGTGGGGACGTGACCCTCGGTGCCGATGCCGTCGAGGTGGTAGGCGCCGTTGTCGAGATGCTTGTAGATCGCGCCAAGCTCGTCTGCAAACAGGTCCTTGAACAGCCTGGGCGAGATGAGCGCGTCGAAGTCGCACTGGGTCATGTAGGTCTTGCCACGGGAGACGAGTGGCCACCAGGGTGTGGTCACGTCCTGCTTCTGCGAGATCACCGCGTAGTTGCGCTCGTAGGCCTCGATCCAGAGCGGGTGAATGTGGTCGATGGCGGCCTTCACGACCTCGGGGCGGTCCATTACGTCGGTCAGCAGCTGGCGGCCGACGGCGCTGGCGAGGATGTCGGCCGCGCCGCCGATGTCGGTGAGGCTGACGACGAGGTCGTCGCCGAGTTCGTCGAGGAGCGCCTCGGTCACGGCAATGATGCGGGGCCACCACTTGCCGTCGGGCTGGAATCGCAGTTTCGGGTACTCCTCGACGTGCGAGAGGAACTGCGGCCACCAGGTGGTGTCGCCGAACCGGAAGTCAGCGTCGCCGCCGATGCACGCATGCAGCACGCCGGGGCCGAAATTGACGAAGAAGTGAGGGAAGCCGTCTCCATGGTAGGCCGTGGTGGCGAGCTGGTACCGCGCCCGGGCGAGCATGTGCTCGGGGCGCCAGCGCTCCCTGGGGTCCACGGCCGGAGGGGGCGGGACGGCGGTGTCGGGGCTGTCCTTGGGCGCGCTTACGAGCATGACCGGCCGGTCGGTATCCTGGCCGGTCCAGAAACGGTCGAAACGCGCGATGATGTGGGGGTAGCGATCACAGAATTCCATTCAATCAGCCTCCACCGATGTATCCGCAGATGACGCAGACTGTAGCGGATTACGCAGATTGCGGCGGGCATGCGAACTGCGCGCATACCCGCCCTACACACGGCGACTGCGCCGCCTGGCACGGGTTGGTAACCCGTGCCACGAACGGCGCACAGGCGGGACGCCTGTGCTATCGGATGACGGGCTTCGGCAGTGCGCTCGTCATTCGTAGGCCGCGCATCTCAGGGCGGTTTCCACGAATACGCGGTAGTTCGACACGATCTTCTCGCTCATGTCCGGCCAATGCGTGTGGTCGGAGCTCGGACAGAGGATGAAGCGGCCGCCGGGCCTGCCCATGGCCATGACGTGTTCGGCCCTGGCTGCGAGCTCGTCTGGTTCGAGCAACTGGAAGTCGCCGACCTCAATGCCGCCCTCGAGGGTCATCCTGTCGCCAACGCGCCGCTTCGCGTCGGCGAGGGTGAGCCTGCCAACCGGGGGCGGCTCGATGGGATTGAGGCAGTCGAGGCCCATGCGCGCAAAGCGCTCGAGCACGGGGTTCATGTCGCCATGGCAGTGGATCCAGACGAGGCCGCCGGCGTCGTGGATCGTGTCGATCATGGGCCTGTCATACCGGGTGACGAAGTCATCGAAGTCGGCCGGCGATGCCAGCGGCGGGATGCACAGCTCCGGGCCCACCCAGCCGAAGAGAGGGCCCACGCCCTGGTCGAGGTACTTGCGGACGATAGCGTGCTCTCGCTTCGCCGCCTTCGCGACCATCTCGTGCAGCAGGTCGCGCTCATCGTGGAGCCAATACCCCCACACCTCGCTGCCAGTCGCGTCATTGACGGTGTACATCGGCTCTCGCAGGCCGGCCATCACCAGCGCCTGGTCGCCGACTTCGGTTACTCGATGGGAGAAGGCGCTCGCGTCGGGAAGGTCATCCTCGGGGAGGGAAAGCCACCGCCTGGCATCCTCCACAGTCTCGATGGGATGCTTCATAGTGTAGCCGGGCCTGCCACTGCGGCTCTGCCGGGAGATCCGGGTGAGGTCGCCTGCCGGGGCCTTCACTGTCACGGTCTGCTCGTACCAGTCAGGGCTGCCAGTATCGCGCGTCTCGCAGCTGGTCTCCGTTCGCGACGCGGGCCATTCGCCGGAGAAGTGGAGGATGTTGTCGAGGCCGAACTCACTCACGAGATCGTGCAAAGGCTGCCACGCAGCGCGGGGCGCGGGGACGAATGGATCCACGCCCCACAGGCGGATCGGCACGCGGTCAGTGGGCTGGCCCCGGAGGACGCGCAGGCAGCGCTCTCGGATGGACATCGAGACGAACATGGGGCGACTCAGCTAGATCACTTCGACAGTGAGGTTGTGATTGGTGTAGATACAGATGTCGGCGGTGATGCCCAGGGCCTCGCGCACGATCTGCTCGGGGGGCAGATCGGTGTGCGCGATGAGGGCGCGGGCGGCGGCGAGAGCGTAGGGGCCGCCGGAGCCGATGGCGAGGATGCCGTCATCGGGCTCGATGAGGTCGCCGTTGCCCGAGACGAGGAGGAGGTGGTCCTTGTCGGCGACCACGAGGAGCGCGGCGAGCTGCCGAAGCGAGCGCTCGGTGCGCCAGTCCTTGACGAGCTGATAGGCGGCCCGGGGGAGATTGCCGGCCGACTCCTCGAGCTTCGCCTCGAACCGCTCAAAGAGGGCGAGCGCGTCGCCTGCCGCGCCCGCGAAACCGGCAATGACGCGATCCTGGTAGAGGCGGCGGACCTTCCGCGCTCCCTGCTTCATGATGGTATTCTCGATGGTGACCTGGCCGTCCCCGCCGACGGCGACATGGCCGCCCTTGCGGATGGCGAGGATGGTGGTGCCGTGGATTTGCATCAGAGCACCCCTTTCGTGGAGGGCACGCCGCGACCGGTGATGGCGATGGCCTGACCCAGAGCGCGGGCGAAGGCCTTGAAGGCGGCCTCGATGAGATGATGGGTATTGCGCCCGGCCATCTGCCGGATATGGAGGTTCATACCTGCGGAGTTCACGAAAGCGCGGAAGAACTCCTCGATCAGCTCAGTATCGAACTGCTTCACCCGCTTCGCTGGCAGCTCGAGGCCGTATGCCAGATAGGGCCTGCCGCTGAGATCGAGCGCACACATCACGAGCGACTCATCCATGGGGGCGACCGACCAGCCGTACCGGGCGATGCCCTCTTTCTTCCCCAGCACGTCCTTCAGCGCTTGCCCCAGGACGATCCCCACGTCCTCGACGAGGTGGTGGTCATCAACATGAAGATCGCCCTTGGCCTGAACGGTCAGGTTGACGGCGGCGTGGCGCGCGACGAGATCGAGCATATGGTCGAGGAAACCCAGGCCGGTCTCGACCCTGCTTGCGCCTTCGCTGTCAATTGCGAGTGTGATCGAGATGGTGGTCTCTTTGGTCTTCCGGTTCACTGTTGCCTGTCGCATAGCTGGCCTCGCACCCATTGTCATTCTGAGCAAAGCGAAGAATCCCGCCGTTCGGCCGGATCCCTAGCCCCCTTACTCGCTCCTCAGTCGCGCCTGCATGGCCTTGATGTGGCCGTCGAGGCCCTCGAGGCCGGCGAGGGCCCGCACGATGTGCATGTGATCCTCGACCGCTTCCTTCGAGGTGTAGATCACGCTGGAACGCTTGAAGAAGTCCATGGTGCCGAGGCCGGAGGAGAAACGCGCGGTGCGGCCGGTCGGCAGGACGTGAGACGGTCCGATGACATAGTCGCCCAGGGTGACGGGGGACGACTGGCCGATGCAAATGCAGCCCGCATTTCTGATCCTGGGCAGGACCGAGAATGGGCTCTCGGTGCAGATCTGGAGGTGCTCGAAGGCCAGTTCGTTGACCACCTCGATCGCCTCGTCGAGATCCTTGGTGATGACGATCGCGCCCCGCTCTTCGATGGCTTGCCAGGCGATGGCCTTGCGGTTCAGCCGCTGGACTTGCTTGCCCAACTCGGTCTGCACGGGCTCGACGAGGGAGCGGGAGGTGGTCACCAGGACGGCCGGGGAATCGGTCATATGCTCCGCCTGGGCGAGCAGGTCGGCGGCGATGATGCGCGGCTCGGCGTGCTCGTCGGCGAGGATGACCACCTCGGATGGCCCGTAGAGGCCGTCGACTCCCACGACGCCATAGACCATTTTCTTCGCGAGCATGATCCAGATGCTGCCGGGGCCGAAGATCTTGTCCACCTTCGGCACGGTGTCGGTGCCGTAGGCGAGCGCGGTGATGGCCTGCGCGCCGCCGATCTTGAAGATGGTCTCAACCCCCATCGCGTCCATGGTTGCGAGGGTGGCGGGGTGGATGCCGCCGGTCTTGTCCGCGGGTGTGACGACGACGATCTCCTCGACGCCGGCGACCTGGGCGGGGGCAACGGTCATGATGACCGAGGAGGGGTAGGCCGCGGTGAAGCCGGGGATGTGGATGCCGACGCGCTGGATCGGGGTGAAGCGCTGGCCAAGCACGGTGCCGAGCTGGCGCAGGTCAAACCAGTCGGCGGGGCGCTGCTTCTCATGGTAGCTGCGGACGTGCTCGACGGAGGCGGCGACGGCCTGGAGGAAATCGTCGCCGGCGATCTCCCTGGCATGGGCGCGTTCCTCGGGAGTGACGACCAACCTATCGAGGGTCATGTCCGGGGTGTCGAACTTGCGCGTGTACTCGAGGAGGGCTTCGTCGCCGCGCGTTCGCACATCGTCCACGATCTTGCGGACGATCTCCTCCTGCTCGGAGACCTCCTGCAGGAAGGGGGCGGAGAGCTCGTCAGCGACCTGCTGCGGGGTGCGCCGTCTTGTGGTGAGGATTCGCATTCGGTTTGGCCTTCGGGTTGGGTGATCCGAGATTACGCAGATTCGCGCAGATTGTAAAGGTGGCGGCAGGCATGCGAACGGCGATCACGAGAGGCGGGCATAGGCCTGCCCGCCTCTGGAGGGTCTACCCGCCCCACAATTCACTCCATCCAGATCGTGCCTGCGCCGAAGAGGCCTTGGACGGCGGTGGTGAACTGGTCGCCGTGGCTCACGGTATACTCCGGCCCGAGATGGAGGCGGCGTTCCTCTTGCTCGAGCTGGAGGTGGAGCAAGACATGGGTTTCACCGCGGAACTGGCCGATCACCTCTCTCAGCCGGCCGATGGCCTCGGGGGGCGCGTCGGCGGGCACTCGGATGTGGACTTTGAGCTCGGGCTGACCCTTCGGCGGCTGTCTCTTCTGTGGCTTCGGCGCCGGGGGCTGATCGGCGGCAGCAGGGCGCTGCCGCGGGCGGCCATTAGCGCCTGCCGCGCGCGGGCCGCGCTGGGGCTTGCCGTTGCGCACGGCGCCGCTGCCGTTGCGCAGTCGCTGGACCGAATCCGTGTCACTCAACGCGGCGACGGCCTCTGCGATCAGGCGCTGCTGTCCGCCGCCCTCGCCGCGGTCCTCTCGCCAGCGCTCGTCCGTCTCTGCGCGGCCGCGGATGACCACGATCGCGTTCTCGGCAAGCATGGCGCCGAGGTTCTCGTAGCCCTCAGGCAAGACCATTCCCTCCACCGCGCCCGTGAGATCCTCGAGGGTGAAAAACGCGATCATCTTGCCGCTCTTGGTGGTGCGCCTTCTCACCGAGGTCACGATGCCGCCAACGATGACCTCGCCCTCCTTGGCGGCCTCGACGATCTCCAGCACGGTGGCGGTGGTGGCGGCCTCCAACTCCTTCTGCACGGGCTCCAGTGGATGGCCCGAGAGGTAAACGCCGAGCAACTCCTTCTCCATCGCGAGCAGTTCCGCGTGGGAGAACTCAGCGGCGGAGGGAAGCGCGGGGGGTGGCGGCTGCGTAGTTCCCGTGCTGTCGACTGCGCCGAAGAGCGACGACTGGCCAGCCTCGCGGTCACGGTAGACCCGCGCGCCCCACTCCAATGCCTGGTCAGCCGCGGCCACCTGTGCCGCGCGGGTGCCCTCGAAGCAGGACAACGCGCCGGCGCGGGCGAGGCTTTCGAGAGCGGACTTGTTGGCCTTGCCCGGCTCGACGCGGCTGCACATCTCGAAGATGTCGCGGAACGGGCCATGCGCGGCGCGCTCGGCAGCCAGCGCCTGGACGGCGGTGCGACTGACGTGCTTGACGCTGACCAGACCGAAGCGGATCTTCCCGTCTTCCACAGTGAACGCGGCATCGCTGGCGGCGACATCCGGGGGCAAGACATCAACCCCCATACGGCGGCACTCCTGGACGTAGGCCGATACCTTGTCCTTGTCGTCCATGATGCTGGTCAACTGGGCGGCCATGAATTCCGGAGCGTAGTGGGTCTTGAGATAGGCGGTCTGGTAGGCGTTGATGGCGTAGCTCGCCGAGTGCGCCTTGTTGAACCCGTAGCCGGCGAAGTCGGCCATCTGGCCGAAGATGGTCTCCGCGGTCTTCTTCGCGACCCCATGCTCGACGGCGCCCGCGAGGAACTCCTCGCGGACCTTCGCCATGTCCTCTTGCTTCTTCTTGCGCATCGCGTTCAGCAGCGACTCCGCCGACGCCATAGACAGCCCGGCGAGCTGGCGTGCGATCTCCATCACGTGCTCCTGGTAGACGATCACCCCGTAGGTTTCTTTCAGGATCGGCTCCAGTGTCGGGTGCAGGTAGCTGATCTCACGCTTTCCCTGTTTGCCGGCAATGTAGTTCGGGATCTGCGCCATCGGACCAGGCCGGTAGAGGGCCACCAGCGCGATGATGTCCTCCAGCCGGTCCGGCTTGAGCTCGGTTACCACCTGGCGCATCCCGCTGCTCTCGAGCTGGAACACCCCGGCTGTCTCTCCCCGCGAAAGCAGCTCGAACGTGGCCGCATCGTCGTAGGGAATCTCCTCCAGTTCCACCCGCTCCCCCCGGCGCGCGATGAACTCCAGCGCGTGCTTCATCACCGAGAGCGTCCGGAGGCCCAGGATATCCATCTTCTTCAGCCCGACATCGGCGACCGCGGTCATATCGTACTGAGTGGTCAGACCCTCGCCCTGGGTGGAGCGCTGGAGCGGGACGACGCGCTTGAGGGGCTCGCGGGAGATCACAATACCGGCGGCGTGAGTGGAGGCGTGTCGCGCCAGACCTTCGATGCCCATGGCCGTGTCTATGAGGCTGCGGGCGGTAGGGTTCTCCTCGTACTCCCTCGCCAGGTCGGGGTTGTTCTTGACGGACTCGATGATGGGCCTCATGCCATCAATCATCTTGGCGATGCGGTCCACGTCGGGGATCGGAACCTTCATCGCGCGCCCCACGTCCCGCACCGCCAGGCGCGGGCCCATGGTTCCGAAGGTGATGATCTGGGCGACGTGCTCGGCGCCGTACTTCTCGGCGATGTAGCGGATGACCTCATCCCGCCGCTCGTCCTCGAAATCGCAGTCCACGTCCGGCATCGAGATGCGCTCGGGGTTGAGCCAGCGCTCGAACGGAATCCCGAACCTGATCGGGTCAATCCCGGTCACACCCAGCACATAGAGAAGGATGCTTCCCGGCGCCGACCCCCGGCCCGGACCCACCAGAATGCCGCGCTCATGCGCAAACCGATACAGGTCCCAGGTTATCAGGATGTAGGTCGAGAGGCCCTTGTCGGCGATGATCTTCAGCTCGTAATCGAGGCGATCGCGCACGGCCTGCGGCGAGCCCGGATACCTGGCGGGGAGATGCTCGAGGCAGAGCTTCCGCAGGTACGAGTCAGCGGTCTCGCCCGGCGGCACCTCGAAGTGCGGCAGGACGACCTTGCCGAAATTCAGCTCGACGCTGCAGCGCTCGGCGATGAGGTGCGTATTCTCGAGAGCGTCGGGCCACTGCGCGAAGAGCGCAGCCATCTCGTCGGGAGACTTGAGGTAGAACTGATCGCTGTCGAAGCGCATGCGCTTCAGGTCGTCCACGGTGGAGTTGGTCTGCACGCAGAGGAGCACGTCGTGGCTCTGCCAGTCCTCGCGCCGGCAGTAGTGCACGTCGTTGGTCGCGACCAGACCGATGCCCACCTCTTTGGCGAGACGGGCCTGAGCCACATTGACCTTCGCCTGAGCAGCGATACCGTGTTCCTGCAACTCGAGAAAGAAGTGGTCCGGGCCGAAGAGGTCGCGGTACTCGCCGGCCAACCGGCGCGCGTCGTCCTCGCGGTCCTGCTGGACGAGGGTGGCGACCTCGCCGGTGAGGCAGGCGCTGGAGGCGATCAGGCCCTCGTGATAACGGGACAGGAGCTCGCGGTCGACGCGGGGCTTGTAGTAGAAGCCCTCTACGCTGCTGTCGGTGACCAGGCACATGAGGTTATGGTAACCGACCTCGTTCTCGGCGAGCAGGACAAGGTGGCCGCGCTCGGAATCGGTCTTGGCCTCGCGGTCGAAGCGGCTGCGAGCGGCAACGTAGACCTCACAGCCGATGATTGGCTTGACGCCCTGCTTCTGGCAGGCCTTGTAGAACGGGATCACACCGTACATGACGCCGTGATCGGTGATGGCGATTCCGGTGAGACCGAACTGAGCGGCGAGGGCGGCAAGGTCATCGACGCGACACGCGCCGTCGAGCAGGCTGTACTCGGTATGAACGTGAAGGTGCGCGAAGCGGGGATGTGCGCTGGGCTCCGACACCCTGCATCTCCTTTAGCGGCAACGGGCCGAGCGGGCCGGCCCGGGCTGTGATGACTGCTGCGGACGGTATGATAGCACCAGGGAGGGGGGATGTAAACGGCCAACTGGGACACCGCCTTGCAC
>Ga0315274_10012079_pt1 | contig 12350 bp, 10 predicted proteins | sample YL17G02_20_MG_FD_203700 | JGI IMG/M metagenome (GOLD analysis project Ga0315274, IMG submission 203700) | Sediment microbial communities from Yellowstone Lake, YNP, Wyoming, USA - YL17G02_20 | ecosystem: Environmental > Aquatic > Freshwater > Lake > Sediment | place: USA: Wyoming | collected... | reverse complement strand
GGAATCGGAAGAGTATGCCGCGGTATACGACGCCTTGCCGCTGTGCAAGTTTATCCGCCGCTGCTTTACCGGCAAGGCCGACCGCGCCGGAGCGTGGCCGAGCATCGCCCAACTGGTCAACGCCACGACCGGGTGGAACCTTGGCTACGAGGACATTGACCTGATGGGTGAGCGGACGCACACGATCAAAAAGGCATTCAACATCCGCGAAGGATGGACCCGCGCCGACGATCACCTGCCATACCGCTGGATGCACGAAAAGCTTCAAGAGGGCGCCTCGGCAGGGTATAATGTCCCCGCGGAAGAGCTGGAGTACATGAAAGACCTCTACTATGAGGCCAAGGGGTGGACCAAAGAGGGGTTGATCCCCAAGGAAAAGCTGGTCGCACTGGGAATGCCTGATGTCGCAGAAGAGATCGGGGTCTGACGAGGAGAAAAACGATGCCTACTTCAACCTCAAAATACCGCTATGTGACGTGCGATCCCACCAAGTGCGTTGGGTGTCAGTTGTGTGAGTACATCTGCTCCTACACCAAGACCGGCGAGTTCAACACCTACCGCAGTCGGATCCGCACCGTGCGGGCGGAAGAGATCCTGGTCACCTCCGTGACCTGCCGCACCTGCGAGGATGCGCCGTGCGTCATTGCCTGCCCTCGCGATGCGCTTGCCCAGGATTCGCTCACCGGCATCATCCACATCGACGCCGGCCGCTGCGATGGCTGCACGTGGTGCATCGAGGCGTGCGACTTTGGAGCCATCTCGATCAACCCGGAGACCAAGCTGGCCGAGATCTGTGACCAGTGCGAGGATCTGGAGGAAGGGCCACAGTGCGTCAAGTGGTGCCCGAAGGAAGCCCTCGAGCTGACTACCCCCGATCAACGCGCCCAGCGAGCCCGACACAAGCTGGCCGTTGAGGAGGTGATTGGGGGGAGGTAAGAGCATAGTGGAGGTCGAGAGCATTGTGCTAGACCTGGGCCTACTCTAACAAGGAGCGACTATGCCAGGAGATGATGGGAGTGAAGCCCTGCGCATTGGCGTGTACGTCTGCCACTGCGGATCCAACATTGCCGGGGTCATCGACCCGGCGGTTGCCGCCGAATTTGCCTCGGGGTTGCCCGGGGTCGTGCGCGCAACCAATACCCTGTACGCGTGCGCCGATAGCGGCCAGAACCTGATCAAGGCCGAGATCAAAAAGTACAACCTGAACCGGGTGGTGGTAGCAGCGTGCTCGGTGCGCATGCACGAGCCCACCTTTCGCGCTGCCGTTGCCGAGGCCGGCCTGAACCCGTTCTTGATGGAAATGGCCAACATCCGCGAGCAGTGCACCTGGGCGCATGGCCACGATCGCGAAGGGGCGCTGGCCAAGGCCAAAGACCTGATCGCTGCCGCAGTGGCCAAGGCTGCCTTCCTCACGCCACTGCAGATGATCAAGGTGCCCGTCACCAAGAAGGCCATGGTGATCGGCGCCGGGGTGGCGGGCATCAGCGCCGCCCTGGACCTGGGCGATCAGGGGATCGAGACCATCCTGGTCGAACGGGAGCCGACCATCGGTGGTGTCATGGCCCAACTGAACAAGACCTTCCCTACCATGGACTGTAGTATATGAATTCTCGCCCCCAAAATGGTTGACGCGGCGCGTCACCCCAAGGTAGATGTCCGAACGTACACCGAAGTGGAGCGAGTGGAAGGTTTTGTTGGCAATTTCAAGGTGCAGTTGCGAGAAAAGTCGAGATACGTCCACGCCGACCGCTGCAATGGCTGCGGCGACTGTGCCAAAGTCTGCCCGATCGAGGTGCCCAACTATTTCGAGATGAACCTGGCGCCCCGCCGGGCAGCCTATGTGCCGATGAGCCAATCGGTGCCCCTGCTCTACACGATCGACCTGGATGCCTGCATCCACTGCTACAAGTGCGTCGAGGCATGTGGCAAGCTGGATGCGATCGACTTTCAGATTCAGGATAGGGTGGTCTGGGAAGACGTCGGGGCGATCATTGTCGCCACCGGCTACAGCCACTTTGACCCCAGCGTGCTGCCCGAATATGGGTACGGACGCTTCCCCAATGTGATCACGGCGATGGAAATGGAGCGGCTGAACAACTCGGCCGGCCCCACTGCCGGGAACCTGATACGTCCCAGCGACGGGAGCAATGCGGACGGGTACGTCCGACCCATGCGGTTGGCGATCATCAACTGCGTCGGGTCGCGGGACAAGCGTTTCAACCCATGGTGCTCCAATTTCTGCTGCATGTACGCCATCAAGAACGCCGTGCTGCTGAAACAGGCGTACCCTGACATGGACATCACCGTCTACTATATGGACATCCGCACGACGTTCAAGGGCTACGAAGAGTTCTACGACCGCGCCCGGGAGATGGGCGTGCACTTTACTCAGGGCCGGCCCAACCTGATCACCGAGGACCCAGAGACGCGCAACCTGTATGTGCAGGCCGAGGATGTAGGTCTCGGCAAGGTCATCGAGCGCGAGTATGACATGGTGATGCTCAACCAGGCGGCGGTCCCTCAGCCCGACGTGGACACGGTGAGCTCGGTGCTCAACATCACCCAGAGCCCGGGCGGCTGGTTTATGGAATATCACCCCAAGCTGCGTCCTATGGACAGCCCAACGGATGGCGTGTTCCTGGCTGGCGCATGCCAGGGACCCAAGGACATCCCGGCCAGCGTGGCCCAGGGCTCGGCCGCGGCCTCACGATCCGGGCGCGTGCTCCATTCTGCCGAGTGGGAGATCGAGCCCACAGTTGCCTTTGTGTGGGAAGACCGGTGCATCAGCGCCAAGGGCAGGAAATGCGGCATCTGCTCGGAGGCTTGCCCCTATAGCGCGATCGACTATGTGCAAGGCAAAGCAGCCCACGTGATCACGGCCAAGTGCCATGGCTGCGGCGGGTGCGTAGCCGAGTGTCCACACAACGCCATTACCCAGTTGCACTTTACCGATGCGCAGATCATGGCCCAGATCCACGCCCTGCTGGCACAAAAGCCCGAGGACAAGATCCTGGCCTTCCGTTGTCACTGGTGCTCGTATGGCGGCGCTGACCTGGCTGGAACCAGCCACTTTGAGTACTCGGCGAATGAGCGCGGCCTGCGCGTGATGTGCTCTGCGCGCATGGACACCGATTTCATCTATGAGGCCTTTCGCCTGGGCGCGGGGGCAGTGCTCTTTTCCGGCTGCCACCCACAGGACTGTCACTATATCACCGGGCAGCCGGTAGGTGCCCGCCGGGCCGAGCGCATGCTTGGCGCCTTAAAAAAGATGGGCATGACGCCAGGCCGTTTCCGCATCGAGTGGATCAGCGCGGCAGAAGGGGACAAGTACGCGCGAGTGGTCAACGAGATGCAAGCTGTGCTGGATGCCATCCCCCAAGAAAAGCTGCTGGCCGAGATCGAGCAGTTGCGCCCGGAGATGGAGCGGCGCGCCCGCCGCGTGCGCGAAGTGCCGCAGGTCGAGGAAGCGCTAACGTATGCCACCCAACTCGAAGCTGCAATGGCTGCGGCCACTACCGTGGCCGCAGCAGTAGCCGGGAAGGAGGTGTAGCGTGAGCCATCACCAGTCGGCGACCGGTGGACATACAGAGAGCTTTGCCGATCAGGTTCGCGCCATACCTGGTGGCGAGCACCTGGAAAAGTGCTATGCATGCGGGACGTGCGTCGGCCAGTGCCTGATCCAGCAAAAGGTCGAGCCCACCTACAATCCACGCCGCCTGTTGCGCCTGGTCATGATGGACATGCGCGATGAAGCGTTTCAGAGCCCGACTACCTGGCTCTGTTCGGCATGTGACCTGTGCTACCCGGCCTGCCCGCAAGAGATCCACATCTCGGGCGTCATTGGCGCGGTCAAGCAACTGGCCGTTCAGGCCGGGTACCAGTCGCCGTTGACACCGGCTCGTGTGGACACTGCGACCTGCTTTGCCTGCGGAACCTGCATCGAAGTCTGCCCCTATAAGGCCATTACCCGCGTCGAAAGCCAAGTGGAGGTACCGGTCCCTCTGGCCAAGGGTCGCACGATGAGCGTACAGAAGGAACACGCTCAGGTGAACCCCAACCTGTGCATGAGCTGCGGCTTGTGCGCCTCCTCCTGCCTGGCGTCGTGCATCACCCTCGATGGCTATACCGATACCCAGGTTGATGAACAGGCCCGTGCATTGAACTGGTCACCGGGCTGGTCAGTGCAGGGCGGCGAGGGTTGGTCGCCGCACGTGCTGGTGTTCATCTGCAACTGGAGCACCCGTGCCGAGGCCGACATGGCCTACCTGGACAGTCCACCGCCGGGGGTACGCGTGCTGCGCGTGCCATGCTCCGGGCGGGTTACACCGACCTTCCTGGTCACGGCGCTGCAAAAAGGGATAGACGGCGTGATGGTGATCGGCTGTCAGCCGGGCGAGTGTCACTACCAACATGGCAACAAGGTTGAGCAAGCACGCCTGGCATTGACTCGAAACCTGCTGGACTTGCTAGGCTTTGAACAAGAGCGCATCCGCTTTGCCTGGATGCCGACCGACAGCCGACGCGAACTTGCCAAGCTGTTTGAGCAGATGATGTCCCACGTACGCGAGTTGGGCGCCGTCACCTGGCGGCCAGAGTTGGGATAGGAGGGGCAAGACGTGAGCATCTTGGACGATTTGCGTCGAACTGTCGCCAATGAACTGGAGAGCCTTGATGGCGTGGTGGCCCTACGCCAGGATGGCCTGAACGTCGCCCCGTATCTGTACCACCAGGGCGACGACCTTGCAGTTCTGGTGATTACGCCTCGCTTTCCCCTGGCACAAACAGTAGACCTGCTGCTGGACGCGCATCCGGAAGCACACCTTGGCATAGTGGCCTTGGGCTGCGATGAGCGTGCCTTGAAGGAATTGGCGAACTGGCACCAGGTTGACCTGGCTCGCGTCCGGGTCATCGGTGTGCCATGCACGGGTGAGCAGGCAGTCGAATGTCGCTGTGGCGAGCCATATCCGTCCACCATCGTCGTTGGCGAGCAAGTTAAGGGGGTCGAGGACCGGGTGCTGGCCGAGTTTCTGACCACACACACGCAGGAGGAGCGCCTGGCTTTCTGGCGGGCACAGTTTGCCAAGTGTATCAAGTGCTATGGCTGTCGCGACATCTGTCCGCTCTGTTTCTGCAACACCTGTGCACTGGAAGAGGACCACTGGGTGGGCCGAGGGCGCGTCGAGCCACCGTTCCCCACTTACCACCTGATCAAGGCCATGCATACCGCCGGGTCAGGCAAGTGTACCCAATGCGGCGAGTGCGAACGGGTCTGCCCGGCATACATTCCTTTGACGTTGCTCTATGCTTTGTTACGGCACGATGTGAAAAGGCTATTCGGCTATGAGACCGGCGCATCAGTCACCGACAAGCCACCTGTGTTCCGGTTTGAGGCAGCGGGCTCGTAGAGGCAGACTAGCTGTGACAGGAGATTGCGACATGGAATACAAGAACATCCTGACGACCTGCGTCTATTGTGGCACCGGGTGCGGCCTGAACCTGCAGGTGCTAGATGATCGTATTGTCGGTGTGCTGCCGGCCAAAGGACACCCGGTGAGCGATGGCCGGCTGTGCGTCAAGGGATGGAACGCGGCTAGCTTTGTCTACAGTCCAGAGCGACTGACCACCCCTTTGGTCCGTCGGGACGGCAGGCTGATGGAGGCCAGTTGGGATGAGGCGCTCTCGCTCGTGGCCGGAAAACTGGGCGCAATCCAGGCTGAGTCAGGTCCGCGTTCCATCGGTGTGTTTGCCTCAGCCAAGTGCACGAACGAAGAAAACTATGTCCTGCAAAAGCTGGCCCGCGCCGTGCTCAAGACCAATAACGTGGATCACTGTGCTCGCCTTTGACACGCGCCTACGGTGGCCGGTCTGGCTGCCGCATTTGGCAGTGGCGCGATGACCAACTCGATTCCCGAGTTTGAAACAGAGACGAGCTGCTTCTTGATCATCGGCTCGAACACCACCGAGGCGCACCCACTGATCGCCAGCCGGGTGATGAAAGCCAGAGAACGTGGCGCACAGGTGATCGTCATCGATCCACGCCAGACGCAGATCGCCCGCCTGGCAGACCTCTACTTGTATCCGCTCCCCGGCGTGGATGTGGCCGTGCTAAACGGGCTGATGCACGTGATTGTCGAGGAAGGCCTGGCCGATGGGGCATACATTGCTGAACGGACCGAGGGATACGACGAACTTGTGAGCGTTGTATCTAGCTATACGCCGGAAAAGGTTGAGCGGATCAGTGGCATCCCCGCCGGTGACCTACGCCTGGCTGCTCGGATGTATGCGAGGGCGAAACCTGCGGCTATCCTCTATACCATGGGCGTCACCCAACACGTCACGGGTACCAACAACGTCAAGAGCTGCGCCAACCTGGCCATGCTCACCGGTAACGTCGGTGTGGCTGGCGGGGGCGTCAACCCGCTGCGCGGCCAGAATAACGTCCAGGGCGCGTGCGACATGGGCGGCCTGCCCAACGTCTACCCTGGCTACCAGGCTGTGACCATCCCGGCAGTCAAAGAGAGATTCGAGCGGGCCTGGGGAGTGAGCGGGCTGGACGGTCAGGTAGGGTTAACGGTAACCGAGATGATAGACGCTGCGGGGGATGGTCGAGTTCGCGCGCTCTATGTGATGGGCGAAAACCCGATGGTCTCAGATCCGGACACAAACCATGTCCGCCGCTGCCTGGAACAGGTCGAGTTTCTGGTGGTGCAGGACATTTTCATGACCGAGACGGCGGAGTTGGCCGATGTGATTCTGCCTGGTGCGTCGTTCGCTGAAAAAGAGGGCACGTTCACCGGTACCGACCGACGGGTCCAGCTCGTGTGCAAAGCCATCGAACCGCTGGGCCAGGCCAGGGCCGATTGGCAGATCGTCTGCGACCTGGCGCGCAAGATGGGCGCTGCTGGCTTTGACTTGGCGTCAGCGGGCGAGATCATGCGCGAGATCGCTGCGGTCACGCCCAGCTACGGCGGTATGAGTTTTGACCGGCTGAAGAGGCTGGGCTACCTGCAGTGGCCCTGCCCAAACGCCGAACACCCTGGAACGCCCTACCTGCACAAGGGCAGATTCGCAAGCGGGCTGGGCAAGTTCCACGCCATCGAGTACCAGGCCTCAGCCGAGTTGCCCGATCAAGAGTATCCGTTCACGCTGACTACCGGGCGCATGATGTTCCATTGGCACACCGGTTCGATGACGCGGCGTTCTGTCAAGCTAGATCAAGAGGTGCCTGCCGCTTATGTCGAGATCCACCCGCAGGACGCAAAACGGATCGGGTTGAATGGCAGCAGGCGTGTGCGTGTGCGCAGCCGGCGCGGGGAGATCGAGGCCAGCGTGCGCATCACGGAGCGTATCCAGCCCGGCATCGTCTTTATCCCCTTTCACTTTGCTGAAGCCGCGGCCAATGCGCTGACGCATGCCGCGCTGGACCCGATCGCCAAGATCCCGGAGCTCAAAGTCTGCGCAGTGCAGGTTGAGGCTGTGTAGAGCTCGACTCCAGGGAGACCGTAGGCACCCGCGTTCATGCCGGCGCTCCACCGTGTTCTCTGCCGTGAAACCCATCAACCTGTGTAAGGGTTCCCTGACGAGGAGTGACGATGAGCAAGCGAGGACAGACAAAGAAAACTGTCACCGAGCATGAGATCAGGCTTGAGCGAGCCATGGTCACGCGACACTATGTCATGGCCTGGGATCTGGATCGCTGCGTGGGATGCCAGATCGGGCCGTTGGTCTGTCCCAAGGAAGCTGTCGTGCACGTGCCGGGAGAGATCGCCAACGGGAGACTGGCCAAGAAGCCGTCGGTGGACATTGACCCAGTCAAGTGCGTGCTGTGCGGCATGTGTGAGGTGATGTGCCCCAAGAACGCTATCACGCTGATCATCAATGGCAAGCGAGAGAACCCGGTGCTGGTGTATGCAGCGTTTCCCGACCTGGTCCAGTCCACGACCTTTGACAAGGCGGCCTTTGATTGGACCCGCAAGGATTTCGTGATCAGCAACTGCCCGACCAACGTCATCAGCTACGATGCCGGACAGGATACCATGGTTGTGGACGATGCCCACTGCATCCGCTGCCGGCAATGTGAGGTGGCCAGCGACGGAGCATTCCAGGTGGTTCAGCCCTGGGAAGGGCAGGTCGAGTTGCGTCGCGACAAGTGCGTGCCCGGGTGCCTGGCCTGCGCCGATATCTGCCCTACTCGCGCGCTCCACATCGACGAACAGGGCGAGTTGGTGCTGGCCGACTATTACTGCATCAAGTGTGGAGCGTGCATGCAGGTTTGCCCGGTCAAGGCCGAGTACCAGCAGTACGAAACGACCATTGAGTCACAGGGCGTGACCAAGACAGTGATACACAAGCGAGTGACGAACGCCGAGGTCCTGCCTGTGTGGGTCGAAAGGTGGCGCGTCCGCCACATGCTGGTGCAGAGCGCGGCGTGGATCACAGCCCTGACCCAGATGGCCAACGACAAGGCGGGGGCAGTGGAGGTCGACCGCACGCGCGCGCTTCGCCGCCGGGACTTGCTCAAGGCGTTGGTGGGGGCCAAAGCGCTGTTGGGAGAATAGTTGGTCACGTTTGATTTGCTATGTACAGACTAGAGGAGGTCACAATGGACAAAGAGGTATACCAGAAACAGATCGCAGCCACTCGCGCGGAGCGCATGCGCTGGTGGCACGAAGCGCGATTCGGCATGTTCGTGCACTGGGGCCTGTACACACAATTGGGCCGACACGAATGGGTCATGAACCGCGAACGCATTCCCTTGGCAGAATACGAGAAACTGGCCGACACGTGGAAGCCCAAGCAGCGTCCGGCGCGCGAGTGGGCACGCCTGGCCAAGCAGGCCGGCATGAAGTACATGGTGATGACCACCAAGCACCACGAAGGCTTTTGCCTGTGGGACACCAAGCAGACCGACTATAATGCAGTCAAGCATGGGCCAGGGCGAGACCTGGTGCGCGAGTACGTGGAGGCATGCCGCGAGTTCGGCCTCAAGGTCGGCTTTTACTACTCGCTGATGGACTGGCATCATCCCGATGGAGCACGCTGCGCCAAGGATGAGGCCGCCCGGCGCCGATTCCTCGATTTCACCCAGGGATGCGTGCGCGAGCTGTGCAGCAACTATGGGCACATCGACATCCTGTGGCATGACGTTTCCTGGCCGCTGTCGACGCCTGAGGCGTGGGAAAGCGTCAAGATGAATAGCATGGCCCGCGAGCTCCAGCCGCACATCCTGATCAACAACCGCTCCCAGTTGGATGAGGACTTTGGCACGCCCGAGGAACACGTCACCGCGGAGAAGGAAGGCCGGTCGTGGGAAGCATGCATGACGTTCAACGGGTCATGGGGCTACATGCCATGCTCGCCGGACTGGCGCTCGGTCCGGGAAGTGGTCGGTATGCTGTGCACCGCCGCTGCCGGCCAGGGCAACTTATTACTCAACATTGGACCCACGCCGGATGGTTCGGTCCCCCCTGAGGCGGTCGAACGGCTTGCTGCCGTCGGCGAGTGGACCGGCAAGAACGGCGAAGCGATGTATGGGGCGGTCGATCGCGCCGATGGCCGAATGGAGTGGATGCCCACGGGGCAGTGGACGCTCAAGGGCAACACCGCGTATTTTTGGTGTAACCGCTGGCCGGGCAGCGAGCTCGCCATTGGCGGGTTGCAGGCCCGGGTACGCAAGGCGTCATCGCTGGCGACGGGAGCGCCCATCGCTTTTGAGCAGAGCGCCAAGCGCCTGGTACTCACAGGCCTGTCCAAGACCAACCCAGACTCTGTCGCCGGTGTCTCGGTGATCAAGCTGGAATGCGAGGCTCCACAGCGACAGATCCTGGGAGCCGGTCACGTGACGCTGGACGAGGTCTAGTAGGGGGCGGGAGTTCTGGGGCGGAGCGATGCATCGCCCCAGAACTCTCATAGCCCAACACTCGTCGGACACAGTTCAGTCGCTGTGGTCTCCTGCTCTCTGCCAGATGCATCCAATGCGCGATCCACCCTCGACTTGACTCTGCCACAAGACCAATCGACGGACAAGATCGATTCTAGAATCCTCCTTGACAGCCCACATGTTCCGTGGTACAATAGTGGCAGTTGTGTGGTATCGTTACCATAGGGCTGTCCCTCCCTAATCCCGTTTCCCAGACATTGAGCTCTGAGCCTATGCCCACGATTCAGGATGTGGCAAGCCGAGCCGGCGTCTCTCCTATCACCGTTTCACGGGTGATCAACCGTTCCGGGTACGTCAAGAGCGAAACAAGACAACGTGTCGAAGCAGCCATTGCCGAGCTAAGGTATGTACCCAATCGCCTGGCTCGCAGCCTGCGACTGAAGAAAACCAACACACTGGCCCTCGTCCTGACCGACATCACCAACCCCTTCTGGACGGCTGTCGCTCGGAGCGTGGAAGACACCGCGAGCGATGCCGGGTTTAGTGTTGTCGTGTGCAACACAGACGAGTCGCTAACCAGGCAGAGGCAGTGCCTGAATACCCTTCTCCAGAAGCAAGTGGATGGCGTGCTATTGGTGCCAGCGCGCAGCGACGGCGAACCGGTGGAATGGATCCAGGGACAGGGCACTCCAGTGGTGGTGCTGGATCGGCGGGTGCCGTGCAGGTGGGTAGACGTGGTGCGCTGTGACTCCGAAGACGGCGCCTATCAGTTGGTTCGGCACCTGCTGTCCCTCGGGCACCGGCGGATTGCGGTGTTGAGTGGCCCACAGGACGTTTCCACGGCCATGGATCGGGTCGCTGGCTATCGCCGAGCACTCCGGGAAGCGGGCCTGGAGCCCAGGGAAGAGTGGGTCCGCCACGGTCAGTTCGACAGGAGCGCCGGACTCGAGATGGCACAGCAGATGCTGTCCATCGCGCCTCGCCCAACGGCCCTGTTCGCGGCCAACAACCTGGTCGCAGTCGGCGCTCTCAGGGCGCTTCGCGATGCTGGCCTGCGGGTGCCAGAGGATATCTCGGTCGTGGTTTTCGACGATCTCACCTCCGAGTTGGTCATCGAGCCGTTCTTCACTGCCGTGGACCAGCCGGCGTACGAGATGGGCCAGACAGCCGCCGAGCTGCTTCTGGCTCGCTTGTCCGGGTCGGCGCCTGGCGAGTATCAGGAGATCCTGCTGCCGACGAAGGTGGTCGTGCGCCGATCCAGCGCGCCGCCGCCGGGCTAGTGCGAGCGGTGAGCCATACCACCGTGGGGATGACAGATGTCAGTCTCAGAGCGACTGGCTGGTAAGGAGGTGAACCGGAAAACCTTCCTGTGATGTGGATCGTGGTTTGGCACAGGCATTTCTTCAGAGGAGGAAAAGCGATGGAAAAGCTCAATCGACGCTCGTTCCTGCGTGCGGCCGCCCTGAGCGCTGCGGGCATAGCGGCTGTGGCTTGCCAGCCCCAGACGGTGATCGTCAAGGAGACGGTCCAGGTCAAAGAAGAGGTGACCCGGATCGTCGCCGGCACACCGGTAGTGGAAAAGGTCGTCGAGACCAAGGAGGTGGTGAAAGAGGTCACCAAGGTCGTCCAGCAGACGGTCGAGGTGAAAGTGACAGTGGCTGCCCAGGAGATCCGCGAAGCTCCCGACCTATTTGCACAGGCCGCCCAGGGCAAGATCCCCCCACTGGCAGAAAGGCTGCCTACAGAGCCACTGCCCATGGAGGTGGTTGACGAGATCGGCACCTATGGCGGCACCTGGCGCAGGGTAGCCGTGGGGCCCAACGATGTCGGGATCATCAACTCCCGCCTCAGCTACGTCGACCCTGTTCGCTACACGGCCATGGGCGTGGAGATCGTGCCCTTTGTGGCCAAGGGGTGGGAGGTCGGCGCGGACGGCGCCGAGTTCACCTTCCAGATGCGCAAGGGCATGAAGTGGTCAGACGGACAGCCATACACCGCTGATGACATCATGTTCTGGTACGACGATATCCAGAACAACACGGAGCTGACGGTGGCGATCAGCGCCTGGCTCAAGATCAAGGGCGAACCGGTGACTGTGAGCAAGGTGGACGACTATACGATCAAGTTCAAGTTCGCTGACTCGTACGGCCTGTTCATCCCCATCATGGCCTCCCCGAACGGATATGACCTGTTCGCCAACAGGCCCAAGCATTACCTCAGCCAGTTCCATGCCAAGTACGCCAAAAAAGAGGACCTGGACAAAGCGATCAAGGACCGCAAATTCGAGAACTGGTGGACCCTGTTCAACGACCGATGGGGTTGGCTGAACGTGGACTGCCCGCGAGTCTGGCCATGGCAGATGACGAAGGTACCACCCGACGTCCCGGCCGTCGCCGAGCGCAACGCCTATTTCTTCTGCGTCGACCCGTTGGGAAGCCAGCTCCCTTACATCGACCGGCTGCGCTTCGAG
>Ga0315274_10012078_pt1 | contig 12352 bp, 11 predicted proteins | sample YL17G02_20_MG_FD_203700 | JGI IMG/M metagenome (GOLD analysis project Ga0315274, IMG submission 203700) | Sediment microbial communities from Yellowstone Lake, YNP, Wyoming, USA - YL17G02_20 | ecosystem: Environmental > Aquatic > Freshwater > Lake > Sediment | place: USA: Wyoming | collected... | reverse complement strand
AAGCCTAGAGAATAAATTAGCCGGGCAAGTTTTTTATTTAAACGTACCTCGTGAGTTAAATGTTGAGGCTGACCGCTTATTAAATTTAGAATTGGACAAACACTTCACGTCAGTACCTAAGAGATAAGTTAGCTTTTCACGAAAAAAATTCCAAAGACTTACTTGTCATTTGGGCTAAACTTTTTTATTATTAAATTATGCCGTCCCACCAAGCCCACTGGAATGTTCAGACTGATCGTAGGCAACCCGTTCCCCGCGTTCTTATCATATCTGACTGCCGCTTTTTGGGGTTGGCTTTGGCCCGGGAGTTGGTTTTGCAGGGGGCGCAGATTTTCTATTTTAATAATAAAGAAGGTTGGCATAAAAAAGAAAAGCGAGAAAGTCTTGGACAGAATTTTGAGACAGTTGGCAAAAACTTAATTAAATCCTTTGACTATCTTTTCCAAATTAATAGTGGCGCGCTTACCAAACAAATTTATTCAACACAAAAACTTTTAGATCTAACAGTTGATGCTGGAGCAAAATTCCTCTGCGCCACCATAAATCGCCAAACGCTAACCCGGGCTCATCTTTGCAGCTTAGATCGGGCAAGAAAAATAAACTGGCGTTTAGTTCATTTTAATTATATCTGGGGTAAAGGAGCAGAAAAGGATAGTCTTTTAGGTTTATTGACGGCCGACGCCAGCTTCGGGCGGCTGGTAATCGCCGGCACAGGAGAAGAAAAAATCTACCCTTTATATATTGATGATTTTATTCAAGGTCTCTTGCGGGCGATGTTTCTGAAAGACTCATTTCAGAAACTGTATCTACTTTCCGGAACCCAACCGGTAAAATTGTTAGATTTTAGCTGGAGCTTAAAAAATGCTGCCGGAAAAGATTTGCAGATTGATTATGTTCCTACCCCTGAAGAGATTACTTGGTCAATTGACCATTTTGCTTTTGAGAAAATAAAAAATAGCTGGTGGTATTTAGGGATTTATCCTAAAAAAAATATTGAGAATATTAAATTATTTTTTGAGAGCCTAAAACCCGCAAACAAACAGAAAAAGTTTACTGCACTTCCCAGCATTTTGCCAAAAATCACCTTGCCACGCATTAACAAAATTTTAGTTAATTTTGGCTTGGTTTTTGTCTGTCTACTAATTTTAGCCTCACCCTATCTCGTTTGCCTAGGCTTTGGTCTGCGAGGCGCCCATAAGCTAAAATTGATTTTTGAAAAACTGAAAAACAAACAACTGGAAAATCTTTCGCCACTGGGCCGGAGCGCCCAGGGAGATTTAGCCTTCAGTCAAAATATTTTATATAAACTGGCAAAAGTCAATAACCTGGTGGGTTTAGGTTCGGCGACAGAAGAAGTCAATAAGTTATTGAATTTAGGCTTGGGTATAAGTGCCAGTGTCGAAAATTTAGAGAATTCGTTCACTTACGCCAAAAACCTGGAAGAAATAATTTTTGCCAAAAGCGCTAACGACCCACAAACAGAATTATCAGGCTTGCAACTTTCCCTAAACCAGCTGGCCGAAAGGCTAGCATTTTGTCAAACTCAAATTGATGATCTTGGTAAAACCAACCTGCCGTGGGGCGATACTTTAAATCAAAACCTCAACTCAGCCAAAGAATTAATGCCAAAAGCGCGGAAAGAAATTTTACAAACAAGACAACTCTTATCTTTAATGCCCGCTTTTCTTTCCTTTGGCGGTAAAAAAAGCTACTTGGTTCTTTTGCAAAACAATATGGAACTTCGACCAACAGGAGGTTTTATCGGTTCATATGCCATTTTGACTTTTGAGAGTGGAAGACTCTTGGATTTTTTTGTCGAAGATGTTTGGAATGCTGATGGCCAATTGCAAGGTCATGTTACGCCTCCGCCAGATTTAGGGGTCTTGGGCGAGACTGACTGGTATCTTAGAGATTCAAACTGGTCGCCCGATTTTCCGACGTCTGCCGTAAAAGCCGAATGGTTTTTGGAAAAAGAGACTGGTCAGGCAACCGATGGGGTAATCGGCATTAATTTAAATGTCGTTAAAAGTATCCTTGGTCAAATTGGACCAGTCCAAGTGCCGGGGTTTGACGAAACGATAACCGCCGACAATCTTTTCGAGCGTGCCGAGTACCAAGCTGAAGTAAATTTTTTTCCGGGATCAACCCAAAAGAAAAGCTTTTTGTCAAGTTTGTCAGTTCTTTTATTTGAGAAAATAAAAGAACTACCACCCGATAAAGTTTTCCGACTTCTCCAAGTGATTCAGGAAAACCTTAACCAAAAAGATATGTTTCTTTATTTTAATAATCAGGATTTGAATAGCAAAATTCAGGACTTTGGCTGGAATGGCGAAATAAAGAATGTCAGCTTGGGACGAACAGCCAATTTTAGCGGTCCAGGGCTGGCTGATTATCTTATGGTTGTTGATTCAAACGTTGGTGTTAATAAAGCCAACTTCTTTTTAACCCGGGCAATTGAGCTTGATGAAACGATTTTGGCTGATGGCCGTTTGATAAACCAATTGAAGTTAACTTATAAAAATTCTAGCCCGTCTCAGGCTTGGCCAGGTGGTTCCTATAAAAATTATTTGCGTCTGCTTCTACCCAAGGATGTTGATAAGATTTCCGTTAGAGAAGGTATAAATGGACAATTTAAACCCCTAATCGAAAAAATCAGAACCTCAGTAGCTTTTGATAAAAATATATTTGGATTCTTAACCAATGTACCTGCCGGGGAAACCAGGGAGTTTATCATTACTTACCAGCGAGGTCAAATTCTGCCAGTTGGCGGTAGCGTTTTTGATTTAGCAATTTTCTTGCAAAAACAGTCCGGCACCCAGCCGGATCCGATTACTTTAAAAATAAACTTTCCCGAGAAGTTAAAACCGGCCAAAATCATGCCTCAGGGACTGTGGAAACCGCAAAGTGTTACTTTTTCGGATAAATTTGACAAGGATAAGCTTTTTGCGGTTGAATTTTCCCGGTGAGTTTGCTAGAATTCTTCTTTATGGTAACAAAAAATCCGCAAATCAAAGCTGCTAAAAGGAAAGTTTTAGGTAGAAAAGTTAAAAAAATCCGTCGGGAAGGACTATTGCCGGCAAACCTTTATGGTCGGGGGATAAAGTCCCAAAATCTTCAGGTAGCCAGCAAAGATTTCACTCAAGTTTTTCGCCAGACCGGCGCGACGGGAATTCTAGATTTAATCGTTGAAGGTGATAAAAAAGCCAGACCCGTTCTTATCCAAAATGTGCAAAAAGATCCGGTTACCGCCAATTTCTTGCATATTGATTTTCGCCAAGTGGATTTAACCAAGAAAATTACCGCGACCGTCCCGGTGGTAGTTTTGGGTGAAGCTCCAGGTGTCGCTACCGGTGGTGTTCTGGTACAACTTCTCAATGAAATAGAAGTCGAATCATTGCCGGCAGATCTACCGGACAAAATTACCATTGATGTTTCACCGCTTTCCCAGATTGGTCAATCATTGACCATTGCCGATTTGCAATACGACAAGACCAAAGTAACCTTAAAAGTTGAAGATCCCAAAATGCTGGTAACCAAATTGGACGCGCCAACTAAAGAAGAGGAAGTAAAACCAGCAGCCGCGCCAGTACCGGTTGAGGGTGAAGCCGCTGTCCCAGCCGAAGGTCAGGCCGAAGAAGCTAAGCCAGTTGAGAAAGGCGCGGAGACTAAGCCGCTAGAAAAGAAAAAAGAGAAAAAATAACTATTGATTTATTAATTTCCCCGCTTCTTGGACTTCGCTATTGTTTGGATCAAGATACCAAGCTTTTTGCCAGGCAGTTTTAGCCTGATCGTCTTTATACAAAGCCCAATAAAACAAACTTAGACGGCGGTAAATTTCCGGTGATTGTAAGCCTTCTCTGGTTAATGATTCTAAAAAATCGATCTGCCTGGTAATTTTTTGCGGTTGATTGACAATCTCTTGTGTTTTGGCAATTGCCTCACTGTTGGCAAAAAGAAGCTGTTTTCCTAAAGAAAGTTCATAATTGGTTTCTGTCCCGGTTTGGAAAAGAGCCAGGGCAAAATCTAAATGAGTCTGTGAGAGGAAGGGCCAGCGGGCCACCGCTTGTTTGGCCCGCTCAAACGGGGAGAGGAAAAAATTTTGGCTAAAAATAGAATAAGTCAATAATAATATCAGCAAGATAGTAATAAAAATTTTCATTACCGTTATTGTAGCAATTTGACAGCAAATTTAAAAAAGCCTATCGTTAAATTGTGACTAACGAGCCAAAGTCAAGCCGGCCTTCAACAATTTTAATTATTTTTTTTGTTTTCTTTTCTTTTATCGCAAGCTTGATAATTTTATATTTTTATCAAAAAAATTTAGAGTCAAAAAAAACTTGCGAATTTGCACCTTGTCCTTCAGTCCCACCAACAACAGAAATTCCTATATCTGGAGAATTTGAGAGTAGCCAACCGGGCGAGCTGATTGGTGGACAAAAAGATGAACATGGTTGTCTTCTGGCCGCTGGCTACAGTTGGTGTGAAGCCAAACAAAAGTGCTTAAGAACTTGGGAAGAGAAGTGCGACTAACTTGGCCAAGTAGAGGTTGTAAGCAATTCTTCTTTTTCTTTGGGCAGTTTTTCCCATAAAACTTCAGTAATAAAAGGAACGAACGGATGCAGAAGTTTCAGGCAAGTTGAGAAAACATGGCGTAGAGTCGATAAAGCAGTCAGGTCGCCGTTTTTTAAACGATCTTTTATTTTTTCAATATAAATATCAGCTAGTTCGTGCCAGACAAATTGGTAGAGATCTTGGGCGGCCTGGGAAAAGCGATAGTTTTCTAAATTATCGGTTGTTTTGGTTATCAGTAACTTAAGCGACTTAAGAATTTTAAGATCATCTTCGTTTTGGGAACCGGCGCGGTTGGCCGACTGTAGGCTGATAAACCGGCCGATGTTCCACAGCTTATTGGTAAAATTTCTAAACCCCCGGATTTTATCTTCACTCATACGGAGATCTGTTCCCGGGCTGGTACCAAAGACAAGCGACAGCCGCAGGCTATCAGCGCCGTATTTGTCAATCATTTCTGTTGGGTTTATGACATTGGCTTTGCTCTTACTCATCTTCTGGCCGCGTTTGTCAGTAACTCGACTGTGGAGATAAACAACTTTAAAGGGAATTTTACCGGTGGCGTAAATTCCCAGCATAATCATCCGCACCACCCAGAAAAACAAAATATCCCACATAGTGTCCAACACGCTGGTCGGGTAGAAATAATCAAAATCTCCCAGTTTTGCTGTTTGCAAAGTAGCAAAGGGCCATTGACCGGAGGAAAACCAGGTATCAAAGGTATCGGGGTCCTGTTCTAATTTAGTTGAATTACATTTAGGGCACTTTGGCGGTTCGGCGCCATCGGTAACAATCCAATTCTCACAATCGGCACATTTCCAGGCGGGGATCCGGATACCCCAAACAACCTGGCGGGAAATATTCCAATCATGGATATTTTCCAGCCAGCCATAGTAAACTTTTTCAAATCGCTTAGGAATTATTTGTATTTTTTTATCTTTTACCGCTTTTACTGCCAACTGGCTAAGCGGTTTTGTTTTGACAAACCATTGGGGCAGGGGAAGGGGTTGAATCGTTGAGTTACACTTGTAGCATTTTACTAAAACCATGTGGTGCGTTGTTTCCTTTTCCAAAAGTCCAAGGTTTGTCAATTTTTCCAAAACTTTTTTTCTGGCTTCGGCAACTGCTAAGCCAATTAAATCAGCGGGGAGATCATTAATTTTGGTTTGTTGAATTTTTCCGGAAAAATTAATAATTTGCAAGCTTTCCAGTTTATGACGTTGACCAACTTCCCAGTCATTTTCATCGTGAGCAGGAGTAATTTTAACCACCCCAGTACCAAATTTAGGATCAACCCCCGCTTCAGCAATAAGGGGAATTTCTCGATTAGTAATCGGTAGAATTATGGTTTTACCAATTAATTTTTTATAGCGCAAATCTTGGGGATGAACGGCAACGGCAGTATCACCAAGCATTGTTTCCGGTCGCGTCGTGGCAATGGAGATGAATGCTTTTGAATCTTTGATTGGGTATTTTACAAACCACAGTTTTCCTTCAACGTCCAAATGATTTATTTCCAAATCGGAAAATGACGTGCCGCATGAAGTGCAGTAATTAACCAATCGTTGACCTCGATAAACTAAACCGTCATCATAAAGTTTTTTGAAAGTTTTATAGACAATCTTAACAACATCAGGATCAAGCGTAAATTTCTCTCGTGACCAATCAAGCGAAAACCCCATCCTTCTAAGCTGATTTTGCATGTGTTTTTTATTGTTCTGCACAAAATCCCAAATTTGCTGGTACAAGTCTTCCCGCGAGTAGTCAAAGCGTGATTTACCTTCTTTTGCCAAATTTTTTTCAAAAACATACTGGGTTTCAATGCCAGCATGGTCGCTACTTGGCAACCAAAGCGTTATATCACCTTTCATCCGGTGGTAGCGAACTAAAATATCCTCAATGATATACATCGCATGGCCCAAATGAAGATCAGCATTGGCATTGGGCGGCGGAAGAATGATGCAAAAAGATTTTTCCCCAGGAGCTTGCCCCGAGCGAAGTCGAGGGGTGAAACAGGCTGATTTTTCCCAAAGGGAATAGATTTTTTCTTCGTGGTCCTGGGGCTTATATTGTTTTTCCATTGTTTTCTTCATAATTTTATCATAAAATAGTCTTGTGTTTATCCATCTTATTTGCGACTATGGCATCGGCGATCCGGCTTTTGCTGAAGTAATTCAGCGCTTAAAGGGATTGGATCCCAAAATTGACGTTTTTCCAACCTCAGTGCCGGCTTTTTCCACTTTGGCAACCGGTTTTTGGATTGGCCAGTTTAGCCTGAATGATCCATTCCCCAGTATGGCCATTTATTCCAATACCGCTCCCCGGAAAGACTCACCAGACAAACGGGATGATAACGAAGGTGAAAAGCTCATGTATGCCATTTTGGATAACAATGTCCCGATAATGGCCATCAATGCTGGCTTTTGTTTTTCTTTTGTGCGCAAACGAATTAAAAAATTCTGCCAAGTTAAGATTGCCCATAAGGGATCGCAATTCCGGTCGCGGGATTATTTTCCCCAAGCAGTTGTTGGAATTTTGAAAGCTGAGAAAAAATATATTGGCGATGAATTGTCAACCGACTCTATTCCTCATGTGCCCAAAAACAAAATTTGTTTTATTGACGGCTACGGCAACTTAAAAACAACTTTCCGGTTTTCCGATATGACAGGGGATCTAGCGCCGGGAGATAAAGTAAAAATCAAAATCGGCCGGGATGTAAGGATGGCTATTTATTCGGACGGTATTTTTTCCGTTAAAGAGGGCGAACTGTCTTTTGCTCCTGGTTCTTCCGGAACTAGCGATGACCGATTCATGGAGATACTTCTTCGGGGCGACAGCGCCTGGCGCTTTTTTGGCAAGCCTGAAGTGGGAACCGAGTTTAGTTTTGAGAAGAAAGCTTCTTTTTTAGGCCTTCGATGAATCAGGGAAAAATTATCCTGTCGGTCAAAAATTTAAGCAAATATTTTTACCGGCCCAAACTTACCAAAGCAGTTGACGGAATAAGTTTTTCGGTGAGAGAAGGCCAGATAGTGGGAGTTTTAGGGCCTAATGGAGCCGGTAAAACCACTACCATCCAAATGCTGTTGGGCGTTTCCACGCCAACGGCCGGCGAAATCTTTTATTTCGGCCGGAAATTTACCGGCGATGAATCAGAAATAAAGAAAAAAATAAATTTTTCTTCAGCTTATAGCAGCTTGCCTTATAGGATGACTGTTTGGGAAAATTTGGATATTTACGCTAGGATTTACGAAGTAACCGAAAGGTATGCCAAAATCAAAAAACTTCTGGAAACTTTCAAAGTTGCCCAGTTTAGCAACAAAAGAATCATCCAGTTGTCAGCCGGCCAAAAAACCAGAGTAATGTTGGTTAAAGCATTCCTGAACTGGCCCAAAATAATTCTTTTGGACGAACCGACTGCTTCTCTGGATCCGGAGATTAGCAACCAAGTCAGGCAATTTCTCTTGTATCAGCAAAAACAATATCAAGCCACTATTTTGATTACTTCCCATAATATGCAAGAAGTTGAACAGCTCTGCGATAGCATAATCTTTTTACATCAGGGAAAAATTATTGCCCAGGGCAAACCCCAAGTACTGTTAAAGAAATTTAATTTGGGAAAAATGCAATTAGAAAACCTATTCTTAAAAATTACCAGGGGGGAAGTATGAACAGTCACCGGATTTGGGCGGTGGTAGTCAGGCATATTTACAACATGCGACACAGTTGGGATAAACTTTCGGACAGTTTTTACTGGCCGGCCATGGATCTTATTTTATGGGGCCTTACCAGCCAGTATTTTTCTGCGAATCCCGGCAAAGTTTCCAATGTTGTTTTGGTTCTACTGACTGGTTTGGTATTCTGGCAGGTGGTATGGCGGTCGCAATATGAAATTACCGTCAATTTACTGGAGGAACTTTGGTGTAAAAATGTGGTTAATTTGTTTGCCTCGCCACTAACTATTAATGAATGGATGGCGGCTGTTTTAGTTTTGGGTGTAATCAAAATGTTGGTGACGATTGTTTTTGTGTTGGCATTAACTTGGCTTTTTTACACGATAAACCTAATATCTTCATTTGGTTTTTTGTTATTACCTTTTTTTGCTTTACTGCTGGTTAGCGGTTGGTGGATTGGCTTGGTTGTCGCTGGCTTTATCTTTCGCTTCGGCACGCAGGTGCAAACCTTGGCCTGGGCCGGAGTGTATGTTCTGGCGCCCTTCTCAGCCATTTATTTTCCGGTCGAGATTCTGCCGGGCTGGGCTCAAGTTATTTCCAGGATAATACCAACTAGTTACTTGTTTGAAGGCAGCCGGAAAGTTTTGGCAACCGGCCAAATGCCCTGGACAAATTTACTGGTAAGTTTAGCTTTAAATATTGTTTACCTAATATTAGCAATAATTTTTTTCAAAAAAAGTTTTAAGGCGGCCAAAGAACAGGGCTTGGCCAATTTAGATGAAGGTTGAAACTTTAATTGTCGGAAATTTGTCAACCAATTGTTATTTAGTTTACAGTGACCAGAAGGTCATTATTGTTGATCCTGGTGATGATACTGATTTTATAATAAGAAAAATTAAAGATTTGGAACTTGAGCCCCAAGCAATCATTGCCACTCACGGCCACTTTGATCATGTGCTGGCGGTTACTGAGTTAAAATTAGCTTTTAAGATTCCATTTTATATTCATAAAGATGATGAGTTTTTATTAAAACGGATGTCGCAAACATCCAAATATTTTACCGGTTTTGATCCGGGCCCGGCGCCTAAGCCTGATAATTTTTTAAAAGAAAATCTGAAAATCGGGAAAGATATTTTTAAAGTTATTCCTACTCCAGGTCATACCTCGGGTAGCATTAGTTTATATGCAAAAGGGTTGGTCTTTGTCGGCGATCTTTTATTTAGCGGTGGCGGCGTCGGCCGGACCGATTTGGCCGGCGGCAGTAAAGAATTGCTTAATATATCAATCAAAAAGATCATAAAACTACCAAAAGATACTATTATTTATCCCGGGCACGGTGGAGAGACGACGATAGCCGAGCTGCAGTCATATTTTTCTACTTGACACTGTATAATACAGTATATACAATATAAATGTGACAATTAAGAAAGATTTAGTAGAGTTTATTTGGGACAAGGGTAATATCGGTAAAAATGAAAAACATAATGTTCAAGACAGAGAATGTGAAGAGGTATTTTTTGATGAAGATAAATTTATTTTTAAGGATATTGTTCATTCGCAACATGAAGAACGTTTTCGGATACTAGGAAAAACAAAAAATGAAAGGCTTTTGTTTGTCGTTTTTACTACCCGCCGTCATCAAATCAGAATAATATCAGCAAGAGATATTAATAAAAAGGAGGTTTATTTATATGAAAAAGCCACTTAAATTGCCAAAATTCAAAAATGAAGATGAAGAAAGAGAATTCTGGGCAAAAATTGATTTATCCGAGTACTACGAACCTAATGATTTAGAAAGGGTAAGTTTTCCTAATCTGAAGCCAACAAGTCGATCAATTTCGATAAGAATTCCTGAATATTTACTAATAAGAGTTAAGGAAAAAGCCAATGAAATCAATGTGCCGTATCAGTCGTTAATCAAGCAATATATAAAAAAAGGCCTTTTTAAACAGAATTAGTCAGTTCCCAAGCCAACTCCAACTTTTTCATATTTCCAATCCCGGGTTGGCTTTGATTTTCTGCCAGGGGATTGGATTATAGTTAAAAAATGCTGCACAAGCAATAATCGCCGCGTTATCAGTACATAACTTAGGTTCAGGAATAAAAATTTTGAATTTTGAATTTTGAATTTTGAATTTGGCGCGTAAGCGCTTATTTGCTGCTACTCCGCCGCCGACTAAAATAGATTTAACTTTAAAATGTTGAGCTGCTTTCAAAGTTTTGGCAACCAACACATCGGTTATGGCTTCCTGGATTTCATAGGCCAGTTGATTAGGAAATTGCTTGCCCCGCGTAGCTTTAGCGAAGTGGGGTTTCATTGTTTTAATTTGGTTTATCACTGCGGTTTTAAGTCCGGAAAAACTAAAATCAAAATTATCCTGGCCAATCATGGGCCTGGGCAGTTTTGTTTCGGATTTCTGATTTCGGATTTCGGATTTGTCCGCCGCGGTAGCTATGGCCGGCCCTCCGGGATAACCTAAGTCTAAAAGTCTGGCGCACTTATCAAAACACTCGCCGGCCGCATCATCACGCGTTCCACCGATCCAACGGAATTGTCCGTGACTTTTCATCAAAACCAATTCAGTATGACCTCCAGAAACCACCAAACAGATTGCCGGAAAATAAATTTTTGACTTTGATAAATAGTTTCCATAAATATGGGCAATCAAATGATTTATCGGAATAATCGGTTTGTTCCACAGCCAGGCCAAAGTCCGAGCTGTTTCGACGCCAATTAACAAGGAACCAATTAGTCCCGGCCCCACTGTCACTGCAATTGCGTCGACTTGCCCTGAGCGAAGTCGAAGGGTTTCATTTAGAACCGGAATCATGCTTTTTAGTTGCTCACGGGCGGCTTGTTCAGGAATAATGCCGCCGTATTTTTTATGAATTTCCTGGCTGGAAGCAATAACCGAAGAAAGGATTTTGGTTCCATCTTCAACCACCGCCGCAGCAGTTTCGTCACAGGATGTTTCTATTCCTAATATTCTCATGAAACTAATTTTACCAGCAAAAACCAAACTTGAGTTAAGGGATCATAAAAGTCAATTCTTTCCCGGCTAAAATAGGGGATTTTAAAATCCTGATAAAAAAAGTCAGCCGAAGTTTGGGGTTTGATTTGATAAATAAACAATTTTTTTTGGCTGTCAACGGTTATGATTTTTTCAAACGAGTATTTATTATAAATTCTTGCCAGTTCCGGAATACCTTGTCGGTTAAGGCTCAAAGGTGCCAAATATGGGCCGGTATAAAGTCCGTAAGGATCAGACAGAGCCTGAGAAGTGGCAAAAACCGGTTGACCTTGACTAAGTGCGTTATTAATAATTTCTTCCAACTGGTTGCCTGGCCAGCAAGGTTCATTAACGATAATAGTCTTGCCTTTAAAGTTTATTTGCGGCCGGCTAAAGTGAGTTTCCAAAAGCAGTCCTTTATCGGGAAGTTTGGCGGTTGCTTTGGCCAATTCCAGATAAGGAATTGGTTGGTGCAGGAGAGTAAGAGCGCCAAGACTAGCAGTTAAAAGATAAATTGTCAGTAACGTTTTTGACCAGTTTTGCCGTAAAAGTAAAGCCGCCGATAAACTTATCGGAAAGAACGCCAGAATTCCATGCCGGCCAAAAAGAACCGAATCCCAAAGCTGATTGGTTAAAACAGAAGGTGATATCCAAATCAGCAAAACAAAAAACAGCCGCCAATTTTTTTTAACAAAAAGCAGCAATAAATTAATAAAAAATAAAATTACCAACAAATTGGTATTTGATCGCAAAAGGAGAATTAGCCAGTTTCGAGCGGCCCGCAAAAGAAAGTTAAACGAGAAACTGCTAGCAAAATGGGCGCCGGGCTGGCCAAAAGGGATAATAAAAAGTTTGGAAACAGTAATCGGTTCTGATCTTTGATATAACAGAAGAATCAATAAATAGAAAAAAAATAACCAGAACAGAAAATTAGCGAAAAAATGACGTCCTCCCCGCCCGCCCTGGGCGGGCTGGTCGTCCATCTTCTTGGTCCCGATGTCCATAGGGACTGCAGAATAAAGATTAAATCTTTTTGGTTTAACTAAAAGATAAATTGCCAAAAAGCTAGGCAACCAAAGGATAATAATAGTGTGGGTAAAA
>Ga0315274_10012077_pt1 | contig 12352 bp, 11 predicted proteins | sample YL17G02_20_MG_FD_203700 | JGI IMG/M metagenome (GOLD analysis project Ga0315274, IMG submission 203700) | Sediment microbial communities from Yellowstone Lake, YNP, Wyoming, USA - YL17G02_20 | ecosystem: Environmental > Aquatic > Freshwater > Lake > Sediment | place: USA: Wyoming | collected... | reverse complement strand
TGTCCTCCGAGGCGAAAGTGATGGGATCGGACTTGGCCACCAGGTACCGATCGCCCAGATCGATGACGGCTGCGTCTTGACCGATGGCTGGGCCAATCATCACCCGCTCGTCAGGCCAGCCCTTGAAGCGGAGCAGGCGCGACAGCAGGTCCGGATGCAGTTTGCCGACGGGCAGTGGACGCAGTGGTGGCGTGGTCACTCCTTCATGGGGTGCGTCGCCGACCTCGATCGGATTCGGCGTCGCCACGACGGCCGGAACCTCAGGCCCCGAACTTCGTCAGGCGCAGAGCATTTGCCAGAGCCAGCGGCATCAGGTCAGTAGCAGGGAAAACCCCCAGTCCACCGTGTAGGCACGTGCGCTCCGAGAACTTGAGCACGTCATCGGGGCGGCAATAGAGCGAATACAGGAGGGTGGGCACAGGATGCCAACTGTGGGCCTTGAGCGCTGCAGGCGTCGAGTGGTCCCCTGTGACCACGAGGACATCCGGATTGAGGGCGAGAACCCTCGGCAGAAAGGCGTCAAACTCCTCGATCATGGCCACCTTTGCCGCAAAGTCGCCGTCTTCGCCCCGGCTGTCGGTGTACTTGAAGTGCAGGTAGAAAAAGTCGTACTGCGTCCACGCCCGCTCGAGCGTGGCGAACTCGTCCGCCAGGCTGGTCCCGCTGGGCAGCGCCGTCATGCCCACCAGCTTGGCCAGGCCGCGATACATGGGATAGACGGCAATGGCCGCGGCACGCAGGCCAAACACGTCGCTCATGGAAGGCAACTCCGGGCGTTTGTCGAGCCCGCGCAGCAAGATCATGTTGGCGGGATGCCGCTCGGCAAGAATCAGCCGCGCCTGCCTGGCGAACTCATTCACGAGGCCGGCCGTGCGCTGGGATGCCGCCTTGTCATTGGCCTCGTCCAGCGCATGGATCGCCAGAGGAGCGACGCCGAGCTGCTGGGGGTCGGACTCGCTGAGTTCTCCGGCCAGTCCGTTGCCGCGCAATACCAGCACAAAGCGGTGCTCTTTTACCGGGCGGACGAAAAGATCGACGCCGGGCAGTCGGATCTGTGCATTCAGGAGGGCAGTCAGCTCGACGCACTGTTCTGTGGAAATGCGGCCCGCGCGGCGGTCGGTGATGTTGCCGGAGGCATCCAGACTGCAAAAGTTGCCGCGGCCCGCAACGTCCTGCGGCCCGAGATCGAAATCGATGCCCAGAGCTTCTAGAACGCCGCGGCCAATGAGGTAGCGGCAAGGATCGTAGCCGAACATGGCCAGGTGGCCGGGGCCGCTTCCGGGCGTGATGCCGGCCGAGATCGGCACTGTGGAACCGCACGTGGAGCGGGTCGCGAGAGCGTCCAGGTTGGGAGTGCGCGCCGCTTCCAGCTCGGTGAAGCCGCCTTCGCGCATCGGCAGGCCACCCAGCCCGTCCATGACCAGAAACACGATCCTGGTGTCGGCCGTGACGACCAGCCTGCGAATGAATTCCAGATCAACCATCGTGGACTCCTGCTGTCTCGACGATTGCCGCTCTGCGCGGAAGGCGAGCTGCTCAGGCCTGCTACTTCCGGAGAGACGGCCTTGGCCACGGCAGGCACAGGCTGCCGTCGCCAAGTGCTGTCAACCTTCCAGGATTCGCGCAGTCGCTACTTGTCCCGCAGCGCCGCCACACCTGGAAGAATGCGGCCCTCCAGGAACTCGAGAGACGCGCCGCCGCCCGTGGAGATGTGCGTCATCTTGTCGGCGACGCCCGCCTGCTCCACGGCGGCCGCCGAGTCGCCGCCGCCGATGATCGTCGTCGCGCCGGTCGAAGCCAGAGCCTTCGCCACAGCCACGGTGCCCGCCGCAAAAACCGGGAACTCGAATACGCCCATCGGTCCGTTCCAAACGACGGTCTTGGCCTTCTTGAGCAGGGCAGTGAATGCCTCCACGGAATTGGGTCCGACATCCAAAATACGCCAGCCCACCGGCACCTGGTCGAGAGCGACAGTCCGGTGCTTGGCTTCCGCCTTGAACTCGTCGGCCACCACGACGTCAACTGGCAAGACGAGCTTTTCGCCGGACCGCTTGAGCAGGTCCTTCGCCAGCGCGACCTTGTCCTCTTCGACGAGTGAGGCGCCCACCTCGTAGCCCCGCGCCTTTAGGAATGTGTTGGCCATGCCGCCACCCACGATGAGTTGATCCACCTTGGGCAGCAGGTTCTCGATTACTCCGATCTTGTCTGACACTTTGGCTCCGCCCAGAATGGCTACGAATGGTCGCGTCGGGTTTGCCAGCGCCTTGCCCAGGAATGCCAGTTCGCGTTCCATCAGGAAGCCCGCCACGGCCGGCAAATAGTGCGTTACGCCTTCAGTGGATGCGTGCGCGCGGTGCGCGGTCCCAAATGCGTCGTTGACGTACAGTTCTGCGGGGGCGGCCAGCTTCTTGGCAAACGCCGCATCATTGGCCTCTTCCTCTGCGTAGAAACGCAGGTTCTCTAGCAGCACAACGTCGCCCGGCTTCATTAGATTGACGGCTTTCTCGACCTCCGGTCCGATGCAGTCGTTTGTCATCGTCACGGGAGCCTTGAGTAGCTCCGCGAGCCGCTTCGCCACAGGAGTCAGTCGGAATTCCTCCGCGACCCTGCCCTTTGGTCGGCCCAGGTGCGAACAAAGGATCACCTTCGCTCCCTTGTCTCTCAAGTACTGAATTGTAGGCAGCGCGGCCCGGATGCGCGTGTCATCGCTAATGTTGCCTGCCTTGTCCTGCGGTACGTTAAAGTCAACGCGCACCAGGGCGCGTCGACCCTTGACGTCAACATCTCGAATGGTCTGCTTGTTCACTCTCCGAACCTCCTGGTCATGCAATGATTGCCCCGAAATGCTGCAACGCCGGTTATTCTATCACAGCTACTGCAGCGCCCACAAAGCGAGCGTCCTCGCCCAACTGCCACGCGTACAGCACCCGGCGACAAACCGAAACAGCACAGGCTACACCTTCACGTGCCCCTCGTAGACCAGTCCCCCCAGCGGGTCGAGGGTGACTGTGTCCCCCTCCTTGAGCGCCGACCGGGCCTCCAGAGCGCCGAGGATTGCGGTCACGCCCAACTCGCGCGCGACGGTCGCGGCTTCCGAATCCGGCCCGCCTTCCACGACGATGAGGCCTGCGGCCCGTTGGGCAAGCGGTATCATTTCCCTGGTCGTTCTCTGGATGACCAGCACATCGGACGAGGAGACCGCGGAAGGGGAGGGCAGTACGTCTCCGATGTGCCTGACCTGGCCATGAGCCGGAGACGTGCCGATGCCCTGGCCGCGTGCCAGGATGCGTTCCACCACTTGCACCTTGATCAGGTTGGTGGTCCCGGGCAGGCTGCCTGCTGACCCGGCCGTCATCACCACCACGTCGCCTGGCTTGACGTAACCATGCTCCTTTGCCGCTGCAATGGCGTCGGCGAGCATCTCATCTGTGCTCGCCGTCCGTTTGGCGAGCAGCGGGCGCACACCCCAGTACAGGCAGAGTTGCCGCTGCACCATCGGACTGGGAGTAACCGCTACGATGGGTGCATGGGGACGGTGCCTGGAAATCATGCGGGCGGTGTAGCCCGAGGCTGTCGGAGTAATGATGGCTGCAGCATCCAGGTCCCTGGCCGTCTCGCACGTGGCGTGGCTCACGGCCTCGGCGATGGCCGGGGGCCTGGTCTTAGGCAAGGGGCTACGCGGGCGACGGTGCTCCGCACCTGGTTCAGCACGTTCGGCGATGCGCACCATGGTGCGCAGGGCTTCGAGGGGATATTTTCCGACCGCCGTCTCTCCGGAGAGCATGATGGCATCGCTTCCGTCCAGAATCGCATTGGCGACGTCGCTGGCTTCTGCTCGGGTGGGTCTGGGGTTTCTGATCATCGAGTCGAGCATCTGGGTGGCCGTGATGACGGGGATCCCGCTTGCGTTGCACTTTTGGATGATGAGCTTCTGCACCAGGGGCACCTCCTCTGGGGAGGTCTCTATGCCCAGGTCGCCACGCGCAACCATAATGCCATCCGCGGCGGCAACGATCGCGTCGATCGCGGCAACCGCCTCAGGCTTTTCGATTTTGGCGATAACCGGGGTCAGCCGGCCAAAGCAGCATTGGTCCTGAATGAGACCCTTCAGAGCCAGCACATCCTCGGCGCTGCGTACAAATGACAGAGCCACCCAGTCCGCCTGATGCTCGAGCGCAAAGCGCAGGTCGCTCCTGTCTTTGTCAGTGATGGCCGCGATACTGGTGTGCGCATGCGGCAGGTTCATGCCCTTGTTGGACTCCAGGATTCCGCCCGTCACTACGCGGCACTTGATCTCCGTCTCCGTAGATCCAAGCACCTCCAGGGCGAGCATGCCGTCGTCGATCAGAATGAGCTCCCCGGGCTGCACCAGGCGCGGAAGGTCAGCGTACTGCACGGGGATCTCGCCGATCCGCCCAATGACCGGGCGGGTAGTGAGCATGATCTCCTCATTCTCGGCCAGCGGCACACCTTCGCCTTCCATCCTGCCGACACGGAGTTTGGGACCCTGCAAATCCGCCAGGATCGCAACGGGTCTGCCCACCTCTGCTGAAGCCTTCTGGATCGCGGCCATGCTCTGCGCGTGGGAGGCGGTGTCACCGTGGGAGAAATTCAAGCGCGCCACGTCCATGCCGTTGCGAATCATTTCTTTGAGCGTTTCCGGCGAGTGACTGGCTGGGCCGATAGTGCAGACGATCTTGGTACGCAGCACTGTACGCCTCCAGTATGAGCGGGTGCCTTTGGTTCAGAAGGCAAAGACCAAAGTCAGGTCGTTGACGTTTGTGTTCGTGGGCCCGGTGATAATCAGGTCTCCCAGGGCGTGAAAAAGGGTGTATGCATCGTTGTTCGCCAGGAAGCCGGCCAAGGTGAGCCCCTTGTCCGCGGCTCTCTGGACAGTCCGCCCAGTGCAGATCGCCCCGGCGGCATCCGTTGGGCCATCGCTTCCGTCGGTGCCAAAGGCGACCAGCGCGACGTCCTCAAGGCCTTCGATCCCCGCCGCGGCTGCCAGCGCCAACTCCTGATTGCGGCCGCCCCGACCATGCCCGCGCAAGGTGACCGTCGTCTCGCCACCGGCGACGACGCACGCCGGGCGGGGCAAAGGTTGCCCAGACCTGGCAATCTCCTTGGCAACCGCCGCAAAGACGCTGCCCACTTCGCGCGCCTCGCCCTCCACAGACGTGGAGAGCAGCATGCCGTGCAGGCCCATGGAGCGCGCCTTTTCGAGAGCCGCGCGAGCAGCGTGCTCGTTGCTGGCAACAACAAGGTTCTGAGTGCGCTCAAACAGCGGGTCGCCCGGCTTGGGGGTCTCGGGCAACTGCCCTAGCATGCCTGCATTCAGGTGGCGCAGAACGGAGGCGGGCACCTCGGCCGCCAGGCCGTACTTTTCCAGGACGGCATGCGCGTGCCCATACGTCGTCGGGTCGGGACTTGTCGGCCCCGAGGCGATGACGTCCAATGGGTTGCCAACCACGTCGGAGACAATCAAGGACACGACCTGTGCCGGGTAGGCGGTCAGCGAGAGGTCCCCCCCTTTGAGCTTGGAGAGGTGCTTGCGCAGCGTGTTGATCTCCACAATCGTGGCGCCGCAGCACAGAAGCAGGCGGGTGAGATTCTCCATGTCGCCAAGCGAGATGCCCTCTGCCGGGAGAGTCATCAGTGCCGAACCACCGCCGGACATGAGGCAGAACACCAGATCCCGCTCAGTGCATGCCGCCAGCAACGATGCGATTCTGCGGCTGCCCTCGACGGCGCGCCTGTCCGGCAAGGGGTGGCCGGCCTCGTGCAGATGAATCGTCCGCGTTGGCGCCGTGTATCCATCCTTGACGTTGATCCATCCGTCGGAGATGCGGGGGCCGAGGACGGTCTCGAGCGAGGACGCCATGGCTGCGCTGGCTTTGCCGGCGCCCACCACGAGGATGCGGTCGTAGTCACTAGGGTTGTAGGAGACCGGGCCCACCTGAATGCGGCTGTCCAGCAGGTGCACGTGGCGCCGAACCGCCTCGCCGGGGTCAACGGCGTCGAGAGCAGCCTGCAGCGTCGCCACAATCGCATCTCTGGCAACCGGCCCCAGGTCGACGTCAAGTGCTGTTACCGGCTTCTGCAGGAGTCCCATCGCTTCGTTCCAGAGCCTCCGTGGCTCAAGTGCGTTTTCCGCGCTGCCTGGCAGCGAGAAACGCATGGATCTGGCCTATCTGCTGCGCCGTCACCATGCCGAGCCACTGCCCGTCCCGGGTGACCGGAAGAGCGCGCCTGCCGGACGCGGCCATCAACTGCCAGGCCCTGGCCAGCGTGTCAGAGTCGGAGAGGCTCGGGAACTGCTTTTGCATGATGTCCCGCACGGGAACGCTGTGACCGTATGCCTCCAGGGCGGCAGCGATATCGTCGTGGCTGAGCAATCCGACCAGCTTGCCGTCTTCCACAATGCCAAAGCAAGCCGGATGCCCGCGCAGGGTGTGGTTTAGCACGGTGTCCAGCGTGTCCTGCGGCGCGAGAACCTGGCAGGCCGTGATCACTGCTTGCCCCACCCGCAGGTCGCCCAACACAGCCAGTATTTCGCTGGCGCGTTCCTCTTGCTGTGCGCCGGCAAAGACAAACAGGCCGATGATGACCAACATTGGATTGGCACGGATGCCGCCGGGCGGAAAGAGGCCAATCGCGGCCAGGACGATGGCAAGGGCCTGGCCCACCCGCGTCGCCAGGCGAGTGGCCCGCGTCTGGCCCAGACCCAGGGACAGCACGCTGCGCAGGACTCGCCCGCCGTCCATGGGGAAGGCTGGCAGAAGGTTGAACAGTGCCAGAAGGATGTTCGAGATGAACAGGTTCAACACAAAGCCCTGCCAGGATGGTGTTCCGAGCAGGTAAACAAAGTGGTTCAGGCTGCGGATCGCCCCGCCGGCCGACATTCCCAGGACGATGATCCCGAGCGGCACGGCGATGGCAAAGTTGACCAACGGCCCGGACAGTGCCATCCACAACTCCTGGTATGGCTTCTCAGGCATCGAGTCCATTTTCGAGACGCCGCCGATTGGAGACAGTTCAATCTCGTGCACATGCACACCGAACTGCATGGCTACCAGGCTGTGGGCAAGCTCGTGCAAGACTACGCACAGGAACAGTGTGCTGGTGATGGCGATTCCAAAGAGCGCACCGCGCAAACCCGCGCCGTCGGCGGCTCCCCAGTTGTAGGCTGCCCAGGGGATGAGCAGCAGAAAAGTGAGGTGGAGCTTGATGCGGATGCCGCGCACGGTGGCCAGAGTCAGCGACCATCCCATAGGCAGGACTCTCCTACTGTGGACTAAGCTCTCGAAGGCCTGACTCGGATGCGACGATGACCAGTCCTGCCAGGCCGATGAATAGGCCGTTCTCGACCACGCCAGGAATCAGGTTCAGCTTGCACTCCAGCGCCTCGGGGTCACCGATGCCCTGAAAGCGGCAGTCGAGGATGTAGTTCCCCTCGTCAGTCACGTAGGGCTGATCCCCCGCCCGGCGCAGCACAGGTTCGCATCCCAGGCGGCGTATGGGCTCGACGTAGGTGGGCCACCCAAAGGGCACGACCTCAACCGACAGGGGCGCCTTGGTACCCAGCAACCGCACAAGCTTGGAGTCGTCCACGACGATCACTTCACGCCTCGAGGCGCGCGCCACGATCTTCTCGTGCAGAAGCGCTCCGCCTTGGCCCTTGATCAGGGTCAGCTGGGGATCGACTTCATCGGCCCCGTCGATGGTCAGGTCGATGCTTGGGTGTTCGCCAAGTGTGCCAAGGGGAATGCCGGCTTTGGTCGCCAGCCTGACGGTTCCGCTTGAGGTAGGGATGCCCACGATATTGCGCAGAGTACCGTCGCGCAGGCGCTGCCCGATCATCTCGATGGCAAATCCTGCAGTGGCGCCCGTCCCCAGACCGACGATCATGTCGGACTGGACCAATTCTACGGCCCGGGCCGCCGCCATCTGTCTCAGGTTCATCGGTGACTCCTTGGGTATGCGGTGTTCGCTTCAGAGTCGTGGGAGGTGGCGCGTCGGTACGCGCCGGCGGGCGACTGTGGGAGGCGCGGCAGCGAACTCCCTGGCGCTCGATTGTATCAGCTTTGCATACCTCGGTCAAATGCCCTGCGATGAAAGCCCATGTGCGCGGAGATGTGCCGCGCAACGAACGCGCTGTCATGATCGCCAGGATGCGTAGAGTACTCGAAGAGGATACCCGCCCGTTCCAGTGCAGCCGCAAATGCGTCATTCTGCGGCCGATCGAAGGCGTTCATGGCGGTGCAGAAGCAGAGCCCGGTGTTGTTCAGCGTGTGCGCAAGCGGGGTGGGATTGTGTTGCCGCCAGACGGAACGATCTGCCCCCAGCAGCAAGCGCAAACGCTCGTAGCTGGGGAACATCTGCTCGATGTCCAGTGGTCCAAGTAATGAGGAGGCCGAGCCGATCATCTGGGGATGCCTGCAGGCCATCAACATGGCGCCGTAGCCTCCCATGCTGAAGCCACACAGCCCGCGCCCGCGTCGATTCGGCACGCTGCGGTAGCGATGATCCACGAGGGCCACCAGTTCCAGCAGGTACTGCCCGTAGCGCGATCCGGCGACGTTCGGGCTATCCAACCACCAGCCTTGCCCACCTGCGGGGATGACAAGCAGGCTCTGCCCGAGTGACGCAATGCCGTCCTGCGGCTTGACCTCGCGTAGCACAGAATCGGGATCGTGGCCCGAACCGTGCAGGAGATACAGGGCTGGATAGCGCCTGGCAGGCTCGGAATAATGTCCGGGGGGTGCCCACACCAGGAAGGATACTGGCTTGCGCAGGGCGTGGCTGTACCAGCGCACTCTCTCAAACCCGGGCGGCAAGTCCCGCGGCTGGCTTGATGGCACCCTCAACCCGTGTCGCTCCTTGGCTGCCTCCGCCCACGGAGGACGATGGCGGTGCTAGCCACTTCCGTCCTGGCGTCCCATCGCCACTCCGATGAGCACTGCGAGCGCACCAAGAGCCTGCAACGGCCGCATGACCTCACCGTAGAAGAGCGCGGAGAAGCCAACCGTCACCAGGGGCGTGAGGTAGGAATAGACCGCCACCCGCGCGCTCCCTACCTTGCCCACCCCGGTGTTCCAGAGCGCGTACGAAAGGGCGAGCGAGACCACGGTGGAAAAGCACAGGCCCAGCCAACTGCCCATCGAGACTGCATGCCAGTCCTGTGCCCTTAGCTCGGGCACTCCCGCGAGGATAACGAGGGGAGCTGCGCAGGTCATCGTCCAGGCCGTAGCCTTGAGGGCGGAAGTACGTTGCACGAGGTCCTTGGACAGTATGATATAGAGCGCCCAAAGCAGCGCGCACCCTAGTCCAAGCAGGTCTCCCAGAAGAGTCTGCTGTCCGACCTGCAATCCCGGCGCCTGCATGCCGATGACGAGAAAGATGCCGGCGAACGAGAGCAGGATTCCGAGCCAGTTGCTGCGCCGCAGCCGCTCTGACCCACTGGCAACTCCGATCAGCCCGACGAAGATAGGGGTTATCGCCAGGAGGAGCGCCGTATTCGTCGCAGTGGTGCGCGCGATTCCCAGCACGAAGAACATCTGATGCCCAAAGTGCCCCAGCACTCCGGTGAGCGCCAGCAGGGGCCATACCTGGCGCGGGACCGCGATGTCGCCATCGATCAGCCGGGTGAGAACCAGCAATAGAGCGGGCGCTATGGCGAATCGTACAGCGTTGAACGCCAAGGGAGAGATTTCCGCCAATGCGGTCTTGGTCACGCTGATATTGGTTCCCCAGATCAGGACCGCGAACAACAGCGCGGCGTCAACCGGCTGAAACAAGCGTCGAATCTTCATCGTCCGTCAACGGCCTGCTTTCGAGTAGATTGAGCATCGGCGACGCGGCGGCAGAATCAAAGTCCGGCCCAAGCGTCTCAGGGCGAAGGTGGCGTCACCTGAGCCGCCTGTAGCGCCCGAGGGCCACGCCGGCCAAGATTCCAACCGCTCCAATGACCTGCAACGGCCGCAGGTTCTCGCCCAGGAAGGTCCATGCCAGCACAACCGAGATCAGTGGAGTAAGGTATTGGTAGGTCGAGGTGCGGGCGCCGCCCAACCTCTGCACCCCGGTGTTCCAGATCACGTACCCGAGCGCTATGGCGAAAATCGATGAATACGCGAGGCCCATCCAGGCGCTCGCCGTCACGGCTCGCCAGTCCTGCGCCCTGAGCTCGGGCAGAGCAGCCAGAGCCATAAGCGGAGTGGCCACCAGCATCGTCCAGGTGGTGGTCCTCAGCGCAGAAGTCTGCTGGATGAGGCGCCTTGAGTAGCTGGTGTTAACGGCCCAGCACATGGCTGCGCTTAGCGTCATGAGGTCTCCGGCGAGAGTCTTGCTGGCCAGCGTGATGCGCGAGCCTGAACCGGTGATGAGCAGGCCTATGCCTGCGAAGGAAAGCAGTATGCCCAACCAGTTCCAGCCAGCGAGCCTCTCGGAACCGTTCGCGGTGCTAATCAGCGCCACAAAGATGGGGGCCGTGGAGAGCAGCAGGGCGGAGTTGCTGGCGGTGGTCCGCGCCAGACCGTTGATGAAAAGCGCCTGGTAGCAGAAATGCCCAACGAATCCCAGAATCGCCACCCAACCCCAGCTCTTCCTGGGAATAGATACATCATGTTCGATGCCGCGCGTAAGAAAGAGGGTAATCAGGGACGCCGCGCCGAAACGCAGCGCGTTGAAGGCCATCGGAGCCAGTTGGGACAGCGAGGCCTTGATGATGGAGATGTTGGCCGCCCACAAGACAATCATGAGCAGGAGGGCTAAGTCGATCGCTGCAAATGGCTGGCGTCTCTCCATGCCTGCTATTGCCCCGTCGTCCTTAACGCCTCGACCAGAGCACAGACAGCCTCAACGGGCGTCGCTGCAATCTGCAAGCGTCGGAAATCAGGCGCGCTGATTATCAACGCACCCGCGCAATAGTCCAGCAAGCCCTGCCATGGGTGGCGGAGCAGCACCAGCGGCCTCACCGGGATGGAATGTGTCTGCAATAGGCTCCAGACCAGGCTGATCTCGGTCAGCGTTCCGACTCCTCCTTGAAGTCCCAGGTAAGCATGGCCCATCTCAACGATCGTCCGCAGGCGCTCGAAAAGCGAGGGAGTTGTCACTTCTTTGTCTAGCCAGCGGTTGGCGGTCCGGCCGCTGAATTGGCTCGTAGTGACGCCAATCGTCGCGCCTCCGGCTTCCTTTGCCCCGCGGCTCACGGCCTCCATGATTCCAGCATAGCCGCCTGAGCACACGGTCAGGCCTGCCTGGGCCAGCAACCGACCGGCCAGTCTGGCCTCTTCGTAGCCCGGGCTGCCAGGGGGAAGCTGCGAGCTGCCAAACACGCTGACCACCGGATTGGGCGATGTCAACTCTTAGCCCCCTTGCCATCGTTGCGTGCGCCGCCTGGTTTGAGCCGCTCGCGCCACAGCTTTCTTGCAGCTGCCAGCGGCCGAAGCAGGCGCCGCCAGAAACCCTGACGGCCGAATCGAGATACGAAACTCCTGATTGCTGCGTCCGCCCCGACGTCTCTGCCAAACCGCTCACTCAGAAAGTAGCGATGCTCCATGATCCATAGGTATAGGTCAGCCTCGGACCTCCCTGGGAACCGGCTGAGCACGCTCCGTTCGCGGATGATGCTCACTGCCGGCATGTACACGTTGTCATGCCAGCTCGCTGCAGCGTCTGGCCACGAAATCTCCTGGTGGCGCGCCTGGCCGAGGTAGTAACGATGAACGGCGATGTGGTCTTCCAGGCGCTTGTAGCCGCCCAGCAGGCTGAATTCGATATGCTGGACTGGGCGCACGCGATCCAGCTCTGTGCGCTCCAGGAAACCGGCATACTCCGCCTTGAGGAGGAGGGCGTGGGCATCGACAGTCTGGTCCAGCGGGACCCGAATCGGGTACTCGATGACCTCTGCGTCGATGAACTCCTGGCCCCTCTCTCGCGCGACGGAGACACGGTGGTTCCCATCCCGCACAAAGTACGCCTCGCCCACCTTGTAGAGCTCGATGGGAGGGAGTTCCTCGTCACGCAGACGCGCAGCATCGATGCGCACCCAGCGCTCGCGAGTATGGGTCTGGATCGGAAGGAACTGGTGATCAAAGTCCTGGTAGCGATTGAGGCTGCCCACGATCTTGGAAATCGGAACGGTCTGAATGCCCCGGTAGAACTGCTCGTGGGCACGCAGCTTGGCCTTGACCTCATCGAAGGAAAGGAGCTCAGAGGAGCTTCTCCTAATGAACGCGGCCATGTCCACCAGGAAACCCTTGACAAGGGCGCGCTCAAAGTCCACTCGTGCCTGTCCCTGTTCGTGGCTCACAGCGCAGATGCCTCCGGGTGGTTCTGCGCCGGTTGCACGTCG
>Ga0315274_10012074_pt1 | contig 12355 bp, 9 predicted proteins | sample YL17G02_20_MG_FD_203700 | JGI IMG/M metagenome (GOLD analysis project Ga0315274, IMG submission 203700) | Sediment microbial communities from Yellowstone Lake, YNP, Wyoming, USA - YL17G02_20 | ecosystem: Environmental > Aquatic > Freshwater > Lake > Sediment | place: USA: Wyoming | collected... | reverse complement strand
AAACTAGCGTTCTCGAAGGCGCTCGTTACCGTGGGGCAAGCGTTCGGGAAGACCCCGCGCGAAGTCTACGAAACGATGGGACTGAACGAGTTCCAGGCCGCATACGGGGCACTCGCTCACATCGAGAACGCGCACTTCGCCCAAGACGTTCTTTCATCTATGTACGGGAGCCGTGCGGATGCAAAGGCAATAGACGAAATACTTTTGAAGCTCCGGTCATCGAAGAGCACAGACGAAGCGATTGACCGGGGGGCGATGCCGCTGCCCCCAGTCGAGATCACGACGGGCACACTTGAAGCCGAGGGGTTTGAAAGGGTTGAGGTAGGGGATGGCAAGTAGATCCGTCGAAATCTTTCTCATCGCAAACGCCGACAAGTGGATCAAGGGGATCGACAAGGCGACCGCGAAGGCCGACGAACTCGGTCGGGCGATACAGAAGCAAAAGAACATCGCCGACATGAGCTTCAAGGCGGGTGCCGCGTTATTCGTGGGCGCCGCCGGGATGATCGCGGGGACTATCGGCCCGGCGCTTAAACTCGAAGATTCTGTCAACCGCGTTGCGTCCCTCACGGGCAAGACCGGCGCCGCATTTACCGCACTCACAACCCAACTGACTACCGCCGCTAAAAAGCTCTCCGTCGAAATGGGTGCGTCACTCGACGACGTGACAGCGGCCTATGAATCGGCAGTCGTAAACGGGATCGACCCGACGACCGACGCATTCAAGCGGTTTGTCACACAAGCCCTCCAGGTTTCCGCGGTCACTGGACAGGATGTCAAAACAAACATAGCACTCGCCGATGAAGTCCTTGACCGATTCGGGAAGAAACTCTCCGACGCCCCGGACGCGCTCGCTGATCTCTACCGGATGTCCGCCGCCGCTGAGGGGGGTTTTGCTCCCTTCTTACAAACCATAAGCCAAGCGGGCGCGATCGCCGGGCAGTTGGACGTACCGCTCGAACAGGTCGCCGCAACGGTCGCCCTCATGTCAAAACAGGGGATCAGTGGCACTCGCGCGGGTATGGCACTCGGGAACATGCTCATGCGTCTATCGGGTGCGAGCGACAACGCCTCCGATAGCCTCCACAAGTTCGGAATCAAAGTCATCGACCCCACAACCGGGAAGGTGCGGAACCTTGCCGACGTGTTCACGGATCTCCGAACCCTCTTGACCTCGATGTCCAAAGAGGACGCCAACAAACTCTTGACGGAGTTGGCGGGAGGCCAGGGGATCAAAGCCCTAGGCGGCTTGCTAAGGAATACGGAAGGCTCTTTCAGTGACCTCTTTGCAACGATTGGCGGGGGGAAAACCCTACAGGACGCTTTCAACGAGCGCACAGATGCGGCGGCGTTCAAGTCTAAGCAGTTGAAGGCGGAACTCGAAGTCACGCGAGCGGAACTCGGCAACGCCTACCTTCCCGCCCTGATTAGCGTCCAAGCGGCTATTGGTAATGTCCTCAAAACCCTCATTCCTTTCATCCAAGCAAACTCCGATGTCATCGCACCGCTCACGGGCGCCACGCTCGCACTTGGCCTCTTCGGTATGGCCGCCGGGAAAGCGGCCTGGGCACTCACGTTCATACGGACAGCATTCCCCGCGCTCTTGGGTACGCTCGGGCCAATCGCCCTCGTAATCACCGCCATAGCCGCAGCCCTCATTCTCGTTGCCAGAAACACCAAGACCTACGGCGATCGCGTAGAGGACATCACCGGCAAGCTCGGTGCCAAGACCGCTCGAGCCGACGAACTCAAGACGAAGATCAAAGAACTTGAGGGGCAACAGGCCGTTTGGAATAAGACGATGGGCGAAGGCACAATGCCCGAACTCATCGCGGTACGGGCCGAACTCGCTAACGTCACCAAAGAAGCCGACAAGCTCAAGAACAAACTTGCCGAACTCGCCGGCGGGTTCATTGTCCCCGAGACGATGTTCGGTGTCAGCGCCGCTCTCAAGACTGCAATTGCGGAGCGCAAGCGTCTCGTCGACGAGATGAACGCCGGGGGATGGGAAGGCGGCGAAGGCGCCCCGATCTTCGGACCGCAAACAGAAGAAATTGAACGCCTCAACACGTTCATCGAGGCGCTCAACAACAAGTGGACGGAGATTGCAACAACCCAATCCGCCGCCAAGTCAACGACCGACGACCTGACCACCGCCACTACTGCGGGAACCGCCGCAACGCTGGCGGGTGCTGACGCCACCATGACGCTCGGCAAGTTCCTCGACGAGTACGTTTCCAAGGCAAAGCAGGCAAAGCTCGAAGCGGGCTGGCTCGCAGCTCCTGGGGCTGCGGGTGCCGCGTTACCAACAGGGCCGGAGGAGCCCATAATTCCCCCGCTCGGAGAACAGGCCGCAGATGAGGTGGATCTAGTTCAATCCGAGTGGGCGCGTCTCCTTGAAAGCGGCATCTCGACGGCGGATCTCCTAGACACAGGATTCGGCGCAGCCCTCTCAGACATGGAGCCCTACGCGCAAGAGTTTGCGGACAGTTTCATCTACAACTTTGAGCGCATGCAGGCCGAGGGGAAGAACGTCCTAAAATCCCTCGCCGCCTCTTTCGCCCTGGCGATGATGGACATGGTCAAGATGGCAATACACGCCGCGATCGCGCAGATCGTTGCGACGAAGATTTCGCAGGTGGCTATCGCGTCAATGCAGGGCTTTATGACGTTCGGCGCCTCGCTCCTTGAGATTGGACCCATTCTCGCCACAGCCGCCGGGGCCATTGCCGCCTTGAGTGGTTTGCAGAAGAAATTGGGCGGTTACGCAGCCGGGGGCATCGTTCCACAGACGGGTCTCGTTCTCGCACACGCGGGCGAGCGCATCATCAACCCTGCCTACAACACCGCAAGCGATCTAGTGAACATGCTCTCGGGTACGCGCCTGGCGGCGGCTTTGACGCCGGTTCCCGTTGCTTCAGGCGCGGGCGCCCCTGGGATGGCCGCCGCCTCGTTCTACTTCCACATGCCGATCTACGGCAACGTGTCCTCCGAACTCGACATGGAAAAAGTGATGAAGAAAGCGGCTGACGTATTCCGAAGCCGCGCGGGGTAATGAATGAGCTACGAAGTCAACACGTATCGAATTGAACTGTGCTGCCCTGGGCTTGGAAGCGGTGCCGAGAATCCTGTTGTCGGGGCGCTATCAACCGAACGCCTCTCGCTATCGCAGTACGGGTTTCGCATCGCCAACCCCTACGACATTGTGGGGAGCGTTCAGTCCTATCCGATACCGTTCAAGAACGGAGCGGGCGTCATCACAAGCGGATACCTCGGGGCGCACGACGTTCAACTCATGGGCACGATTTTCGATTCTACGTCGTATGGACTGTGGAACTCTATTGCGCGGGACTATCTTCTCCGCTGGCTTTCCATTGCCGCGATTCGGCGGGATACTTATCTGCGCATTGGCCTCTGGAACGGCGCGACAATCCAATGGTTTCGGCTCTACTGCGTGCTTCGCGAGTCCAACATCCCATTTGTCCAGTATTCGCAGCTGACAATAGCAACCCCGATTCAGCTCACGTTTTTCGCATACGATCCCGTGCTCTACGAGGATACCGAGGGGAGCGCCGACATCATTGTCGCCGCCGGGGCGGCGATGGGCCAGCACCAGCCGTTGAACGACGTGCCGCTCCAAACTGTTTTACTCCCACACCAAACCGGAGCCAACCGGCCCATATTTCGGAGCGTCTACACCTGGACAAATAGCTCGGGCGCAGACCTCACAATGGTTTCCGCGAACGACATTATGACGGGGAGCACCGCAACCATCACGGACACGATGGCAAACGGCCATAGCTTCACCATCGACAACTGGAACGGGCTTGTCTACGGGGGCGGCGCAACGAATATGACCAACCGCATGGACAAGTTCACCGGAAACTTCTGGTGGAGCGGGAACACGACGGCCCACTGGCATATCGATAGAGACCCGCACACCTACGCCCTGACGTTCAACATCAAGTTCTTGAAACCCGCTGCGAACTACTTTGTGACGCAGCGATACGCGGCATAGACGATGGTTGTTACCCTATATAAGTCACCAACAACAAGCGGTGGAGTTATTCAGCAATGGACCACGCCACAGAATGTTTACGCAACCGACAACGCTGTTGCCACCGCCGGGAATGGACTAAGCAATAGTTATGCTGGCTTTGGTTTCACGGCACCGGAGGTTTTTCTTTGTTCCGCAATCAATGGGTTTGAGGTGTCCTGTGAGGCAAAAAATAGCGGCACCTCTGGAAACAACCGGCTTGACGTATGGCTAATCAAAGGCGGCGTAAAACAGTCAACGACATTAACAAACGCGCAATCGTGGACGACGACAACCGACGCCGCAAAGGTATGCGGATCGTCGTCCGATACCGCCGGGGTTGTGTGGACGGCGAACGACGTCATCGATCCGGGATTTGGAATATATTGTACGATGGTTACTGTTTCTGGTACGCGCAACCTGCTGGTCGATCAGTTGAGACTTAGAGTATACGTCACCCCCCCGAGTTTCTTGGATGTGTTCCCAGGGGAAGGAGATGCCTCGATCCCTGGATATGTTATGCGAGCCAAGAAATGCGCGGTATGTTCTACTAGGGCTTATTACGCCCACCACTATTCTTCTCCGCAACGCCTGTTGAATCCAAGTCGTTGTCCTCATTGTTCCAGCGCCATTTCGTATGTATGTAAAGCGCACCAGGCTAATCCGGTGGTTCCGGCCAACCACACATGGAGCTTTGTAGAACCGGCAACCACGGTATTTTGGAATAGATTTATGGAACTGGAGCCGGTTTAGCGGTCATGTCTGTTACTGCCTATAAAGGTCCAACCGCCGACGGGCAGATCATTGATGCCTGGAACAACCCCCAGTATGCATACACCATAGACGTGCTTTATTGGGCCATATGCTCGACGTGGGACCCTCCGACCAATGCCGAGGACTTCTATCATTTTGACTTTACATCTTCTGACATCCCCGCCGGATCAGCCATTAACGGTTTCGAGATCGAGATTACCGGCCACAATGGGACCACGGCATGCACAACAAACATGCATTGCAAGATGGTCAAGGACTCTACTCACACCTACGGGGATGAATATGCATATCTGAGTGTGTTCGACTCGGATGAAACGATCACGGTTGGGAGTTCAACCGAGCTGTTTGATACGACCTGGACACAGGCCGAAGTGGTTGCCGACACGTTCGGCGTCAAGGTCTGGCCTGTCAGGATTACAACAAGTAGTTGGCACGCATGCCATATCAACGCGGTTCGTATTCGCGTTTACTACACGAAACCGACGGCCACGGTCACCGCTGCACAGGCCGATCTCACCTACACGATTCCGACGGGTCGGGTAACTGCAGGGCAAGCTGATCTCACTCACTCACTTAAAACGGGCCGTGTCACTGCAGGGCAAGCTGATCTCACTTACTCGCAGAAAACCAGTCGCGTCACGGCGGCCCAAGCCGATCTCACTCACTCGCTTAAAACGGGCCGCGTCACTGCAAGCCAAGCCGATCTCACTTATACAGAAACAGGAGAGCCAGAACCTAGCCCGCCGATAAAGCCGTCGGGAACCTTCTACTACATCAAATCGGGTGGCAACAACGCGAGCGCGGGAACATCTTGGGCAACCGCCTGGGCGGACACGGACAAACTCCACACACTCTATCCCCTTCCCTGCCCGATAACAAGCACCGATTGCATCGTCATTCGGTCGGCCACCTACATGCCGACCTTAACCGTGATGATTTGGAAAAGCCAAGTCACCATCGTCTCCGAAAAACAAGCCGTCGCCTACCTGTGGATCGACCAGGACGCCGAATACATCAACGCGGTGCCGGTCATCGATGGGACGAACATTCTCGACAACACGGGCGGGCGCAACCCGTACTCACAGGACATTCTCGCGCTCGACGTGCCGGGGAACCGCGGCGGCGGAGTCGAGAACGACTGCCATAGCTTCACGCTCGACGGCATCAATCTCATCAACGGCAAGCGGAACGGTTTTTGGACTTCCTGCGTCACGGGTGGCACACGCGCATACAACGCCTTCCATGAGATTCGCAATTCAACCATAAGCTACTGCGCAGCGACCGGCGTTTACGGTCGACAAGCGAATGACTTCTATCTCCACGACGTCGAGCTCCACCATAACGGGGATGGCGTCGAGGCGCATCTTGTCCACGCCGTCTACCTCAATGACTCGGACAACGTGCTTATCGAAGACGCGATTGTCCGTGACACGTTGAACGCCGGGGCAATCCACCTAAACGGCGACAAGGTAAGCGGCGTTCAGGGGTTCATGCGGAACGCCATCGTGCGCCGGTCAAAGTTCTGGAATAACAAGGGCGTCGACATCGACCTCTACAACGCCATCGGCGGGCGGGTCGAGAACAACGTCATTCATACGCCGCTTGCCACCACGACCCACATCAATTCGCTCATTTACGTCGGCGTCGACGCGTCGGGTGTACCCTTCCCCCAACCGTCAAACGGCGTCGAGATCGTCAACAACACTCTCGTCTGTGCCGCAACCCAGAACGACGCCATTCGCCTGGGTTCATCGCCGGGAGAGGCCAAGAACTGCGTCGTCTTCAATAACATCGCCGTAACCGCGGATGGGATAGCGGCAACATCAATCATCTCCGACTCCACCGACAACCACACCATCGTGCCGAATAGCGTTGTAGCGTACACAACCGGGAACCTTACGGCATGGTTCGTGGACCCGCTCAATGCAACACTTGCGTCGAGAAACTATCACCTGAAGGTTGGGGGCCCGTTTTTTAACGCTGGCGCGAACTCCGTCTACAATTCGGAAACCGGAACGGTCTTCGCGCCGCTCGAAGACTATGACGGACTCCACCGACCGCAGGGCGCGGGATTCGACACGGGCGCTTTCGAGTATCCCGTGGCAGGCCCCACAGTCTACGGGCGGGTCACCGCCGTAAACGCGGTCGCAACCTACACAGAACTCCCGTGGGAACGTGCCTCATTCGCGCCGCTTCAAACCTTTCAGCTCGAAGACTATCGCATAGACTTCATGTCGTGGGCAGGCGCGCGAAAGGACTCCGTTCAACGGGCCTCTGGATACAACCCACTCACGTTTCTCGACTTCAAGTTGAACGCAAACGGCGGCTGTGGAGACGCAACGATAAAGCTCCTACGCGAGCGCGTGCCCGGCCCCCCGCGTGCGGCACAGTTCGGATACCTCATGGAGCCCGGCGATGTCGTGGACGTCTGGCTCCATTCGTGGTACTTCGGGGACGCACTATTGCAGTGGTATCAGGGTGTAATCACGAAGGTCGAAGACCCCGAGGGATTCGGGGATACCATCACGATTGAGGCGCGGGGCATATGGGACGAGATCCTCGAGAAGCGCCTGGTGACGAAATACTACGAGGGGAAGGCCATCAATGTCATGGTGGCCGACATTCTCGCAGACGTGGCCGCCGAGAGCAGGATATCGACCTCCACGGCGGGAATCGTCGTTACTTCCCCGTACACTATCGACGACGTGGAGTTGGAACTCACGTCGGTTGCCGCTGCAATCGAATCCCTTGCCGCTGTTCAGGGGAACATCCAGTACGGCATAGACCCGTCTGGCGTGTTCTACTTCAAGACGCTTGATGCTACAACGAAACTCACGGCGCAAGTGGGGGTGAACGTATCCGATTACAAGAAGCACGGCGAATCGAATGACGTGACAAACCACTACCTTTTGCAAGCCAAGCAACTCGTCGGGGGTGCAAACCTTATTCTCTCGCGTGAGGACGGGGTGTCGATAGCGACCTACGGCCGGCGGACGAAGATCGTCCAGGCAACAGGGCTACAGAACATCTCTGATCTCTACCGATACGGCGACATGCTTCTCGACGAATCGGCAGAATACAAGGATCACGTTGACGTTGAAGTGACCGGGGACGTGTACTACCTATTCCCCCGCGGCAAGTGCAACGTGGCGAAGCTCGACAAGACGTCGCTTCCGCTAGACATCCAGTCTGTCAGATACACGTTCGAGGGTAACGGCAAAATGACACTTGGCTTGGGAGACGCGCCCGTCTCGACGCTCTCCGACGAGGTGAAGCGCATTTCTCGGAACATCTCCGTCGGCAAACAGACGGCCATGTCGAACACGAAGATTGAGCACACGAAAAGCGACGAATGGACCCAGACCGTCCGCCTTGACGCAGGCAAGCAGGGGAACCTCACCGTTTACTACGACATCTTCCCCGACGAAACCGGACTCGATCAAGCGCGCTCCCACGGGTACACCTTCGACTCCAGACGCGGATTTATGCGAGCGGGGCCTGAACTCGCCCCAAACTCCTGCTCGATTCAATCCCAAGCTATTCCCATCGGTGTTCAGGTGGACACGATCCGCGTCTACACGAATACGAACCTTAACGGCATGATCGACTTCAACACCGGGGACGATATCCGCGATTACTTCACACAGCCGGACTCGGGACTGTGGGCAATCTCCGACCTGGGGAGCTACCTATACGATACCCGTGATCCGGCCGGATCGTTCCTTACGTTCGATGGGGATAAGTACATCTACCCGACGATCTACTTTGTGAGACTGACAGGCTTCACCCAACTTCCCACGCCCACTGGCGAGGTCGCGTGGATCATTTGGAACTACCATGCCGACGACGGCATCGACCCGGAGTCGTATCACTACATCAAAATCTACGCAACGGCCACGACGGGTCAATTCGAGATGAAGACGTACGACGGATCGACACACACGCTCGTTAACGGTCCCATCGCGTCGAACGATATCGGAAGAATTGATCTCGAGGTTCGGCACTCGGGGACGGGGAACACCACCGCCGCCCTATACCGCCGGTCAACCGGGGCTTTGCGAGGTACGCTCACGGGATCGCTCACGTCCTATGCCTTCCGCCCACCGAAGCTCTTCAACTTCGGGAACCCCTACGGACAGCAACCGTGGATTGTGGATTCGATTGGTCTCACGCGCTTGACGAAGTGCGACGTATACGCCTCGCGTGACGGCGGAACGACGTGGACGCTTGCAACTATCGCAGATGGGGAGACCGTCGTGGACGTTGACGTATCGACGCAACCGGCGGGTTCAACGATTGCACTTAAAGCAGTTATGCAGTACCCGTCTCGATTGAACGGGTGGGGTTGGAGTTGTCGCACCAGCTAGGAGGAGACAGTTGTGGTGCAACCCGATGGCGTAAGTTGGAGAGATTGGATCAACGCACGGCTTGAAAAGTATGACATCAAACTAGATGGGTGTCAGAGGATGCTTGCCGCGCATCAGGAGGGAACCGACAAGGCACTCGACGCGGCAAAGGAAGAACTGGAACGACGCCTGGAATCCATGAACCAGTTTAGGGCGCAGTTGGAGATGCAATCCAGAACATTCCTTACTCGTGAATACTATGAATCTCGCCATACGGTGTTGGCGCAGAAGATCGATATGCTTGACAAGATGCAAGTGGCGGCAGAGGCCCGGAGCAAAGTATACGCCGTGGTGGTTGCGGCCACGATTTCCGTTCTTGTTGGATTGACCATTTTCATTATAACGGGGCGGTGAACGTATGTTCACTTTTTGGAAACCCAAACCACGTTGTCATTGTTTGGAGAATGTAAACCACAAACTCGACTCGATCCTGCTCTTGTTGCAGGAGAGCAAAAGAAGGGACATCGCTATGTCAGCTCAAATGGACGAACTGGTTGCGGCGGTCAACGAGAACACGTCGCTCGACGATTCGATCATCGTGTTTCTGAACGGCCTGGCCGATCAGATTGCGGACGCAGCGGGCGACAAGGAACGGGCGACTGCGTTAGCCGCCGAAGTGCGCGAGAAGACGGCGGCGGTTGCCGCGGCGCTTGCGGCGAACACACCTGCGGAGCCTCCGGTCGAATAGTGACCGATGCGCCAGCTTTGCAAGAATTGTCTCTTTTGGGTGCCCGCGGTCTCACCCGACAAACGATACGGAGAGTGTAGAGTTTCTCAACCGTATTCGAGTCGGAAGATCACCTTGGAGAATCGGCAAGCACTCGATGGGGCGTGGCCTATTGTCCGAGCGGTAGACTGGTGTGGGGGGGGATTTCAGGGGAAGCCGAGAGGGAAGGGGAGACGATGAAGGCAACAACTCCAGGGAAGTTGACCGCCGAATTGTGGGACGGCAAGACACCCGAGAACACGCGATACGTCGAGGTTGTCTGGCGCGATATCGTCTGTGAGTCTGACTGGCAAGAGGGCGAAATCGTTCGCCTCGGCCCCAAGCGGGCGATTGTCTGCAAGGGGTATCTCCTCTTTCACGGGGCCGACCCCGACGAAGAGGGTGCTACGCTTACAGTGATCGCAGGAACGTGGGACACCGAGGCGGGCCGCTGGTCAGACTACACGTTCTTTCCGCACGAGGTCATCCGTTCGATAACGGACTGGCCGAAGAAAAGCCGCAAGCGAACACGATAGGGGACATAAAGGGGACAAGGGAGGCGGGGAAATGTTCATCACACAAAAGAAATTTGACGCGAATCGCGGAAAAAAGGAACTGACGCTGACGCTAATGTCAGACCTCCACTTCGGCGCGCCGAACGTGGACTATGAGCGCATGCGCGAGGACTTGGAGGGCGCGAAACAACACGGCGACCGCATCCTTTTGGACGGCGACGTGTTCGATATGATTCTCCCCGGCGACATGAAACGCTACGTCCCTGAGGCGCTTGACCCGCGCTTGCAGGGGCGCTCCGAGATCATCAACCGCGTGATCGACTTCGGATTCGAGTTTCTCAGACCCTATGCCCCGCTCATCGATCTTATGGCGACGGGGAATCACGAAGAGTCGGTCCAAAAATACCACCACTTCGACCCCGTGCAGGCGTTAGTCTACCGGCTAAACCAACTGCCAGGAACCGACATTCACTATGGCGGAATCTGTGGGTTCATGGATTATCAGGTCAAGGTGCCGTGGGCAAAGGGGCGTAGCGGTACGCGCTGGCGGTATCTCATTTACTATCATCATGGCGCGGGGGGCGCGGCGCTCGTTACCAAGGGAATGATCGAGTTCAACCGCATGGAAACCTGGCTCGACTGTGATCTCATCTGGATCGGGCATAAGCACAATCGCATCCTCGACGCGACGACGAAGCGCGTGACGCTATCCGCGAACGGGCACATTCTAGAACGCCCGTTTAGGGCGGTAATGACTGGCGGGTATTTCACCACGGGCGAGGACACGCACGCATCCTACATGGGGGGCGAGCCGCGCAAGGTTAATTACGCCGAATGGAAAAACCTACCGCCACAGGATACGGGCGGATGTCGAGTGATTGTGCCTTTTTTGAATAACGCAGGAATTGGGCGTGTGCGGATAGTGATGTGAGGGGGTGGGCTGTGTTGAAGAGAAATCATGCGAAGGTCTGGGCGCTTCTCATTATTTTCATCTGGGTCGTCGCTTGCGTGCTCGCCGTCAAGGGAGTTCCCGTCTTTGAACCTATCGCAACAGCTCCAGACTCCGGGGCAATGACGGCGGTGACGGATCTTCCCGACCTGGCGAAGATTGAACACCTCGATTGTTCGGGATGGTTTCAAGATCGGAAAGAGAGTTTCGGGTATCTGGTTCGATACCGGAAGATCGACGCGGGAAACGATGAGGGATATCTCTTCACGCTCGCCAACAAGATGGAGATTAAGCAGTTGCGAACAGGTGTCTACGAGTTCGGCATACGGAAGATTCGCCGGAGTGATTGTATGTTCAGTGCCGAGGCGCTCGATACTCTGGCGATCCACGGCAGGAAGAATCAACAATTTGAACAACAAGAACCGCCCGCCTTTGCACTCATGGCGCCGTACCCAAACCCGGCGTCGAGACATATCACGATCCCGTTATTTCTTGAAAGCCGCATGGCAATAAAACTCGGACTCTACGACGTGGCAGGCCGGGAAGTGACGGTGTTCTACGGAGGGGAATGGGGGGCCGGTTCGAGTGTTATCACTTGTATCGTCGGTGACGTTGCGCCGGGAGTGTATTTCGTGCGGCTTGAATATGAGGGCCGCGTAGCGAGTCAGAAAGTAGTGATCGTCCGATAGGGGCGATGAAGGCGCTTCTCACAATCGCGGCGGCGGTCTTATTAAACATTCAGCCCCGAATCTTTAATAAGCCGAAGCACTATGCAAGAAATCTTAACAGCGTGATCGAAGAGGGGGAGAGAATGACCAACGTAGAACTCGCAACCCGCGTGGCTTGGTCTTTCATAGGCACCGCTTATCGGTGGGGCGGAGATGACCCGATGGCGGGCTTCGACTGTTCGGGTTTCGTCATCGAAATCCTAAAGAGTGTCGGGAAGCTACCGCGCGTCGGGGACTGGAG
>Ga0315274_10012073_pt1 | contig 12355 bp, 12 predicted proteins | sample YL17G02_20_MG_FD_203700 | JGI IMG/M metagenome (GOLD analysis project Ga0315274, IMG submission 203700) | Sediment microbial communities from Yellowstone Lake, YNP, Wyoming, USA - YL17G02_20 | ecosystem: Environmental > Aquatic > Freshwater > Lake > Sediment | place: USA: Wyoming | collected... | reverse complement strand
TCTTGCTAAAAGCAGTCTTGTCCATATCAAGCAATTTGGCAATCGACACGGCCTGTATGTCTGCGTTCAACAACTGCAGGACAAGTAACTTCTTAATTGCTTCTAGTTCCTGTAGTTCACGTCGATCTTTCCGAGTTCTTGACTCACTTTGACTTCTCATCTCTAATCCTCCCAACCTTGTTCAGGTTTCCGGAGAACATTCGTTCAATGGTTTTCTCACTAACATCAAGAACTTCCGCGATCTCCTTCGTTGTTAGTCCGGATTGAGCTAGCAGAATGGCTGCGATCAAGTCCAGCTGCTTTGACGTTTGCTCGGCTTTGTCCCGTGTTTTGCTCATTACTTCCATCCACATCTGTAATATCCTCCTTTGTTGATTTAGCTATCGGTTCGGATCCCTCTCCATCGAAAGATAGTGTAAACCAGCACGGAGAACTTCAGAATACCACCAGACACCACATTTTCCAAGTCATTGCTTTGCTCCTCGTTTCACTTAGTCCTCCAACGCAAGAGATCTTGTCTCAGAGGCTAGGAAAATCCTCTCGAAGCAGCAGTCATCTGTCTGACAGGCACCTACTCATTGACCTGTTTCGCATGATTACGGTCAAAATGCGTGCCGGGGGCAGTGACTGAACTCAACTGGAGCTCGTTCTTAGCTCATTTTCAGCCGAAAACCTGCTCAAACTCTGCTTGGTTGAGAGTTCTAAACGAGAGTGTAAACCTATCCCGGCCCACCAGCTTCTGGGATCATAACCCCTACAATGGCGTAGAATCGTGCATGAGTTACTGGCTCGTTCAGCACGACATCGAGGCCTACTGAGATCGTCCAAATGCGATAGGGTCTCCCAAAACCCGCGCTCTCCGTGACCGCAACTTCAGGCAGATCCGAAAAGGCGACAAGTTGCTCTACTACGCCAAGCAGAAGAAGGCACTCGGGCTCTTTCAGGTCTCGTCAGAGCATTGGTCTGAGTTGAGAAACTGGAGCAAGAGGCGCACTGGAGCCCACATGGCGTACGAAATCAAACCAGTCTTGGCCGCGATCTCCGAGATAGATCTCACCGACTTCGACATAACGACAACCAGAGGAAGAACGGCGATTCGCCTCACAGCGGAGCAGTACCGAAAGATCGCCGAACACATAATCGGCATGAAAGACCCCGAAAACCATGAAGGCACAGTGGCCCTATTCGCAAAGCTCCACAAGGCCTGCGGATTTCCCAAGCTAGTGAAGGTAGGAGAAGCATACCCGGACATCCTCGCCATCGACGAGAGCGGGCGCGAAATCAGGATTGAACTTGAGTTTGAAAGTGCGAGCTTCGAAAGAGAGCATGCGGGTCAAGCCGACAAATGTGACCTCGTGGTTTGCTGGCGTGACACCTGGGGACGCGCCGCAACGAAACCTGTGCTCGAACTTGCAGGGATCCTCTACTGAGCGACAAACAGCATCACGACAATCTGCTAGATGTGCCCGGCCAACTCCCCAAGCAGCCCTTTCCAGCCTCCAATATTCCCTCGCGCCAATGCGATTTGGGCCACTGCCTTGCCAGGTAGATTGGTAACTTGTCGGGTGGTGGGTCAGGGTTTCCTTCTTGGCCCCGAAAGACTGAAGGATCCTCCGAGGGAATTGCGGGCAAATCCTTTAGCCGGGCCGCTTCGGAGCGACGAGAAACTGATCATGCAGGTTAACTCGCTCCGGTACCAAGTCAGCAAGGCGGGCAATCTACTCTTCGAGTCGTCGGGGTAAGAAGGCGTGCAGGATGACTATCTGTGGGGCTCGCTCTTCTTCCCCCAAGACGTCATTCAAGAATTGAACAACCTCTCTGCCGCCCGGCGTGTACACCTTTTAGCTGGCTGTAGAATCATCTAGTACATGGATATCCTTGGGGGAATATTATCTCGACATCGAGACCTACTCTCCTCACGAGAAGCCTGATCCTCTGAAAGACAAGATAGTCGCCATCGCGTATCAAAGGCTGTCAACCAGAGACGGCTCCCCGGAAGGAAAACTGGAGATCCTAACGGAATGGGGATTTGGTTCTGAACGATCAATGCTCGCCGCGTTCAAGAGTGTACTACTGACGGGGAATGATTTTGATTTCGTCCCAATAGGAGTCAACTTGTACGGATTCGACCTGTTAGCCTTGATTCATAGGCTGAACCGCCATTTCCGATTGCAGCTTGGAATGGAATTCTTTCGTTCTCGTCCGGTTGTCGACATCAAATCTGTACTCGTGATGATCAACAGGGGCAGTTTCAGCCGGTATGAACACCTGTTGGGGAAGGAAAGCGACGGCGCACAAATCAGAGAGTGGTACGAATCAAAACGCTACTCTAAGATCACCAAGTACGTCAAACAAGAAGCAGCCAACTTTGTTCGAGTCTACAGGATCTTGAAGAGAAGAATGCCCCAAATCAGCGTTCCTAAGACTCTTCACTCTCTCACCTGAGGTCAATCCGGATGGGCGGTCATCACACTCCAATCTTCACCCTCAGTCGCGAGGATGTGTACGATTATCAGTTGTGCCCAAAGATAGTCGCATTCAAAGCTATGCAGGCGATTAGGAACCTCAACCGACCATCTCCGAAACCGTTGATAGAGCCACGCTTTGAACTCGGAAAGGAACCTCAGACGATAGGAAGAGCGACAGAACTCGCCGTTGAAACTGCTTTTTCGCTGAGACAAATCGCCAAGAGAGACGTTGCCGAGATACGAATTCCTCAAGTCCATCAGTTACTGCAACACAAACTTGCGATTGAGATATCGCCTCAGCGATTGACTGCACATGTGAAGATCCTTGCAGCTGACATGTTGAAAGGAGCCATCATCCTCCGAGAGACAATCGAGGAGAGTTATGGAAACGTTAGGTTGCTTGGAAGATGCGAATCAAGAAACCCAGTAATGCCCTGCAAGGTTCAACCGGACTTTGTAGCATTCGCAGAAGGTACACAGAAAGCCATACTAATCGAATCTAAGGGGTCGCTCTCCAAATCTTCCAAACGCGATAGGTTTCAGGCAAGCTACTACAACGGTATCGCAAGCAAGTTCGGAGTAATGCTGATCAATGAAAGAACCGAACGCCAACGCCACCTAATAGCACCTGTTGTCAAGTTCGACCAACCTGCTGAAACACTCATAGTCAATCCGAGACGGAGGGAAATTGACAAAATTCAGGACTCAATTCTAATCGATCAAACACTCGCTCGTAGAATTTGGGAAGCGAAACAACTTGGAATGAATGGAAAGCTGCCTGAAACAGATTGCCAGCCCACCTGCCCGCACAATCGATACAAGCAGTCAGCTGAAGAAGATAGACTCGAACCTGCAACTCCCCTACCGCTTGTTTTCGCGCAAGGCTACAACGAACTTGGCTATGACCTCGATTCATTCTATCAGAGAAGACTGGCTCTTAGGGCGTTGCCATACGAAGTCTCACATCGTCTCATTTGGGGAGGTGAACTAAGCGAGAATAGTCGGAACCGACTGCTCTCGTGGCTTACAGAGAATCTCGGCCTTGATCCTCAAATTGCAGCAGACCTCGTCAAGGGAAAATCACAAACAAGGCCTGATGCCAAGAAACTGACGAAGGCAATGTCCAGCGAGATTGAGCCTTGGAAGAAGATCCTCAAGAAACGACTTAAGGTATCGGCCCCAGTGGTCGCAGGTCTTGCAACCTCGCTATACAGCTTGCCACATGACACAAGTCGATTTGTCCGAATTGGCTGGGAGCGATGGCGGAAGTAAGAAGCGTATGTTTCAATGTCGCGCCTTGTGACTCTCTCCCTGCATTCGAGTCGACTAGCCCATGAACCGACTTTGTGCTTTCACCCTTTCCTTCTTTTCTTTGCCTCCAGCCAGTTGGATTCGTCGATGCATTAAGACGCCAGAAGGAAGAATCCTAGAAGAATTCGCGTTCCAAAACACCCCACACGGCCATGAAGAACTCATCACACACCTGAGAGCGTATCCTCAGGTCCAAGTCGCGATCGAGTCCACAGGCAACCTGTGAATCCCCATCTACAACCGCTAGAAGACGAACAGATCCACACTGTGCTCACGAAACCGAAGAAGACACGCCTCATCGCTGAAGCCAAGATCAAGACCGATCGACTCGACGCCCGCATATTCGCGGATCTGCTCCGCGCCAACCTACTCTCACCAAGCTACGTCCCCCCAGAGATCCACATGCAAAGAAGTATCATCCGAGAACGAGCCCGCCTTTCCCGACTCCGCACGATCATCGAGAACAAATCGGGATTGATTCGAATTGTGAGAGTTAGCCCTGCTGACGGTCCAACTTCTCCTGAAGGTTTGAGACGTGCATTTGGGCGACTTTCTTGAGCTCACTACCCAGTAGTTTGATAGTTTCTTGCTTTCCTTGAAATCGTCGTAGGTAAGGATCCCTCGCTATCATCTCATTGAGGCTCTTGAGGAATCTTGGGATGCCTTCCCCTTGTGCCGAGGTTCTGTCGACCTGGATGCATAGCTGCGGTGCAAGATGCTCCAACAAATCCCTGCTTATTCTTTCTCCCTTGATAATGGGATTGATTAGAGCGTCCTGCAAAGCCGCTTCGAGGGTGCTCCATCCCGCCCAACCTTGAGGATTTGAAGCCAAGGTCTGCGAGAACTCGGAAGCTACAAGCTCGCTCAAGGCCACATTGAGCAACCTGCGGTTTGCCTCTCTCCAGTCCACGGCTTCCCTGAAGGCTTCAACATAACGTCCAGCAATTTCGGATAGATCTGGAAACTCTCTTGCAGTGCTTAGTATGTCGTTTTCTCTAGAAGGAGTCTGATCAAAGAACTTGATCTCTTTCACATGCTCTAGGTCGTGATCAACGGCTTTCACGAGATTGTAGTTGATTGAGGAAATCTTCGTTCTCAAACGCTCGACATTTGCTTTGTCTTCCTCGACCTTTCGAGTCCGCTCGGCTTCTTTTCTCTTCCCCCCTTCTCTGTATCGCTCAAGAACCATCGGTGCCAGGATGCCCGTAAAGAGACTGGTGAACAGTGCGTAGAACATCAGCTGAAGCCACCATGGAGGTTGCATCAGCCATAGTGGAATTTCCAGTGCAGGCATCCACAAAGTAGCGGCCAACACTTGAACTCTAGAGGATTTGGAGCTATATATCAGCGTTGGAGGAAGAGGCCATTCTCGTGAACGGGAAGGAGAAAAGAGGGAACAGGTTCGTGCCGCTTGGCGTGTGAGATCAACTGTGGTCAGATCAGAACAGTCACTTCGATCTTCCGCCCAAAACTGCTAAGAGTCATGGCCGACAAGTGGGAGGAACTAGCCGATCTAATAGGAAGCCTGAATTTCCGTCGCAAGGTCGAACTTTGCACAAAAAAGGGGCTATTCGACCATTTGCCATTGAGACCTAGACAATTGAGAACCAGATTCGAGAAGCTTCGGAAGAAGCGCAATGAAGCGGCTCATGAAACAAGATTGTGGAAGACGATTGGCGAATATGATGCCATCGCTATGAGAGAACGTTGCCAGTTTGCCAAAGACTTCCTTGCGATGACGACTAAGCGGCATCATCACCCCGTCGGTTAACAGGCCTCCGGGTCGCCCTAGGACTTAACAGAACCCGGTTTTGGAAGTTATATAAGTTGGAAGTTGTACATCTGAACCTGTTGCCAGGTCTTGTTACAGGTCTCACAGCCTGTTCCCCTGGAGGCGTGACTCTGTTGCATGTTGTGGGGAATTGAAACATGCGCAATGCTAGTCGTTCTGACATGAAACGCGTCGTTACGAAAACGGTACGTGATCCAATTCACGGAGCTATTGAACTGACGCCTGAAGAAGAACGGTTGATTGACAGCCCTCTCTTTCAGCGGCTTCGGTCAATAAGATGTCTCGGTCTGGCATACAACGTCTATCCCGGAGCTACGCACACTCGGTTTGCACATTCCTTGGGAGTGATGCATTTGGCAACAAGAATCGCCCGGCATCTCTCACTTTCTGAGAGAGAGTCCAGAATGGTCAGGATCGCGGGGTTGCTCCACGATATCGGCCACGGTCCAGTCTCTCACCATTTCGAATCGTGGGACAAGAATTCGTGGACCACCTCTGCCATCACCAAGTCAGACATATCTGACATAATACGAGATGCCGGGTTCAAGCCTAGAGAGATCGCGGAAGTAGTCAGTGGCCATAGGCAATCCATTGTATCGAACATCATCAATGGTACGATCGATGCTGACAAAATCGATTATCTGATTCGAGATAGTTACTACACTGGAGTTGGGTACGGAAATCTTGATTCGGACCGTCTTATTAGAACCATGACGGTCGTGCCCTCTCACCGCAACCGAATCGGAATCAAAGGCACGACTGTTCAGCAGTTCCTTGATTTTGAACTAACTAGATACATGATGTATAGCTACGTGTATTTCAACAAGAGCGTACGAATCCCTGAACTGGTGATTTCTCGAATCCTGACCTTGCTCGCTCTTACTGAAGAACTAGGCCTGCCAACAACGTTTGAAGAATTCGCGGAATTTGACGATACGTTCGTTTGGTCCAAGATAAGAGACCTCTACAAGAATCGTCGCACTAGCAAAACCGTCTACACGCTTATGAAATGGCTCTTAGAGAGGCAATTCCCCAGCGTTTTCTGGGAAACAAAGGCCACGTATCGAGAGCTAGGAGACTTGGACAAGTTTGACCGGAATCTCATAACTTACATTTCGAACCAGCTTGACATTGATGATAAGCTTCTTTTCATCGAAAGCCTAGCCGTTCCCGTTTCATTGCCTGTCCCAGTTCAAGGCGCATCCGAGAAAACAATTCGGAATCTCCAAGAGCAGATGAAACGATACGAGGGAGCCCTGGCTAGGGGGTACGCGCCGCGGGACAAGGCCCAAGAGGCATCAAGAATTGCGGCTCGAATCATCAGAGATTCCCCGAAGGGCTGAACTCGTGAACCGCGACCCAATAAACCCATTCTACTTCGGACCCGTTAAGGAACCCGAGATATTCGCAGGACGAAGAGAGGAGCTCAACCGACTAAATGGGTTCTTACATGATGCTGAGCGAGGGGTGTTTCGCCACGCGGCCATTTTGGGAAAATCTGGCATTGGAAAGACGTCTCTTCTCAATATGTTCAAGAAAAGAGCCGAGGAACATGGGGGGACTTTAGTTGCGCATCTGGACCTATACAAGCCATTGTCGAAAACCGGCGACCCGTTGGACCTTTTCCGAGGACTCGAAGTTGAGATACTGAAAGGACTAAGAAAGGTAGACCCATCGTTGATTTCCTACGTTGAAGATGTAGGCAAGAAGTTCTTCGGAACTGAGACCGGTGCACTCTCTCAAAGTTCCAAAATAAAGTTGGAACTAGGTTTGCCAAATCTCGCCGGAGTAACCATAGAAAGAGCACTGAAAAAAGGGACCTACAGTCCTTTGTCGCTTTTGTTGCGGACCGATTTCGATGAACTCGCACAAAGAGCTAGAAAGAAGGGATTACGGGGCATATTTGTCGTTCTCGACGAAGCTCACGTTCTCGCGGAATTGGTCGACGCTAGAACCGTTCTCCAATTGTTTAAGAATACGTTCCAATCGCAGGACAGTTACTCCATGATTGTCTATGGTGACAGCAAAACACTGACTCGCATTACACACATACATGAAGGATTCGGCAACTTGTTTGAAGCGGTCACGCTAAGAGAACTTCCAAGACCTGACGCAATTGCACTCATTAGGAGCCGCCTCGACTGGGCTGCCGATAAGGGTGAGATTGTCAAATTCGAGGAGCGAGCGATTGAGCAGATCGTAGAACATTCAAAGGGGAACCCCAGAAACCTGGTAAGATTCTGCTGCGAGGCTGTCGAAGAGGCACGTAGGCGTGGCACACCTGTAACAACATCATTGATCAAGCCTCTGAGAGCCACGCGGTAAGGGAAATCAGCTCCTGCTATTCAGATCGCTCGAGAATGAGACAGACGGACTCGAAGCATCTAAGCAACCTGACACGTTTCTCGTTTCTTGACTGAATGCTGTTGCAAATTGGCTAAGCACGGGACCGAGACATCTTGTGCAATCGGAGCATCATCACTGCGGAAGATAGTGCCTTTTTCCGAAGCTCGCGGTATTCTCCCAAGGGATCTTCCGACCGCATCGCGTCATGGAGATTCTCGAAGTCAACGCACTCGTACAACTTGGCGTAGGGCATGCGCTTGACATACGCCTCAGCCTGATCCAGCTCCGACTCTTACAGAGCGCTCATTCTAGCTCTGTACGAGAGCGGATGCAGGATAGGAGAACTACTCTCGCTGAGGATCAGCAACCCTCAGCGGACTCGCACACTTGCACGCGTATGGCGAATACGCGGGCACAATCTACTTGCTCGACAAGACCATATAGAGATGCCAACGGGTTTCTAGGCAAAACCTCAGAGCTACCTTCAGTACAGAGCTCACCAGCGGCGGACGATGTGCCACACTTTCGGCTACGTAGATGCAATACATCGGTGATCCTGCTAAGGTGAAGAACGGGTTTTGAACCCTGTTGGGTCTGGGTCCCTCCCGATCTTGCGCGGTCTTATGATCCGATATCGACGAAATCATTGTTCACTCGTCACGGTGACCTGCATCTGGCCGAGCCTGACCACGATGGTTACGCCGACGTGAAACTCTTGGCCGAAAATCACGGTAGGGCGAACCTCGCAAAGGGCTTCCGTGGAACCCCACGTCCAATTCGAAATGAAGATGGTTGAGTCCCGTTCCGCCAGACAAACCGCTGACCCGCTTAAGTTGTCTAATCGTAACCTTGCTCAAATGCGCATAAAGCGTTGAAGTCGGATTCGACTCACTGGGTTCTATCTCATCCTCATATGATACGATCAGGAAGGTTCCCTGTCCGGGCCATCCCTCGGAATCCCAGTCGTCAACATACTTCACTTCTCCTGGCGCGGCGGCTACAACGGGGGTCCCCCAAGCCATCAGCAGGTCAGTGCCTTCATGCAGGCCGTTATGCCAGTTCAAGTAGATTGAGTTCTTGTTTCCCTTCCAGTCAATTCCGCCGCCTTCGTCAAATGGGTCGCTCCATCGGAATTGTGTTCCTCTCCTGCCAGTCTGCTCCAAAACGTTGCGAACAGCAACACCAAGAATGCTATCTACTACATCTTCCGAGCTGATGCGGCCAATGAAACCGTAGCGGTCACGTTGTCTGGGGGAATGTTTCACGCTTGGGTGTGTGCGCCGAATCTGCGTTGCGGCTATAATCGGGTGTTCGGGAGTTCCGTCTCGGTTGCTGGTTGATCTTCTCCCACGGTTTGTCGATTGGTATTCTGGCAATGTTTGTCGGTAGCCGGGGAGAAACCGATGAGTACCGTGGTTATCTCGGGCCGACTGGGAGGGCTCCTGTGGCTCCTATCCCCTTGTCCGCTGTGAATCGTATTGATTCCGTTGCGGGGCGACGAGGTTCACGTAAACGACGCAAAACGTACCGCGGAGACAGTCACGGTCGGACCCTGGGATCACTGGCCTACAATGCAAGTTGTCGACGGCAAAATGCAGCTAAATCGTTCTGTCAAGGCGGTTGATTCGCAGGAATGGTACTACACGTGGAAAAATGCGTGGCTACCAGCCCCCGCCGAGTTTCTTTATCAGTTCTCTCTCGACCTTGTTTTGTTCCTCTTTCAACGAGTCGACTTTGAATGGATCAACCTTCGTTTTCTGTATCTCGTCAATTGCGATGTCCATGATGGATCTATTCGTTGAGAGGTCATAGCAAGGTCTGATTCCTACGACAAGTCGTGACCGACTAGACTTGTATTGCTCTGTATTGAGAGTGTCCACCAGTCTTGATTCGTTGGCAAGGACGGATAGACCCGAAGGTGTCATGACCTTGATTTCTTCATGAGACGATTTCTTGACAGTGATGCCCAGAACTACATCGCCTTCTTGAAGTTGGATTCCTCTCTGACGGGCCTTCTCTTCGATGGCTCTCTCGAGTTGAGGCAGCTCGTTCTTCAGGACGGTCAGCTTCTTCAGGTTGTTCACACATTCAGGAGGAAGATTCGAGAACGTCCGCGTGGTGCATTGATAGAAAGCCCTCTCGTTTATCACGCGCATGATACGACTCACGATTGGGTCTGTGCTTTCCTCTAGTTGATGAAGAACTGCTTCATCTGTGGAGAACCAGAACTGCATCATGTCCATGTCTTTCGGAAAAGCCCTGTCCATGGCCCTCTGCAGGAGTTCCTCGACAATGAGGTTTTGGTCGTTGAGGTAGACTGCGGGATACATTAGCTCATGGAAAATCAGGAAACTCTCAGCGATGGGTACATCAAGCAAGGCTATCTCAGACGTGTAGTGCGTCCTCTCAATCTTCAGCTTGGTGAGTAGGCTGGCCGGATCTGAAATGCTTGGCAAACCAAGCGTGTGAAACGAATCTCGCCTCAAGAAGTCTGCTCGGTCAAAGTCAAAGTCTGAGTGAATCAGTTTTCCCATCCATTGCTTAGCCCTTATCAGTTGAACCTTGTCGCTCGTGGTGAGTTCGGCAGCAGCATAGTCCTCGGTCAGCCATGGTGTAAGGCCTAGAATGAGCCTAGCTATGGCCCGTCTATGGGTGATCTTATCTTTTTTCTCCTCGTCTTCCAGAAGGCTAGCCATAGGTCGGCAGTTAGACCATCGCGAAAAATAGTCATCTGGTATCGAAAGCTCGCTTCCCAGCAGATCTCCAGCAACGAGACGGACTGAGAGCATGTCATGACTGATATGCGATTGCCTGAACTTTGTAAATTCCTCTCCAACGTGGCTCCAAGCCGAGTGCCCTATGTCGTGGAGAAGCCCAGCTGCGTACAGACAGAAGTGGTCGGGCTGCGAGAGCGCATCAAGCTCCTCAGCCGGCAAAGAGTCCAAGAAATATCTCAGGAGCGCATAGACTCCAATGCAGTGGTCGGCTCTAGTGTGTCTCGCATGAGGATAGAGCAAGTATATTGTCGACAATTGTTTGATTTGATGAATCCTCAGGAACTCGCGCGTCTTACAGAGGCGGGCTAACTTTGGAGGCAGGATTACGGGTCCGAATGGTATGTCATTGTAGATTAGGCATTGATCTTCGAGCGCACTAGACAAGGGCCACGCTTCTCAGAGAGCACGCAGGCAATCTAGCGAAGATACGACTCGCGGCAGGATCTGATGAGTTCTTCCCAGTCATTAGCCACTGGACGCACTTTGGCGATCAATGCATCATAGGGTACTGAAGGGTTTAGCTTGTCGAAGGCTTCCCTAACTCTCTGACCATTGTCTCTGGACTCCACTGCGGCTCTGTAGCAGATGGATCCAATCTTCTTCTCAAGAAACCCTGCTGAGACTAAGGTCTCCAAGTCGTCCGATAGTTGGGTACTGCGCGGATAAGACACGTCCTGTTCTTTGACGAACGGACCAAACTTAGGATAAGTGGACAAGCTGAAAACATAGCCCGGAAAGCAAATGCCATCTTTGCCTCTCATGAGATAGTACACGAGAGAATGCACGATCGGCGAGGGCAAGAGCTCTTTCTGTCCCGAATCCCAAACTGCGGTCATTACAGCTGTAACTTTCACTTGGCCTGAGAACATAGCGCCTCCTCCTCTTCAGAACACGAAATCGAACGCAAACGCGCCATGTAGACGTAGGTGTAGTCATCGGAACTAAATGAAACTACCGCTTGTTGTTGAATGAGACGGTATTTCGTCACGGTTGGAAGCTCAGCTGGGGATTGGCTAGCAGCAGCGCAAACGCGTCCAGATTTGGCCAATCCGGAGCGGGTTCTAGACATGCTCCCGTCGACTACTAGGTAGGTGATCCAAAGCCATGGTTGGACCTTGGGATCACTGGTTGATGATGCAGTGCTCATACAAGGCCTCGCACATGCCTCCCGAGGTATGTCACGCCCTTCCAGCCATGTTGTTGTGATATGACTGGTTCACTGTCCTGAAGCTTCGCTACAGAGCCCACCCACGGCGCTTTTCGGATGCACGGAGGGCGGGTTTTGAACCCTATTGGGTATGGAAACCTCCCGGCCCACATTATGGAGTCCCGAGTCCGGGCTTCTTCTTGACTTGTCTCTATGTGAGAGCCTGATTTTGGCCCTTTCATTCTTTCTGGTCTTTGTCATTTCGCTCGAGCGTTTGAAGCCGTAAGCTTTGCACTGTCTCTCATGATTGCCGTCCTGAAGAACGACCTATGTTCACAGAATGGGTGTCCAACTGAGTATCGTATCGGAGCTGGAGCGGGCTGCAAGTGTCGAGTTCGATGTTCGAACGTCTGGCATCCTAGTACTTGGCGAGGCCGGCTAGGACATCCCTGTAGCAGCGTACGATTTCTTCTACTAGGTCTTCTTGGACCTGCCCCGAAGCCATGACTCTAGC
>Ga0315274_10012072_pt1 | contig 12355 bp, 9 predicted proteins | sample YL17G02_20_MG_FD_203700 | JGI IMG/M metagenome (GOLD analysis project Ga0315274, IMG submission 203700) | Sediment microbial communities from Yellowstone Lake, YNP, Wyoming, USA - YL17G02_20 | ecosystem: Environmental > Aquatic > Freshwater > Lake > Sediment | place: USA: Wyoming | collected... | reverse complement strand
CGCCTCGAACCACGGCATCTGGGTCGTCGGCGGGGCGTGGCTGTGCCATCACCTGTGGGAACATTACCAGTTCACCGGCGACAAGGCGTTCCTGGCCCAGCGGGCCTACCCGGCCATGAAGGAAGCCTCGATGTTCTTCGCCGACTTCCTCTACAAGGACCCGATCAGCGGATGTCTCATCAGCGGCCCGTCGAACTCGCCGGAGGAGGGGGGCCTGGTCATGGGCCCCACCATGGACCACCAGATCATCCGCGACCTTTTCGCCAACACGATCGAGGCCGCCAAGGTCCTGGGTGTTGACCAGGCTCTTGCCGCCCAACTGGCCGAGAAACGCAAGGCCATCATCCCCAACAAGAACGGCAAGCACGGCCAACTCCAGGAATGGATCGAAGACAAGGACGATCCCAAGAACACGCACCGCCACGTATCGCACCTGTGGGGCCTGTACCCGGGCTGGGACATCACGATGCGGGGTACGCCGGACCTTGCGGCGGCCGCGAAGAAGTCCCTGGAGTTCCGCGGCGACGGCGGCACGGGCTGGAGCAAGGCCTGGAAAATCAACTTCTGGGCGCGACTCCTGGACGGCGACCATGCCCACAAGATGCTCATCGAAGCGCTCGCGGGGAACACCGCGCCGAACATGTTCGACACGCACCCGCCGTTCCAGATTGACGGCAACTTCGGCGGCGCCTCGGGCATCGCCGAGATGCTCATCCAGAGCCATCCTTCGGCGGGCTCAGGACAGGCGGGCGACGTGCATCTTCTGCCGGCCCTGCCGAAGGCGTGGGCCGCCGGCCGCGTGACGGGCCTGCGGGCGCGCGGCGGGTTCGAGGTGGACATCGAGTGGAAGGGCGGGGCGCTTTCGCGGGCCGTCATCCGCTCGCTCCTCGGCCAGCCCTGCAAGGTCCGCTACGGCGACAAGGTCGCGGACCTGAAGATCGGCGCCGGCGGCAGTTGCACGCTGGACGGGTTTCTAGCGGTCACGAAATAGGACAACCCTGCAAGGAGGCGCCCGCCGCCGCGGGGCATGGCGGAAAGTCGGCCGAGCGGCAGAGGCACATCAGGAAATGGGCGGCTGTCACCCCGTCGCCCTTCAAAGAGAGCAAAGGCTATAGCCTGGATTAGATAGAGAACACGGTTGAAGGCGGTGACGGGATGCACCTGATCTACATTGACGAGTCCGCGGATCCGGTGGCGGCGCTGCACGTTTTCTCGGCCTTGGCCATTCGGGCAGACCAATGGCGGGCGGCGTTTCAGCAGGTGCGTGATTTCCGGCGGGGGCTTCGCAAGAGCGACGGTATCTTCGTCCACAAGGAATTTCATGCTTGGGAGTTTGTCTCCGGCCGGGGACGCCTAGGGGACAGCGTGGTGCCCAAGGGGCGCCGGTGCCAGATATTCAAGGACGCCTTGAGACTGGCGGCAGCACTACCGGGCGCGAGGCTCTTCAACACCACCTCGCCTCTGAAGTTGAGCGACCGCGCGTTTGAGCGTCTGCTGAACCGCATCAATCGCACGATGGAGTCCTGGGACAGTCGGGCCATCCTGATTTGCGACGAAGGAAAGGAGATCGCCTACACGCGGATGGTCCGACGGATGGGTGTTTACAACCCGATTCCTAGCCAGTTCGGGGTCTGGCGGGGTCAAGGCACGACGACCAGAAACATCCCCATCGAACGTGTCATTGAGGACCCTTTTTTCAAGAAGTCCGGGCAGTCCTATTTCATCCAACTTGTGGACTTCGCGGCCTACGCCCTGTTGAGGCGAGAACAACCGGTGGCATCGACGAGCAAGATGAGCAAGTACCGGCTGTGTGAAGCGTTCGGGAATCTGTCGGACATCTTGGTTCGCGAGGCGAGCAAGCATGATCCGGACGGCATCATCAGGGTGCAATAAAAAACTCAACCCTTACGGGTTGAGTTCTGAGTATCAAGCAGGGCCTACCTCCGCCACTTTAGACGGTCTCGGTCCTGCAACATATAATATCGGACATCATCAGGCCGAAGTCAAGAAGAATTTCAGAAGAGTTTCAGCCAATTGTGACGGTGCGCGGCGGGTTCGAGGTGGACATCGAGTGGAAGGGCGGGGCGCTTTCGCGGGCCGTCATCCGCTCGATCCTCGGCCAGCCCTGCAAGGTCCGCTACGGCGACCAGGTCGCGGACCTGAAGATCGGCGCCGGCGGCAGTTGCACGCTGGACCGTTCCCTGTCGCCCGGCGGATAAAGCGGCGCCCGGGCGGCGGCCGGGGCCGGCGACGCGTCGCCAGGGCGAGAGGTCGTACCCCCCGTGACGCGATACCTTGACCGGTGATGCCAGTTACGGGTGCTTCTCCCCCCGCAGATGTGGCACGGCCGGCTTGCCCGGCCGTGGTGCCGTGCCAGAAACACGGCCGGACAAGCCGGCCGTGCCACCCTCGGTAACGAAAGGCACCCGTGACTGAGCGGGTTACCTTGACCGGAATTCTGCAATTGGCGCCCCGTCTGGAGCGTATTACACTGTAGGGCAAGTCGGAAGGTCCATCGCCACGGACATTAGGAGAAACAGACGATGAATACTTTACGCGGCTGGAGGGCTGCGGCACGCGCGGCACCGGCTTGGGTCATCCCGGCGGCGGCGCTGATGCTGACCGTCAGCCTGGTCTTTCTGTGTGTTCCCGCGCTGGAGGCCGCCTGAGGCGGAGGCTACGGCGGCGTGACGCCGCCGACACCAGTCACCCAAGCGGCCCGGTTTGTTTCGTGGGGCGCTTCGTACACCCCCCAAGGTTCCTGCCTGACGATGACCGTCGTGCCGGACACCAAAGAGAAGATGCCCATTACGGTCAACATTCCCATTGCCAGGAATGAGAACGGGGCCGTTGAGCCGCCCGATGCCGTCAAGTCGCTGGCGGGCCAACTCAGGGTGGGCGACGAACTCGAGTTGACCTACGTGAAATCCGGCACGACGCTGAAGTACAGCAAGGCGTCGGCCAAGGGCGGGGGCAGCCCCGCGAGTGACGAGGCCACGGTCTTTACGTTTGGCGCCCGCCGCACGGTGGCCCTTCGCGGCAAGCAGGTCGAGGCCGTGGTGGCCGGCCGCGGGCCCATGACGTGGACCTTCCTCCTGCCCGACGCCGATCCCAAGGACGATGCGTATCAGCCGGATGCCGAACTCCTGAAGAAGGTGAAGGAGTGCCGGCGCGGCAACACGGTGCGCCTGACGTACGATCCGGCCGATTTCGTGTTCTGGCTCCGCGGCATCGAGATCGTCAGCGCCCCTGATGACAAGAAGGGCCAGGGCGCCAGTCCCGGCGCTGAGAAGAGGGCCCAGAACACCGCGCCGGGCGCCGAAAAGAAGGCCCCGGACAGCGGCGCCGGCGGGCCAGTACGCCCGCCCGTACTGGGCGGCGGCACGACGGGGCAGGGCAGCGCCCCCTCGTCCCCGGCCGTGAAAACGTAGCCCCGCGCGCTCCGGGGCGCAGCCTACGGCAGAGACGCGACAGCGCAAAGCGAAACGTTGAGGCGGGCGGTCCTCCGCGGGCCGCCCGTCTTGCTGCGCCGAGGGGCGGCCCGTTCAAATCCAGTCCCCCCGACCAGAACTCAAAGAAGGCCTTCGGTCCCGGCGCGCCCTTCGGGCGGCCCCGTTCTGGCCCTCCTGGCGGCCGCATCTTCAGTGCCTACCATTTGCCGGATTCCGGCAATGCGCGGCCGCTGGAATGTCCGCTCGGCCCATGAGGGGCACTGAATTCCTCCCCGCGGTTTGACACGGACCGAGGAATAGTGTATAGTTCCCCTGCAAAGATGCTTCCGGGGGAGTGGGCCATGTCCAGCCAACCGCGGACCGCGCGGCACGCACGCCGCCGCTCAAGGTCTGCGCCCCAAATGCTCCTGGCGTGCACCGGGGGAGAGCCATGTCTTACCTCAGGTCTGCCGGGCTTGCCGTGATGCTGATTGCAGGTCTATGGGCTATGGCGGGGACCAGTCGCACGGAGGCGCTCGCCGCCGACCCGGAAATGAGCGTGTGGGTGGATAATGTCTGGTGGGTTGGTACTGCGACAGATTCGTACACTGCCGTCCCGACCCGGTGGAGTCGAGACTACAAACTGTGGTATCGGGTAGACAGCGGCGCGATGCCGGGCAGTGCGGCCCAGATCTGCATGCCCACCGGCTTCGATGAGCCTTACCTTGACCATTGGAGCGTGCGGCCCGCGTACCTGAAGTGGGATGGCGCCACAAACGTTCTCAAGTATACGGCGACGGGGGCTGTGAATGCCGGACAACAGATGACGGCGAGCACCAATGCCGTGCCCCGATACGTCGTGGAGACCCCACTGGTTTCCGTCACGCGGTCTGTGCCAATTCCGATTCTCACGGCCGATGTCCAGACCCAGACCCTTGCGATTGACGTGACATTAAACGCCTCCTTGGCGGCGTATGATGGGCTCGGCGTCAGCATGATTTGGGAGTGGGCTCTTCCCCCCGAAGGCATTTCGTACACGGTTCTAAGTGCCAGCGGGCCGGCAGAATTCTCGCCAGGGTCGGCGCCAGGCTCCTTCTACGGAGACCCTTCGTTGCTGGTCGTGGGCACGCCGTACCATTTCACGGCGGACGTGCAGGTTGCGCGAAGCGGACCTCGTGCGCAGGCCGCCATGGGCGACCTCTATCATAGGCCGATCTCGGTCGTCTCGTACAGTGCCGATACCACCATCGCGCCCGCGACGGGAACCTCGATTACTTTCAACGTGGCTCCTGGCGTGGATGCTACGTTCAGTTCGGCAGTTTCGACCACGTTCCACCCGAGCATCGAAGTCTTCAGGGGTATGCAGTTCGATTCCGTTTTGGCAGGGGTGGGCCCGGCGACGCCCAGCCGAATAGGCATTGGCAAGGATAAGCGGACCGGTCTCTGCGGTACGACCTTTTACTCATTCTGGCTGGAGGCTGAGGGCCAGAACCTCGTGGGCGGCACGGTGACGACGCCGCTCGGCGCAGTTTATAGCCTCGAATGCTGGGAAGATGAGGCGGGTTTTGGCCGCACGTCCGCCACGCTGGCGGACCTGGCCGAGTTCGGGCCCGGCACGTACCAGATCGCGCTGGCAGGCAGCGACGGCGTGGTCCGCAACTTCAGCACGGTGCTGCCGGACAAGGGCTTTCCGACCGAGATGCCGCAGTTCGACAACGCGCAGGGTTTCGAGACCACCAACAAGAGGCCGACGCTTTCCTGGCAAGCGCCCACCGATCCGAACGTGGACGGCGTTTTCATCGAGTGCTGGAGCCTCCTCGACGGCGAATACGATTTTGGACAATTCCTCGACAAGTCTGTGACGTCCTGGACGGTACCAGTGGACCTTGAACCGGGCGCGTACCTGGCGAGCATCTGGTATGGTGACCAGGAAGGTGATGCAATGATGGCGACTGGCGGCGACCTGTATTTCAATATTGTGCCCGAGCCGACGACTCTTGCGCTTCTTGCCGCCAGTGGGCTGGGGGTTCTCCTGCGGCGCAGGGGCAAGTGACTTCGGCGGGGATTGCTTATCCACGGGCGACTGCCGCAAGGGGCTCGCGCCCAAGCCTCGCCGCTGCAAGGAGATGGGCCTCGGACAGTCCGCAGAAGGCGGTCACGAAGGGTCTGACGGCGGCAGGGCGCCGTTCGAAGTCCGTCAGGTCGCCCCGACCAGCCTTCAAAAAAGCCCTTTTGGCGAGAACGTCGAGGGGCCTTCTTTTTTCCAGACCAAGGCTTACCACGCCCCGGGTGCGGTTCAGGCTCACGGCTTCGGGGATCGCACGCTTGCGGCTGTCGTTCGAAATGACCTGACCCCGGGCCGCTTGGCGGCTACTTCGACTGCGCCTCGATCTGGCGGCTGATTTCGTCCAGCGTCGCCTGGATCTGCCGCAGTGTTGCCTGCCGCGACTTCAGGACGAACACGACCGTCATCCCGGCAGCCGCAACCAGCAGTACCGGCCAGAGGACGTTCGAGTAGAGAAGGTAGTAGGCCAGGATGTGGAAGAACTCCCGGGCCGAGGCCCCGCGGCCGGCCTCTGACGGATCCTCGATGAACCAGGCCAGTTTCGGGTAGAAGAATGTAAGGAACACCAAGACATTGGCGACGCAGTAGCCCCCCGCGAGAATCCAGAGGGAAATCGTCAGGCCCGCCCACAGGCCGAGGCGGCGGCGCTGGCGCCGCGACACGGCCTCGACCGTCGTCTGCGGGTCCGGCGGAGGCTTCGCGCCGGCCGCCTGCTTCAGGAGTTCCTCGCCCACGTCTCTGTCACGGGTCATCACGGGCCTCCATTTCATGCCGAAGCGCCGACTTCGCGTGGTGGATCCGCGACCGGACCGTGCCGACCGGGCATCCGACCACCTCGGCGATCTGTTCGTAGGTCATCCCCTCGACGAACCTGAGGACGAGCACCTCGCGGTGGACCGGCTTCAGCCGGCCAAGGCACACGTGGATGAGCCCGGCCTGCTCGCGGGTGAACGCGGGCTGGTCGTCGGCCGGCACCGCCAGATCGTCGTCCGGGAGGTCGACCCACCTGCGCCGCCGTCGCAGCGCCGTGCAGACGTGGTTCCGCGCAATCCGGTACAGCCACACCCGGAAGGCGGCGGGGCTCCGCAGGCAGGGCAGGCGGCCGAATACCGCGAGCCACACGTTCTGGAGAACATCGTCGATCGGGCAGTCGTCGCCCAGCAGGCGCCGCACGAAGTAGACCAGCCGGGCGTGGTACCGCGTCACGAGTTCCGCCCGCGCGGCCTCGTCCCCGGTCTGGCACCGGGCCACAAGGACCTGCTCGTAGATCCTCTCGGCCGAATCGGTCACGGACGACCTCGCGATTCCGACTCCATAAGTGGCGCAGAGCGGCGGAAAGTTCAAGAAAATCCCCGGGTCTCGCGGACGTTGCGGAACGCGGCTTGGTGGAGGTCGGTCGGCAGCCGCGCCGGGGACGTTGCGGCCGGACACCGGCAAACTTCATGCCGACCCGCGCGCAAGTTCCGCGCGTTCCATTGATTGCGCTCCGCTGGTTGGGGGAAGGCTTTGCTTTTGCGCCACGGGGGGATAAGATCACGGGAAGGTCCTGACGCCATGGGGATTCGCTCCCCGCGCGTCACGATACGGGAGGAGGTCCTGATGAAAGCGCCGCTTCTGGCGGTGCTGGCGACCGTCTTGCTCTGCGGGGTCGCCCAGGCTAGTGTCTACAACCTTCACCTGGTCACCGACAACGCGCCGGACTACACGGACCTGGAATCCTTCGTCCGGTCCGCCACGGGCGCCTGGCAGACGCCGCAGGACAAGTCCATTGCCGTCTGGCGTTGGGGCCGGCGCAGCCGCAGGCAGACCAGTTGCGCCACCGAGGATGGCCGGCTCGTGTGGGACCCCATCCTCCACTACAACTCGTACGGGGCGATGAACTGCGGCGTTATCTCCTCGCTCAACATCGCCTCGTGGCTGCAACTGGGCTACCGCGGCCGGTACATCCAACTGGGCGACCACACGGTGAGCGAGGTCTCCTGGGATGACGGCAAGACGTGGCACCTCTTCGACTCCTCGATGAGCATCTTCTGCTACAACCACGCCGGCGAGGTGGCCAGTTGCGACGAGATCAAGGGTGCGTTCGCCTGCGAACGCTCGGGCGGACGCAGCGAACCGGGCCACTATTACTTTTATCACTACGCGCCCCCATGCGGTTCCCACCCGGGGCCCACGGGGTGGCGATGCGCCTCGGACCAGCCGGTCGGCTACAACCGGACCCTCCAGGCCGGCGCCGAGTCCTACACCGACGGGTTCTCGGTCGACCGCTATTGCCAGGTCGCCCGGTCCGGCCACCGCTACACGCTGAACCTGCGGCCGTACGAGTCCTACACGCGCTACTGGACGCCGCTCGACCGGGAGAAGGAGAAGGGCGGCGAGGGCCTCAAAGACATGGCCTGCTTCCGTCCCCTCACCGCCAAGATGCCTGATCCCGATGCCCACCACGAACTGTTCAACATCCGCGGCAACGGGCGGTGGCTGTTCAAGCCGGACCTCTCGGCCAAGGATTGCCGTAACGTCTTCTACGACGACGCGGGCGTGGCGCTGAAGGCCGAGGACGGGGCCGGGCCTGACCTGCATCCGGCCGCTGCGGCCGCCGACGCGTGGGCCGTCTTCAAGGTCTATGCCGCCAACGTCATTACGTCCATGCGTATCGAGGCCCAGGGTGTGCGGGCCGACGCCGCCGACGTCCTGCAACTGGCCGTCTCGCGTGATGCCGGCCTCCACTGGACCACCGTCTGGCAGGCCGGGGGCGCCGGGCGGCAGACCCTCCGCGTCACGCTGGGCGACGAGGTCGCCGGCGTCACGCAATGTCTCATCAAGGTGCAAATGCGTGCGGCCAAGGACAAGCAACAGGTGGGCCTCGATGCGCTTCAGGTCACCACCGTCACGCAGGCCGACCGGCGGACGCTGCCGCTGCTGACGGTTGGCGCGAACCAGATCCTTCTGCGGGCCGATGCGCAGGTGGAGGCCGCCGAACTCTGGCCCGCGCTGCACGATGGGGCGTACAAACGCACCGCGATCGAAGAAGACAGCGTCTTCACCGACACGAAGGCCGACGGCATATACAAGGCCACTCTGGGCGCGGGCGTTAACGGTCGCGAGTGCTCCGTGACGTGGCGCCTGGCCGTGCCCACCGACATCTCCGCCGTGACCTACGCCGTGGTCAGCACCAACAAGTCGCCGCAGACGTCGGTCTCGCTGCGGTACTCGTGGGACGGGTTGCGCTACCAGGAGTTTCATCTGAACAGCGATGGCGACTTCCCCTTTGACGAGCAGGTGCGGCGGACGTTCTCGGGCGCCGACGTGACCGCCGGGTCGCGGCAGGCGTACCTGCGCGGCGTGTTCCAGTGCAAGAGCGGCGCTGCCGCCTACACCATGCCCGGCATCCAGGACGTGCTGATGCGCATCAACCACAAGCCGCGCGACCCCGCCTTCCAGCCCATCGAGGTCACGTACGGCTGGACCGAGCACCGCGAGAGCGGCGACGTCGAGCGCCGGCACACGGAACTCGTGAAAGCGCTGCCGCACCGATACGCCATCAACGTCTCGGGCCGCCGCGATCCCACGATGAAGTGGGTCCGCGTGAACCTCCAGGGCCACGGCCCCGAGGGTCGCGTGGAGCGCTACGGCTACAGCGATGGCGTGGACGTGGGTCCCGGGTGCGAGTACGCCAAGGTCGCATACCGCTGGGGGCAGCCCATCTCGGTGGGCAAGCCCTACACCGCCAGCCGGCCGTCGAGCACCGACTCGGGCAACCCGGATACGGGCGGGAGCGAACTGACGAACGGCATCGTGATCGCCCCCACCGATTACGCCAAGAGCAAGGCCGTCCAGACCGCCACCGCCTTCTGGGACGCCGGCGAGCCCGTCATCTTCGTGGTGAATCTCGAGAAGCCCGCCACGGTAGCCGGCGTGCGCGTAAGCACCCATCAGCCCAATGCCGCGTTCTGTCATCCCGCAAGCATCGAAGTAAGTGTATCCGATGACGGTCGCGCCTGGCGTCCGGCCGGCGTCATCCGGCACGATGACCTCTGGCGGCCGCCGGGTGATTACGAGCCGTGGGAACACGACGACACCCCCGCCTACGCTGACCTCCCGGCGTGCGGGCGGCTGGCGTACTCGTATCCGCTCGTGTTCCAGAAGCCCGCCGGCGCGCGCTACGTGCGGTTCGTCTGCACGCCGCTGAAAGAACGCGGCATGGGCCTTTCCGAACTGGGCGTGTTCGAGCAGGCCGAGGTGCGGCCCTGGCCCGCCGACATTGCACTGCCGGAAGGTTCGCCGCAGCGGTGACGGAACGAGTTCCAGCCGGCAACGCCCGCCGGGCATGTCACCGCTGTGTCGAGGTATCGATGCTTGACGGGCATTGGGAGGCGGCTTACGATAGGGTGAGGCCCGTCCGGGCGACGGGCCGGATTGGGGTTCGGATCGGGTCGCGCCCGAAACCCATTCCCGCGCACCTCCAATCGCGGCCTGTTCATCTGAACCAGGCGGCTCAGGGGTAAGAACTATGTCGCTGTCTCGCGGCGCGTGGATTGGACTGGTGGCGGGCGGGCTCGGCACGGTCATTGGCCTCGCAGGGGCGGCGGTGGGATTATGGTGGGCCTGGAGCGCCTCCCCGCGGACCGAAGCCCAAGGCCGCCTTGCGGCACGGATGGACACGCGAGGGCCCTACGCGATCATCTCCACCGAGGCGGCGGCCCGGAAGTACGCCCAGGCCATTGCAGAGGCCGATGCCCTGCACCCCGGCGCGCATCACCTCACCTTCTCTCCCCCAGACCTTTCGAGCGTGCGGTCCGCCCTGCGCCAGGGCCCGGCGCGCTACGCCCTTGTCTTCGTCCTGCCCGAAGAACTGGACGTGAATTTCGCCTGGCAGTGGCTGCGCCTGACGACGGAACTGGATGACGATCCGCTTGTCGATGTGCGCACCGGTTTTATCACGGGCGAGTCGGCCGAGGCCGTCGTGCGTTGGATCCAGAGGATCCGGGCCGTCGCGGAGGGGCGGTCGGCCCTTCCGGCAGCCGTGGTGGACAACCTCGGCCCCAGCGCGATGGCAGCCAGGACGGCCTTTGACAAATCCCCGGGCGCCTTTTTTGTGCCCGTGTTCTCGCCGCGCTGCGGCACGAGCACCCTTTCGCACGGCCCGCAGGGGTTTACCGAGGACCGGCTGGCCTCGATGGACGGCGCAGGCCTCCTGCACTTCGGCGGCCACGGGCACCCCGACCGCGTGGACGATGGCCTGGATGGGCAGCAGGTGCGCCGACTCAGGATTGCGCCCAGCGTTGTGTTCAACGGTGCCTGCTACACCGGGGTAACCGGCCGCTGGTATGACTTCACGACCGGCGTGTTCGTGGAGAAGCAGGTTCCGCCCGAGCGGTCCTTCTGCCTGGGTCTGCTGGCCAACAATGCCGTCGCCTACCTGGCGGCACTGCACCCGGACCACGGCATTCCGGTTTACCAGGAGATGGAGTACCTGGCGTTCACCGGGGCGCCGCTCGGGGACATCATCAAGCACACCCACGACGGCGTCATCCTGGCGTCGGGCGCAGCGCTGCCGGCGTGGGCGATCCGCGGCGGCACGCCCGTGCCGGCGACGACCCCGTCGGAGATCATGCGCCAGGGGACGGCGGCACGGGTGCTTTTCGGCGATCCCGCCCTCATCGCAACCGATGCCATCACCGCGGCGCCCTTCGAGATTGCCCTGACGCCGTCGGGCGAGGGAGCCTGGAAGATCGTCGCCGTCCTGAAGAACGCCGACCTCAAGAGCACCTTCACGGACACCTATCATGCCGACCTGGCGAGCGACCCCAACCTGTTCAACGACCGGGCCCTCGTCACGTGCGAACTACCCGAGCGATGCAGCGCCGTCAAGGACGTGCGCGTGGTCAGGGTCTCGGCGCGAGGAAAGACCCTTCCGCACCGCCTGGTCGGCTTCGCCGTCGAGAAAGACGATGCGGTGCGCAGACTTCACGTGCAGGTGGATGTGCCTACTTCGGGCTACATGCAGTCCGAATTGCGCCAGGCGGGGACGACGGTGGAACTGGAGATCCGGAGTTAGGCATCCCCCGGCCCCCCCCGAAGGCGCTCACGAAAAGACTTACGGGCGTGGTGTCCGTTTGGAACCCGTGCCGGCCGCCCTGGCCATTCCTGGTGCGCCTGCGCCCCGTGTCAGGATCGGACCGCTCCTGGCGGTCTGGTCACACGAGAATCGAAAGCGCGGCCACCGTCAGAATGCCCGCCAGCCCCTGGATGAGCGTCCCGGTGGTCTGGGCGCGGTACGCCGTCGAGACCTCCATGTGGCTGAACTGGGAGACGACCCAGAAGTAACTGTCGTTGGCGTGCGAGACGACCATTGACCCCGCGGCCACGGCCATGACCATCAGCGTGCGGCCGAACTCGCCGTCGAACCCCAGCGCCGCCAGCATGGGCTGGAGGATCGCCGACGTCGTGACCATGGCGACCGTCGAGGACCCCTGGGCGGTCTTGATCGCCGCCGCGATCGCGAACGGCAGGAACACGCCCAGGTGCGCCTGGGCCAGCGCCGCCGCGAGATAGTCGCTGATGTGCGTTGCGCCCAGCATCTTGCCCAGCGAGCCGCCCGCGCCGGTCACCACCAGGATCACGGCCGCGTCCTTCAGCGCATCCGAGATCCAGCCGCTGCGCGCCTCGGCCATGCGCCCGCGCACCAGCGGAAAGCACAGCGCCAGCCCGATCAAGAGCGCGGTGAACGGCGTGCCCAGGAACCCCAGCGCCGTCTGCACCCAGCCGGTCCCCAGCGGCGCGCTGGGGAAGGCCGCCACCGAGGCCAGCGCGATGAGCAGGATGGGCGTCACGAGCGGCGCGAACGCCGCCCACGCGG
>Ga0315274_10012071_pt1 | contig 12355 bp, 10 predicted proteins | sample YL17G02_20_MG_FD_203700 | JGI IMG/M metagenome (GOLD analysis project Ga0315274, IMG submission 203700) | Sediment microbial communities from Yellowstone Lake, YNP, Wyoming, USA - YL17G02_20 | ecosystem: Environmental > Aquatic > Freshwater > Lake > Sediment | place: USA: Wyoming | collected... | reverse complement strand
AACGGGATTCTCTTACCGATCCAGCGGCATCATGATGTGCGACCACGGGCCGACGCACATCGACTCGGTCAGCCACCTCTCGCGGGACCCCGATGCCCCCTCCGTCGACGAGATCCCCCTGGAGCACTGCATCACCTCAGCGATCTGCCTCGACGTCAGCGATATGGCTCCCCAGACCCAGTTCGGAGCGGAGAAGATCAAAGAGCAGTTGAAGAAGTGGAAGCTGGAGATCCGGCCCGGTGACACGGTCCTCTTCTACACGGCCCATTTTGAGCGCTTCTATGGTACGCCGGAGTACGCCAGCCACCAGCCCGGCCTGACCAAAGACGCCACGGAGTTCATCATCGACCAGGGGGCGGTCAACTTCGGCGTGGACAACACGAGCCCGGATATGTTCCTCGATAAAACCTACCCGTGCCACATGACGTGTCGCAAGCGCCGGGTCACTCATATGGAGAATCTCTGCAACCTGAATCTGCTGGTGGGCAAGCGCTTCACTTTTATTGCCCTGCCGCTGAAGATCCGCAAGGGCACCGGCTCCCCCATCCGCGCCGTCGCCATCCTGGATGAATGAATTTTCAGCCTGTCCAGGCCTGGAAATTGCGTCCCCGCCCATTTCCCCCCGGAATGGACGGGGACGCCGCACTCACCCCCGGGGCGATCTTGACAGTCCCTCCCCTCTTTCCTCCGGCTTTATTAATTCGGCTCTACCCTCCTATCTTAGCCCCCAATCCATTCCACAATCGTCGCCTCTCCCTGCCCCACACCCACACATAGCGTTGTCAATCCGTAATAAGGGCGCTTCTGTTGGGGGGCACGGCGGCCCATCTCGTGAATCAGTGTGGTCATGAGGCGGGCCCCGCTGCAACCCAGCGGATGCCCCAGGGCGATGGCCCCGCCATTGACATTGGTGATTTCGTGCCGGAAGCCGAGCTCTTTCATGACGGCCAGGGACTGCACAGCGAAGGCCTCATTCAGTTCAATCAGGCCGATAGCGTCCAGGGTCAAACCAGCGCGCGCCAAAGCCTTGCGGGTGGCCGGGATCGGGCCAAGGCCCATGACTCGCGGCTCTACCCCCGCAGCCGCTGAAGCCACAATCCGCGCCAGGGGCTTCAGGCCCAGTTCCCGGGCCTTGCGGTCGCTCATTAACAGAACTGCGGCTGCCCCGTCATTAATGCCGGAGGAGTTGCCCGCAGTCACGGTTCCACCCGAACGGAACGCAGGGCGCAGTTTGCCTAGCGCTTCCATTGACGTGTCGGCTCGAGGGTGCTCATCCCGCTTGACCAAAATGGGCTCTCCCTTCTTCTGCGGGATCGGGACGGGAACAATCTCCTCGGCAAACTTTCCCGATTCAATCGCGGCCACCGCCCGGCGGTGGCTCTCCAAAGAAAACCGGTCTTGTTCCTCGCGGGAGATGGAACGGGTGAGTTCGTAAACGTTTTCCGCGGTCTCTCCCATGGAGTCGATGCCGTATTTTTCTTTCATACGGGCGTTGGGAAAGCGCCAGCCCAGGGTAGTGTCCCACATGGTCGCGTTTCCAAAAGCCCATTCCGGGCTGGTCTTGGCCACGGCGTAGGGGGCCCGGGTCATGTTTTCCACGCCTCCGGCGACGTACACGTCCCCCTCGCCGGCCTTTATGGCTCGAGCGGCGGCATTGATCGCCGCCAGGCCCGATGCGCAGAGGCGGTTAAGAGTTACGGCTGCCACAGATACGGGAAACCCGGCAAGCAGGGTGGCCATGCGGGCCACGTTGCGGTTGTCTTCTCCGGCCTGGTTCGCACAACCCATATAAACTTCCTCCACCAGGCCCGGGTCCACCTTGGCGCGCTTTACCACCTCGGCCAGTACCAAAGCAGCCAGATCATCAGGCCGCACATCTTTCAAAATGCCGCCGTGACGGCCAAGGGGGGTACGTACAGCCTCTATGATTACAGCTTCAGTCATGCTTTCATTCCTCCTAGTAATAGATTTTCCTCCTGCCCCGCGTTCATTGAAATTTCTTGATTCTCCACCCTCACCCTGACCCCCTCCCGTCAGAGACTGTGTCGTAATTGGGAAAAGGAGCCGTCATTCCGGCGAAAGCCGGAATCCAGTTGCAGTTTTATTGAATAATTCCATCTTCCTGGATGCCCGCCTTCGCGGGCATGACGAATTACGACACATTCTCTCAAGGGAGAGGGGTCAGTTTTGCCTTTTTACGAGACCCTCAATTGTGGGTCCTCACAAAGAATCGTATAGGGATAAGACCTTTTTCGTAATCGTCGGCCAGCCGAATTGCTTGACCTTTTTCTTGGCCGCTGCCACCAGCCGGCCCCGCAGAGGAGGGTTCTCGACGACCTCGCAGATGCGGTCGGCGAGCAACCGCCATTCCCCCTCCGGAATTAAGAACCCCGTCCGGCCATCCTCGACCGTATACTGGAGCCCGCCGACCCGGGAGGCGATTACGGGCGTCCCGCAGGCCATGGCTTCCAAAGCCACCATGCCGAATGATTCGTAGCGCGAAGGCAGGACCAGGGCTTCCGCTGCCGAATAGAAGTACGGGAGCAGATCCTGCCTTTGAGACCCCCAAAAGGCCACCCGGTCCTGCAACCTCATTTGGGCCACCATCTGGCGCAACCTCTGCATCTCCTGGTTTTCTGTCTGCGGGTCGAGATCCCGTTCTCCGCCGATAATAATCAGCCCCAGGTCTCGATGATCGTCAGAAGGTTTACAGGTGAGGTGATGGATGGCGCGAATTAATACATCGATTCCTTTAATCGCATCGATCCGGCCGACGAAAAGAATGAATTTCCTTTCGGAAAGCCCAAGAAACCGTTTGGCCTTTGATGAGGTCCGAGGTCTGAAGAGGGATAGGTCAACTCCACAGGGGATGACTTTGATTCTTGCAGGTTGAGCCCGGTGGTGAAGGATCATTTGTTTTTTCTCCCATGGGCTGGGGGCGACCAGCCCATCGGCGAAACCCGTGATTTGCCCTTCGACGGATAACCTTTGCTTCGGCTCCTTCCCCATTTCTTTCTGTCTGGTGGCATTCTTCAGCGCTCCCAGGGTATGAAACATATGCACCAGGGGTACGGACCACTCCTGCTTGAGCTGGCCTCCGACCCATCCGGAAAGCCAATAATGAGAGTGTACCAAATCATAGGAAATCTTTTCGGCCTTGGCGAACTCCTTGACCCCATTGGTAAACTCTGGCAAATGTTTAAAAAGCGCGTATTTGGGGAGTGGTTCTTCAGGCCCTGCTTTAATATGAATGACCCGCGCCTTTCGCCCGAGGCGAACGATGCGGGAGATGTTGGGGTTCTGCGAACGAGTGAAGACATCCACCCGCATTCCGAGGCGGCCCATCTCCCGGCTCACCTCCCGCACGTACACGTTCATCCCTCCCGTTTCCTTTCCGCCGAGAGCAGCCAGCGGACAACTATGAACGCTCAAGACCGCGATGCTTTTCATATCTTGGACACCCGGAGGCGGTAGATCTTTTCTTCCCTTCCCCCCAGATGGTATTTATAGTCTTCCCGCCCCCGTAAGAAATTGAACCCGGTCATCCCCTTCTCGATGGCCTGGCGGATACAATAGGCCGCCAGAACGATCCCCGGGCTGAACCGGGCAAAATCCGGGTCATAGCCGGAATTGTAAACATACTCTGTCCCGGCAAAGTCGAAAGAAAAAAACGTGGCCACCTCTTTCCCGGCGAGTTTTAAAAAGGACAAACTCAGCCAGCCTCTCTCCTGGAACCGTGCGGCTATTTCCCGGAAATAAGCCTCCATCTCTGGAGTCATAAACTCGGCTTTATCTTTCCGGCTCTTGCGATGGAGATCAAAAAAAATCCCCATCCCCGCGTGAAGGGAGGAGTCGTCCTCGACGCGCAATGTTTCGAAAGCAATCTCTCTTTCCAGGCGGCGAATTTTCCGGCGCAACTCGTGCCGATCCTTGCCGCTTAATTTCTCCAAAAACGCCTCCCAAGTTTGGGGGAGGTCCAGGGAGAGGGCGACCTCTTCGGCTTCCTGGACCAGACCAAAGCCAAAGGGCTGCATCTGTGGCGGCAAAAATTGATATGTCGGGGAGAATTCGGAGATCCCGTTGAGTTCCAGATGTTCCCAAGGCCCCTCGCCGAAAAACCTCCCCAGGGCGCTGAAAACCTCCGCTTCCTTTCCGGGAGCGATGACGATGTCCCGGTAATCACAAACGTCCGTGCTGCCCAAAAGAGTGAGTCCTTTTTGACTCCCTCCTCCAGCAGGGTTGGAGAAGGCCCCCGCTGCAAGCAGTGCTCCCCCTGAGTCCCGAAAAAGAATAACCCCGGCCTTAATGGATTTACCAAAATGCCTCAGCCAGATCTCGTTCCAGAGCGGAGTAAGGAAAGGATTCCTAAAGCGGGCCGCGATGAGGAGTTCCTCCCACTCCCGCACCAAAGGCTCCGGATAGGAGCTCCCTTCCAGGACCTCGATTTTCATGCATGGACTCGTTTCATTCCCCGGGGAACGGGGTAGAAAGAAGTCGCTTTCTCCCGCCCAACAGCAGTCTCCAGGCCGTGCCCCGGATAAATAACCGTTTCGTCAGGAAGAGTAAAAATTTTCGAATGGATGGACGAGAGGATCACCTGTTCGTTGGCTCCGGGGAGCGCCGTGTTTCCCGGGCCATTGGGGAAAATGGTATCCCCGCTGAAGAGAATGTTCCCGGACAGAAGGCAAACCCCGCCGGGGGAATGCCCCGGGGTATGCAAAACCTTGAGGGTCACATCCCCAAAGGTAAGCGTCTGCCCATCTTCCAGGAAGAAATCCGGCTTTCGTCTCAAGGCCCCGGCATCCCGCGCATGGATGCCCACGGCAGCCCCCGTCTCCCTTCTTACTTCTTCCAGCGCCCCAATATGGTCCATGTGTCCATGGGTAATCAGGATATACCGGACCTTTGCTTTCCCCGCCTCCCCCAGGATGCGCACGGCTTCGGCGGCAGGGTCGATGATCACTCTCTCCCGCGTTCGCGTACCGGTTAGAACATAACAATTATTTTCAAAAAAACCCACTTCCAGTCTTTTAATCTCCAACTGATTCCTCCAAACCATATGAGCATAGCGCATAGAGCATAACGCAAAACCCAAGGCGTGAAAGCCCAAAACGGCATTTACTAAATTTGATGATCTCGTAAAAAGTCCTTTTTATCCCATTTTCGTCATTCCCGCGAAAGCGGGAATCCAGTTAATTCAAGCAGTTCTGGACTCCTGCTTTCGCAGGAGTGACGGCTTTTCTGACTTTTTACGAGATCATCAAATTTATTGTATAGAAATTTCCTTTTTTTATCCTTCCCCCTCACCCCTGCCCTCTCCCCCGTTTGCGGGGGAGAGGGGAAGGGTGGGGGGGTTTAAGTTGTTCTCTATGCTCTTTGCTCTATGCCCTATGCTCTTCTTAAAACCCGCTAAAGGGCACAGGAATGAAAGTCAAAACAAAAACGGCCACGGTCAACCATCCGATGATCTTGCGCTTCCGGTCCAGGGGAACCCACCAGTCGAGCGGCGGAGGATGACGAAAGCCCATGATGAAAAGAAGAAGGCTCCAGAGAAGCCACCCTTGCCAGCCAAAAATTCCGAGAGCCAAAATGGCCAGGAAGACGTATCGGGAAATTTTATTCTGTCTTTCGCCCAAAAGGGCGTACGCTACGTGCCCTCCATCCAGCTGGCCGATGGGCAAAAGATTTAGCGAAGTCACCAAAAGGCCGATCCATCCGGCAAACCCGACGGGGTGGATAACAATATCATATCCATTGGGGATTGGCCCGACCACCAGCCAACTTAACAGCGAAAGCAGGAGAGAAGACCCCAGGCTCATCCCCACCTGCCCCTCGATCAATTTCACCTCGGACAACCGAAACCCAAGGATGAGAAACGGGATGGAAACGGCGACTCCAACCAGGGGGCCGGCCGCACCCACATCCAAAAGCATTCGTCGGTCGCGTACGGGGGAACGCATTTTGATGAAAGCCCCGAATGTCCCGATGAAGGAAGGCGCAGGGATGAAGTAGGGGAAAGTCACGTTCAGTCCATGCTTCCTTGCGATCAGGTAATGACCCAGTTCATGGGCCAAAAGAATCCCCATCAAGGTGAAAGAAAAAGGGATCCCTTTGAGAATCTCGGCGGGATTCTTCAGAGGATTCACCCCCTCCTGAAGAGCCCCCGCCGCGATTGTAGTGCCCAGGGTGATGAAAAAGAGAAGAATACTTAAGGCGATATGAGGCTTCGGGGGGGGAGAGGCCAGTAAAGGGCGCTCTTCCCATTTTCCAGACCCGGGCGGTTCCCCTCTTATTCTTCTAAGCAAAATTTCTTTAAAATCCATAGTGATATTAGGGTCTCGTTCCTGAAATATAGAACTACGTTCTCAGCTCAGCACCCTCAGCAACAAGCCGGTACTACCTTTCAAACCTTTTTTGCTGGCATTCCCTGAAAAACTCAACGATCTGTTTGAATTGGTCCGCCCTGAATAACTTCTCTCGGCCATGGAAATATTCGCAGGGAGAATAAGGCCGGGGAAAATCATCGATATCTTCCTTGATTCGCTCCATCTCCTGCAAAAGCTCGTGCTCATCCATGAAATCATTTCTCCCCATATCGGCAAAGATTAGCGTAGGCCCATAGGGCACGCCCGGCGGAAGGATATACCGGTATCCCGGCCTTTATTATTTAAGATAACAAATGGTTCTCCTCCAGGCAATATGAAATTGAACCTTCCTTTTCCCCTTGAATAATTCCAGAATCTGGGGTATAAAATTCCAGGCGGGGCAATGTATGAACAGCCTGGACATCATTTTTCTCATCCTCATCGGTCTGTCCGTTCTTTACAGTTTCATCCGCGGGTTGGTCCGCGAAGTCTTTTCTTTCCTCGCGATCATCCTGGGTTTTCTGGGGGCCAGCCATGCTTATTTGACTGTGGCCAACTGGCTAGGAAAATGGATGGCGAATGAGACCCTCGCTCAAATTCTCGGTTTTGCGATCCTCTTCATCCTCATCGCTTTTAGCCTCGGCTTGCTGGGAAGGGTCCTCTCCCGCTTGGTCAAAAAGATGGATTTGAGTTGGGCGGATCGCCTGGGAGGGGGGGCTTTTGGATTCCTTAAGGCCATCCTTCTAATCGCCATCATCCTTCTCGTGCTTACGGCTTTTTTGCCTTCCCGAAGCAAGCTCGTCTCAGAATCCCGGGTTTCACCCGTTGTTCTGGCCATCACGCGGCAGCTTTCATATCTGGTTCCGGTGAAATTCCGAGCCCTTTACACCGCCAAGGAGAAGGAACTTAAAAAATACTGGGCCACAAAGGAGCTCGTCGGAGAGAAAACCGGGGCCCAAGGAGGTACAAAACGATGACCTATTCGACCCTCCGGGGAAAGAGAAAAGGCTTCCCCCTGGGATGTCGAGGGACAAGCACCATGGGCTGCTTGGTCTTCATCCTTATTGCCGGGGTAATTGGATACGTGGGGTTTAAGGTAGGCGAGGCCTACTGGAGCTTTTTTGAGGTGCGTCATAAAACCACTGAGGCTTTGAATTGGGCAGCCGTTCGCCCCCCGAAATCCGAACCGGACATTATGCAGAGGGTGATCGTCAATGCGGCCCAGGTGGGGGTCGAACTTTCTCCGCAAAACATCCAGATTATGCAGACGACGGACACTCTGACGATTATCGTGTCCTGGGGTCATGAAGTAGAGTTTCCTTATTACACACTCCCGTTATATTTTACGACTACCCAGACCGAAGAGAAACGATGGGAAAAAGGGGGACTCGTCATAAAAGACAAACCTTGACGAGAACATATGAAGCCGCAGGAGTTTCACCCCTTTCTTTCTTCCCCTGTACGTTTTGGGTTAAAAGGGGCTTTTGGTTTCTTCATTGCGGGCAGGCCACACTTCGTGCTCTGTGGCTAATTTTCAAGAATGCCTTCCCCTTGGGGGAAAAGAAGAAGGGATCTAAATGAGGAATTCAGCTACGTTGATGTTATATTCGTTCGGGTCCAGGGTTTTCAGGATGGACCTCTTGTACGCTCCGGTGCTTTCATCTACCTCCTTGAGGTCCACGACATTCCCTTTCTGATATTCCCCATTGGCGTACGTAAGCAGACAGGCGTTCGGGCGGTCGATCAACTCCAGATCTCCCTGGATCCGAACGACGATTCCCATCTCGTTGGTATCCAACAGAACGAGGGTCCCCAGAGGGAAAACCCCGATCATGTTGATGAATATCTTCACCAAGGCCGGATCAAAATCCTTCCCGGCCCTCTCCAGCATGAACCCCAGAATTTTCTCCGACACATAGGGAAATCCGCGGTAAGCCCTCGGCCGGATCAAAGCATCAAAAAAATCAGCCAAGGCCACGATCCGGCCGAAAAGGGTAATACTCTTTTTGCGGGACATCCGCGGATAACCGCTCAAATCATACCGCAGATGGTGTTCAAAGGCAGCGGCAATCAGCCGGGTGGAGAGTTCCCCCCATTCCTTCCCTCGCAAGATGATCTCGCTCCCGGCGATTGGATGATAGTGGATCAGCGCCCAGTCTTCGGGCGTCAATTTCTCTGTTTTATTGATGATCTCCGCTGGAATCTTGGTTTTGCCGATATCATGAAGCAGGCCGGCCATGCCCAAATGGGAGAGGAGTTTTTTGGGCAACCCGATCCTCTGGCCCAAGGCGATGGCATAGATGGCTACGTTGACCGAATGGTTGAAGGTGTACTCGTCGTAGTTCTTAATGTTGGCCAATCCCAACAAAGTCGATTCATCTACCATGAGGGAGTTGACCGCGTTTTGCATGAGGTGTTTGGCTTTGCGGATGTTGATCAATCTTTGACTCCCAACGTTATCCGTCAGTTCCTTGACTAAATGGATGGCTCTAAAATATACCTCTTTCGAATATTGCTTCTGCTTTTCGGAATCAACGTAGAGATTCTCATCCCTGGAAACTTCCGATCTGCCGACTTTAATCCCATCGATCCCCTGAGATTGCAATTGGCTTTGAACAGAGAGGTAATTGTTCTCGTCTTTCTCCTGCAATCCGGAGAGGATGTAAATGAAATTTTTGAGGTCATCTGCCGCAACCTGGGCCGTAAATTCTATTTCGGCGATAGATCGTTCTTCCAAATCCCTGGAAAAACTCTTAAAGATGGCAAATTTGTCGGCTTTTACCGGAATTCGGACATTATTAAAGAAAAAATTATCCGCGATTATTTTCAGAACAAGGTGGCCTTCGGATGGGATGAAGGGGTTTACAACTTGGAGAAATTCCTGGGCCAAGCGGTCGATCAGGTCATTATTGCGGTCGTAAAGGCCGGCTCCTTTGAGCAGGCGCTGGAATCGTAAGACAAATTCCGCCCCCAGGATTGCAGGAGCATCTTCAGGGTCGAAGGTCGGGAGGACCTCCTTCAGAACTTCACCTTTTTTCTCCTCGGCTGTGGGTCTCTGATCCAAACCACTACCTCCCCAAAATGGCAAGCCGCTCCATCGCCTGCTGGCAAGCTTCCCGGATGTCTTGGTCGTTGGAATTTCTTCCGGACTGCAGGATCGACTTGGCCTCCGGGGTCCCAATCATGGCCAGGGCATTGGCGGCTCCCAGGCGAATTTCAGCCTTTTTCCCGCTCCCCAACCAGCTTTTTTGCTCCAATAATTTCTGGAGGGGGCGGGGGGCCTCATCGGAGCCGATCATCCCGATCGCATCGAAGAAGGCTTTTATTTCTGCCTTCTCCCTCTTGTGGAATTCCTTTGATTGGACCACTTCCAATAAGTGGGGCAGACTGTCTTTTTTTACCACCTTCGCCAGGTTGAGCGCTGCCAAACTCCGAATCTGCGTGTCTTCATCTTGAAGCGCCCTCACCAATATTGCCGAAGCCCTGGGACTGCCGATCAACCCCAAGGCCTGGACCGCCTCTCTCCTCACCCTCGGGTCTTGGTGATTAAACCCTTTGAAGATGTACGGCAGCGCTTGCTCCTTCCCAATCCGCGCCAGGATGTAGATCACATTCCGCACCAGATACCATCGGGAATCGTTGATGAAGGGGGTAATGAGTTCCACGCTGGTCTTTCCCAGTTCGCAGATGATATCGCACAGTGCCCTTCTGACTTTCGAATTCTCAAGTTCCCCCAACAGGTTCATCAAAGGCGGGATGGAGTTGGGTCTCAGGGTCAAAAGGTATCTGAGGATCTCTTCCACCCGAGCCTCTTTCCCTTTTTCCAGACCTTGGCCGATCGAGGCGATCCGCCGGGGCTCTCCGGCCCCTTCGATGAACTTCTGGATGATAGTGGATTGCCAGTCAGCGAGTTGGTAGGTATTGAGGATGATATTCATCCGGCTCAAAAGGTCGCTGGCTTTCTGAAATTCCCCCAGGGTCAGAAGGGCATCCACCATTTTGTTGAGAGCATTGACCGCATCGTGGTAGGGTTCCGGCTCTTTTTCCAGAGCCAGGAGTTCGAAAAGGATGTCCATGATATTGAACAGAGCGCCCGGAGCGGTCTCGGTTTCGATCTCCTTCCGCAGCCTTTCCAATTCATCGGGGGTGAGGCAATACAGGCTGCGATCGGCGTTCACCGGCGGAGGCTGGTTTTCCTTCTGGGAAAGAATCTTATAAAGGTCGATTTGTTTCTCTTCCCCTTCATCTCCCAAATCGTAATCCACATAGTGGGCCACCGGTTTGGATGTTAAATTTTTTCTGAATTCGTCCACATTCTGAGGAACGGAGACCCCGGTTTCATCCAAGAATTCATCCGCGGCCAGATAACTCAAGTGTACAAAATCGGCCTCCCACATCATGGTGACAATATCATCTTCCAACTTATTGATACTTTCAGCCCGCGCAATAATATCGATCAGTCCTCGGAGCTCCCCGTCCTCCAACCCCTCCATAAAGCGCAGTTCTCGCAGTCCATCTTTATAAAGTTGAAAAGCCAAGCTCGAGTTCAGATCCTTGTTCTCATATAAAATCTTTTCCTTGAAGGAGAAATCATGCTCTCCGATCTGGAAGACAAAAGAATGATATTTATTCAAAAAAAGCTGCAATTTCTGCAAAAGTTGACCTCGAAATTCCCCGGGGCGAGGATTTTCCGGGGGGTATAGACGAGAGGCCTTAATCGACTTGACAAAGAAATTCATCACGTCTCTCGCCTGGAAGACGGCCTCGTCGAGTTCTTCCCCCTCAAGAGAACGAACCCCCTCGGTGAGATCAATTCCCTTTTCTTTTTCCTCAATCACTTCGGGCATTTAGTTTTCCCGCTCAATATTTGTCTTCTCTGTTTGACAAAATTTGCCGAATTTTTTCAAAAATCTGAAAACCAGATCCTCTCCATAAACGCAAAGTTGACAAATTCCTCTGGAGGTGTTAAAAAATAATTCAATTGTATAGGAATTTCCTTTTTTATTCTTCCCCCCCCGCCCTCTCCCCCGTTTGCGGGGGAGAGGGGAAGGGTGAGGGGGCTTAACTTGAAAGAAATGGGCGATTAGCTCAGGTGGATAGAGCGTTGGTCTCCGGAACCAAAGGCCGTGGGTTCGAATCCCGCATCGCCCACCAGCAAGACCAAGATTTTGTTTCCAAATCCCCCTGTTTTTCTTCTACCTGCCAAAGCCCGCCAAAGGTCTAACCGGTCCCCGCAGAGGGGATAATTCCGCCAGCTCTTCGGCATTTGCCCCCATTATTCATGTCTATTATTCGGTTGCTGATCTTGCTTTCTTTAATTTTTTTCCCCTTTTTAGTGAGAATTGCCTCATTTTCCCTCTTTTTCCCAAAAAGTCAGAAGATTTCTCTCACGGCCCCCGATCATTGCCGGGTGGGTTCAACGCCTCTATCTTCCTAAATGGCTAAATATCCTCCATCCACGGGCAGGATGGCGCCCGTGACATATCTCGACGCCTCGGAAGCAAGAAATACTATGGCTCCTTTAAGCTCGTCTCCTTCGCCGAACCTCCTCATGGGGATGTGGCTGAGGAGTTTTTCCCCCTGATGGCCAATAACCCACTCGGTCATGTCCGTGGGGAACCAGCCCGGAGCAATGGCGTTGACCCGAATATTGTACTTGGCCCACTTGGCTGCCAGGTCCTTGGTAAAGGTGATCAGCGCCCCTTTACTGGCGCTGTAGGCAATGGCATCCGCGACCTCGGATTCCATGCCGAGGAACCCCATGATGGAGGCGATATTGATGACGTTGCCGCTCTTCTGGCGAATCATGACCTGACCGGCAACCTGGGAAAAAAGGAAGGCTCCGGTCATGTTGGTCTCCATGACTTTCTGCCAACCCGCCAGAGGATAATCCTCTGCGGGAGCTCCCCAGTTTGCTCCGGAATTGTTCACCAGGATATCCAATCGGCCGAATTCTTTCACGGTCGCATCTACCGTGGCTTGGACCTCTT
>Ga0315274_10012070_pt1 | contig 12356 bp, 6 predicted proteins | sample YL17G02_20_MG_FD_203700 | JGI IMG/M metagenome (GOLD analysis project Ga0315274, IMG submission 203700) | Sediment microbial communities from Yellowstone Lake, YNP, Wyoming, USA - YL17G02_20 | ecosystem: Environmental > Aquatic > Freshwater > Lake > Sediment | place: USA: Wyoming | collected... | reverse complement strand
GTCGAATACCGGTGCAATCGGTTCTCAGCATTCAGCTTGCAGCAGCCATTGGGCCGGTGTGGCTGAAAGCTGATCTCCGACCGCGGATAGCTGCTTTTGAATTCGCGGTTCGCGACTCGCGATTCAGGATTCCTGACTTGCGCTACCCCAGCGACGGCCGGCCGCCGGTGAGCAGGTTGATCGCCTCCGTCCTCGTGGCAAGGTTGCTCTTGAACAGCCCTCGCATGGCGGAAGTGACCATCACCGAACCTGGCTTGCGGACCCCGCGGATGGTCATGCAGGTGTGGGTGGCCTCCAGGATCACCCCGGCGCCTTTGGCGCCCAGCTTGGTCATTATCAGGTCGGCGATCTGGCTGGTGAGCCTCTCCTGCACCTGAGGCCGCCGCGAGCAAAGCTCCACCACCCGCGCCAGCTTGCTTACCCCCACCACCTTGCCCCGCGGGAGATACGCCACGTGCGCCCTGCCCATGAACGGAAGCAAGTGATGCTCGCACATGGAGTAGAAGGGGATGTCCCGCAGGACCACCATCTCGTCGTAACGCTCGGTGAAGCCCATCTTCAGGTGCTTTCCCGGGTCCTCGAACATCCCGCTGAACATCTCTGCGTACATCCTGGCCACGCGATGAGGAGTAAGGCGCAGGCCCTCGCGGCGCGGGTCTTCCCCGACGGCGGCCAGGATGATCTGCACCGCCCGCTCAATGGCCGGAACGTCAATCTTCTTCCGCCTGGAACGCACGCGGCAGTCTCCTGCGGGCTATCCTATACGCCTTGGGGACAGATAAGGTCAAGTGAGTCTCCGGCAGGCCCTCAACCGGGCACGCCGAGAGTCCGTGATCCTCATCGCCCTTCTTGCGAGGCACGTGCGGATCTCTCGTGAGAAAAACGGATGCTATGGGCGCCCGGTGCAACTGTCAACGCCAACTTGCGTTCCGAGCGTCTGCCTGCCTGTGACCATGGATTTGCGTTGGCGCAGGGTCAAGTCCGCGTTAGAATACCTGCCCCTTCGACCTCCGGTCGGGGAAGTGGAGGAGCAAGCCGCGGCGACGAAGCGCGCGGCGCGTAGTGAGGGGCAGGGCGAGTCCCGCTCACCCGTGCCTACCTGCCTCAGGCCGCCAGGCCGCAGTTCAACAACGTTCAGATTGTGTGAGGGTAAAAGTTCGCCCGCGGAGCAACCCGATGGCGCAACGTGGCGTCGGGTCCGGGCGAACAACGGAAGGAAGGGAGAGGGCAAACGGAGCCGTCCGCGATTGGCGTACGGGCCTGACCGCCCGGGACGCGTCGCCCCGGGACAGAGCGCACTCCGCGGGGTCATCCTGCCTTAAGAAGGCCCAGGATCGCCAACCGGACCGGCCTTTGGCATCTCCCAACTTAGGCGTGTGAGTCTGCTTAAAAGTCCAGGCGCACACGCAGAGGAATGAATGCGCGCATGGGGCGCACAAAGGGCAGACAAATCTGCCGCAGAAGGAAGGGAACAACCATGAACACCTTCAGAATCATCCCAGCTTTGCTGGGGATATTTGCATTAGCAGGGCCTGCCTTGGGGCAGACCCTCTCGACGTACTTGGAGTTCACTCCCACGGGCAGCGGCTCGTGGACCGATGCCAACAACTGGATCGAGATCGACGCCAACAACCCGCAATGGTCCTGGGACCAGGGCTACCAGACAACGGGCCAGAACCGCGTGCCAGGGATATCGGCGGACTGGACTATCGGGGACACCGCCTACATCCGCAGCGGCGCCAGCGTCACGCTCAATAGCCCGACGGACTCCATTTTCCACCTGTACGTCGGCGGCCGCGACATATGGGCCAACGGTGATCCCAACTACACGGACCCCAACTTTGCATACGTGTCGAAGCCCATGTCCACCTTGACCATCGCCGAAGGCACCACCCTGATTATTGACCCAAACAACACCCAGGACACAGGCAAGGGCGGAAACACCCAGATAGGTAATTTCTACGACGGGACGCTCAACATGAGCGGCGGCTCGTTCGCCCCCTGCTGGTTCCGTATCGGTGAAGGCATGGGCAGCACGGGCATCTTCAACCTGAGCGGCGGGACCATAGACGTTCGCTACCGCTTGAACGTCGGCCGCATGGGTGGCAGGACCGGTGCCAACACACTGGGTCTCCCGGAGTGGGGAAGCGGGTATACCGAATGGGGCAGCGGCTACGGTGAGGTCAACCAGACCGGCGGGACGCTGAAAAGCTCCCGCGGCGGCGCCTTCGAGATGTGGCTCGGCATGACCGGGATCGTCACCACCAGGTACCTGGACGGGCTTGGCAACCCCGTCGTTGCCACCTGGGGCGGCAAGGGCGTGTACAACATGAGCGGCGGCGTCGCCAACGCCGGGAAGCTGCGGATCGGTAAGTATGCCTACTGGAGCAACCCGCTTGATCCAAACGATCCAAACGGCGCGTGGCTCCCCTGCGAAGGCGTGCTGAACATAACCGGCGGGTCATTCCAGGTTGACAGCGTGGAATGCGGGTCTACCGGGGGCAAAGGCTCCCTTAACATCCTTGGAGGCACGTTTACCAGCACTGCGGTGTTCTCACTGGGAATGCTAGGCATCGGGGATGCCAATGCGCGTAGTCAAGCCGACATGCGTGTGGGCGTGGGCGCGGTAGTTGAGCTTGGTTCCACTCTGGCCAGCGGATACGCGTTCAGGATTTTCGACACGTTGAACCCCCATCTGCTGAAGATGGACATCGACAGGGATGGAAACGACGTGATCAGCGCCTTTATCAAGGTGCCCGGGACCAGCGCGGGCAGTGTCTGGCTGGGGACAAAGAACACCCTTAATGTCAACTCCATAGGGGACGCCAACGGGATACTCTCCCGGCCCAGGCAGGACGACAAGTTCGTGATAATAGATATTGCCGGAACCGGGACCGGGACGGGCGACTTCGCGACCATCATCAGCAACATCGTCAACGGGCTTGATCCCAATTACGCCTCGGCGTTCACGGGCGAATGGGACGATCCCAACAGTCCCGGGTGCGACTACATCGCCACCTTCCGCGGGTTCACCGGCGGCGATGCAACGGGCAACCATCATGTGTGGGAGGAGGACCTGGCTATTCTCCAGGCCAACTGGCTTCGCAGCGGGATGAGCTGGTCCGATGGCGACTTCACCGCCGATGGAATCGTGGACGAGTATGACCTGGCCATTCTGAACTCCAACTGGGGCTGGATACCCGAACCCGCCACGCTGTCGCTGCTAGGCCTGGGCGGGCTGGCGGTGCTGAGGCGCAGGAGGCGAATGGCCTGATCCGCCAAGAATCCACGATGAGAACAACGGGCGGACCCTTGGGTTAAACTGCCTGTCTGGGATGCTGCGAGGTCCTGGGCGATATCGCCGCCGGCGAGGTCTCAGGCCTCCACAAGGCCAGCGCCGTCGACGGGCGCGACCACGTGGGCGTCGTAGGCCAGGCCGCGCGGGGCGTAGAAGAGTTTGCGCAGGCGGTGCTGGAGGGCTTTCAGCGCCGAATCGCGGGCGAGGATCATCATGCACCCGCCTAACCCGGCGCCGGCGAGCTGGGCGCCGATGACGCCTTCCGTGCCCCGGGCGATGTCGACGAGGTGGTCGATCGCCTCGGTGCTGCACGCATAGCGCCCGGTCTGGTCGAGCAGGTCGGCATTCCTTGCGGCCAGCCGCTCCAGGACCGCATCGCTCAGGCGGACGTTGTGCGGGCGTGGCCGGGGCGATTCGTCGAACCGCACCACGCGGTCGCCGTCGTGGCTGGTGCGCATGAATCGCCCGATGCGCTGGAGGTCCCCGGCGGCGACGGCGTCGGCGAACGCCTCGCTGCGAAGCACCTCGCTGATCCCGAACAAGGCCACGCCGCGCAGGTCGTATCGGTCCGGATCGGCGTGGGTGGCGAAGATCGCCTCCAGCCGGTCGCGGTCGGGGCGTCCGAATAGTCGCATGAGGCGGCGGCGCGTCGGGAAGATCGGCAGGCGGGCAAGCGCCCGGTATATGTCGCAGGGCTGCAAGCCCAGGTGCGCGGGCGCGAGGTCGCGGAAGTGCTCGATGCCCGCCGCCGGGGGCCAGTTGCGGCGGAGGAAAAGCTCGGCCAATTCGTAGGACGCCACGCGCTGATTGAAGGTGTCGCGGGCGCCGCCGCTCTTGACGGCGATTGCGCCGCTGTGGGCGATGAGGAGGCGCAGATCGGCGGGCAAAGGCACCTCGCCGGTCATTCGGAACGGGAAGAAGCCGATCCTTGAAACCCTTCCCCGATGAGCGGTGCGGATGGCGGCGTGGTCGGCGCTTCCGCCGCGGGAGCCGACGAACCACTCTCCCTCGCCGCATAGATCGACAAAGTCGCTGGTTTGGACGTCCAGGGCGTTCAACGCCACTGCCGCCGTCGCGAAGGCCACCACCATCGCCGAACTGCTGGACAGCCCCGCGCCCATCGGGATGTCCCCGTCCAGCATGCAGTCCATGCCCCGCAGCAGCACGTCGCGGCATTCGTGCTGAAGGCGCAACAGCGGGGCGCGGGCGTAATGGCTCCAGTCGCCCCGCGCCGATTCCAGCACCGCGCGGACGGTGTGGGAGTTGACGAAGTCGATCCACTCCGACCAGGAGGCCTCTCGGAGCAGGTCGGAGATTCGGAATTCCCTCTCCGGGAAACTGCGGCCGTCGAGGTTGCGCAGGCGGACGGCGTCGTCCTGGCGCGGTCCTGCCGCCAGGAGGACCTCGCGCCCGATGGCCATGACGTTGACGAACCCCCCGCGATGGTCGACGTGCCGGCCCATCAAGTTGATCCGCCCCGGTGCGCGGCAGAGGACCATCTTTCGACTTGGCCCGTAGGCCCTGGCGAAGGCCTCGACTACCTGAAGCATGGCGGTTCGGCGCTGTTGAAGGGCTGAAAGGTCCTCCCCGTAAGTCCGTTTGAGGTACTTAAGCAGGCTGGGCGAGGGTTCGCCCAGCAGGTCCCTCCAGCGAGCGGCGGGCTTCATCGCGGGGATGCGCCGCGCCCGCTCACCGGCGATGCTGACCCGCGGCGGCTTGGTGCGCTGCCGCAGGACCTCCTCGATGGCCATCAGCTCCGCCGGCGTGTTGAAGGCCATCAGGTCACCGGGATCGGCCACGTGCATCGCCTGGACCCTCCCGGTGGCGCCGATAAGCCCCACGGTGTCGGTGAGGTAGACTTCCCCCTGGGCGTTGCGGTTCTGGAGCTGGCTCAAGGCGTCGCGGAGCGCGTCGAATCGGAAGACGTACATCGAGGCGTTGACGCTGTTGCTCAGTTTCTCCACCTCACCGGCGCTGAGCCTTCTTGCCCCCACGCGGAGCTTTCGCCTGCTGGAACGGGCCTGCTGAACGTCGGCTAGCTCGACGATGCCCAGCACCCTTCCTCCCCTGTCGGTCACCACGCGTCCCGCGGAGGACTCCTCCCGCTTGGGCAGCGTGGCCAGAAGCGCGTCGGGCCGGGTGCGGCGGTACTCCTCCAGCAGCCTTCGCACAACCGGGGGACGCGTGACCTTGTCGCCCATGACCAGCACGACTGGCCCGTGGAAGTCCTGCGCCGCCAGCGCCTCTGCGGCGACTGCGGCGGCGTGGCCGGTGCCGCGGGGCTTGTCCTGGAAGACAAAGCTCACCTCCGGATGTGAGGCGGTCACCGTGGCGATGACCTGCTCGGCCAGTTGCCCCACGACGACGAGGAACCGCCGCAATCCGGCGGCCTTGTAGGTGTCCACCGCGCGGACTATGGCCGGTCGCCCGGCGATGGGGAAGCAGACCTTGTGCCGGTCGCTGGAGGCCATGCGCTTGCCCACCCCCCCGGCCAGGATCACGCAGGCCATGTCATTGAAGTCATCCACTCACCGCTCCAGCAATTAGGCGGGACGTCCGCTGACCAACGAGGACCGCAGGCCACTGTCTTGAGCGGCATTTGCAGCTCTGGCAGGGCAAACCCGTCCTCGGCGGGGCCAGGCTGCGATTCTACGGCCAGGCATCGGTCGGGGCAATGGTTCCACGAGATGCGCGGGATCCCAGATCGCCCCTGGCATTCGTGGGACTCAGTTTGCCACTCCCCTTGCGCAGCGGGCCGCCCCGGGCCGTTGATGAAGAGACCGAAACATAGTATTCAATGTTTGATGCCGGTTACGAAGTTGCCAAGCAAGCGCGTGGGGAATTGGCTCCTGCGGCCTGGTTCCAGGGCCGGCGTTTGGTGGGGAGAGGGCGTGTGAACATGTCATGGGAGTGGCCTGGAGGCGGGCCGTTGGTCCGCCGGCAGATGGAGCAGATTCACACCGCCACCTTAGAGGTGCTGGCAGAGACCGGCCTGAGGGTGGATTGCACGGACTATCACGGCCCGCTGGAATCAGCCGGGGCGAAGGTGGATCGTGCCAGCCGTGTGGTGAAGTTCCCGCCGAAGTTGGTGGAGGAAACGATTGACTACCTCCGCAAGCAGGTCGCCTCCGGGAGGCGACAGCATCTGCTCAACGGCGTGACCAACCCGCGCTGGACGCCTCCGCTGGGCTGCAAATTCGGCGGGGCGTGCGTGGAGTACCTCGACCTCGACGCCGAGGTCGTGCGCGCCCCTACCCAACAGGACTTGGTCCACCTGCTTCAGTTGGGCCAGGCGCTTGACGGAGTCGGCTTTGTCGGCAACCCCGTCGCCTGCCTGGTGGACGATCAGGGCAGGCAGGTGCCCGCTCCCATGCAGCGCATCCGCACCGCGGCGCTGGTGGCCAAGTACACCACCAAGTGCGGCAGCACCGAGGTGTGGAATGAAAAGGAGTTGGAGTTTCTGCTGGAGATCGGCCGGATCGTCCGAGGCTCCGAAGAGGCCTTCCAGGCCTCCCCTTGCTTCATCACCGCCAAGGAGACCGTCGCGCCGCTTCAGTTCCCGGCCGACGATGGCCGTGTGCTGCTGATGCTGGCCCGCCGCGGGCTTCCCTGCACCATCATCCCGATGCCCCTGACCGGCGGTACCAGCCCCTGTTCGGTCGTCGCCAACGTCGTGGTGGGCAACGCCGAGGTGCTGGGGGTGCTGGCGGCGATTCACGCAGCCGTCCCCGGCGCCATGGCCGGCGGGGGCGTCATCAGCGGGATCATGGACATGGCAGGCGCCTCGGCGAGCTTCTCAGCCCCGGAGGCCATCCTTCAGGACGCCTGCTTCGCGCAGATGTATGACGTGTTCTACGGCCAGGACTTCGCCATCGGCACCGGGTACGCCGACGCCAAGTATCCCGGCCCGCAAGCCCTGGCCGAGAAGGCGCTGAAGTTCCAGGCCGCCGCGTGGCAGGGGCGGTTCAACTTCCCCGTGGGTTTGCTCGCCGGGGGGAAGCGGTTCAGCCCCGAGCAGGCCGTGATGGACCTGGAAATCGCCGAGACCGTCCGTCGCATGCACGCCGGCGTCGAGGTCGATTCCGGCAGCCTGGCCGTAGAGGTCATCCAGCGGGTAGGGATCGGCGGGGAGTTCCTCTCCGATGAGCACACCGTGGCCAACTTCCGCCGTAACCTGTGGATTCCGCCGCTTTCGGACCGCCGCTGCGCCGGCACGCTGGAGGCGGACCGGCGGAAAGACATGCTTGAAGCCGCCCGCCAGAAGGTCCGTGACATCTGGCGGCGGGACGACCTGTACCGCATCGACGACGACCGGGCGCGGGCGATCGACAAAGTCGTCGCGGCGGCAGAGAGAATCCTGCTCTAAGCTGCTTACAGGGATATTTGCGCAGTAGCGATGCTGAATTCGCAAGCTCCAAACGCCAGATTCCAAGAGCGAAACAAATCCCAATGCCCTAAGGCCAGTGGCCCAAGTAGGGCGCTGGGAATTGGGGCATTGGGTTCCTGGAACTTGTTTGGGTCTTGGTGCTTGGGTTTGGCCTTTTGCCCCGTTAAGGTTTGACACGTCAATCTCAACGGTCTGGAAGCGATGGGTAGGTGCATGGAACTGCTCCTGAGCCTGGATGTCGGCACCACGTCGGTGAAGGGCGTGTTGTTTGACCGCCGCGGCAGACCCGTTGCGGCGGCGATTGAGGAGTACGCGCTCGACAAGCCGGCGAGGGACATTGTCGAGCTGGATTGCCGGCAATACTGGGACGGGGCCTGCAAGGTGATCCGCCACCTCCTGGACGATAGCGCTTGGCGCTGCTCCGACATCGTCGCCGTTGGAGTTACCAGCCAGGGTGAGACGCTGATTGCGTTGGATGCCTCAGGCAGACCGCTGCGCCCGGCGATTGTCTGGCTGGACAATCGAAGCCAGGCGCAGGCTGATCGCATCGCCGCTGAATTCGACATCCAGGAGGTCTACCGCACGACAGGCCAGCAGGGAATTGCCCCGACCTGGACGGCCACGCGAATCCTCTGGCTGCGGGAGAACCAGCCGGAAATCTTCCGCGAGGCTCACAAGTTCCTGTTGGTGGCTGACTACCTCCTGTACAGGCTCACCGGGACGTTCTGCACCGACGGGGGGCTGAATCCATCGACGCTGTATTTCGACATCACGGCTTATCGCTGGTGGGCGAGGATGCTCCAGTTCCTGGGCATCGAGGCCGCTCAACTGCCCGAGGTGAGGTCCTCGGGCGAAATCGCTGGAAAGGTGACCCCCGAGGCTGCTTCGCAGACCGGTCTGGCTGCCGGTACGCCGGTGGTGACGGCGCCGATGGACCAGATATGCGCAGCCGTGGGGGCTGGCAACATCGCACCCGGTATGATCACCGAGAACACAGGCGCCGCCCTGGCCATCTGCGCTACGGTGGAAGGACCGACCTACGATCCCCAGAGGCGCGTCGGATGCTTCAACCATGCGGCGAAGGGCAGGTATGTGCTTCTGCCCTGGGTTCAGACGGCGGGCATGGCACTGCGCTGGTTCCGCGATGAACTGGGGGGAGGGCTGGACTACGACGCGCTCTGCCGGGAAGCGGCGACCGTCCCGCCCGGCGCCGAGGGCCTGGTCTTCCTGCCGTATCTCTCCGGTGCGGGCTGCCCCGACATGGATAGCCGCGCGCGGGGGACATTCTGGCGGATCGATCTTGCCCATCGCCGGGCCCACTTCACACGGGCGGTGCTTGAGTCGGTGGCCTTCGTGCTACGTCAGAACTTGGAGTTCCTTGGCGCCTTGGGGTTCACCTGCGATGAGGTTCGCTGCCTGGGCGGTGGTTCGCGCAGCGAGCTTTGGGTGCAGATCAAGGCCGACATGCTCAACCTGCCCTGCGTGGTGATGGACACGGAGGAATCCACCGCGCTGGGCGTGGCGATCCTGGCGGCCGTGGGGGCGGGGCTTTATCCCAACTTGCCCGAGGCAATCGACAAGATGGTGCGGGTGCGCAGGCGGATCGAACCTGACCCCGACCGCGCGGAGGCCTACGAGCACGTCTACCAGCGCTACGCCCGGCTGCATGGGCAACTGGTGGGCCTGTTTGCCCCGGATTCGTCGTAGTCGTCCCCCCGTCTTCAGCGACTCCCGCGCTTCCTGCGGAACTCGCCAAAAGCGCACGGCCGGCCCGCGAGGCGGGACCCCTCAGGCGTATCCAAGGGCCTTTTCGGTCTCGGCGATGGCCTCTTCGACGATGTCCAGGCCCTTGTTCAGTTCCCGTTCGTTCATGACGATCGGCGGGCTCATGCGCAAGATGTGCCCGGCCGGTATCCATGCCAGGCCCTTGCCGAAGGCCTTGACGTACACCATCCGCCCCGCCTCGTCGAAAGGCTCTTTTGTGGCCCGATCCTTGACCAGTTCGATGCCCATGAGACACCCCTTGGCGCGGACGTCGCCGATGATCGGGTGGCGGTCCTTCATCCGCCTCATTCGCTCCATCGCCGCTTCGCCTAGGCGCAGGCTGTTGTCCAGCAGGCCGTCTTCCTCGATCACCTCCATCGAAGCCAGCGCCGCCGCGCAGGCCATGGGGTTGCCCCCGTAGCTGCTGGAGGCGCTGATCCGCTCGAAATTGTCCTTGATGCCCTCCCTGGCGACGCAGGCGGTGACCGGAAATCCGTTGCCGAAGCCCTTGCCAAGCGTCACCACGTCCGGCAGAACGTCCCAGTGCTCCATGCACAGCCACTTGCCTGTCCTGCCGGTGCCGGTGAGCACCTCGTCGGCCACAAGCAGGACCCCGCGATCATCGCAGAATCGCCGCAGCTTGGGGAAGAAGTCCTCCGGGGGCATGATCGTGCCGGCCCAGCCCTGGATCGGCTCGAGCACGAACGCGGCCACCTGCCCGGTGGCGCCCTCCTTGATGAACTCATCGTAGAAGGCCAGGTACGCCTCGGTGTCCGGCGACCCGTCGGGCCGCGTCCACAGCGGCCGGTACGCGTCAGGCCGGGGGAGCATGTAGAAGCCCGGCATCCGCGTGGGGGCGTACATCGCGTTCATCCGTGCGCAGGAGACCGCTCCCAGCGTCTTGCCGTGAAAGTCCTGGTAGCAGGAGAGGATCTCCGTCTTGCCCGTTGCCGCGCGGCAGAGCCTGATGGCCGCCTCCACCGCCACCGTGCCGCTGTCGTAGAGCTGCACACCGTTGAGGTCGCCTGGCAGGACCTCGTCCAGCTTTGCCACGAGCGCCTCTTTGACCGGCGTGGTGAAGTCGTGGCAATTCATCAGCCGCTTGGCCCAGTACGCGACGGCCTCGGAGACCTTGGGATGGCAGTGTCCCAGCGCGGTGACGTAGATGCCGCTGGAGAAGTCCAGGTACTTGTTGCCGTCCACGTCGGTCAGCACGCAGCCGTAGCCTTCGCGCCAGCAGACGGGAAACAGCTTCACCTGCCCGGACAGGCCCTTGTAGATGGCGCTGGTGGCTGCGTGCATCTTCCGGCTGCGCGGGCCGGGAACTTTCCCCGCCACCTGCGGCACCTTGCCCAGGTCCACGCGGCACCAGTCGGGCGAGTAGCGGACCGGGGGGAGGATCGTCTCGTCCGCAACCCGCTTGCGATTTGAGGCAGCAGCAGTTGAGCCATTCTTTGACGCGCGTTTCTTTGCCATGCCTCGACTCCGATGGTTTTTCCCTCAGCTTCTCTGATGGGTCGGCGGGCGCCGGCGGAAGATAAACTACGGGCCGAATCAGACAAAGTAAACAGGGCGCAAACGCCAAGGGCGACCCGTGCGGGCCGCCCTTGGCAGTTACATGTCAGGCTAATCGTCGCCAGGCTGGGCTTCAGCCCCGTCGGGCCTGTTCCCGGGACTGGCGGAGAAGCGCATCACAGCGAGTTGATGTACTCCTCCAGGTTGGTGTAACCGTCGCTGTCCAGGTCGCCGTTGTTGTCGGCAACGTTGGGATTCGTCCCATAGGCGGTCTCCCAGGCGTCCGGCATGCCGTCGCCGTCGGTGTCGGTGGGAGGCGAACCGGTAGCCAGGCTCGGCCACCCGCCCACGTCGTCCTGGCTGTTGATGATGCTGCCGGTCTGGTTGGTCACGTCGCTGACGATGCGGGTGTCAACCGAGTCGCGGCTGGGCTTGGTTGCACCAGCGCCGCTGAGCACGTTGGTGTAGGCCGTGTCACAGTCGTCGCTGGGCACCTGGTAGTCGGTCGGGATGCTCACCGGGCTGCCCAACTGTGTCTCGGGGCCCGCGAACATGGACCAGCCGGTGTTGGTGCCGTCGTGGGAACTGTCGCGATCGCTGTCGATCTTGTTGCCGGACTGGTAGATGGCCCCGTCCGAGTAGGCCACGTCAAACGCCGTGCTGGCGCCGGAGGTGGTGTCAGGACCGGCGATGATGTAGTTGCCCACGTAGTTCATGTCGAAAGACTCGCCGGAGTTCCACGCGCCATACCCGCAGTGATCCTCGCCCCAGTTGTAGCCGACGTTGTACCGGAAGTCGAAGGTCAGATCGTCGCCGGAGACCTCGTTGGCGACGCGGGGCATGCGGGTTCTATTGTGGGCCATGAGGTTGTGGTGCATGGTCGCGCGGGCCAAGGCGATGCCGTTGGGCTCGAAGATGATGGCATAGCCGTGGCCGTACCAGTCAAGACCCTCGTTGAGGATGCACCACTGGATGGTGACGTTGTTGCTCGTGGTCCTGACGTCGCAGATTTCATCGCAGCCCCAGGACATCGAGCAGTGGTCGGCGATGACGTTGTCGGCGTACCAGAGGTTGAAAGCGTCGAACCACGGCTCGCTGCCTTCGTGCGTGCCGGAGTTGTCGCCCAGGCGGAAGCGGACGTGGCGGACGATCCAGTTGCTGGTGTTCTTGATCATGAACTGGGCGTTCCGCAGGCAGAATCCGCCGCCCGGGGCGGTCTGACCGGCGATGGTCATGCCGCTGCGCGTGGTGTCGATCCTGGTGCCCGCGTTGCAGGTCCCGCCGGTGTCGAAGATCACCGTCCGGCTGCTGCCGCCTTTTGTGGCGTCGCGGAAGGAGCCCGCGCCGTCGTTGTTGAGGTTGGTGACCTTATACACGGTCCCGCCGCGTCCG
>Ga0315274_10012069_pt1 | contig 12357 bp, 16 predicted proteins | sample YL17G02_20_MG_FD_203700 | JGI IMG/M metagenome (GOLD analysis project Ga0315274, IMG submission 203700) | Sediment microbial communities from Yellowstone Lake, YNP, Wyoming, USA - YL17G02_20 | ecosystem: Environmental > Aquatic > Freshwater > Lake > Sediment | place: USA: Wyoming | collected... | reverse complement strand
GAGAATTAAAAAAGTTTTGTTTGCTAAGGTCGGAGAGGGAGTCAAGGCCGATGAAATAGAGACTTTGGCGAGCGAACTAATTAAAAAAGAGCGGGCGGAGGCCTCTTTTAAAAGAGTGCCCGGATATTCTTGGGCCACCTGTGTCAATGTCAATGCGGGTTTGGTCCACGGCATTCCCCAAAAAGAAATTGTTTTTAAAAAGAGAGATATTGTGAGTGTTGATTTAGGGCTTTTATATAAAAGTTTTAATACAGATTGTTCTTTTACTAAAGGGATAGGGGTTAGTCCAGAATCCGTAAGGTTCCTTAAGGCTGGCCAGGAGGCATTAGGAAAAGCCATTCAGGCAGCAAGGACAGGAAACAGAATATATGATATTTCGGAAGCTATTGAAAAGACTATTACTTCCTATGGTTATAGTCCCATAAGGGCTTTGGTTGGTCATGGTGTAGGAAAGAATCTTCACGAAGATCCCCCAATCCCCTGTTTTCTGCCGGGGAAGAAAGAAGAAAGCATGCTAATCCCCGATGGCGCGGTTTTAGCCATTGAAGTAATGTATGCTTTAGGTAAGCCGGATTTGGTTCGGGAATCTGACGGGTGGACAATTTCCACGCGTGATGGTAAAATATCAGCGCTTTTCGAAGAAACGGTAGCGGTAACTAAGGATGGGCCTATGGTTCTGACCACGTAGAGGTATTGGGTTCGGAGGTGGTCAGATTTTTTTGTAAAATGGGTAAAACACAAGGATCGGTTGAAATAAACGGGGTAGTTACGCAGGCTTTGCCCAACACGATGTTTAGGGTTGAGCTTGAGGATAAAAGGATGGTTTTGGCGACCTTAACCGGCAAATTAAGGCGTAATTTTATTAGAATTTTTCCGGGAGACAGGGTGCGGGTTGAAATGACACCCTACGATGAGGACCGGGGCAGGATAGTTTATAAATACTAACATGAAAGTAACCAGCTCAATACGAAAACGTTGTAAGGACTGTAAATTTGTTAAGCGTGGCGGGACATTGTTTGTTATTTGCAAGAATCCTAGACACAAACAGCGACAAGGATAAGTATGGCCAGAATTTCAGGAATAGAACTATTGGACAGCTGGAGGGTAGATTTCGCCTTAACAAGAATTAAAGGGATAGGTTGGCCGTTGTCCGGAAAGATCCTGAATTTTCTAAAGATTGAGCCTTCCCGGAGGATTAAGGATTTAACGCCCGACGAAATTTCCAAAATTGCGACAAAATTGGAAGAATATACAACCGAAGGGGAACTTTTTAGGAAAGTAAAGGCAAATATTACCAGATTACAAACGATTGGCTGCTACCGAGGACTAAGGCACTCGAGGGGCCTTCCCGTTAGGGGTCAGAGGACCCGGACCAATGCCCGGACCAAAAGGGGTAAAAGAAAGACGGTTGGAGCATTCAAGAAAGAGATTTTAAATAAGGAGAAAACCGAACAAGAACGATGATAAACACAACCAAGAAACAGATCGATTTGGGCAGAATCTATATCTCTGCCTCGTTTAATAACAGTTTAGTTACAGCCACTAACGAATCCGGCGAAGTTTTGGCGTGGGGATCTTCGGGTGCGGTCGGCTTTAAAGGAACCAGAAAATCAACCCCGTTTGCCGCAACCACCGCTGTCGAGAAAGTGATGAAGAAGGTCAAAGATGATTATGGAGTTAAAGAGGTTGAGATCTATATTAAAGGCCCCGGTCCGGGCAGAGACGCCGCCTTAAGGGCCATCAGGGGGTCGGGAGTTAAGATCTCCCTTATCGCCGATATTACGCCGATTCCGCATAACGGCCCAAGGCCCAAAAAGAAAAGGAGAGTCTAGGCGCGAAGCGCAGTTTTATTTATATGGCAAGATATACCGGTCCGAAAGACAGATTATCAAGAAGGGAAGGCTTTGATATTTTTGGCAAAGGGCCAAAATTAACCAGACTCAATGTCCCGCCGGGAATGCATGGCCCCAAAGGAACCCGGGGATCGTCCCAATACGGCAAGCAGCTTCGTGAGAAACAGAAAGTAAAGAGGATTTACGGACTTTTGGAAAGACAGTTTAAAAAATGTGTCGCAATTGCCCTTAAATCCAGAGGTAACACCGGGGAAAAACTTCTTAGCTTACTGGAAAAAAGACTCGATAATGTTGTTTATAGGTTGGGTTTTGCCCCGACCAGGACTGCGGCCCGGCAACTTGTCTCGCATAGACATGTTCTCGTGGACGGTAAAAAGGTCAGTATCCCCTCATTTGAAGTAAAAATTGGCCAAACGGTAAGTCTGACGACTAAGGGAATGAATATTCCCGCGGTTGCGAAATTGATTAAAGACAAAGAAACTTCGGTCAAGATTCCCGATTGGTTGGAAAAAAAAGCGGTGGTCGGAAAAGTGGCCAGAGATCCTAAAAGAGAAGATATTGTCGAACCGATTAATGAGCAGGATATAGTTGAGTTTTATTCTAGGTAGGGGGGTGACTAAAAGATGAACGAACCTTTATTTGAGATTAAAGAAGAGATCAAAGAAAAAAATTATGGCAAATTTGTCATTACTCCTTTGGAGCAAGGTTATGGCGACACTTTGGGAAATGCCTTAAGAAGAGTCCTTTTGACGAGTCTCTCAGGAGCGGCCATAACTTCCGTCAGAATTGCCGGAGTCAAACACCAGTTTTCGACCCTGAAGGGAATGAAAGAGGACGTTGTCGAATTTTTGCTTAATTTGAAAAAAGTAAAATTTTCGTATTCCGGAGAAAAACCGGTGAAAGCCAGTCTATCGGTAAAAGGTGCCGGTGAGGTTAAGGCTAAAGATATTAAGGTGCCCGCGAATTGTAAAATTGCGAATCCGGAATTCATTTTGGCGATTATTAACAAAGGATCAAAATTGGAAGCAGAAATGGAAATTGCAGCAGGGAGCGGCTACTCCCCGGCCGAAGAAAGGTCAACCGGAACGATTGGTCTTATTCCTTTAGATGCTTCCTTTTCTCCCATCACCAGAGTTAATTACAAAGTTGAAGAAACCCGTGTAGGCAGACTGACAAATTTTGATAAATTGAATTTTGAAATTTGGACCGACGGGACGATTGATCCCAAAAATGCCTTATTGTCAGCGGCCAAAATTCTTATTTCATATTTTAATCAAATAGTTTCCCCGAAGAAAGTTGTTAAGGAAGAGAAAGTTAAAGACGATGGTCTGGGGATAGTCGGAAAACTTTCGGTAGAAGAGATTGGTCTGCCGACTAGGGTGGCCAATGCATTGGCCAAGGCCGGTTACGAGACCGTAGAAGGGTTAGTAAAGGCCAAAAAAGAAGATCTGGTTAAGGTCAGAAATCTTGGCGAAAAATCTCTGAAGATTATAACGGTTGCCCTGGCAGAAAAGGGCGTTAATTGGGGGATAACCTTAAAATGAGAAAAATGGTTTTTGGCAGAAAACTCTCCCGTGGTAAAAAAGGAAGGGAGGCTCTTTTTAGGTCGCTTATTAGGGCGATTATTGTGAGTGGTAAAATAGTGACTACTAGGGCTAAGGCTAAAGCGATAGTCGGCCAAATCGATAAATTGGTCACCATGGCCAAGAAAGATTCCCTTTCGGGAAGAAGAGGGGTTTTGGCGTATTTAGGCAATGACAGAAAAATTACCGACAGGTTTTTTAAAGAGGTTGTTCCCAACCTTTCCGGAAGAAACAGTGGTTATACAAGGTTATTTTCTTTGCCTCCCAGAAAAGGGGACGCGGCGGAACTTACAAGAATAGAATGGGTAGAAAAAGAGAAAAAATGAAAACATATCAACCGACACAAAAGGATATAAAAAGAGAAAAACATGTGATCGATGCCGAAAAAAAGATTTTGGGCAGACTGGCCTCAGAGGTAGTCAAGCTTTTAATGGGCAAAGGGAAGCCTGCCTATTCCCAGCATATGGATTCCGGGGATTTTGTGGCGGTTGTTAATGCCGAAAAAATTGAACTGACCGGTAAAAAAAAGGAGCAGAAGCTTTATCGGAGCCATTCGGGCTATCCGGGTGGTTTTAAGGAAGTCTCTTTTGCTAAAATGAGCAAAGAAAAACCCGCCAGAATTATTGAACATGCAATTTCGGGAATGCTTCCCGATAACCGTCTTAAAAAAGATAGAATGGCGAGATTAAAGGTTGTTGTTGGCGATAAAAATCCATGGTCAAGAAAATAAATTATTATTCTGCCACAGGAAAAAGAAAAGAATCATCCGCCGGGGTGAGAGTTTTTCGCGGTAAAGAAGAAAGTACCGTTAACGGCATGCCGGTTGGGAAATATTTTCCCGGAAAAATAAATGAGACGTTTTGGCAAAAACCATTTGGCGTGACGGAGGTGGCGGATAAGTATTATTTTACCGCCAAAGTGACAGGAGGAGGAAAAAATGGACAACTGGATGCGTTGGTTAATGGAATTGCCAAAGCCTTGGTAAAGGTCTCATCCGAAAAATATAGGAAGCCTCTCAAAAAATTTAAACTTCTAACCCGGGACGCAAGAACCAGACAAAGAAGAATGGTCGGTATGGGCGGAAAGAGTAGGCGCAAAAAGCAGTCTCCAAAAAGGTAATTATTCTATTCTAGACCAGATGTTATAGACTTCGGTTTCATCAGGCCTTTTAATAACGTTGATAAGTTTGACGTCGGATCTTGCTTTAAGGTTGCTTTCCGTGGCACAACCTTCCGCATCAACGACAAGCAGTCTTTTCACATCAGGTTTTTCGAATGCGTCCCGTGACGGGCAGCGTTGTCCGCTAAAGCTAAATTTCTCATCCGGCTTCTTTCCCGTAAAAAAGGCGAGCCAGGGATAGGGGCTGTCCGGAATATCGGTTAAGATTATCTGGTCATAGTCTTTTTGGACTTTATTTAAATAAACTGCAAGTTCTTTGGCGCCAACATTTCTATAAAGAGGTAGATGAACTTTATTGTGGACAAAGTACATATGCAAAAAAAACGCAAAGTTCAAAAGTAGTAACGCAAAAATTAATTTTTTGAATTTCCAGAGAGTGATAAAACCGCATGATTCTATGATTACTAACATGGGAAGCATGAGAAGCGCTCGATGAAGGTTGGGAGAATCTTCTGTGGTTAGGGCTGCAGCAAACGGAGCCAAAATTAAAAGAAGAAGAGGCAGAAAGAAAAATTTCTTTTGAGCAATGGCAACTAATCCAAAAATAAATAAAGCCAGTTCAATGTAGGTTAAAAGTCCGACGCCTACTGTTTGGTATCTGGCCGGTTTTGGAATAGTGCTTTCCAGGAAGAAATTGGCACTGAAGTATTTTGTGTATTCATTAACCAGTCTTCTAGTATAGACCAATGGTTTATTATGAAACATTCTGGCGATAAACACCTTTCCCGGTCCTTCCTCAAACGGCATTCGGGAAAGTTCATATTGGACATCCAGATCGCTAAATATTGAAACCTGGGAAAAACGGCCACGGGCCTCTTTATTTAATAAAAGGAGTAAAGTTATAAAAGAAATTACAAATAAACTTAGTATTGCCTTTTTATAGAAGGCTTTCTTGTACAGAATTATGGCCAAAAGAAAAATAGGAGCCAAAAGCCTTATGGAGTGATAGAAAAAGTAGCTTAAAATAATTAATGAAACACTAAGAATAAAATGTTTTTTGTTTTTGGCATCAATTCCTTTTAAAAAATAATAAATTCCCCAAAGAGCTATAAACATTGAGATAACTACCTCACTTGTGGCCCTGCTTACTGAAATATGCCAAGGGCTTACGGCAAGTAAGAAACTTGCCGTCAATGCTAAATGCTGAATGCTAAATGTTAAATTTTTCTGTTTCTTTAAAAACTCAATAACAAGAAAGTAAAGAGGAAATATGGTCAGTGCCCCTAAAAGTGCTGACGGAAACCTTACCGCAAATTCACTTCTGCCGAAAAGAATAATTGCCGGAATGGTGGCGTAGAAAATTCCGATTGGGCGAAAGTCGCCGAATGAATTGTAGTAGAGAGCAAGAAGATTCCCCTTATCATCCTTTCCAGTTTTTAAAATAGATAGTGCGTTCCAGCCGACTTTTGCTTCATCTACATGAAAGCCTACTGGAAAACTGGCTAATTTATAGATTCTTAAAAAGAAAGCAAGAATAAATATCCAAAAAAGAGGGGATCTGACAATCTTTTTAATCACCGGCTTAATTTTAAACACCTAGTCTGTTAAAATACAAGTTGTTTGTTACGGGGTGTAGTTTAAAAGCAGAATGCGTGGCTGGGGGTCATGCGGCGACGGAGCGTTACCGTCCACCCCGAAAGCTATAGGGTAGTATATAGGTATAGAGCTTCCTATTGACTTCGGGTTTTCTGTTGTGGATTCGGTAAGAGTCTTAACTGCCGAGATTTCAAAAGCAACTTTTGGCATGACTCCATATGGACGGCCTAGAACTTATTTTTTCAATGCTTGGAGAAGCTTCAATATTATTTGAAAGGGTACAGAGAAAGAAAATTAATTAGCACTTGAATTTTAATTGGTACGAAGCCAGATTGTGGCGAAATAAATTAAAAAAAGAAGAGAGATAGTGGTTGCACACTGCCAGATAATTTGATAAATAAACCAGACAGAATCGTTGCGGAATACTTTGTAAAAACGAAGTTTCTCTGGCGGATAAAGTATCTTGTCAGAAAATTGCTGATTAAACCAAAATATAGTCTCCCCTAAGCTTCTAACAACCCAGAAAAGAGATAATATCACCAAAAATAAAACCCAGTTCTTTAAGAATAATATAACTAAGGAAATCAAGAACCAGAAAATTCCAAATATTACGACATCACCCCAAACAAAAGCACCAATTAGACTAAATAATTCCGCCTTACCATACGCGTTTTTCTTGTTTTTACATTCAAGAAATCCTTTGATGGCCCCGACTAGCGAGAAGATGGAAAGGGTGATAAGGAGATATTTTTGCCAGTTTAACATTTTTCCTCCTTGCATTTTACTCTGAAGAATAGTAAAAGAAAAGTTGTGATGGCGAAGACCAAAAAAGAGACGAAAGAAGCTCCTCAGCCGCAGGTGGGCGGCTCGGCCAAACTTCAAGCAATCAAACTGGCCATGGATCAGATAGAAAAACAATATGGCCGAGGTTCTATTATGAGACTGGGTGGAAATATGCAGGAAAAATATAAAGTTGAAGTGATTCCGACAGGTTCGATTGCTTTGGATTTGGCTCTTGGGGTAGGAGGGTTTCCTAAAGGCAGGATTGCCGAAATCTATGGTCCTGAAGCTTCCGGCAAAACCACCCTGGCCCTTTCGCTTATCGCCGAGGCTCAAAAGAAAGGCGGACAATGTGCTTTTGTCGATGCCGAACATGGCCTCGATCCTAAAAGAGCGGGAATTATCGGCGTTAACCTTGACGATCTTTTAATCAGCCAGCCGGATACGGGGGAACAGGCTTTGGAAATTACCGAGACTTTAATAAGATCGGGAGGACTCGACGTCATCGTTGTGGATTCTGTCGCGGCCCTTGTTCCCAGAGCCGAACTGGAAGGGGAAATGGGAGACGCCGTGATGGGAATGCAGGCCCGCTTAATGAGTCAGGCTCTGAGAAAATTAACCGGCGCGATTTCAAAAAGTAAAACGGTTTTAATCTTTACCAACCAGTTAAGACAAAAAATTGGAGTCATGTTTGGGAATCCCGAGACAACTCCGGGAGGACTGGCTCTTAAATTTTACGCTTCTTTAAGAATTGATTTAAGAAGGATAGAAGTCTTAAAAGACGGAGAAAAAGTTATTGGTTCCCGCCACAGAGCCAGAATTGTCAAAAATAAAGTTGCCCCTCCCTTGAGAGTGGCCGAGTTTGACATTATGGAAGACGAAGGAATTAGTAGAACCGGCGGACTTTTGGATGTCGCCTGCGAACTTGGAATAATTGCTAAATCCGGGTCATTTTTTAATTACGACGGCAAACCGATTGCCCAAGGCAAAGAAGCCGCTAAGATTTACCTTAAAGAACATGTCAAACTTGCCGACGAACTTGATAAAAAAATCCGTGTGATGATGGCTTCAGGTAAAAGGCTTCCTAAAGAACTGGGAGAAGAAAAAGAAGAGTAATATATTAAGTGTGCCAATAATAACTTCGATTAAACCCCAGAAGAAAAAAGACAGGGTAAATATTTATCTTGATAATAAATTTTCTGGCAGAGCCAGACCAGGCTCTGCCTGGGGTTTTGGAATTGATTTGGAGAATTTTGTCAAACTGGGATTAAAAGTAGAGCAAGAATTAACGGATGAAGAGGTTGGAAAAATTGTTAAAAAGGCCGAACTCCAAAAAACACTGGATAAACTTTTAAGATTTGCAACTCTAAGACCAAGAAGCGAGAAAGAAATAAAAGATTACTTCAGAAGAAAAAAAGTTCATGAAAGTTTGCATAAGGAACTCTTTGATAGGTTAAATCATTTGGAACTTATAGATGATGAAAAATTTGCAAAATGGTGGGTTGAACAAAGGCAGAGTTTTCGGCCGAAGCCGAAAAGAATTATGAATTATGAATTACGAATGAAGGGGATAAAGAAAGAAATAATCGAAAAAGTATTGGGGGAAGAAGAAGTTGATGAAGAAAGAATGGCGAAAGAATTACTTGAGAAAAAAGCCTATAAGTGGAAAAATCTTGAACCAAGGGTTGCCCGTCAAAAAATGTCCCAATATCTGGCCGGAAAAGGGTTTGGTTGGGAAATAATCGAAAAAGTGGTAAAATTGTCAGTAGAGTAAAGGAATATGGTAGGAAGAATCCAAAAGATAGCTTCTTTTACCCCGGGTCTTATTTAAAAAAGGCCTAGTTTTCTTTGCTCATAAATTTGAATATGTCAGACGATAATCTTAAAAAACTTGAAAAGATTGCTAATTTAACCTCTGATGAAGCCAAAAGGCTGCTTCTTGATGAAGTCCAGAAAGAACTAACCGGAGAGATTGCCAAGAAGGTTAGGCAGGCCGAAGAAAGAATCAAAGAAGATTCAGCCGAAAAAGCCAAAGAGATACTGGTTGATGCCATGAGGCATGGAGCCACCGGCTACGTGGCCGAATATACGGTTTCGACGGTCACGGTGCCTAATGAAGACGTCAAGGGAAGAATTATTGGCGCCGGCGGCAGAAACATCAGGGCTTTTGAAAGGGAAGCCGGAGTTGAAATTGAAATAGACGAAACCAACGAAATCAGGGTTTCGTCTTTTGATTCTATCAGGCGCGAGATTGCTAAAAGGGCCCTGGAAATGCTTATCAAAGACACTAGAATTCAGCCTTCGAGAATTGAAGAAATAGTGAGACAGATTAAAACCCAGATGGACGACGTTCTTTTAGAGGAAGGAAAGAAAATTACTCACGAGTGTGGCGTTTTTAATCTGCCGTTGGAACTCGTTAGACTTATTGGCCGCTACAGGTTTAGAACTTCTTATGGGCAAAATCTGGGAATCCATACTATTGAAGAGACAAAAATTGGAATTTCAATTGCTTCTGAAACAGGAGCCAATATAGATATTGTACGACTAGGGTGTCTTCTTCATGATATTGGTAAGGTTGTTACCGAAGAGGAAGGGACGCACGTCGAAACGGGAGTGGCAACACTTAAAAAATATGGACTGCCAAGAGAAGTTGTCGCCTGTGTTGCCGAACACCATGAAGATAAGCCATTTAGCTCGATGGAATCGACGATTGTTTGGACCGCCGATGCAATTTCGGGAAGCCGTCCGGGAGCAAGATACGAACCGCACGAAGATTATGTCAAAAGAATGGTAAAAATAGAAGATGTTGCCAAGGGATTCCCCGGTATTGAAACGGTCTACGCCTTCCAGGCGGGCAGAGACGTGAGGGTCATGGTTAAACCCAATGAGGTTGATGACGATAAACTGACTGTTTTGGCTCATGATATTGCCCAAAAACTCGAAAAAGAAGCCGAATATGCGGGCCAAATAAAAGTCACGGTGATCAGGGAAGTGAGAGCCACCCAGACAACTGCCGCCAGATGAAAAAAATCATCCTTCTTATTTTCTCTTTTTTTATTTCTTTATTTAGGCCTATCGGGCCCGTCCCGACTTTGACTCCAACTACCATATCCTTCCCTTCTCCGACCCCTACCCCAACCCCCAAGCCGTTAACTTTTGCCGAAATGAATGTTTTGTACGGCCCCTGCGCCTATCTTCCCACCCTGATGTACCACCACATTCAAAGTTTGAAATCCGCCAAAGAAAAAAAGCAGACGGCCCTGACCGTCGAAACCCCGATTTTCAAAAATCAAATGCAGTATCTTAAAGATCGTGGTTATACGGCAATTTCCCTGCAGGATTTGGTGAATTTTTTTGATCAAGGAATTGTTGTTCCCCAGAAATCAGTCCTTCTTACTTTTGATGATGGGTATGAGGATTTCTATACGGACGCCTATCCTATTTTAAGAGATTTGGGTTTTGGCGCTACAGTTTTTACGCCGACGGGGCTAATGAATAATTCCGGGTATCTTTCTTGGGATCAAATTTCCGAAATGGCGGGCAACCGGATTTTATTTGCCAATCATACTTGGTCACATAAAAACGTCAAGGCCAAAGAAGATGTCTTACGGATGGAAGTGTCAACGGCGGATGTTCAATTAAAAGAAAAAGGTTTAAACTCACCGAAAGTTTTTGCGTATCCCTTTGGCCTCGAAAGTAGTCAGGCGGTTACCTATTTGACCGCTCTTGATTATAAATTGGCATTTACCACCAGATGTGGTTCAGCTCTTTGTAAAAAACAAAGACTGGATCTCCCCAGAGTTCGTATCGGCAATGTTAATTTAAGCTCCTACGGCCTTTAATTTGACTTTTGAGTTCGGTTTGTATATGCTTTCAAGCTAGATATGACTAAGAGGGATTTAATTGATCTTGTCTCCCGCAAGGCCCACTTGACCAAAAAGGCAGCGATTGAAGCGGTTGACGTTTTTTTGGATGAAGTCGGCCGGATTCTTTCAAAAGGAGAAAAAGTCGTTCTTTCTGGATTTGGGACTTTCAGGATAATTTCGATGAAGGGTAAAACCGTAAAAATTCCCAAAACGGATAAACTTGTAACCATCAAAGCACATAGATCTCCGCGTTTTACTCCGGGCAAGAAGCTCAAAAGACAAGTTGCGAGGTGATATACTTGGCTTAGTGGAGAAGGCGATAATTGTTGACCATCTTATTAAGAACTTCGAGGTTATTGAGAGAAAACCCGGACTGATTGGAGCTATTAAATCGGTATTTTCTCCGACCAAAAAAACGATCCATGCCCTAAAGGGGATTTCTTTTACTATCCAACCCGGGGAGCTCGTCGGTTTTATCGGCCCAAATGGGGCTGGGAAAACCACCACTCTGAAAATTCTTTCGGGGCTTTTATACCCGTCATCCGGTTTTAATCAGGTTTTGGAATATGATCCGTGGGAGAAAAAACCCGAATTTTTAAAACAAATATCTCTGGTCATGGGCCAGAAAAACCAACTTTGGTGGGATTTGCCGGCCATGGAAACCTTTGAACTAAACCGTGAGATTTATGAAATTCCCAAAAGAAACTATGAAAAAAATCTTGAGGAGTTAGTTAATCTTCTTGAAGTAGGAAGTTTACTCCGAACGCAAGTGAGGAGGCTTTCTTTGGGGCAGAGAATGCGTTTGGAAATTATTGCCGCCCTTTTACATGGGCCAAAAGTGCTTTTTTTGGATGAACCCACTTTAGGGCTTGACCTGGTGGCCCAACAGAAGATGCGGGATTTTATCTATGAATACAACAGAAAAACGGGGGCAACCATCATTCTCACTTCTCACAACATGAACGATCTGGTTGATCTGGCCAGACGGGTGATCGTTATTGATTGCGGCCGGATCCTTTTTGACGGCGCCTTGGAAGAACTGACCAGCCGTTTTGCCAAAGAAAAAATTATTAAGCTTTCGCTGGCCAAAGAAGATAATATTGAAAAATTGGCCACGATAGGCAGTATTAAAAAGATAACTTTTCCGCAGGTTATTCTTTCCGTTCCCCGTTCGGCAATTGCTGTGGCCGCGGCCGAAATCCTACAAAATTTCCCCGTCAATGATTTGACCATTGAAGAGATTCCGATAGAGGATATTATCCGCAAAGTCTTTAAGGGCGGCCTGAAACATGCATAAATACTTCCAAATTTTTAAGATCTCCTTTCAGCAGGAATTTGCCTACCGCCTGAATTTTGTGATGTGGCGGGTCAGAAACGTGATGCAGATTATTTTGACCTTTTTCCTTTGGAACACCGTTTTTTATGATCCTAGTAGGGAAGTCTTTGGTTATAACAAAGAGAAAATATTGACCTATGTTTTTGGCATTTTGGTCTTAAGGGCAATTGTCTTATCCGCCCGAGCGGTTGACATGGCCGGAGAAATTGCCAACGGGGACATTA